>Ga0101943_1000599_pt1 | contig 51434 bp, 36 predicted proteins | sample DewCreD2012metaG_5_FD_75244 | JGI IMG/M metagenome (GOLD analysis project Ga0101943, IMG submission 75244) | Hot spring sediment bacterial and archeal communities from British Columbia, Canada, to study Microbial Dark Matter (Phase II) - Dewar... ... | reverse complement strand
TCCGGCACGCCGTCATAACTGCTCGGCAAGGTCAGTTCCGTGGCCGCGGGACGCAGCTTGGGAATCAAACATCCCGGCAACACGGTCAGCATTCCGCCACTCGCTGCCCCGACAACTGCTCGCAGCGCCAGCCGCCGGACCGCGGACCTTCGGAAAGGGAATTTCATACGCATCATCCCGCAGATGGACGGACACCCGCCTGCGCGGCGTCCCCTTTCCTTATCGGCAATTTCCGGCAAAGCAGACGAATCGATTTTTCCGATAAATCCTCTTCCATCCGAAAAGTCGGCGTCCGCAACGAGGCTTGCCCTGCCCTGCCAGCACGGGCTGCTCAGGCGGAGGGGTCTTTGGGGATCGCACGACGGAGAAAGGACCGGCGAGTGGGAAAAGCGGCGGGATCAGGAAGGATGGCGCGGAGAATGGTGCGGGGGCGGTCCATCTTCCGCTTCCTCCGCAAACGGCAACTCCGCCGGACTGGCTGGGGGCGAAGAAGAGTCCGAAGCGGACGGAGCAGGACCCGCTAAGCCATGCGGGTGCGATCCGGTTCGATGAGCCGTTGGCGTGGTAAAATCACCTTCCTGATACGGTGGAAGCGGCTGGCGCTCAAAAATCTCGCTGATCGGATCATCGGATTCGTCCCGGAGCAATTTGCGCCCATCGGCGATCTTGGCGAAGATGTAATACAGGCCGGGAATGACGAGCACGCCAATCACCGTACCCATGAGCATGCCGCCGACGCCTGTGGTGCCGATGGTCCGATTGCCAATGGCTCCCGCCCCGGTAGAAAAGACGAGAGGAATCAAACCGGCGACGAACGCGAAGGAGGTCATCTGAATGGGGCGGAAGCGCACGCGCCCCCCTTCGACGGCAGCATCGAGCAAGGACAATCCCTCCCGCCGACGCTGGACTGCAAACTCCACAATCAGAATCGCATTCTTGCCCAACAGGCCGACCAGCATCACCAAGCCGATCTGAGAGTAAACATCGTTGGCCAAACCGCGGACATATAGCAGCCCAAACGCCCCCAGCACGCCAATGGGCAGGGACAGAATCACGGCCAGGGGCAACAGGAAGCTCTCGTATTGACCGACCAGCACCAGGTAAACAAACGTCACCACAATCAGGATGATGTAGACATCCTCATTCCCTTTGCGGGATTCGTCGTAGGCGATGCCTTCCCAGCCGATGCCATAGCCCCGCGGGAGAACCTCAGCGGCCACCTCCCGAATCGCCTGAATGGCCTGGCCGCTGCTGTACCCCGGCGCCGGCGCCCCCTGAATCGCCGCCGAAGGATACAAATTGTACCGCGTGATCTCGTTGAGACCTTGCTTCTTGCGAATCTGCATAAACGACGAAAACGGCACCATCTCCCCGCGGTCGTTCTTGACAAACAAATTGTTCAAATCTTCAGGAAATCGTCGGAACTCTGGAGATGCCTGAACATAGACTTTATAAAACTGACCAAAAAGGATAAATCCTTGTTCGTATGTACTGCCAATCAGAATGTTCAAAGTATCAAGGGCCTTGGCAATGGTGACACCCTTTTGCATGGCCACGTCGTTATTGATGAGAATTTCATACTGCGGGTAGTCGGCCGTGTAAAAAGTGAAGAGGCTCTTGATTTCCGGCCGTTTGGCCAAGGCTGCCATAAAAGTATCGGTGACCTGCCCCAGGCGGGCATAATCCATGGTGTTGGTCATATCCAGTAGGCGCATGGCAAATCCGCCTGCTGCGCCGAAACCGGGTACCGCCGGCGGCTCAAAAAACTCGATCTTCACATCTGTCAGGCTCCGGCATTTCTCTTCCAGCTCTTCCATGACCTGTCGGGCTGTCTTACGGCGTTCGGACCACGGCTTGAGACTGATGATGCAGGTGCCGGCGTTGGAGCCGCGGCCTTCGGTCAAAACCTCGTATCCCGCCAGAGACGTCACCGAATCCACCTCCTCGATTTCCCGAGCGATGGCCTGCAACTCGTGGGCCTTGGCATTGGTATATTCCAGGGTGGAACCGGGCGGTGTCTGAATGATGCCGTAGATGGTGCCTTGGTCCTCACCGGGAATGAAGCCGCTCGGCAGCAAACGGTTGAGATACACCACCCCGCCGCTAAAGGCGGCTATCAACGTGATGGTCAAGGGACGCCAGGTGGTGATCCGCCGCAGAATGGCCGCATAGCCTGCCGTGGATTTCTCCACGAAGCGGTCGAACTGACGGCGAACCAGCGGCAGCAAAATCAGCACAAAGCCGATCGGACCCCACAGAGAGTAGGCCAAGCCGGCCACCGGCACAGACACCAAGACAAATCCAAGCCCGTAGAGCAGCAAACGTCCCAGCGTCCACCGCGGCTTGGCTGCATGATGCGAATGCTCGGCCGGATCATGAGCATGCGGTCGCAGTATCATCGCGCAGAGCACCGGGGTGAGCGTCAGCGCCACCAAACCGGAAAGAATGATCGATGTGGCCATGGTGATGCCAAACTGCCGGTAAAAGGTTCCCACCGGACCGGGAATGAATGTCACCGGCACAAACACCGAGGTCATCACCAGCGTGATTGCAATAACCGCCCCAGAAATCTCATGCAGCACTTCCATGGTCGCCCGATAGGGGGACAACCCCTTAGCCGCCATCTTGGCATGGACCGCTTCCACCACCACGATCGCGTCGTCCACCACCACACCGATGGCTAACACCATGGCAAAGAGCGTGATCAGGTTGATCGACAACCCCAAAAGTTTGATGAAAAAGAAGGTGCCTACCAGCGACACGGGCACAGCGAGCGTGGGAATCAAAGTCGAGCGCAAATCCCCCAAAAACAAGTACACCACCAGCGACACCAGCACGAAAGCCTCCAGCAGCGTGTGGAGCACCTGCTCGATCGACGCATCCAGGAATTTCGAGACGTCGTAGATGAACTGGTATTCCATGCCCGGCGGGAAGGACTCCTTTTTGATCTGTTCCAGCTCCGCCTTGACTCGTTGGATCACTTCAGAGGCATTGGAACCCGGCGCTTGCTTGAGCACAATCGCCGCCGCAGGATGTCCATTCACGTCAGAATAGATGTCGAAGAACTCGGAGCCTAGCTCGACCGTGGCCACGTCCCGCAAGCGGAGAATCTCCCCTTTGGGATTGGCCCGCAAGATGATGTTTTCGTACTGTTGCGGCTGGTTGTAGCGCCCCACATAGGTCAAAACGTATTCGCGGGATTGCGAGGTTTTCCCCGTGGCCTGGCCCAAGCGGCCGGGAGAACCGATCACGCTCTGTTCCGCCACCGCCTTCATAATGTCTTCCGTGGAGATGTTGTATGCCCGCATCCGATCGGGATTCAGCCAGATGCGCATGGCATAGGCGCGGTTCCCCAAATTCCGCGGCAGACCCATGCCCTGAATCCGCTTGAGCCGCGGCATGACATAGACGTTGGCAAAATTGTAAAGAAACTTCTGGTCTACGTTCGGGTCCGTGCTGTAGATGTTGATCTGCATCAACATGCTCGGCACGACTTGGCTAACCAAAATCCCCTCCCGCACGACCAACGGCGGCAAGCGATTGAGCACGATGTTGACGCGATTCTGCACATTCACCACGTTGATATCCGGGTCCGTCCCGGGTTCAAAAAAGATCCGGATCGTCGCTTCGCCCGCACTCGTGGCGTCGGACACGATGTACCGCATCCCCTGCACGCCGTTGATGGATTGTTCCAGGGGAATCAGTACCGAATCGACCAGCACATTAGCGCTCGCCCCCGGATAGGCAATCGCTACCTCAACCGTCGGCGGCGTGATCGAAGGAAATTGCTCCACCGGCAGCGTTCGGATCCCCAGGAATCCCAAAAACAGGATGATGATGGAGACGACGATCGCCAGAGCAGGCCGATGGAGAATCCGTGCAAACATAGGCTCAACAGAAACTCATTGCCAATCGGTCGGGCGCCGGGCACAGCGGAAACGATCATTCAGCGTGAAACTTCAGATGCTGGAGCACCTCCTGCGGCGGACGGTACTCGTATTCAATCCTCTGGCCATCCTGCACTTGGCGAACACCTTCCAGCACGATCTTGTCCTGAACATTCAGACCTTTTTTGATCACAAAAATATCGTCTAACTCATGATCGACAGTGATTTCCCGCTGATGGACAACATGATTCTCGTCTACAACAAACACATAGCGCTTTTCCAGAATCTCGAAGGTGGCTCGCTGAGGAATGACCAACGCATCATGCAGCCTCTGATGGAGTAACACATTCCCCGTCTGCCCATGCCGCAAGAGGCGGTTCGGATTGGGAAAATCCGCTCGGAACACCACGTTGCCGGTTTCGTTGTTGAATTGTCCCCCGATGGCGGCAATGGTCCCCTTCTCCGGGAACTTGCTGCCATTGGCCAGGACCAGCTCCACCTGCTGGGCGCCGTAATACTTGCCTGCACCACTCATGTATTCCAAATAACGCGCCTCAGGAACGTTGAAGTAGACCCACATCACACGGGTGTCCGACAGCGTGGTCAGCAGGTCCTCTTTGCTGACCAGGTTGCCCTTCTGGCGATACTGGCGGTCCACGATGCCATCGAACGGCGCGCGGATGATTGTAAACGAGAGTTCCGCTTCCGCCAGGGCGGCCTTCGCCTTGGCCTTGGCTAGCTTCGCCTCGTACAGGGCCACTTCCTGCGCGGAAACCACCGGCGGCTTGTGCTCGTAGAGACGCTTGGTATTCTCGTACTCGATCTGGGCCAGCCGCACTTCGGCCAGCTCCGCATCCAAGCGCGCTTTATAAATCAAAGGCAAAATCTTAAAGAGCACATCCCCTTGCTTGACCAGTTGCCCCTCCTGGAAGGAAATCTCCTCCAAATACCCTTCCTCCAAAGCTCGGATCTCAATGTGCTGCCGGGCGCGGATTTGACAGACATACTGCTGCGTCACCACCACATCCTTATGGATTGGACTCGTGACCACAATAGTGTGATGGGGATGTTCCGCCTCATGTTCCTGGGAATGGCCATGTTCACACGCCGGCAGCATCAGAACGACCATCCCGCCGGCGAAGGTGAGCAACCGTATTGAACGCATCATCTCCTGCCGCTTTCTTCCCCTCGTCGTCTCCCTTCTCTCCCTCGGTGGGGCGCGAGGAAACACCCAGGTCTTATAGGTTTGCGAGAAGGGTGTTGTTTCCAGGGAGCCGCCCGCCATTTGCCGCAGGCGCCCATTGTTGTCCCTCAGGTTTTGCAATTCATGTGCCAATCCACAAATTGGCTGTTTCCCTGGCAGAAAAGCCCGATGAATCGCCCCACCGCCCTTTGGGAACCGCCAAGTCCTGCATGACGGACGATCACTTTGGTTGCTCACCAGCCACCGAGGCAGCTTCTTGTTTCCTCTGCTTTTTTCCCCTGGCGAGATCCTTTACCTCTTCCCCCAACCCCTCGAAACGCCCTCCTGCGGAGCCATCGTTCGCCAGTGGGAAGAAGACGAGACCGGCTAGAGACAGGACAGGGACGACTGCATCGTCCGTCATCGTTGCGAAGGCGAAAAGGCATTCCAAGGACTTGCCCCGTGGCTCTTAGCCCCTTGTCAGAACTCGGCGGAAGGGTATAGTGTAATGTGCACCTGCGTGGGAATTGTCCCCGTAGCTCAGTTGGGAATTGTCCCCGCAGCTCTCCTGGGAATTGTCCCCGTAGCTCAACTGGATAGAGCGTCGGCCTCCGGAGCCGAAGGTTAGAGGTTCGAGTCCTCTCGGGGATACTCCCTCGGCCCTTTTTCCTTGGGTCTAGTTATCTCAGATTTGCGTAGATTCCCTCGAATCACCCCTTCGGGTAGTTTTCCCTCTTTGGCTAGGTCTCTTGTTCATTCCCCGTTTTCGCAGATTGCTGGCATCGTGGTGGGCATGAGCAACCTTCGTTTTGACCTGAGCCTTTATCGTTCTCCTTTCCGGCAAACATAGAGCAATCGTTACCACCCGTCGCTCTCCGAATCCCTGACGCACTCCCACGCTTGTGCAGACGAATCCAAGCGGATACCATAGGGAGGGTTCATGGTGCTGGCTGTAATAGCAACACACCAGGAGTGCGAAATGGGACCCCATACGATTCAAGACTCCCATATCGTTGATACTCACGGTTCCCGATGTTTCACCACGATCCAACAGCTCGACGAGCAGCTTTTGCAACGGTATCGGGGTAAGTTTGTCGTCGATCCCTCGCTTTCTCGCCTGTTGGTCAGTTTTCAAGCCAACAAGACTCGGCCCGTTTATCGGTGGTACAAGTACAAAGAAGCTTTCTCTGCTTCTCTTGTGGAATATCTCTTTCACAAATATGGAATCGCTAGTGGGAGAATTCTCGATCCCTTTGCTGGAAGCGGAACCGCTCTGTTTGCGGCAAGTTCTTTGGGCATGGACGCCGACGGCATCGAGTTGCTACCCATCGGTCACGAAATCGTTACAGCGAAACGCATTCTCGACGCAGAGTTTACACCCGAAGATTTTGACAGATTACGTCAATGGGTGGAGTGGCGTCCTTGGGAGAAATCAACAATACGTTGCCCTTTACCTGAGCTGCGGATCACCCGGCGAGCTTATCCCGAGACGACGAAAGAGGCCATCGAGAAATACTTGGGAGCCTGTCAACACGAGAATAAGAGAGTGCAGACCGTCTTGCGTTTTGCCTTACTCTGCGTCCTGGAATCCATCAGTTATACACGCAAGGATGGACAGTATCTACGCTGGGATCATCGCTCCGGTCGCACTCAAGGCAAAAAGCGATTTGACAAGGGACCCATTCCTAGCTTCGCTCAGGCCATCAGTGAGAAAATCCGCGAAATTCTGGCCGATGCCGCGCCGACTGCGCCAACAGGTTTATTCCCCACAGAAAGAGTAGCAGGGGAAATCCGTTTATACAATGGGTCCTGCCTTCATATATTACCTACATTGTCTGATAACAGGTACGATGCCATCATAACTTCTCCTCCCTACTGCAATCGTTATGATTACACGCGCACCTATGCACTGGAACTCGCATTATTGGGAACGAATGAACAAGGACTCGCAAAACTCCGCCAAGAGATGCTCAGTTGCACAGTCGAAAACCGCGCGAAAGACCTGCTCACCATCAATCCCCGTTGGACTTCCGCCCTAGCTGCCGCGGATGAGCAGAGTTTACTCCAGACAATCCTCAAATACTTGGATGGGCAAAAAGCCCAAGGTGCCCTGAACAACAATGGCATCCCCCGTATGGTCCGGGGCTATTTTTACGAGATGGCGTGTGTCATTTTCGAATGCGCACGTGTCCTGAAACCTCACGCTGTCCTATTTATGGTCAATGATAACGTACGTTACGCCGGCGCGGGCATTTCCGTGGACATGATACTCTCCGATATTGCCGAAACATTGGGTTTCCAGGTGGAAAACATCCTGGTATTGCCGAGTGGTAAGGGCAATAGCAGCCAACAGATGGGTGAGCATGGGCGGCAGGTACTACGAAAATGCGTTTACGTCTGGAGAAAGCGATGACGCCCGCCCCGCCGTACCGGAATCATCTCCACTCCAGTGATGACCTTGTTACAACTTACGAAGCTACACGCGCTGGTTTTGTTGCTCAGGCCCTGGAAAAGAATCGCCGCGCTGTACTATACATAGACGAAGCGAGAGCCTTGCAAGAAGCGGCATCCCAGGCTCAAACACCAGCGGACTTACTGCACATCCCAGGCATCGAAGCAGGTCTCCTTGCGGCGGCAGGGCTGTCCGAGAAGGCCCTCATCCATCTACAAGAGGAGGATAAAAGGCAGGCCATCGAGAATCTCATCCAAAATTTCTTGGAACCAGCCGGAGAAAAATTTGTCGAGGAACTAGTCTTTCGGTTTTTACTTACACGCGGCGATAAATTGGGCGGTTCTACGCGCAACATCGGTGGCGTCCTCGCCCAGAGAAAATTGACCCGCGCCGTTCTTTCCACCCTCAAGATTGCCGGCATTCCATACCGTTGGCAACACACTAAGACCAGACAATGGACTGATATGACCGATGATGACACCGACATCGAGTTTTTTCTGCGAGCGTTGAGCTGGGAAAGCGTAGGCAGGTCGCGTACTTTGATCTACAATTTGACTGTTCCATTAGTCAATAATAGCAACGTCGATATATCATTATTCAACTTAAATCATGTTGAATTGGAAGCCAGTAAATATAGTTTAGCCACATCGTACATCGCCCTCGGTGAACTCAAAGGTGGAATAGACCCCGCCGGTGCCGACGAACATTGGAAAACTGCGCGTACAGCCCTTGACCGTATCCGTCAGGCGTTCGCAGATCATGGACATTCCCCGTATCTGTTTTTCATAGGTGCAGCAATTGAGAGACGCATGGCCAACGAGATTTGGGATCAACTAGAAAGAGGATTACTTACTAATGCTGCAAATTTAAATGATGACCACCAAATCACATCAATTTCTCGTTGGTTATGTAACCTGTAAACGAAATCGGCTGCTACACGTTTCCATTAGGATGGGTATGCAGGTGAGTGAGGGCAGGATTGAGTTCCTTTACTAATCAACCGAAGGAGAACCAACAGGTGGGTTTCCTTGACAAAACCAATCCGAAAGCGACGCCGGAAAGTGCCAGAGCGTGGGCCATCGGGGGAGCCATCGTTTTTGGATTGGTCGGCTTCTTCATATGGCTCCAAGCTTGGGCGCACGACGACATGCCGTTCGGTTTTGTGTTCTTCATCGTGCCGGGGATGATCGCAGGGGGTGCTCTCGCCGGTTGGGCCATCGAATGGCAACTCCCGGCGGACGTGGAGTACGAGGAGTGGGCCGAAGCCGCGAAGGAGCCGAAGCCACCGGACCCTGAGCAATCGCCGCGCACTTCCGATCCGTAAAAGGCGTGCGAAACGGTCTGGTTCCTAGAAACGTCCTGCTCGTGGCAGAGCGCCGAAGAGGAGAAACCTCGTAGATCATACACCGCCTCGGGCGCTGACATGGGCCAGCCACTCTGGACCGGGGCGGGAAAAAGCGGTTGAGCCGCCGGGATGGTCCAGGTAATGTAGAGGGAGGGATCAGGCGGTTGCCCATCGTTCTCAGTGGGATCAATCCCAATCCTGCTGATCCTGCTGACTCGATGACGGTCCGCTGCCGGGACGATGGGACTTATGACACGTCTGGGAAGGGGGAAGATCATGCGCAAGCGGAACGTAGCGGGAATAGCCGGTCTGATGCTGTCGATCCTGCCGTGGAGCGTTTTCGCGCACGCGGCCTGGTATCCCCCGGACTGAGAATCGGGGATTTGCATGTGGTACACATGCGTGCTGCTTTTGGCGCCGCCGCTCGGCTTTATCAGCTCCACGGTGGGGCTAGCCCTCGATCGGCTCAAGGGGTTTGCCCTCGGCGGATTCGCCCTGTCCAGCGCGGCGCTCATTGTGGTGGGCTTGTTACTGATCGGCGTGCGCCTCTTTTAAGCGAGCGAGGGTCACAGTGTGAGAAACCAGACAGCACCCCCCCAAGCCCGCCCCGAAACAGCAGCAGGGTCCGGGTCAACGGACATTGGCGACCCCCTGAATACCTGCCTTAGTGGTGCAAGCCGGGCTACTGAGCGGGGAGACGGTCATGGATCGATTCGGTGACTCCGACCGCCCTCTCTCGCCGCAGGAACGGTGGATCGCGGGTCTTTTCCTCGCTGTCGTGCTCGGCCTGTTTCTCCTCGAAATCTGGCACGACTACCAGCCGGTGAAACTCAGCGCCTTGCTGGTCATCTTGTTTTGGATACCGCTGCTGGCCTTGCATGAGTGCGGCCATGCCGTTGCGGCGGCCCTGCTCCACTGGCGTGTCCAAAAGATCGTCATCGGCTTGGGCCGGCTTGTCGCCACTTTCCATATTCGCAACACCCCCGTGGAGATTCGCCTCCTGCCGATCGAAGGGTTCGTCCGATGTGCTCCGCAAGACTTGCGCCATCCGCGGCTGAAAAATATCGCCATCTACTTCGCGGGGCCGGGAGTCGAACTGCTGATCGCCCTGGGTGTGGTGTTGCTCGTCGGCTGGAATCGCCTGCTGACCCTTACGGAGGATTACGGCCTGATTGCCTGGCAGAGTCTCGCCCTTGCGGCTACGGCGGGAGCGGTGTTGAATCTCATCCCGCAGGCGGTGCGCACTCCCCAAGGCCTGATCCCGAACGACGGCCTGGGCATCCTCCTGAGCTTGTTCCTGCCAAAGCAGTACTTCGCCTCGATGCTCAGCGAAAGTAGGGATGAAGGAAGATACAAACCTTAGACGCCCCCCGATTCGGCCCCCCGGCGAAAGACCCTCCACGAAATGCTGATGACTGCCGGCCTTGTCTTGGGAATGGGTGCTCAAAGCTTGCTAAGGTGTGGAGCGATCGTCAGCGGAAGGAGGACCTGATCACCTCACGCGGGGCGGGACAGGCCGAGGTGCCCCATGCGAATAGCTTACGCCTACTACCTCATGGCGGACCTGGAGGCGACCTGCGCGGAGGACGGAACTATTCCGCCGCAGGAGATGGAAATCATCGAGATCGGAGCGGTCCTCCAGAGTGCCCGCACCTTCGAGATCGTCTCGGAATTCCAGACACTCGTCCGTCCCGTCCGGCACCCAGAACTCACTCCCTTCTGCACCCAATTGACGGGGATCACCCCCGCGGACATCGCCCAGGCTCCGCCGTTCCCCGAAGCTCTGGAGGCCATGAAAAGGTGGCTCTCCCCCTTTTCCGATTGGCTCTTCTGCTCTTGGGGCGACTACGACCGTAAACAGTTCCTCCAGGACTGCGCCTTCCACGGAGTCGCGTATCCCTTCTCTTCGGGGCACCTGAATCTCAAGGCGGAGCTATCCCGCGTCCTGGGGCTGCCCAAGCGGCTGAGCCTCGGCGAGGCACTCCGCTACTTGGGGATGGAGTTTGAGGGTTCCCCTCACCGCGGTTTGGATGACGCCCGCAACATTGGGCGGATCGTGCGGCGGGTCTGCCAAGGAGTGTAGCCGCCTATCGCTGGGGCATGAAGCCGCCTATCGTCTTCGTTTCCGATCCGGGACTATTCCTGCATAGGGGTAGCACGCATGGCGGAGCGGCGTTTGCGGGGGAAGGGGCAGGCGGGCGGCTAAAGTTCCGACTGAGTGCAGACTTGACCGGGGAGGAGATATATTGCGAAGCGGCGGGAGGCGGACTAATCTGATAGCAACTTTGTCCGCAGGAACGGCCAGCGGAATGGGTTTCCAGCCTCCCACACGACCATGAATGAGATTTGGTATTTTGCCCGCGCAGGAACGCAGATTGGGCCGGTGACGTTGGAGCAGCTTCGCACCGAGATCGCCTCTGGGCGGTTAGGTCGGCGAGATTTGGTCTGGCGGCAAGGGATGCCCCAATGGGTGGAAGCGGGGCAGGTGGTGGAATTGCTGCCGTATTTCCCCCCGCAGGGTGCCATCACCTCCTGGCCGAGCACTCCGACAGGTTATGCGCCCGCTCCCCCGCCGATGCCAGGGACTGCTCCTCCTCCTCCCGGCGGTTATGGACCGGCGTATGGCCCTCCCTACGGGGCACCGCAGGCCCCTCCCCCCTGGCCGGCACCGGACCCCTTCGCGGGGTTCAAGGCCTTTTGGGGCCGCATGCTTCTCCACTGGCAGCGGCTTTTCACCGGCCATCCGGAATCGATGGTCCCGCAAGCGCAAGAGCAGGCGCAATTGGCCCAAGCGGGTTTGCAGGGCCGTCCGGCCGCATACGCCCTCTGGCGGCAAGCTGCCCTCTGGATCGCTTCCAGCTTCGCCGGCTTGGCTGCTGTGTTGCAATTGCTCCACTTGATCAATAACAAAGAAGGACGCGAACACCTGACCACCTTTGGCGTCGCTGTCCAATTTCTCATTCCTCTGGCCACTTTGATCCTGGCAGTTACCGCGGCCAGTGCCGCCTACCTGTTCCATCAGTATCGCCAATCGTTCCGCCATGTGGCCTGGGGCGGCGGCTTGGCGCTTGGCATCCCGCTGATTCTGGTCTTCAGTCCGGCGGAATGGCTCATCGCCATCCCTCAGACGCCGCAGACAACCGTGGCGGAAGTTCAAGCCCAGCGTATGGTCCTCAACCTGGTCCTGGGTTTGCAATTTTACATGACGATCATGCCACTGGTGCTTTCCCTGTTACCGGCGCTCAGTCGCGGCTGCTGGCGGATCAAAATGTTCTATCCGGCGGCTACCGTACCCGGCTGGGGAATGGTCGCCAGCATCCCCCTTTTCGTACTGCTGACCTGGGCCACCCTGGTGTTGATCTACCACGCCATCGGCAACGCTCTGCTGCTCGTCAGCCTGATCTTGTGGATCGGCGCTCCGATCGTTTACCTGCTCAAGTACCGCTTCCTGGTACAACCCTTAGCGTACCGGGAGGAGGTGGAGCAGCTCATCCGCCTGCAACGCCTTGTCCTGACGCTCACCCTGGCCGGCGTCGTGCTGCTGATCATCTATCTGTTCACGGCAAAAATGGGGGAACAGCACCTCCTCGGCTTCGACGAGCGCCATTCTCTAGTCCAGGTGTGGAACATGCAAATCCATGCGATGTGGATGGAGTATGTGGGCCGGCTGCTCTTTTTCGGCGTGCTTTTTGCAGACCTGGTGCTTCAGGTGCAGCACAGCCATTGGTATCAAGAGCGGTTGTTCCGCCTGCGGCCGGATGCGCGGGATTTTGATCTGCAAATGCTGGCCTTGGCCCCGCTGCTGGGCGTCTCCATTCCCTCTAGCGTGGAGAAATCGTTCGCGCCGCCTCCCGCTTCCTCATCAACCCCATCGGCTCAAGCGGAACCGCCCAGCGAGAAACTTGAGGAACCGGCAGAGCTGCCCGATCAGCCTACGCCCGAGGCCTCCTGAGCACCAGCCGCGGGCCTGCCAGCTCCTTCAAAGCTTAACCGTTCCTCTCAAGGAGTCCAAATCCTCTGCTCGTGGGACTGGAATTCGGCTCGCCTGACGTGTTTCCCCCCCGGCCTTGTTCCCTCTCTCGATTCAAGATCGTCATTCACGATCGTCCCACGGGCAGAGAGGAGAACGGCTGCCCCTTCCAGGCACCGGGAAGTTCGCCCCGACGGGCATTCTGCGGCAAGGGACGCAGGACACTGATCAGAAGCATCAGCAACGCCAGCGCCGTCAGACCGGCGAGAAAATAGCGGACCCACCGGCCCCACTCCGGCGGCACCGCCAGTTGCCAGAGGCAGACGCCCGCCAACAGCACACAACTGATCGGCAGCAAGTAAAACAGGCAGGTTTCCATGACCTGGTCGATGCGCAAGCGCGGCAAAGTCCAGCGCAGCCACATCATCACCAGCACGAGCAGCCAGCATTTGGCCACGAACACGCTGACGTTGAGCAGATTCCCCCAGAGCGGCCCCCAGGACTGCGCTGCTTCCCAGGGGAGCAAGCCGCTATGCCAGCCGCCCAGGTAAAGATGCGCCGCCAGGCCGCTGACCGCGAACATGCTCCCGTATTCCGCCAGGAAAAAGATCGACCAGCGAAAACCGCTATACTCGGTGTGGAAACCGGCCACCAGTTCGCTCTCGGCTTCCGCCAGATCAAAAGGCGCGCGCTTGCAACTGGCCGTCGCTGTGATGAAAAACACGAAAAAGGCAAGATAGGTGAACGGATCGTGGAAGATGTTCCACTCCCAGAATCCCCCCGTCTGCTGGCGGGCGATCTGATGCAGGTCCAACGTGCCGGCCAGGCAAATGGGAATGACCACGCATAAGGAGCGCGGCACCTCGTAACTGACCACCTGGGCAGCTTCCCGTACCCCGCCGAAAAGCGACCACTTGCTGCCCGAAGCGTACCCCGCCAGGACCACCCCAAACACTTCGCTCGACAGGACCGCCAGCACGAAGAAGACCGCCACGGACAGCTCCCAGCCCACCAGGCCATACCCGAAGGGCAAGGCGAGAAACCCCGTAAAGCTGGCACAAAAAGCCAGATAGGGGGCCAGGCGGAAGAGGAAACGGTCCGCCCCCGCCGGAGCGTGGTCTTCCTTGGCCAGCAGCTTGATCGCATCCGCCAGCGATTGCAACAAGCCAAAGGGTCCCACCCGCGAGGGTCCCAGCCGATCCTGAATGCGCCCGGACACTTTGCGCTCGGCCCAGATCGCTAAAAAGGCCGACAAACCGACAAAGCCAAACAGCAGTGCCGCGGCGGTCCCAGCGGCGGCCAGCACATTCCACGGCTTGTCCAAATACCCGGACCAGAACTCCAGCACAGCTTGCCCCTTTCGTTCTGCCAGGCGTTCCCCTTCCCCTCGACAGAGCGCCTTTTATCAGATATGTAGAGAATCTCCCAGCGATGGCATCCAGGCGTTGAGGAACCGCCGAAGCTCCCAGCAGTGAGGAACGGAGCATGGTCCATCGGCTTGCTTTGGGGACGAGCCGCCGGTGGGGAGTAGCAACCCGCCGTCCGGCACATGTGCGCCCTGCCGATCTGCCCAATCGTGGGCCATGGCTGCGGACCCGCCTTCGAGCACCGGCTGCCGCGGATGATCCCCTGGCCCGCGATCCCCTCTTGGCCCGCCTGGAGGCGGTGCTTTTGCTCGCCGACGAACCTCTGAGTCTCAAGCGGCTCACCGAAGCCGCCTTGCTTCCGGACACCGCCGCCACGGCACAACTGCTCGCACGTCTGGAGCAGCTTTACGACGCCGACCAGACAGCGTTCCAAATCGCCGAAGTGGCCGGGGGATATCAGTTACTCACCCGCGCCGTTTATCATCCCTGGCTGGCCCGCCTCCGACACACGGGCCGTGACTTGCACCTCGGCCCCGCCGCCTGGGAGACCCTCGCCCTCATCGCTTACAAACAGCCGATCACGCGAGCCGAAATCGAAAAAATCCGTGGCACCCAAGCCGTCGAACCTTTGCGCGTCCTTCTGGAAAAGGGATTGGTCCAGGTCGTCGGGCGGCAAGATTCCCTCGGCCGGCCCCAACTCTACGGTACCACCCGCCGGTTCCTCCAACTTTTTGGCCTGAAATCTCTTGAAGACTTGCCCCACATCCACGCCCTGAAAAAACCGCCCTCCTGACCAGCCTCCACAATGCATCCTCCAGAACGGCACACCCCAACGGACCCCAAACCGATGCCCTTCCCCCCGCTCGGTTCCTTTCGCGCCAACGGCGCCACAAGACCCCGCGGCAGGCGGCCCCCCCGCGGCACTTGGCCAAAATGGAAGGGATGAGAGGCGAATGATGGTAAGTTTTTGCAATCGCTTTCTACATAAGATCAAGAATCGATCCATCGCCAACATGTGCGGGGATGACTAGAGTGAAATATATGAAGCTATGGACTTCTCGATGCGTGACGCGGCGGGGTTTCTTCCACACCCTGGCGGCGGGTGCCTTGACACTCGGAGGCGGCTGCTCCGGCCGGGGTCGAGGGGCGGAACTGCTCCATGCCTCCTTCGATGCGACGCGGGAGTTGTACCGCAAAATTAACCAGGCCTTCGCAGAACATCGGCAGCAACAGGGCCAAGAGCCGGTGCGCATCAAAATGTCCCATGGCGGCTCCGGCGCTCAAGCCCGGGCAGTCCTCGATGGCCTCCCTGCTCACGTCGTATCCCTGGCCTTGTGGCTGGATATCGACACCATTGTGCGCAAAGGTCTGATAGAACCTTCGTGGGAGTCTCAATTTCCGCATCGTTCATTGCCGTATATCTCCACGGTTGTCTTTGTCGTGCGGCAGGGGAACCCCTGGAACATTCGCGATTGGCCGGATTTGCTCCAGGATCAGCTCCGCATCGTGACGGCCAATCCGAAAACCAGCGGCGGCGCCCGCCTGAACATGCTGGCCGCCTGGCTGAGCGTGACCGCTCGTGGGGGGAGCTTCCCAGAGGCGAAAGACTTCCTCACCCGCTTGCTGCGCAAAGTGCCTGTGCTAGACAGCGGAGCACGCGGGGCCGCCCTGACCTTCGCACGCAAGGGCATCGGGGACGTTCTGCTCACTTGGGAAAACGAGGCCTATCTGCAACAACGCGAACTCCGCGGCCGGGTCGAAATCGTCCATCCCCCCTTGAGCGTCCAGGCCGAACCCCCTGTGGCCGTGGTCCACGCCAACGCCCGGCAAGCCGGCGCGGAGGAACTCGCCCACAACTACATCCGCTTCCTCTATTCACCGGTGGCACAAAACATCATCGCCGAGCAATATCTCCGCCCCGTTCATTGGACTGAAGACCCACGCTTTACCCCTATGCAACTTCTCCGTCCTGTGGATCCCCAACATCAACTGGGCGATTGGCATAACATCCAGAAGCAGTTCTTCGCCGAGGGAGGATTGATCGACCAGATTTTCCGAGAGATCTCCTAAATACCATTTTCCCCCGCCTCCGTGCCGTCTGACCTTACCGATCTGCATATCGGCTTTGGTATGAAAAAAATCGAAATTTCTCTTTCCACTTCTCTGGATGTGGTATATATGATACTGACGAGAGGAATAACAGAGGTAAAGGGAACTGGTATTGTGGAGTCCGTTCCCGTGGTCGGAAGCCCTATCTGTGTTTTTCTAACCCGTATTGTGTGAGGTACGCTCCAATGGCCAAGAAGTCAGAGAAGTCGGCGGAGAGCGGTGAGAAGCGCAGCATCAGCCAGATGCAAATGGTGCGGCTGGCGATGCAAGCCAAAGGACCGGATGCCAAACCCGGTGAATTGCAGGAATACATCCTCAACGAGTTTCACCACGAACTGCCCACCAATCTCATCAGCAACTACAAATCCCAGATCAAGCGCCAATCCGGAGGCGGGCGGCGCCAACCGCAAATCGAGGACCTGGAAACCGTCCGCAACCTGATCAAACGCCTGGGAGCAGATCAGGTCAAGCGGCTTGTGGATGTTCTCGCCTGATCCCTCTTGCCCTTCAACGTAATCCGTATACCCACCGCCGTGATAGCTTTTATCAGGGCGGTGGCTCTCTTTTCTATACTCTCCCCTTCTGCCAAGCCGAATAGATGACTACACCATTCCCACGTCCACCCTGCCACCGCTGCCGGTGTGGACCTCATATGCACGCTTCATATCTCACTCCCTCTCCCTGGACCTTTGTGGAATCAGATTCACCCTGTGTCCGCAAATCTATCCTTCCTCAGAGCCATCTCCTCAAGGGCCAACATTATGTCTCCCACCTCCTCGGATCGCTGGGATTCCCTTTCAGGTTCGTGCCCAATTTCACCACCGCCGCGATCACTTGCCGCCTGCTTTTTCACCTTGAGGCCCTATGATGGGTTGCTCTTTTGAAAGCCTTGGAGAAATAGGACTAGGGAAGCGCAAGAGGGCAGGCGGACACTCCTCTCCGCGGGACGGCCCCAAGAGGGATACCCCCTCAGCGGGACACGGGAGGTGGCACCGGAACGGAATCGGCGTAAAATGGTCCAGAGACGAACCAGCCAGGGTGAGTGGTGGAATCGGAAGACACAAGGGACTTAAAATCCCTTGCCCCACAAGGGCGTGCGGGTTCGAGTCCCGCCTCACCCAGTGGACATGCCTTTCTGGCAATTCCCACCGTCAGCGCGAGAGAAAAGCCGCTTCCAGGCCCTGTCCCGATCGGGGATGCCGCAATCTCTGCCGGCCTCCGAAAAGTCGCTCCAGCGTGGAATCCGCCAAGCGGTGGAGCTGAATCAGGGGTGGGACAGCCCTCCTCCCCGGCAAAGCGGCACGGCCACCAGCAGGTGGAAATGTCAGGACCTGGCGACAGCCAGGACGGAGATGAGGCTGGGGCGGGCGGGATAGGAGAAAAGGAGAGAGGGAGGGCAATCCGGCCCCCTCCTCCGCCCCGCCGCGGAGGGGCAGTCGGATGGCCGGGGAGTGACTTGCGTTCGGATGTCCTTGTCTCGGCGGATTGTCAACAGGCCACTGGATGGAGGACAGGCGGTCGATGGTCCAGACGGCGGGATGGACCAGGGGGGAAGAGGTGTGATTCAGGAAGCGGTTTCCCCCTACCAATCGTTGCCGATGACTTCCCCGCCGGCACGCGTGGCCACGGCCATCCAGGTGGGTAGGCTGATGGAGTTGGTCACGAAGCGAACGCTGCCGTCACCAAGGAGCAGATTGACGCCGTTGGCGTGAAAGCTCCGCGCCGCTTTACGGCCGGGATTGCTGTGACGGATGCAGTCCGGGATGGTGCTGTTGGGCGGCAAGATGTGGTTGTACAAGCCAGTGGGAAGCGCGCCGTCGGCCCAGGTGGAATTGCGCGTCGGGCGCCAGGGTCCGGCACTGGAACAGGCGGCATCGGAGTAGGTGTCCGCGGTCCCTAGCATGCGGTACCAGGTGCGATAATCCGGCGGGGTGGCGGAGGTCACATCCGCACCGCCCGGTCCGAGGGACGACTCGGAGAACGCCGCCGTGTTGCTTAGGCCATCCCGGACATCCGTCGGCTTCACCTTGGAGTTGGCGTAGAAGATGCCGTCCCCTACGGTGGCATCCGGCACGCTGCCCGCGCAAGCCACGTAATTCGACGGTCCCCGGCCCTGCACCACGGGCACATTGGCCGGATCGCTGGGGCAAAGAAACGTCGGCACAATCGCCGCCACCGCTGCCCGATTCTGGGGAAACACACTGTAAGGCGGATTGGACAAGGGACCGCCAAACAGCGGCACCGTCAAATCCAGGGCGTTATATACGTTCGTCTGCTCCAGGTACGGCGTCAGTTGGGCGAGGGCGGACCAGCGGAAGTGGCCCGGCGGCACGGTGCCCCCCTCTCCCGGCCATTGCTGGATCAAGTAGGCCGACGGGAAGGCTTGCCGGGCACACTCGTAGTTGTGCAAGGCCAAGCCGATCTGCTTGAGATTGTTCTGACACTTGATCCGAGCGGCGGCATCCCGCACTTTCTGCACTGCGGGGAGCAGCAGGCCGATGAGGATTGCAATGATGGCAATTACCACGAGCAGTTCGATCAGGGTGAATCCGCTTCTCGTCGGTGTAGCCCAGCGGCAGCACACACCGCGTCCCTGTCTCTTCGGCATAGCTTGGTCTCCTTTTTCTCCGCTTTCTGTGGAACAGTCCCCGCTGGCCGCGCGATTCGCGTTGTCTCTCCCCCACGGGCAAGAGGGAATATGGCGCGGTCTCCGCGAGTGTGAAAAACCTGAAAATTGTAATACTGCCGGACATCCGGGCTGTCTAGAAAAATCCCACCACTTCCCCAAACGAACCGCCCTGCAATAGGACAGAAGCTACAATGGCTGACACCACACGATTCTTTCGACAGTCTGGAAGGAAGGGGCAGGACGTTCCTACGGGCTTGGGGTCCAACGGGAAAGGAAATAAGGCATCGTCGAAGATGCGGGAGGGGAAGCATCCATGTCCGAACTGGCACGTTTTTCCGTGTCCCTGGAAGCGGATTTGCTACGCGCCTTCGATCAGTACGTTCGTGCCGGGGCCTTTGCCACGCGGAGCGAAGCCATTCGCCAATTGCTTCTGGACTCGCTGACGCGTAAGAGTTTTGCTACCGATCAAGCGCCGGTGTTAGCCACGTTGACTTTGGTGTACGAACACCATCGGCCGCATTTGGTCGAGAGGTTGCTGACGTTGCAGCACGAGCACTGCGAGCAGGTCATCGCTTCGCTGCATGTGCACATGGATGAGGATCGTTGCCTGGAAGTGTTGGTGTTGCGAGGCCGCGGGCGGGATTTGGTACGCTTGGCGGAGTCGTTACGGGGCCTCAAAGGTGTCCATCGGGGCGAACTCACGCTGGCGGAAACGGCTCAGCCGCCTACTGAGGTGGCGGGTGCGGCTTCGTCGGTGGAGCAGGCTCCCACGCATCCCCATCCGCCGCCTGCCTCCACCCATTCCCATCCCCATCCCCATCCGCATCGCCCTCATTCCTCCACCCGAACGCCGAGGGTCAGGCCGGGGGAGAGACGAAACTCCCGGCACTAATCCAGCCAGCCGCTGGTGGGACTCTATCTACGCCATGCGGGTCTGCTTGTCTCGTTTGGCATCCTCTGGCCGAAAGAAGTTTAAAATCCCCCTAACCCAAACAGAAGTTTGGAATCCACTGGCCGAAAGCAGCGGCGGACCCGCGCGTGCTTCCTTGTTCTTGTCACTTCTTCGAGCGGTCCGAACGGTCGAAGCACCACAAGCAGCGCCCCGCAGGGTTGAAACGTCGATTGCCGGTCGAACGTCGGTCGAAGTGTCAGTTGTTACTGCTGAAGTTGAAACGCGGGAGCGTCTCGCGGCGGAGGGGGTCCTGGAGAAAGCGGCGGTAGCAATCAGAACACAAGTCGAAGCGCATTTGCTTGCGTTCCGGGGGGGGCGAGGGTTCTTGCACCATCCCGGCTTCCAAGGCCCGCAGATAACGCGCCATGTCCTCGACATGATCATCCTGCAAGTCTTCCTCTTGCAAGAGCGCGGGGGCAGCGGCAGCAAAGGCTTCCATTTTGAGCACAAACCGCCTCGTTCCTTCGGGTGTCAAATCCTTGCCACACAGATCGCAGGAGAAATGGACCATAGCCAGACATCCTTTTGGAACAAGTCATCTCCATCTTGCCGGTTGGGCGGTTGCGCGAGGTGGTTACAGCGAGTCCGGCTCCGTACATGAGGCAACCGCTATCGGCTATTCCCGCATTCTTTACCATCCCTACTTTCATCCGTCGCAGGTTTTTCGCTTCCTGTCAAGCGGAATTTTCTCCAACAAGCCTCGTTGGGTGCAACCAGATTTTCTGGGGTCATCTCGTTTCCCGCAGACATTAGGAGGGCAAGGCTTTGCGGTGACAGACAATATAACCCCTTGCTTGGCATTCCATCCGGCGGCTTTCATTCGGAGATGGGACCACCAACTGGACAAACAGCCCCCAAGAGAAATTGGTTGCACCCGCCTCATTCGATCGCCGAGCAGATCAAGGGGGAAAATCGAAGCGAAGGGAAAAAAGCAGTTGACGGCAAGGGCGGCGATTTCCGACAATGAAACATGCTGCCGGTAATTTGGAAGCTGGAGGCGGCCCACCCCCGGAAAGTCCCTCCCTCCTGGCGGGTCCTCCTCGGCCATGGAAGCCAGGATCCCTAGGATTACCGCCCTCCCACACCCTGGGCGTTTCCGAAAGAACCCCAGCCAGGAAACGTGTCACGACTCACTAGCCACGCTGCCACTTATGATGTGCTATCCTGACGGAGACTGACTCCTAAGGTCCGAATCTTCCTGAGTGTGTGGTGTGTTCCCTCCTCGACCTTGCACATGTGGGTGAATCCTCCGATGCGTCGCACCATTTATCACCGCGGGTGGTTCGTGGGTCTGCTAAGTGTGGGGATGCTGGCGCTGGTGGACGACGGGCGCAGCCAGAATCCTGCGGATGCTCAAGCGGAGCAGTTACTCCAGGTGGCCCGGAAGGCGTACAACGAGGGGAACGCGTCGTTTGCGGCGGACCGTTTTCGGGAATATCTGCAAAAATTTGGCGGGCACAAGGAGGCGGTGGCGGCGCGGTATGGTTTGGGCTTAGCCCTTCTGGACCTGCCGGAGCCGGATTACGCGAAAGCTCTGGAGGCGTTGCAGGCAGCGGCTCAGGATAACAACTTCCCCCACCGGGGCCACGCTCTCTATTACGCGGGCATCGCCCGGCGGGGCATGGGACAGAAGGAATTGCTTCCCGGCTTGCGCAATCCGGCGGAGTTGGCCCAGCGCCAGCAGGCCGCCCTGCCGCACTTCACGGAGGCCGCCCGCCTCTTCGCTCAGGCCGCGGAAGTGCTGGGCAAAAGCCAACCTCCCGCCCCGGACTGGGTGGCGCGCGCCCGCTGCGATCAGGCCGAAATGGAACTGCTTCTGGGCCGGCCCCAGGAAGCCCGCAAAGCGGTCGAACCGTTGGTGACAGGAGGCGACACCAAAGCCGCCTGGCGCCCCCTGGCGTTGTACTATCACGGAGCCGCCTGTTTTCTCCTTGGCGAGACAGCGCAGGCCGCCCGCTCGCTGGACGCCTTAGCACCCTTTGAGCAGCCCTTCGGCCTGCATGCCCGCTACCTGCGCGGCCGCATCCACCTGATCGACGGCGAACTGGCGGAAGCCCACGTCGCGTTCCAGGCCGTGCTCAGCGGCTACGACAAGCGCAAAGCCGAGGCCCTGGAGCTGCTCAAGCAACCGGATCGCTTCCGCACCCAGCCGTGGGAGAAGGCCCATTGGCAAGCGCTGGCGCAACTGCCGCCTCCGGATTACGTCCCCGGCGCCGCCTTCTACGATGCCTGCATCCTCTACGAAACTGGGAAATTCGCGGATGCCCTGGCCAAGCTCCAGGCATTCGCCAAGGATTACGCCTCCTCTCCCCTGCGGGAGGAAGCCTTGCTCCGCGCCGGTTTCTGCCAGGTCCAACTTAAGCAATGGGAGGAGGCCCAGCGGACGCTGCAACCGCTGGCCAACCATCCGCAACTCGGTCCGCAAGCCCAGTTCTGGATCGGCAAAGCCCGGCTCGGACTAGCCCTGGCGGCAGACCCGAACAACCCCAACGACCGCAACGCCAAGCTCCAGGCCGCGATTGCAGCCCTGCGCGACGCCGTGCAGCGCACCCCAGCGGCAGACGCACCGGCACGGTCCCTGCGCGCCCAAATGATGCTGGAGCTGGCCGACGCCCTGGTCTATGCCCAGCAGCACCGAGAAGCCGCCGCTTTGTACGACCAACTGGTGAACGAAAAAGTCCTGCCGCCGCACAAGCTCCAGGAAGCCCTCGAACGCTCAGCCACAGCCTGGCACCTGGCAGGAGACCTGGCGGCTTCCGACGCCCGCATCACGGCCTTCCTGCAACAGTACCCGCAAAGTCCGTTGCTGCCGTGGGTGCTGTTCCGCAGCGCCGAAAATGCCTATCGCAAGGCGGAGCAGTTGGCCCAGCAAAACAATCCGGCCGCAAGCCAAGCCTTTCAGGACGCCGGCCGCAAGTACGAGGAAGTGGTCAGTAAATATCCAGAGTTCGAGAAGGCAGCCCGCGCGCGTTTGGGCCTCGCTCTATGCCGGATCGCCTTGAAACAATACGAGGAGGCCCTTCCGGCACTGGAGGCCATCCCGGCCCCGGCCCGCACCCAGGAATTGATCGTGGTCTCCTACCTGCTGGCGGACTGCCACCTGCGGACCGCTCCGGAGAAAGCGGAGGACGCCCTGGCGGACAACATGCTGCGGGAAAAACTCACCGCCGCCGCGGCACAACTGGAAACCTTCGTAGCTGCCGCCCCGAAAGCGGAACAGACGCCAGACGCTCTGCTGAAACTCGGCTTGTGTTACAAGCGACTGGCCGCCGGCTTACCCGCCGGCAATGAACGCAATGACCTGCTCAACAAAGGCCGGGCAGCGCTCGAACGGCTTTTGCGGGAGTTTCCCCAGTCAGCGGTGAGCGGTGCGGCGTTGCTGGAACGGGCCAAAATCATGGCCCTGCAAGGCGATAAAGGAGGGGCCATCAACACCCTGCGGCAATTCAGCGGCGATCCCTGGCAGCGTTCGCCGGTCGCCCCGTTGGCCTTCATCAACCTGGCCACTTTGCTGCGGGAACAGAACCAGGCCGCCCAGGCGGCGGACGTGCTCCGCCAGGCCCGCGAGCGATTTGAAGGGCCTCTCAGCAGCGATCCGGCCCGGCGAGACTGGATCGCCCTGCTGCGTTATCATCAGGGGGTCGCCTGGGAAGAAGCGGGAAAACTCGCGGAGGCACGCACAGCGTTCGAGCAGGCGGTGCAAGCGGCGGGGAACAATCCCCTGGCCGTCGAGGCGAGCTACAAGGCACTCGCCACAGCGGCCGCTGAGAAGCGCCGCCGCCTGGAAGAACTTCGCAAAAACCGCGCCCAGCCCAACCTGCCGCCCGCTCAGGCCGGGCCGCTGGACAGCCAGATCAAGACTGTCCTCGCCGAGTTGGCCCAACTGGCCCGCGAGCTGGAAGGTAAAGCAGAACAATATCGCGCCAGCTTCCCCCAGCATCCGGCCCGCGCCCGCATGCTCTACGAGGCGGCCTGGACCCGCCGCGGGGCGGAGGTGGACCCCTCCCCCGCTTACACCCGGCTAATCGCCGAGTTCCCGCAGTATGCGCTGACTGTCGAAGCCCGGTTGGAATGGTCCGAGCTTTTGGCCGAGGCGGGAAAACTCGATGACGCTATCCAGCAACTCCGCGCTGCCCTAGATGTCGAAACCACGGACCGCCCGGTTCCCCCCGATACCACGGAGCGCCTGCGCTTACGCTTAGGAGCAGTCCTATTTGACAAGCGGGAGTACGCCGCGGCGCAAAACCAATGGGACGCTGTGGCGGCCCAGGAAAAGTCCCCCTACCGGCCGATCGCTCTCTATCGCAGCGGCGAAGCCTTGCTAGCCCAGGGCAAGGCGGAGGAAGCCATCAAGCGCCTGCTCCCCTTCCGCGACCAGCCCCCCTTGCAGAACATCGCCGGCGTGAGCGATCGCGCCGTCCTGCGCCTGGGTCATGCCTACGGCCAGCTCCAGCAGTGGGACCCAGCGCGCCAGACCTTCGAGCAGTGGCTCCAGCGCTTCGGCAACAATAACCGCTGGTCGGTCGATGCCCGCTATGGCCTGGCCTGGGCCTTGCAAAACCTCAATCGCCTGGATGAAGCCGTCGGGCATTACCAGCAGGTCATCCAGCAGACAACGGACGATCGCGCAGCCAAAGCCCGCTTGCAAATCGGCGCGATTCGCGCCCGCCAGGGACGCTGGGCGGAAGCCGGTAAAGAGTTCCAGATGGTCTATTACGCTTACGATCTACCCGATCTGAAGTTTCCCGCCTTGCTGGAACATGCCCGCGTTCTCGTGGAAGAGAAAAAACCGGCCGATGCCGCCAAACTTCTGGAACGCGTCCTCCAGGAGGCCCCCAAAGACAGCCCCTGGTCCAACTTGGCCCGCGAGCGGCTCGGCAAACTGCCCAAGCAGTAGAACCAGCCCGTGTCCCGAAAGCGATCGCCTCAAAGGAGATCAGCCTGCATGCCCCACCCGGCGAATAGCGGTTCGCGCTCACCGATTCCTACTCGCGGACTGTGACGTATATTTGTTGGTACGAACCCCCCAGGAGTACGATCGGCTATGACCCCCCTGCGACATCTCCCCTTGCCCCTGCTGCTGGCCATCCTCGCTGTGGCGTCGATTCTCCCCTGGGCGGAAGCCTACGTGGAAGCCCCGATTACCCTGGGAGACATCGTCCGGCAGTCCACGAACATCGTCCACATGCAGGTGCAAAAGGTGGACCGCGAGAAAAACCTGATCATTTACAAAAAGCTGCGGGACCTCAAGGGGGTCCATCCCCAGGACCCGATCAAGCACAACATTGGCCGGGGCGGACTGCGTCCGGGGGAATGGCAAGAGATCATGAACTGGGCGGAAGTAGGTAAGGAGGCCGTTTTCTTCCACAACGGCGGGGCCAGCGAGACCTACTTCGGCGTGTCCTGGTACCAGGCGTATCCCCAAGGGGAATGGTGGGGGATGTCCCACGGGGAACCCTTCTTGCTGCGGTCCTACGCCGGCAAAGTCGAGCGGCTCCCCGGCATCATCGAGGAGATGCTCGCGGGCAAGGAAGTCATCGTGCCTTGCATGGTCGATGGCGATAAGGAAGCCCTGCATAAGAAGACGGCCCGCATCCAGCGCCTGCGCGCGAGCCTGAAACTGCTCGACTACAACCCAAAGCGAGACTTTGTGGGCTGGGGCGTCGAGGAAATCCGCGCGCTGGAAGGCTACGCCGGCTTCAACAAGTTCGGCACCTTACCCCGGACCGACGGTGAGGCCCAAGCGGTATCCGCCCTCGACTTCAACAACGACGGCAAAGCGGACGTCTGCCTCTGCGCCGCGAGCAAAGTGCTCCTGCTGCAAAACGACGGCGATAGCTTTACGGAAGTGGCGTTGCCGGGTCTGACGGGCGGAGCGCGGGCGGCGGTTTGGGCGGACTACAACGGCGATGGCCTGCCGGATCTGCTCCTGGCCACCGGGAGCGGCCCCCGTCTCTACACCAACTTGGGGGCTGGCAAGTTCCGGGACGACACGCGCCTGCTGCCCCCTTCAGCGCTCGGACTGCCCGCCACCGCCGCCGCTTGGGGAGACTTCGACGCCGACAACAAGCCGGACCTCGCCATCGCCTACGGCTATCATGGCCTGCGCTTGTACCGCAACAACCGTCCCGCCGATGCGCCACTCCGCTCCGCTTCCCCCAAGCTCGGCGATTGGTATGCCATCGGACCGTTCCGGCATCCCAGCGGCATGAGCAACTTCGACGCCCAATTCACTCCGGAAACCGAACCCTTCGATCCGAAAAAGGTCCACAAAGGCAAGCGGGACATGCCGGTCCAGTGGACGAAAAAAAGCTACGCCGACGGGAGCGTCAACAGTCTGGCCGAGTTCGGGAACAACTGCGCCACCTATCTGTACCGCGAGATCGAGGCCGCTGCTCCCACCCGCCTGCCGGTTTCCTTGGGCAGCGATGATACCTTGACCGTCTGGCTCAACGGGGAAAAAATCCTCAGCGAAAACGTGGGCCGGGCCTGCGCTCCCGATCAAAATCGCGCCGTCCTGAACTTGAAAGCAGGCAAGAACACGTTACTCCTCAAAATCTGCAATGGGAGTGGGGATTACGCTTTTTACTTTGCTGCCGGCGAGCCAGAGCTTGGGGGCGAGCCGTGGTTTCAGGATGTGACTTCGGCGTGGGGTTTGACACCCGACACGCCGGCAGCCCAGTTGCGAGGCGATGCCCTGGCCGTGGCCGACTTCAACGCCGATGGCAAGCCTGACATCCTCTACGCCGCCGGCCAGGGCCTGTTGTTACTCAACGCTGGCGGCCGCTTCACCCTCAAAGCGGACAGCGGCTTGGCCTTCCAAACCGGCAAAGTGGGACCCGTGGTGCTGGACTACGATGGCGACGGCCATCTGGACCTGTTCATCCCCCAGCGCAACGGGCAATGCCTTCTCTTCCGCAACGACGGCACCGGGCGATTCGCCAACATCACGGCTTCCGCGGGCGACCTGGCCAAACCCGTGCCGGGAATGGTAGCGGCGGCGGCGGCGGACTTCAACAACGACGGCAAGCCGGACCTTCTCCTCTGCTGCCTGCGCGGCCCAAATCGGTACCTGGAAAACAACAGCCACGGCGTCTTCACGGACAAAACGGCGGCCATTGGCCTGCATCAGCGCGTCTTCAACTCGCAAGCCGCCACCTTAGCCGACCTCAACGGCGATGGCCGGCTCGACCTGGTGCTGCACAATGAGGGCCAGGAATCCTGCATTCTCTTCGGAGCCATGCCGCTGCCCAACGGCCAAACACCCGTGCAACTCTCCCTCAACGGCACCGCCGTGCTCAATGGCGGACGCGTCATCATCCGCAATGGCAACGGGCAGCCTGTGGCCACAGCCGCCATCGTCGGCGGCCATGGCCGAGGAGGACAGTGCGGCCTCCTGCCGCGCTTCCTCCTGTCGCCGGGGTCCTACAAGATCGAACTGGTCAGCCCAAACGGCGCCGTTACTTCGCGAGACCTGAATGTGGCCGCGACACCGCTTCAGGTCAGATGCCAATGATTCCGAGCAACCGCTCGACAGACTTAACACGCTCAACAGGGAACTTAAGCTCAACAGAAAACCAAGCTCCGAGGGAACCAACTTCTATGAGACGTAATCACATTGCGTGGGGCTGGAATCGGCTGCTATTCGCTCCGAGTTTGGTGCTCGCGCTACCGCTGGTCTGGCCAGGCCGCCAACCGGTAGCAGGGTATCAGGAGTCAGTTTCGGGGTCCCCCCAGCCAGCCTCGGCCTCCGTCCCGCCTCCCTGGGGCACCTACCGGGGCAACCCCCAGCGGACGGGCAACACCGACCAGCGACCCGGCCCGCGCCAGCCGACGGTTCTGTGGATACACAAGTCCCAGGAGCACTTTGTGGCTGCCCCGGTGCCCGTGGGTGATGCCGTCTATGTGTCCGGGATCGGTGCTTTCAATCGGCCTTCCCTCCATCTGTTCGCCCTGGCCGGAGGGAATCCTCCTCCCCTGCGCTGGAGCAAATCCGCCCCGTATCTGAAGCTCCCCAGCGTCAGCTCCCCTGCTGTGGCGGAGGACTGCCTCCTCTTTGGAGATGGAATGCATCAGGACTCCGGCGGCACCTGGCACTGCGTGGATGCCCGCAGCGGTCTGCCGCTTTGGCAATTGCCTCTGCCGGGGGACTTGATCCATCTCGAAGGCGCACCGCTCGTGGTGGGACAACGGGCTTACATGGGAGCCGGTGCTGCGGGTGTGCTGGCCATCCAATGGAACACTGCCGTGCTCGAAGGAAAGGAATACGATCTTGCCGCCGTCCGCCAGCGGCAACAGCAGCGCTGGAAAGAACTGCTCGCCCGTTATGAGGAAGACAAGAAAAAAGACCCGGACTTCGCCATTCCCCCTGACGACAGCCAACTGCTGAAGTTCACCCCCAAAAAACTTTGGCAGAAAGGCCAGAACCAGTGGCACGTGGACGCACCCCTCAACGTGAGCGGCGAACTTCTTTTGGTACCATCGGCGTTTCTGGACAAGGAAAAAGTGGGCGAGCGCGGCCTCCTGGCCCTCCGTGCGGATAACGGAGAGATTGTCTGGAAAGCCCGGCTCGAATACAACCCGTGGGGCGGAGCCACAGTGGCGGGCGAAACGATCCTCGTGCCTGGCAGCTCCATCGGCTACTACTACAAGGAACTGCGGGCGGCCAAAGGCGATCTGACAGCTCTGGATCGCAAAACGGGCCAGGTCCGCTGGCGTAAGGAAATCCCCACCGGCGGCATCGTCAGTTGTGTCGCCGTTCACGAGGGCCTGGCCATCGCCACCGCCACCGATGGCAAAGTCCGCGCCTTCTCCGTCGCAGACGGCGAGCGCGCCTGGCTCTACGACTGCAAAGCCCCGCTCTTCGCTCCGCCTGCCATCGCGGCAGATACGGTGTACGTCGCGGATCTCACGGCCACGGTGCATGCTCTCGATCTCAAAACCGGCCGCCCGCTCTGGACCTACCCCTTGGCAAAAGACATCGGCAACCCCGGCATGGTTTACGGCGGCATCACCGTGCATGCGGGTAAGCTCATCGTCGCTACCTGCAACCTGGAGGGACCTTACTTAGGCAAGCCCACCGCCGTCGTCTGTTTGGGGAACCGCTGAGCCTTGACCCCGGCAGCGGGGAGCGGACTCCAGCGAGGATCGTTCCCCGGAAAAAGTCGATAACCATGCCGCTAGCGGAGTCTGGATCACAGGCACAATTTTCGCGGTCGGAAAACGGAATGACGAGGAAAGGACGGATTGCCATGAAACGCTTTCTGCTCATCTTCGCTTTGCTGTTCGGAATGCACACCGTGATCGCCCAGGAGTCGAAATCCGGAGGGATCACCGTCGATCCGAAAAAGCGGCAGGTGATCATCGAGGCCAAGGTGGCCCCTCGGCAGCTTCCTCACCTGGATAAGGTCTATCCCATCGAACTGATTGCCGGCTGGCCCCACCCCAAGGGGAAAAAGGCCCACGAAATCGTGGTCAGCGTGGATGTGATGCCTTCCCAGGTGCACAAAGCCCTGGAGCAATTGGGCCTCAAGCCGGGAAAACCGGCCAAAGGGGAAGGCGCTAAAGCCGAAGGGCCAATCGTGCAGGTGTACCTAGAAGTTCCTGATGCCGCCGGAGAATACAAACGCGTGCCCCTGGAAAAAGTCCTCTGGGACCCGAAAACCCGCAAAGCTCCCCCGAAAATGACCTTCCTCTTTACCGGCTCCGTCCTCAGTCCCCGCGACCCGAACAAACCGGAGGACAAGGTTTACGGCGCGGACTTGACCGGCTCCCTCATTTGCCTTTTCCCCGTCACCGATGAAGTCGTCCTGCAAACCACCTGGACCATGAAAGAGGAAAAATTCCTCAAACTCGACGTGAACCCCGATGCCCTCCCGAAAGTGGGCACTGCGGTCCGCCTGATCCTGGAAGTTCCTTCCCCTTGATGGATTCTTCACCGGCGAACCTCTCACCGGGAGACTCATGCTGATGCTGCATCCCGTAGCTCATTCCCGGCAATTTCCCGGCAATCCGTGGCCCGGCAGGGTGCTGGCCGCAGTGGCTGCTCCTGGGACGCCGGCAGCGGCTGCTCCTGCGGCGAGCGAGTCTCTTCGCCCTCCGCATCCTCGGTCTTTCTTGCCGTCACCTTCTCCGTCCTCCCGTTCATCCTCCAGGAGTCCCTCGATGTTGTTGACTCAGCGGTCGGCTAAGACGATGCCCCTCAGGTTGGCGCAGCGGCTGGTTTCCGGCCTCTGGCCTGTTGTCTGTTGGTTCAGTCTAACGGCCTGCTCGTCTTCTCCGGGGTCCAACAGCCGGGATGCTAGCGGTGACGCCGCTGACGGTCTGGCGTCAGCGATGCAGACTGTCCATCTCGCGCCAGGGGATTTATCCACGACTGGGGAACCGGAAACATCCGCACCGCCTCCCCCTGGCTTTGACTACCCCGCGGACCTGGCACCGCACCTGATACGAGTCCTCGCGCCCGAAACTCCCGCTCTGCCCCCTGAGGTACGGCAAGCTCATCAGCCCCAGCTGAATGCCGGACCGCTCCCGACGGCGCGGTGGGACCCGGCTCCTTCCCTCCGGCCTGCCTCCCCCGCCTTGCGCGGGGCCAAGTCTGACATTCGCCCGCCGTATCCCGCCGAGCGCTTCTCTCCCGCGGCTCTGCTCACCGCTGCTCAACCGCCGAAGACGACGCTTCCTGCTGGTCCCGGCATCACCACGCGGGCGCCGGACCCGGCCATTCCTCCCCCTCTCCCCTCGCTCAGCCGTTTTTCTTCTGAACGTCTCGGCTTCGACGACCCCACGGCAGACAATCACCACAGTTTCCTCCTCGCTCCGCGGCCAGGGGTGTCCCTCCCTCCCGTGCCTTTCGAGAAGACGGAAATCCCTGATCCCCAGGTATTCGGGGAGCAAATCCGGCCCCAGCTCTCTCCTCCGCTGGAACCGGGCCGCCGCCCAGACAGTGTTCCGCCCCCCCGGCCTCCTGCTCCCTAGTCGGCGGACATCTTGCGCTTCCCCATCGTTTCCTGAGCACCTTTGAGGTCCAGGCGGTGGGTGTCGCACGGAGCCAGCCTTCCGCTTGGCGTGTAAGTCCGGCAGGCCTGAAAAGCGATCCACATGCCCGCCTCCGTCATGAATCCCCTGTCGAGGATCAGAGGGGAAGGGTGTCCGTTCGGGCTTCCGGCTGCTATTTTGGCCGATATTGCAGGAGTTGTTCTGCCTCAGCAGCGAGGAGTTTCCAATGGCCAAAATCCGCGTCAAGAATCCGATTGTGGAAATGGACGGCGACGAAATGACCCGCATCATTTGGCACAAAATCCGGGAGCAGTTGATCCTCCCTTTTCTGGATATTGAGCTGAAGTATTTCGATCTCGGCATCCAGAACCGCGATGCCACGGACGATCGGGTCACGGTGGAAGCAGCGGAAGCGACGAAAAAATACGGGGTGGCGGTCAAGTGTGCCACCATCACTCCTGACGAAGCGCGGGTCAAGGAATTTGGCTTGAAGCGGATGTATCCCTCGCCCAATGGCACGATCCGCAACATCCTCAATGGGACGATCTTCCGCGAGCCGATCATCTGCCGCAACGTTCCGCGTCTGGTCAAGCATTGGGACAAACCCGTGGTGGTCGCGCGTCATGGTTTCGGTGATCAATACAAGGCCACGGAACTGGCGTTCAGCGGAGCCGGCACTCTCAAGCTGACGTTTACTCCCGCCGATGGAGGGGCGGCCATCGAAAAGGAAGTGTTCCAGGCTCCCGGAGCCGGTGTCGCCCTGGCCATGTACAACTTGGACGAATCGATCCGCGGTTTTGCCCGCGCCTGCTTTCACTATGCCCTGGGACGGCGTCTGCCTGTGTACCTGTCGACAAAAAATACCATCCTCAAAGTTTATGACGGCCGATTCAAAAATATCTTCCAGGAAATTTATGACCAGGAGTTCCGCTCTCAATTCGAGGCCGCGGGTTTGACCTACGAACACCGGCTCATTGACGACATGGTCGCGGCCAGCTTGAAATGGACCGGCGGCTACCTCTGGGCCTGCAAAAACTACGACGGCGACGTTCAGTCCGATGCCATCGCTCAGGGCTTCGGCTCCCTTGGCCTGATGACGTCGGTCCTGATGAGTCCCGACGGGAAAACAGTGGAAGCCGAGGCCGCCCACGGCACCGTCACCCGCCACTACCGCCTCTACCAGCAAGGCAAACCCACGAGTACCAATCCCATCGCTTCCATTTACGCCTGGACGCGGGGCCTCTACTATCGGGGCAAAATGGACAACACCCCGGAGGTCATCCACTTCGCCGAGACACTGGAAAAGGTCTGCGTGGACCTGGTCGAGCGGGGTCAAATGACCAAAGACCTCGCCGTTCTCATCAGCGACTCCACCCCCTATTTGACAACGGACGAATACCTCCACGCCGTGACCCAGGAACTGCACCAGCGGCTGAAAGTATAGCCACTCTGGGCCCAGTGAACTCCGCCGTTGTCAAGTCCGCTTTCATGCGAACCGGCCCGCTCGGCATCGCCTCCCAGGGGTTCGGATTTGCGGCCTCCATGCAGGAACGGATTTCTTCCTCTCGCACCAGAGGCATCAACCGGAGCTGCCGCAGCCGTTGTGCCAAACACAGCGGCCCTGAGCATTCCGCCCACTTCACCGCCGGCATCAGTTCTGTGGCCGCGATGTGAACCGCGTGCCCGAAAAAAATCCCCACGTTTTTTGACTTCCCGCCAATCGTGGCCTAGATTCGAGTAACAAGTGAGTGTGCGCGAGAATCAACCAGTCAGGGGCTATCGCCCGACCCTGAAATTGCGGTTCCCCCCTCAACTCGCCACGCTGTCAGGTTCCTAACCACAGTCCAGACCTGTGCCGCAAAGCACGCCCGGCGTGCCACGGGGAGTTTTTGTGCCGGAGAGGATGGGAAAGCTCAACATCGTAATTTTCGCGGAATGATTTGGCCTTACAGGAATTGACAAAAAAATGTTGTCAAACGCTTGAAACCTATATCTCACCAGGGAGGAATGCACATGATCAAGCGGCTGTTACTGCAACTCTGGCATGATGAATGTGGAGCGATCGTAGCCACCGAATACCTGATGCTCGGCTCCATCGTGGCTGCCGGTGGCGTGGGCGGAATGGTCGCCATGCGCGATGCGATGATCGAAGAGTTCAAAGAATTCGGACAGACGACACGGGAAGTCCGGCAAGCCTATACGCAAGAGGCGTTGAAGTACATGTCGGGGAAGAAGCGGGCGGCTGCCCGGACGGCTTCACCCTACTATCCTCTGCCGCAAGTCGATGGAAATGATCCCGCCCCGACAGTCCACTTTGCCGTACCCCACCTCACCCCTTGATCTGCGGCGCCATACACCGCGCTTTACGGCGCGGCGGAGCACTCCACGACGGACGCACCCGGGTTCAGTCTCCCTCGTTTCCCCGTCGTGGAGTGTTGTTTTTGTTCCGAAGTGCAACTTGGCCGCCGTCACTTCACCTGGACTGCCGCACAGCGACGAACAAGCGGGCATCGGGCGGCAGCTCGCGGACGCCTTCTTCGTCCAGCACGACCTTCCACTGGGGGTGCTGGCGTATCAGCGAACACAACTGCGGGTGATAGTGGGTTTCCACCACAATCCACACCGCCCCGTATTGCTGGAGAATGGCCTCCCCGCCTGGCTCACCCTCTTTGACGGCGAGGCAGCGGGACCAGTGCTCGGTCGTGAACAATTGGGCGTGATTGAACATCATCACGGGCCTATCGGCAGGCAAAGCCCAAAGGAGGTACTCCCCCTGGCGTTCGCTGCAGAAGACAGGTCCGGGGGGAGAGGCGATGCCGGCCGTTTTCAATGCTTGAGCCAGCATCCGAGCGCGGCCGGAATCTCCAGGGTCTTCTCCTCGGATTGCACGAGCCACACCGTAGGGTGTCGCCGGATACAGGGCGGAGGCAAAGGGCCGCGGCCGCCCGGCCTTCAGCCAAAAACTCGCCGGCGCGGCGATAAAGGCCACGATCACAATCAAGCCCGCCAGGGCTGTCTTGCGAAAACTGGGGATGCCCGCCTTCCAGGACCATGACCGCTCCTGGGCCCAGGCGGTCCACACGGGGGCCATGATCCAGAACGCCAGCGGCGCCCACCAGGCCATCATCCGCTGTTGGAACAGAGGCCAAAGGCCGAAGGTCAAAAGCAGCAACACGGGGAAGATTCCCCCTAGCCGCCGCGTGATCCCCAGCGTGACGAGCAGCATGGCTGCCAGGAGCACATAACTCCAATGCCCGCCCGGCCCCCACGTCCACTCCAGCGGCTGCCATTCGGCCATCGTCCGGAGGTTCGGATGCGCTCCAAATTCCAGGACGTGGAGATACAACCGCGGACCATAGGGATTCAACAAGGCAATGGCTCCAACCGAAATCATGAGGCTCAGAGTCCAGGAGCGAAGGGGCCGATGGGACCACCATCGGGATAGCGATCCGCGTTTGTGTCCAATTTCCCGCAGCCATCCGCTCACCACTGCCATCGCGGCCAGGAGCAGGCCGATAACAAAAGAGCCGTGGAGATTGGCCCACACCACCATCAGGAGAGGGAAGAGCCATAAGACTCGTGCCGATGCGGTTTTTTCCTCTCCGATCCAGGGCCGCAGGAGGACTAAGCTGCTCATGAAGGGTAGAAACGCCAAGGTCTGCGGGCGCTGGACCACAAGCAGGGGCAGCAGCATGACCAGGCCATAGATCACGGCTCCGGTTCCCCACGCCGCCGAGCCGCTTCCCTGCCGCACCGACCAGGCGAACAGACCCAGGACGATCACGCCCACGACAGCATGCAGCAAGCGAATCGCTTCCACTCCGCCTTCCAAACGCCGTAAGTCCGACTGACCTGCGAGCGAGGCGCCTGCTCGAAAAACGCTGTAATAAACGACCTGGGACAGCCACATCGCATCGAAAAAGGGGCGCTCCTTGTCCGTGAAAGGACAGAGCGGTTCGACCGCGGGCAGTGTCCGATGGCTCACGATCCATTCGCCATACTTCAGATGGGACCAGAAGTCGGTGTGCATCAGCGGCATGGCGCTCAAGAGGTAAAGGGCGATCCCCAGCAGCCCAGCGGCGGCCACGCCGGCGGAGGAGAAATACCACCGGGCTAAGGGAGAGTTGGGGTCCGCCCAATCAATTCCGGCACCCAACGGCCCGCCATAATACGGACCTGGCTCTTGCTCCGCTGCGGCCTCGCCACCTTTGTCGTTTGGCATATGCGCGACCCCTTCGTCACACAGATTGGCCATCCTTTTGATTTTTGTCCCACGCTCGCCGACTGCCCACCGGCTTCCCGCCGCCCTGTGCCTTCACGGCCCCGGCGCCTCCGGATGCTATCGGGCCTCCTCTTGCCAACGGCAGCGGTGCCATCAGGTCGGCAGAGCCATCCGCCCTCGGTTTCCCAGCCGAGCAGGGATACCCTTAGCATAGCTTGTTCCGGCCTTGTGCAGGGTGCTAATCCGAAGATCCCCCCTCTGGATGGGGATCAAAAGCGTAGGGACTGCGGCCTTGTGACTGGCCGAGCGAATCCATAAGGTAAAATAGACCTTCCTCGCCAGTGAGCCGATCCGCCAACCGTTCGGGCATCTCCGCCTCGGGGTTGGGCTGTTCTCCCCATCCGCGGGGTTGTGGATTATGGTGGCACCGAAGAAGAAGCGACGGAAAAACCCCTACGAGGAATATCCCGACGACATTTTCGCTGACACCCGCATGTCCTTCGGGGATCACCTCGAAGAATTGCGGCAACGGATGATCATCGCCCTCAAATGGCTCATCTTTTTCATGGTCGTCGGTTTTGTGCTGGACGGGGTCGGTTCGCTCGTGGGCAACCCACGGATCGGCATTGGCAAGCCGGTCATGGTCGCCATCACCGAACCGGTCAAGGAACAGGTCAACGACTTTTACAACCGCCGGATCGAACGGGCGCGAACGGACAAGCTGGAACCGCTGGAGCGGACGGATAATGCGGAAATCGAGCGGATCAAGAAGAAGCTCCAGGCCAACGGCAATGCGCTCAGTGCCTTGACGGAACAGGAACGGCAGCTTCTGTTGGGTTCGCCGGAAACCATGCCGGTCGAGATCGACGCCCAGGAGCTGGCGCCCATCTTCGGGCCGCCTAAGCCTGACACTCCGCCGACGGTGGTTCTCCACCTGCGTGTCTATCCGGGCTTTATTAACTATCTCAACGAGAAAGGGCAAAGCCTGCTGGAAACGCGGCAGTATCTGACGACCCTCAGCGTACAGGAAGGGTTTGTCGTTTACTTCAAGGTGCAGATCCTCTGTGGTTTCGTGCTGGGTAGCCCCTTTATCCTGTATCAGTTCTGGGCCTTTGTGGCAGCAGGTCTATATCCGCACGAGAAGCGGTATGTCTACTGGATGCTGGGGCCGAGCTTGTCGCTATTTTTGGCGGGCATCATCATGTGCCAGTTCCTGGTGTTGCCCGGAGCGGTGAAGGCCCTGTTGATGTTCAACGAATGGCTGGGGTTGGACCCGGACATCCGCCTGAGTGACTGGTTCAGCTTGGCCATCATCCTGCCGCTGGTGTTCGGCGTCTCGTTCCAAACGCCGCTGGTCATGGTCTTCCTTTACCGTCTGGGGGTATTCTCGGTGGAGGACTATTGGTCGAAGTGGCGGCATGCCTGCATGCTCCTGGCGGTGTTCTCGGCGATGATCACCCCGACGCCCGACGCCGTCACCATGCTCTATCTTTTCGTGCCGATGTTCGCTTTGTACCTGTTGGGGATTCTGATCTGCCGCCTGTTCCCGGTCGGTAGCGATGAGGAAGAGTGGGAAGAGGCCGAGGAAGTGGCCGTGTGAACGGACAGTCCAGGCCAATGTGAAAGGCCGGTATAATGGGAGGCGTTGCGAGGGGCGGGAGAACAGTTTGGCTGAGGATAGCTCTCCAGGGCCAGAGGCGGCGCCTGCGCAGGCAGTCAGCGACGCCCCCGGCGTGAAGCCGACACCCGACGTGAGACCGAATCACCGGTAGGAGTGCAGCAGGCTTGGAAGGGCGTGTTTATCTCGTCGGTGCGGGACCGGGCAGTCCGGATTTGCTGACGTTGCGGGCGGTGGAGCTGCTGCAACAGGCGGATGTGATCCTATACGATCAACTCGTGCCGGTGCGGCTTCTCGACTGGGCTAATCCCCAGGCGGAGCGAATCTGCGTGGGGGACCTTCCCGGCAAGCACGCGGACAAGGCGGTCCTGATTCACCAGCGGATGGTGGCAGCGGCCCGTCAAGGGCGGCGCGTGGTGCGTCTCAAGGGGGGCGATCCCCTAATTTTTGGCCGCGGCGGTGAAGAAATCGCAGCTTTGCGAGCGGCAGGGGTGCCTTACGAGGTGGTGCCCGGTGTCACTGCTGCGCTCGCCGCCGGAGCCTACCTGGAAATCCCGCTGACGCACCGCCACTATGCCAGCGCCCTGGCTCTGGTCACAGGACACGAAGCCCCCGATAAGGCGGAGACGCCGATCAACTGGCGCGCCTTGGCCCAGTTCCCCGGCACCTTGGCCATCTACATGGGCTTGTGCCGCCTGCCCCAGATCGTGGCCGCCCTACTGGAGCACGGCCTCTCGCCGGACACGCCCGCCGCGGTCATCAGCCGGGTCAGTTGGGGAACGCAGCGCAGCGTCTTCGCGCGCCTGGCGGAGCTGGATCAGGCCCGGCGGCAAGCTGGCCTCGAATCGCCTGCTGTGATCCTCATCGGGCCGGCGGTCGGACAACGCACGTCCCAGCCCTGGTCGGAACAGCGGCCCCTCTTCGGCCAATCGGTTTTGGTGACGCGCCCAAGTCATCAAGCCGCCGGCCTAATCCGCCGCCTGGAGCTACTCGGAGCGATCGTCCACCACTGGCCGGCTCTGGCGATCCGCGAACCGGAAGACTTCGCGGAACTTGACGCTGCTCTCACCGGATTGGCTCAGGGACGCTGGGATTGGCTCGTCTTCACGAGTGTCAACGGCGTGCACGGCCTCTTAGGCCGGCTCTGGCAGAAAGGCGGGGACCTCCGCACCCTCAGCAAAGTCCAGCTCGCCGCCATCGGACCGAAAACGGCGGAAGCCCTGCACGAGTATCATCTCCGAGCGGACCTGGTGCCGGAGGGAACGTTCTCCTCGGAGGGTCTGGCCGCCGCTTTAGGCCCCCGTGTCGCGGGGCAACGCGTCCTCCTCGCCCGTGCAGATCGAGGCCGGGAACTGCTGCGCGAAGAACTCCGCCGCTGGGCCGCCGAGGTCCGGCAAGTCACCGTCTATCGGCAGGTGGACGATGAACCGCCCTCTCCTGAGTTGCTCCAGGCCCTGCGCCAGGGGACCATCCGTTGGATCACCCTGACCAGCAGCAACATCGCCCGCCGCGTGCTGGCGTTTTGTGATTCCACGATCCGGCAGCGCATCCTGCAGGGGGAGATTGGTCTCGTGGCGATCAGTCCGGAGACGGGAAGCGTCGTGCGTGCCGCCGGGCTGCCCGTAGCTGGGGAAGCCGAGGTTTACACCGAAGAGGGATTGATCGCCGCCCTGATCGGCTGCGTCCAGAAACGCCGCGATGCTCCCGCTAGTCCCCCCGCGATCGTACCGAGTGAACCGGGGGCGGAAAATCCACGGAAGGAAGAGGAATGACAGGACGCCGACAAAAAGCGTAGGACGTTGACAAAAAGCATGGGACGCCGACAGGAAGCGTGCAGCCGGCCCGTTCTCCGCCGCATCCCTCCCGCAGGGTTTACTTGAGGTCTTTCATGACGTTGAGGGCCAGATACACGACAATACCGGCGGCCAATACGCCAAGGATGTCCACTGTGATAAACGGGCCGCCTCCGAAGGGGATGCCCAGAACCAAATCCAGCAAAAACATCAACAGCACAAGGATGGCCACTGCCAGCGAGCTGTAGCAGAGGATCTTTTCCATTGCAGGGCCTTTCCTAGACGCCGCGGTAATAACTGCCATGACTGCACACCCTCCCTCCCGCCGATCGTTTCCTGCCGATCAGCCTGGGCGGAATCGCCTCCGAGGGATCAGGCTCGTATGTCGCCCATTGTAATCCATCCCTGCGGCCTCGCAACCGCGGGAACGGATTCTAGGTGGGGCATTGCTCCCGGCTATCCTCGTTCAATCGCAACAATCCGCATGTTCGGTCCTGCTCCGACTACCCGATTGCTGGAGTGAAACCGGGGAAACGACGGTGACCGTCTGTCGCTGGCCTTCCCCCTTCGGCGACAACTTCAGGATATTGCTATAGTGAAATGAGGAAAGCTCACCAAGGAATGACTCTCCGGGGGATGACATGGTTGCCGGATACACTCGGCATGTGGCCGTGGCGGGGCTGCTGATCATGGCGGCCGCGGCCAGCTTGGGGGTGGTGGCGGTGTGGTGGAACCGCGGCTACACTCCCCCGGCCCATCCTCGCCCTGTGCCGGATGGCGACCAGGAAATCGCCTGGCTCCACACCCCCACCGCCTATGAAGCCTGGGACCACTTGGTCCGGGCGCTCAAGCGGATCGAACGCCGGGGGACCATCCCCCACTTCTTCGCCGACGATACCCACGCCTATCCGCATCGGACCACGGCGGTACCTGAAGTGATCATCGGCCGTGCTGATCGTGTCGGGCGGCTGCACGTCCGCTGGTACAAAGTGACCGAAGCCGTGCCGCAGAACCGCTGGGTGGAGTTACTCTTGCAACGCTCTCCTCCACCGCTGGCCATCATCGCCGGCTGGTCCAGTGATCGGGCGGCGGAACTGGCCGATGCCCTGCGGGAGGCACCCCACCCGGACAAGCCCGTGTTGTTACTGACCGCAGCGACCGCGGAGCAAGTGGCCACCGATGCCGCCATGACCGGCCCCGCAGGACCTGCCCTGCTCTCCCTCTATGACCGCACCTTCCGCCTCTGCTTTTCCAACCGGCAGATGGCCGAAGCCCTGAGTGACTTCCTCCTATCGGAGCCGTCGCTGCGTCCGCATGCGGGAGCCGACCCCTGGCTGCTGGCCGCCGGCACGGCCTGGTGCAATCCCTGGGCTGCCGCGGCCACGCTGCTCGCCTCGGAAATCCCGGCGTTCGCCATCGACTGGCAGGACGACCCGTTCTCTTTGGACCTGAGCCTGCATCTCCGCCGGGAGCTGACCCGCCGCTGCGCCGCACTTGCGGATGGGCCGCGACTGGTCCTGATCCGCTCGCAGATCCCCTTCAGCACCGGCCCGGTCCACCAGCCTAACGCCGCGGAAGCCGATGCCATCCGCCACTTACTCCAACATCTGCCTCCGCCGCCGCAGCGGACCTTGCTCCTCCTACCCACAGTTACCGTACCTGCACGCCGGGTGCTTCAGGCCCTGGTTCAGGAAGAATCCGAAGTCGGCCAGCGCCTTGTGGCCGTGACCGGGGACGGTATCTCCGTCAATACTCTCTTCCGGGATCGCGAAGTGGCCTGGCCGATCCGCACCCTGCCTATCCCGCTCGTCCTATTTGCCCACGCAGACCCCTTCGCCTGGGATGAGCCGGAGGAACGGGAGCGGCTCGCGGACGGCTACGCTCTGCCGGTCCCGCCGCCCGGACGCGCCTGCTCCACGACCGAGGATGTCGAGCATTTTCGCCGCCTCATCGAAGCGCTCGTCTCCGCGGCGTACCAGAGCGATCCGCCAGCCTTGCTCTCCAGCCCCGAACAGTTGAGCCAAGCGCTGCGGAGGTTGGAGCCGCCGTTTTTCGATGCGGCGGGGAATCGCCGCGGCGGCAGCGGTGAACATATCGTGGTCTTGCGGCCGTTCCCGCCGGGAGTCGAGGACCCGCTCGCCGAAGCCGTGCTCGAAGTTTACACCCGCCGGCCTCATCCCGGCGGCTGGTTCTGTCTCCACCGCCGCCTGCTCTACCGCTTTTACCATGACCGCACACCCTGACCCTGCCCGCTCGTCGTCCCCTCCTGCTGTCCCGCCGCCGGAAAGCGCGCCGGAGGCGCCCGTGGTGCCCTTGGGCCGCTTCCTGCTGCGCCTTTCCCCGTTGATCCTCCTCTGGCTCGGCACCGCCGGACTCCTAGGTTGGCTCCTCTACAGCCGCGCCTACTGGAATGAAGTCGCAGACCAAGCCAACATCCGGGAATGGGTGGAAAACACCCGCATCTTCCGCAAAACCCTGACCGAGCTGGCTTACGAATACATCGACCTGCACCGCCAAGAGGGGAACTCCGACGAAGAGACAGCCTGGGAGGTCCGCCGCCGCAATAAGCGGGATGAAATCGCGGAGCATCTCCGGGCGATGGTGGAACCACTGCGGTTGCACTCGGCCCAACTCCCCTTGTTCCCGGAAGTGGCCCGCCTCGAGGTCCGCTTCGAGGGTCCGGCGGCCTGGCGGCTGGGTCTCACTCCGATCCTCTGGGAATCCCCCAAAGCCTTCCCCCCTGCTGCCGCGGGTTCCCTCTGGCGAACCTTGTGGATTCCCGCCGCCGTCGGAGAAGGAGCGGAAGTTTACCCCGTGGTGCGCGTCGATTACCGCTTGCACACCTACAACCGGCTGCAACTGCAACAGGAAGAATACCGCCTCTGGCAATCCGTCGCCGCCGCCGTGCTCATCCTTAGCACCTTGCTCGCCTTCTATCAGACCGTCCGCTTCTGGCGGCGCGAGCAGCGGGTCGAACAGGAGAAGTGGCGGCAAGCCATCGCGGCGGAACACCGGGAACGTGAATTGCTCCAAGCCCAGGTAGCCGCCGCTCACATGGAGCAGCAGGTCCTGCAAGCGCGGATCAAGCAGCAGGAGGCGGAACGGGCCGGGGAAGAGCTGCGCCGCCGCATGCTCGAACAGCAACTGGAGGCCGCCCAGTTGGAACAGCGAGCCGCCCAAGCCGAACGGCAAGCCCTCGAACTGCGCTCCCAACTCTACGCCAGCATCGGCATCCTCGCCGGCAGTTATGCCCACAACATCAAAAACCTCCTCGTCCGCCCCAACGATCTACTCGCCCGCTGCCTCGATGCCCCCGAATTACCCGGTGAACACAAACAGATGCTCCAGGAAGTCCGGGCCACCCTCAGTACCGTCACCGAACGCTTGCAGCAAATCCTCCGCACCGTCCGCCGCGATCCCAAACAGTTGGCCCCGACTCTCGTCAACCTGGCCCACCTCCTGGAGGATACCCGGCAGACCTGGTGGGAGACGGCACGGGATAAATGGAAAGTGGAACTGCATCTGCACCTGCCGCACGAACCTCTCTGCGTGCGCGGCGATCTCTCCCATCTCCAGCAGGCGGTGGAGAACCTCTTGTTCAACGCCCGCGATGCCACCTTCGAGATGCGAAACTACCTGCGGAACGAAGCCCGGCGCGACGCCGACCCGCACCGCCGCCGACAACGCCTCTTGGCGGCTGCCGCCTGGAAGGGGCAGGTCCATCTTCGCCTCTACCGTCAAGGAGCGGAGGCCGTCCTGGAAGTCGCCGACAATGGCATCGGCATGACCGAGGACATCCGCGCCCAATGCCTGCAAACCTACTTCTCCACCAAGCGGGATAACGCCCTCTACGAAGGCTATTCCGCCGGCATGGGCCTAGGATTATCCTTTGTCGCTATGGTCATGGACCATCACGGCGGCAGTATCGACATTGAGTCGGCCCCTCTGCAAGGCAGTATCTTCCGCCTCCGCCTCCCCTTGGCCTCCGCCCCCGCTAGCGAGACGAACGCCCCCCCACCCGCCGCGGCCTCGCTACCCCAACCATACGCTTCCCCCTCCACGTCGGAAACCGACCTGGACAGCCCTCCTCCCCCGGCAGAATGAGACGAGTAGCGAGCGCCACGTCAGGAAGGCGGCGTCAAGGCGTAGAAGCGGGCACGTTTGCGGAAGCGTTCCAGCCAGGCTCGGAGCAAGGCGGAGCCGAGGTCCTTGTCCTGGGCCAGTTCCTCCAGCGTCCGCCCCCAGTAGAAGAAGAACCAGCCGGACACCAGCGGCTCGGACTTCTCCACGAAGCGCTCCAACTCCTCGGCGGAGCACCAGAGCGGGAAGGATTCCTCCACCACCACCGACTTGCCCACGGCAAAGCCCCGGAGGGTCTCCACCGCTTGATCCAACTTTCCCTTGTGGGGGTAGAGATGCACGGCGAGAAAATCCAGCTCCGAAACTATTTTTTGCGGGACGAAGCCAGAAGTCAGGCCGGGACGATCCAGACTCCAATCGACCAATCCCACGGTGATGAGATGGCGGCGATCAACCCGCCGGATGGCCTGCACCAATTGGCGGACCCAGGCGCGGGCGATGTCCGGCCGGGGACGCTGGCGCTGGTCCAGCGTGATGAACTGGACGAAGTGCTTGTCCCCAAAGGGAGGCGCCAGCCAGCCGCCGCGCTCCCGTTGGCCACCCGGTACGACCGGTTCGTTCATCAGGTCATAGCAGAACACGGCGGGACTGCGGGCTGCCCGCTCAGCCACCGCGGTCCAGAAGCGGCCTTGGGCTTGCCACCGCTCCGCTTCATCGAGGGCGTCGTACCAGGCGGGTACATCTTTTTTGTGGTAACAGGCCAGGCCAGTTAGGTCCAGGTAAAGCTGCTGCCGCTCGGCCAGGCGCAGCAGGCGTTCCAGTTGGCGCAGGGCTGCCGCGTTGGGTTTGTCGGCGCTTTCCATGAACTTGCCAAATTGCAGGTGAATCCGCACGCAGTTGGCGCCCAAAGCCCGCATCTCCGCGAAATCCTGCTCGACCTTGTCCCATTCCGTCTCCCAGTAATCCTCGAGCAACCGCCCGCGCTCGTCGTGATCGTAGTTGAAACCCCAAGGGCGAAAGGCCCGCTGGCTTTCCGAGAGGATGAAGCCCCGCGCCCCTTCCGCAAGCTGGACATGCTCCATCGGGCGCTGAGGCGCCCCGCTTACGCCGGAGCTATCCCCGCCCTGCTCGCTCACCTCTCGGCCCACAGTCCGGGAATATCTGACCTCGGCGTATCCGGTCTCGGTCTGCTCTCCCCGCAGGGGCCATGCGGCCACCCCTCCCAGGATTCCCGCCAGCCCAGCCAGTCCGGCTACGAGCGCCCGGCATCCCCCGGCGTTTTGGCTCCAGCGTCGCATAAACCTCTCCTTACCCCTCCGATGGCTGCCACCTTCTTTGCGATGCACCATGCCGTTGGGACGAAGCGCTCCCTCAGCGGCATCGCCCGCAGGTGGGGTCTCGACCGCCCCGAAGCGTTCCCCAGGTAGAGTACGGCTGGGCGGCGCACGGCGGCTATGACTCCTCGCTACGCTTCCCCAGACTCCTATCCTACCGCCGGGTTATCGCCGGGTTCGTACCTCCCCGGAGCTGTCTGCCCTTGCGGGTAGATGCACGCCTCCCCTGGCCTGTCGGTGCCCCCCACTGGGTTACCGTGGGGTTCACGCCTCCCCCTGGCCTGTCGACCACCTCCCCTTCACTGCGGCATGGGGGCACCTGGCGCACAGAGGCACTTTGGGCACAGAGGGACACAGAGACACTTGCGGCATGGGGGCACCTGGGGCACAGAGGATCGCAAAAAGAAAAGACCGCTGGTTTTGCCCCAGCGGTCCGCACATCGGACAGCCTAGTTCCCAGCGACAGCGTAACGTCACTGATTGAGTAGGAAATACCTATAATTCTAGGCATTTCTGAGGGTAGCAACGCAAAAAACAACGCAGTCTTTGCAGCGGCCCCTTTCCCGCTCATCAGGTGTACACCAGGGCGGGGAAGGGCTGCCCTCTGACCGCCATCGGTAAGGGGGGAGTGTGACCCTGGTGGCACCCTGCCGCCTCCCCCTCCCTCTGACCGCCGCCGGGGCGGGGGACGGTGGGCGGTGGGACCGCTCCCAGCGGACCGTTGCCCCTTCTGGGGCAGGGGAGTCCGCTCCCGCTGGGCTGCCCCTCTGACCACCCCGACCCACTCCATCTCTCTCACTTGACCCCCTAAGATGGGGCACAACCCGCCCAACGCACCCAACCCGCCCAAACCCCATGTTTTCCAGGCTCAAATGCGGGGTGGGTTGGGAAAGGCAACCCGCCCAACGCACCCCAATCCACCCCTCACGCACCCCCCACCCCACGGCGGTGGGACCGCCCCAGCGGCTTGACCACCCCAGTGGCTGGCCAGCATCGCCCCCCACCGCCCGCGAGTGGGACCGCTCCCAGCGGTAAGACCGCTCCCAGCGGCCTCCCCGGCCCCTCGGAGCGTACCCCCCTAGACCAACCGCACCAGTATCTGAGGAACAGGCCCCAGAGATACCAGGCACTTCCCCCCGTCATAATCCGCCACAACCCGCCAGAACCAGGGTAGAATGCCTTAGACACCGCCGCCCCGTCAGGAGCTTGCCCCCATGCCCCGACCCCGCCGTCCCGTCGATGAGTTGCTCCTCACCGCCCTGGCCACCGGCCAGACCCAGCAGGCCGCTGCCCGCCTGGCCGGGTGCAGTGTGCGGACCGTGGAGCGACGGATGGCCGATCCCGCCTTTCGGGCAGCCCTGGAAGTGCAGCGGCAGCAGATGCGGGAGTGGATTCAGGGGGAGGTGAAGCAGGCGGCGCTTCAGGCCCTGAATACTCTCAAGTTGCTGCTGGCCTCGGATAAGCATGAGGTGCGGCTGGAGGCGGCGGTGGCCCTGCTGCGTCAGGTTCCGAAGCGCAAGCCGGTGCGGCGGCAGTCGCTTCAGGGGCTGGGGCCGCTGGGGCTGGTGCAGGCGTTGCGGCGGCGGGGAGCGTTGTCGTCCCTGGGCTTGTTTGCCACCCCGTCGCGGGCCATCGAGGCCATACTGCGGGGCTTGGCTCCCCCTGGCTCGGCCAGGGGTGGTGGGGCCGCTGGGAGCGGTCCAGTCGCTGGGAGCGGATCGGCCCCTTCTCAGGTTTCCCATGCCTCGCCTTCCCCTCCCGGAGCGTGACTTCCAGCGTTAGGTGATTCAGTTGGCCCGCCTCTGTGGCGGCGGGTGGCGCACTTCCGAGCTGCCCGCAACGGACGGGGCGGCTGGCTTACTCCCGTGGCCGCCGACGGGGCGGGATTCCCCGACCTGGTGCTGGTGCATCCCCAGCGGCAGCGGTGGGACCGCTCCCAGCGGCGGGCATCCCCGCCTTCCTCTGACGGTGGGACCGATCCCCAGCGGCAGGACCGATCCCCGGCGCTGCGACCGCCCCAGCGGTGGGGACCGCTTCCCGCGATGAGACTATCCCCCAGCGGTGGGACTGCTCCCAGTGGTGGGGCGGGCACTGTCCCCTGATCCGCCCTGCTGCTGGCTGGCCGAGGCGGGCGGGTGGGGTTGCTCCCAGTCCGCCTCCCGCTGCCCCAAGTGTCCAGTCATGTGTGCGGCGATGCGCTGGGCGACCTGACCGCTGGGAGCGGTGGGACCGTTTCCCGTTGCGCAGGGGGCGGGGATGGGGTAGGATGAAGGTGTCGGTTTGCTGTCCCACCGATGCGTTACACCTCCGTGGGCGGTTGCATTCCAGCAGCCGCCCCTTCTCTTTTCCCACACCTCAGGCCGTCGGCAGGTGGTATGTCTCATCCTGTACTTACAAATGTACGAAGGTGTTAGATGCTACATGCTGGCGATGGACAGATGCGGTCAGATGCGGCCAGATGCGCCCAACACAATCACACTATATGTATAAAAGCGTAATGAATATTATTTGGTTTTCATGTATCTCACAAAATCACATCTGTTGTAGCGAACTAAGGGGATGTACTAAATGCGATGTTTGTTAGTAATAAGGCGAGTAGCGGACTTGTCGACTGTAGCGACTATAACGTTTATGCGGCCTTTCACAATCATGAGCTAGCACGTTTTGTGTGAAGTTTGTGTGAATCTGCCCGGAACTTGGCGAAGCTTCCCATCTCACTGGCTATGCTAATGTGAACACAGACTACTGTGAGATATAATGCCATGTGATTCTATTAGCATGAGAGGTTCTATCATGGGAAAGGCTCTGTTGTCTGTCAAAGAAGCAGCTAACTACCTCAACATTTCGGAGCATCTCCTACGAAAGCTCACGCAACCGCGTGGCCCCATCCCGTGCGTGAGATTGGGCACTGGCAAAGAGAGATACAAACGCTTGCTGTACTCTATTGAATCGCTTGACATGTGGATACGTGATCAGGTGAACAAAAACTCGGCTTATCGCCGAGATTCCTAAGTGCACCGGGGAGTTTCTCATTACACCGTCACGGAGGCGACATGACACTGACCTTACCTGAGGTTGCCGAGCTATTGAAAGTATGCCCCAAAACCATTACTCGCTGGGTAGCCCAAGGGCGGTTCCCCGCCCCCATCCGGCCTGGTGGGGGCAAGCCGCTGTGGTCACGGGCCGTGATTGAGGCGTGGCTCGCCCAAGCCCACGCCCAGACCCAGACCCAGGCGGAGCGGGGCGCGGGGGCGGCAGGACGCTGACACTTCGCTGACACAATCTGGAGGACGTTTGCGCTGGACTGCGCTACGAATTGCCCGGTTCACACCGGGCCGGGGAGACTTTTTGTATTCGAGGCAAATGATGGTTCCAAACTATGTTCAGGAAGTTCTCTCACGCTTCAGTGGGGTGCGGGAGGTGAGGCCAAGCCCTGGTATGGTGCGGCAGTGGAAGGCCCGCTGCCCGGCCCATGACGACCGCAACCCATCGCTTTCCATCGGCCTGACACACGACGGCAAAATCGTCATCAAGGACTTCGCCGGGTGCACGCTAGAGGCCATCCTGCACGCGACCGGCCTAACGGAAGCGGACCTATTCCCGCCCCATGAGGAATGGCGCGACCGCATCCTGCGGAATCGCACCTCGCGACGCTCCTGCCCTGCGACAAAGCAATCTGCTCAGGGCACCAATCATCGGGGGACAGAGATGCTACAGAGCTGTCAGTACAATTTCCGGCCCGCGGGGGCGGAGCGAGTTTATCCCACCGCCGAGGCCGCTATCGCCGAGCTGGTCAAGGAAAGAGGGAAACCCTCGGCTCAGTGGGAATACCGCAACGCAGCAGATGAAGTAATCGGCCTCGTTCTCCGCTGGGACACTCCCGACGGGAAGGACATCCGCCCAGTCTCCCTGCACCCGGAAGGGTGGAAGCGGGGAGCAATGCCGACCCCGCGGCCCCTCTACCGCTTGCCGGAAGTGCTGCGGGCAGAGCTGGTCATCGTGACGGAAGGGGAGAAGGCGGCGGATGCGGCCTATGATCTCGGACTTGTCGCCACCACGTCATCCAGCGGAGCGAAGGCGGCCAAGCAAACGGACTGGACGCCAATGCGTGGCCGCTATGTCCTCATTCTGCCGGATCATGACGAGGCGGGGGAACAGTATGCCACAGAAGTGGCATCCCTGTGTCACCAGGCCGGCGCTGCTTCGATCAAAATCCTACGGCTCGCGGATCATGCACAATCTCTGCCCGAAGGCGGCGACCTGGCCGATGTGCTCACTTCTCGCGACTTCTGCGGCCTGTCGCTGGGCGATGCAGCCGAACCCGCTGACCTGGCCCAGTGGCTCTTACGCACAGCGGAGAGTTTGCCTCTCTGGCAGCCGTCCCCAGCCGCCGCAGAACAAACCAAAGGCGCAGAACAAGCCGTAGAGGAATCGAAAACCGAAGCGGAAAAACCTCCAAGTGTCACTGACGTTCTGGTGTCAATCGGCAGGAGATATGAACTCTGGCGTGACGATTCGGACAATGTGTATGCCGTCTGCGGGCGTGCGTCCGTTTCAGTTCGATCCCAGCATTTTCAAGCCAGATTGGCCAAAACATACTACGAGCAAATCCAAAAGACGCCCTCCCCTGAAGCGCTAAACAATGCGGTCAAGATGTTACAAGGACTCGCTCTGCTCACCCGGCCCGTCGATGTCCCCCACGTCCGAGCCGCCCGGAGCGGGGAGCGTGTTTATGTTGATCTGGCTGATGAGGCGGACACCATCATCGAAATCGACTGCAACGGCTGGCGGCCCTGCTCTCACCCGCCGGTCCGCTTTGTCCGCCGCCGGGGCATGCGACCATTGCCCATGCCTGAAAGGGGCGGCAACTTGACTGAGTTCCGCGAGCTGATCAATTGCCCCGATGACGATGCGTGGACACTGCTGGCGGCCTGGATGACCGCTGCGATGTCTGGCACTTCGCCCTATCCTGTGTTGGTACTCACGGGCGAGCAGGGCAGCGCTAAGAGTACGACCGCACGGATGCTCAAAGAGCTGCTCGACCCTGCGGACGTGATGCTGCGCAGCGAACCGCGGGAGACTCGTGACCTCATGATCGCCGCCGCCAAGCAGCACATTCTCGCCTTCGACAATCTCTCTGCTTTACCCGGCTGGTTATCCGATTGTTTTTGCCGCCTGGCGACCGGCGGCGGCTTCGCTACCCGCGAACTTTACACCGATGATGAGGAAGTGGTGTACCACGCCGTCAAGCCCGTCATCCTCAACGGCGTTACCGACTTCGTGACCCGGCCCGATCTGCTGGAGCGGTCCCTTGTGATCCGGCATCCGCCCATCCCGGAGGATCAACGTCGCACCGAGTCGGAATTGCGAGCGAGGTTTGAAGCGATCCGCCCTCGGCTACTGGGAGCACTCTTTGACCGGATCGCGGGTATGTTGCGATGTCAGGGGGATGTCAAACTCCCGCGGCTTCCCCGGATGGCGGATTTTGCCGTAGCGGCAGTGGCGGCAGAGCGAGGGGCAGGCGAACCGCCTCGCTTCCTGACCGCCTACGGAGCAGCCCAAGCCGCTGCCGAGGCGGAGGTGCTGGAAACAGATCCAGTGGGCGCTGCTTTACTCCGCTGGGTGCCGCAGGTGAGGGATTGGACCGGCTCAGCCAGCGAGTTGCTGGCGGCGTTATCAGAGCAGGTGAATGAGGCGGAGCAGAAGGGGCGGGGTTGGCCGAGCACGCCGCGGGGCTTGGTCAGCATATTGAAACGATTAGCCCCCGCTTTGCGACGGGTGGGGATCCGATATGAAGCAGCGGGTTGGGTGGGGAAAGGCAATGAAAAACGGGCGGCCCATCGACTGTATTGGAGCGAGGCGTTGGTCGCTGGGAGCGGTCCCACCACGGGGAGCGTTCCTACGGTCTCCAGCATCGCCAATGGCTGCCGGATGCTATCCTGAGCAAACGGAACTGATGGGGTGGGTTGGGGTGGGTTGGGTGGAGGCAACCCACCCTACACTTTACCCTGGAAAATCCAGGGTTTGGGCGGGTTGGGTGCGTTGGGCGGGTTGTGCCCCCATCTTTACGGCGGGGGGGGTGGTCAGCAGGGGACTAGTCCGGGACTTGCGCGACCCCTTGAGGGGCGCTACTGTGGGACAAGGCGCACCCCGACGGGAAGGGGTGCGACATCTTGGGACGCTTGACGGAGGTGTCACGATGGCGAGTGTGAGTAAGCATGGCAGCACGTACCGGGTGCAGTTTTTCGCCCCGGACGGCAAACGGCAGACGCTGTACTTGGGGAGCGTGGACAAGCGGACGGCCCAGCGGGTGGCCCAGCACGTGGAGGCCCTGCTGGCCGCTTCCCGCGTGGGGGCGGAGGCCCCGCCGGACACTCTGGCCTGGCTCAAGCAGGCTCCCGACCCGCTGCGGGAGAAGCTGGTGCGGTTGGGGCTGCTCGACGGGGTGGTGTCGCCGATGCTGGGGGAATGGTGCCGCCGCTATATTGACTCCCGGACTGACCTGGCCGCCCAAACGGTACGCTGGCTCCAGCGAACGGCCCGGTTGCTGGCGGAATACTTCGGGGAACGCAAGCGACTGGCAGATGTGACCCGTGGCGATGCGGCGGAGTTTGCGCTGTGGCTACGCCAGCGGTATGCTGAGAACTCGGCCCGGCGAACGGTAGGCTTTGCCTCGCAAATGTTTCGGGCGGCCCTGGATAAAGAATTGATCCAGCGTAATCCGTTCCAGGGGATACCGTCCAATGTCCGCCCCAACCGTACTCGTGACTACTTCGTGAGTCGTGAGGCGATGGAGCGGGTACTGGAGGCTTGCTCTGGCGTGGAGTGGCGGGCATTCCTGGTGTTACTTCGCTATGGCGGCTTGCGGCTGGGGGAGGCGTTGGAGTTGAAATGGGGGCATGTGCTGTGGGATCAAGAGCGGCTGGTGGTACCCCAGCCCAAGACGGCCCGGCGGACGGGGAGGCCGCATCGCCTCTTGCCGCTATTCCCGGAGGTGCGGGAGGCGCTGGAGGCGTTGTTTGCCGTGACGGCGGAGGGAACGGAGTGGGTACTGCCCCGGCTGCGGCAGTCGGACCGGCGGAGTATCCGGTACCACCTGGAGGCCGCCATTTATCAGGCGGGACTAACTCCGTGGCCGAAGTTGTTCGCCAACCTGCGCAGCAGCCGAGCGACGGAGCTGGTGCAAGAGTTTCCGCCTTACGTGGTGACGGCCTGGCTGGGACACACGCCCGCCATCGCCGAGGCGCACTACTGGCAGGTGACGGATGAGCACTTCCGCCGGGCAACGCAATGGACAACGCAGACACCGCTGGACGGGGAGGGAAAATGGGGGAACGAATGAACAGCGGAGGTGCAGAAAGTCCTATGTTTTCCGGCGGTGTCATGTAGTGTACAGATGGATATTAGTCACTGATTGAACAGGAAGGCTTTGCTGTTGATCAAGGCCCAGATGATGTTTTCGTAGGCCAGCTTTTTGTTTTTCTCATGGCGGGCG
>Ga0101943_1000593_pt1 | contig 51795 bp, 47 predicted proteins | sample DewCreD2012metaG_5_FD_75244 | JGI IMG/M metagenome (GOLD analysis project Ga0101943, IMG submission 75244) | Hot spring sediment bacterial and archeal communities from British Columbia, Canada, to study Microbial Dark Matter (Phase II) - Dewar... ... | reverse complement strand
TTCCGTCGCGCCACACGCCGAGCAGCGCGGCGTCACCATCCTCGTCGAGGCCCTGCCGAGAAACCAGACCGACGTCATCGGCACGCTGGCCGAGGCCGTCGAGGTCGTCCGCCGGGTCAACAGCCCCGCCGTCGCCACCATGTTTGATACCCACAATGCCGTCGACGAGACCGAGCCTCATGACGTGCTGATCGAGCGCTATTTCCCGCTCATCCGCCATGTGCACGTGAACGAGACCGACGGCGGCCATTGCGGCACCGGCGACTACGACTTCCGCCCCGTGCTCGCCGCGCTGAAGCGGCTCGGATATCAGGGCTGGATTTCGTTGGAGGCCTTCGATTTCACCCCCGGCGCCGAGCGCATCGCCACCGAGAGCATCCGCTATCTGAATTCGATCATCGAGGAGCTATGAAAATCCCCGTCGTCACCGGCGGGGCCGGCTTCATCGGCTCCGCGCTCGTCCGGAAACTGCTCGAAAAGGGCGCGTCACGCGTCGCCGTCATCGATAATTTCTCCTCCGGAAAAGAAGAAAATCTCGCTGAAATTCGCGAAAATATCGACCTTTATCCCGTCGATATTCGCAACTATGCGCGGCTGGCCCCGCTGCTTGCCGGCGCCCCGGTCGTCTATCACCTGGCCGCCATCCCCTCTGTCCCGCGCTCCATTGAAAATCCCGTGCCGTCGCACGAGGTCAACATCAACGGCACGTTCCACGTTCTGCGAGCGGCCGTCGAAGGGCGCGCCGGCCGCGTCGTCTACGCTGCCTCGTCTTCGGCCTACGGCGATACGGAAGTCCTGCCGAAAACCGAGGCGATGGCGCCGCGGCCCAAATCGCCCTATGCCATGCAGAAGCTTGCCGGCGAATACTACTGCTCGGTCTTCACCGCCTGCTATGGACTCGAGACCGTTTCGCTGCGGTTCTTCAACGTCTTCGGTCCGCGCCAGGATCCTTCCAGCCCCTACTCGGGCGTTCTGAGCATCTTCATGACCCGCCTGCTCGAGCGCCGCCCGCCGGTCATCTTCGGCGACGGCGAGCAGAGCCGCGACTTTACCTACGTGGAAGACGTTGCCGAACTGTGCTGGAAGGCCGCGCACGCCCCGGCCGCCGTCGTCTCCGGACGCGTCTACAATGCAGGCAACGGCGGCCGCTACACGCTGAACGAAACCTGGCGGCTGCTCTGCCGGATCGAAGGCGTCGACATCCGTCCCGAATACGGGCCGCCGCGCCCCGGCGACGTCCGGCACAGCCAGGCCGACACGGCGGCCGCCGTGCGCGACCTTGGCCACGCCCCGCGCTTCACCTTTGAAGAAGGCCTCCGCCGGACGCTCGCCTGGTACCGCACCGTGTGGAGGCCGGCCTGAGCGTTCCTCTCAGGCCTCTTCAGCCGCGCGCCGCACCGCCTCCCACGTCGTCCAGACGTCCTCGCGCGTCGTCCTGATGTTGCCGATGGCGATTCGCGCCACTTGCCGGCCGTCCAGCACGTTGCCGGAAAGAAAGGCCACGCCGCTCTCGTTCACTCTTTCCATTACCCGCCGCGTGGCCCCGTCGCCGTCCCGGTGACGGAAGCAGACCAGCGACATCAGCACCGGCGCCGCCACCTCCAGCTTCGGATGCGCCGCAATCTCCGCGGCCAGCTCCTTCGCCCAGCCAATGTGCTGGCGGATGATGCCGCACACCTTCCGGTAGCCGAAATGACGCATCACAAACCACAGCTTGAGCGCACGGAACCGGCGGTGCAAACCATCCTGGAACTGGCGGCGCGCAGCCGCATCGCGTCCTCGCCGCTGGCGGGTCGGTAGGGAGGGGGGATGACGATCGATCTGACGAACCCGGCGCATTACGGCTGGGCGCTGTTGCCGGAGATTCTGTTGACCTTGGGTGCTTCGGCGATCCTTCTCGGGGACGTGCTGCAGAAAGGGAGCCGGCCCGAGCCCTCGGGCCGTTGGGTGGCGCCGGCGACCCTAGCGACGGTGATCGCGGCGCTCGTGGCCACGGCGGCCGTGGGCGGAGCAACAGTGCGCGGCGCAACGACGGCTTGGATCGCGCTCGACCCCCTACGGGCCTTTCTCAACGCAGTGATCCTGCTCACGACCGCGTTGGCCGCGGTGGTGGCGCCGCCGTACCTGGAGCGAACGGGGCTGGTGCGAGCGGAGTTCTACGCGCTCCTGCTCTTCGCCGCGGCGGGTGCCATGCTTCTGGCTGCAGCCCAGGATTTGTTGTTCCTTTTCCTGGCGCTCGAGCTCATGTCGGTGTCCGTATACGTGCTGACGGGTTTTCGGCGCCGGGACCCGCGGGCGGTTGAGGGCGCGCTCAAGTACTTCTTGCTCGGCGCCTTTTCTTCGGCGTTCCTCCTGTACGGGGTGGCGCTCGTGTTCGGCGCGACCGGCACCACCCACCTCACCGCTATCCGGCAGCACCTCGCCGCCGGCGCCGGCGCATCGCCGATGCTCGGCTTGGGGCTGGCGTTGCTGCTGGTGGGGCTCGGGTTCAAGGTGACGGCCATGCCGTTCCACGTGTGGGCTCCCGACGCGTACGACGGTGCGCCCACCCCCGTGACCGGCTTCATGGCCACGGCCGTGAAAGCCGCCGCCTTCGGGGCGCTGGTTCGTGTCGTACTCGGCGCGTTCGGGCCGGTTCGCGCCGCTTGGGAGCCGATTCTTTGGTGGCTGTCGGCGCTGACCATGCTGGGTGGCAACCTTGTGGCCCTGGGGCAGGGTAGTGTGAAGCGCATGCTCGCGTATTCCTCCATCGCCCACGCCGGCTACCTCCTGACAGCGGTGGTCGCCGGCACCCCTGCCGGCGTGGCCGCGTTCCTGTTTTACATCGTCGTCTACACGATCATGACCGTGGTTGCCTTCGCCATCGTCATGGCCAACGCGTTCGGTACGGACGAACGCCACGCGCTTGAGAATTTCGCGGGCTTCGGTTGGCGGCGCCCCCTGCTCGGTGGCATCTTCGCGGTGGCGCTGTTGTCGTTGGCGGGCTTCCCCCTCACGGCGGGCTTTCTGGGCAAGCTTTACATTCTTCGCGCCGCAGTCGATGCGGGCCACACCGCGCTGGCGGTGCTGTTGGTGCTGGGCTCCCTGATCTCGTACTTTTACTATCTGCGCGTCGTCATCCTGATGTACATGCGGCCCGCGCCCGAAGGGCAGACCTACGCCCACGCGCGTTTGCCAGGGCCGGCGACGGCCACGGTGGCCCTGGGGGGCGCGCTGCTGCTGGTGCTGTTCTTCGCCCCATTGCCGCTTGTGCGTGCGGCGGATCGCAGCGCGGCGGCGCTGCCGACCGCCGCGAGCACTGTGGCGGGGCGTGCGCCGTAAAGCGGCCCCGCCACGGGCGGGCCCCGCTCACGCCGACGGAACGACCAGTGGCTCGGCCGTCAGCTCCTGCAAGTCGGCCCACACGCCGTGACCGCTGCCGAGCGACGGTACCGCGACCACCTTCGAGGTCCCGACCAGCCACTCCTCGAACTGCGGGCCACGCACGAACACGATGCGCGGCCGATGCGTGGCAATCAGCTCCTCCAGCTCGTGACTGCGGCCGGGCGTGCCCGGATGCCGCGCCGGCGGCGTGTTGAACAGAAAGATCTTGGGATAGTCGCGGAGTTGGTGGAGCACCCGAAGCCGGTACTCCACCTCCCAGGCCGGGTAGCGCAGGGTGCCGACCTCCTCACGCGGTGTCGCTGCTTCGCCGACGATCTCGCCGCCCATCCCGGCCACGAGCGTGTAGGTTGGCGTGAAGCCGAAGGTTCCGTGGACGCCATGCACGTTCGGGAACACGCGCTCGATGTTGTAGGCCTCGCGCAAGTACATGGACACGGGAGCGTCCCGCGGGCCGGGTAGCAGGAACGTCGGCAAGCCGCTCTCCCCTACGGCGCGTAGAACGGCGGCCAGCGGCTCCGCGTCGTGCAGCGGACCGGCCAGGTTGCCCAACAGGAAAAGCACGTCCGCCTAGCGATCGCGAGCCAGCTCAAGCCAGGGTTTGAGCGCTCCGGCATCGCCCGCCGAGTCGGCGAGCACGAGTGCCCAGCGTGCACGTCGAGGATGTTGCGTCATGGTGTCCCCTCCTCTGCCAAAGCGACTGAACGTTCGCCATCGCTTCGAGGGAAGGGCAAACACCGGGCCGCCCGTCAGGCCGCCGCTTCCAGCACCATCGCCACGCCCATGGCGCCGGCGGCGCAAACGGTCACCAGACCGAACTGCTCCCCACGGCGACGGAGTTCTCGCAGGAGCTGCAGCACCACACGCCCACCCGTGGCCCCAAAAGGATGACCGATGGCGATGGAGCCGCCCATGACGTTGATTCGATCCTCGGGCGGGGTGCCGATCGCTTTGGGCAAACCGAGTCGCTCTTGGGCGATTCGATCCGACTGCATCCACTGGAGGTTCGAAAGGACCTGGGCCGCGAAGGCCTCGTGCATCTCCATGAGGGCCATATCCTGCATCGTGAGGCCCGCGCGCTCCAATGCCTTCGGGACGGCGAACACCGGCCCCTGGAGCAGCTGGTCAGCCGGATCCAGCGCGGCGTAGGCGTAGGAGCGGAGGTAGCCGAGCGGTCGACAGCCCAGCGCCCGCGCCCGCTCCTCGCTCATGAGCAGCAGCGCCGAGGCGCCGTCGGTCAGTGGGGAGGCATTGCCTGCGGTGATCGTCCCGTAGTTGCGGTCGAACACCGGCGGCAGCTGCGCGAGTTTGGCCAGCGATGTGTCGGGGCGAATGCCGTTGTCGTAGTCGAGGGCGTGGGCGTAATCCGGCGGGATCCAGACGGGCACGATGTCTTCCTTCAGCCGTCCGTCCTGCGTGGCGGCCCAAGCGAGGCGGTGGCTGCGCAGGGCCCACCGGTCCTGCTCCTCGCGCGAGATGCCATTTTCCTGCGCCATCCGCTCCGCGGACTGCCCCATGGTGAGCCCCGTGGAGGGTTCGGCGATGGCGGGGGCGACCGGCTTCAGGTCGGCAGGACGCAGCCGCGTCAGCAGCCGCAGGCGCTCCCCGACGGTCTTGGCGCGCTGCAGTTGCACCAGGGTATCGCGCAGGCGCCGGCTGACGAGCACGGGTACGTCGGTGAGCGACTCCGCGCCGCCCGCCACGACCACCTCGGCCTGGCCGAGGGCGATCGCTTCCGCGGCCGAGGTGATCGCCTGGTTCGCCGATGCGCAGGCGCGGCTGACGGTGAAGGCCGGCACGTGGCTTGGGATTCCGGCCCCCAAGCCGACTTCGCGGGCGATGTTCGGCGCGAAGGGCGACGGGATGACCGTGCCGTAGACGACGTGGTCGATGATTTCGGGGTCGATCTCCGTGCGGGCCAACAATTCGCGCACAGCGATCTTACCGAGTTCAACGGCCGCAAGGTCTCGAAAGGCCGTACCGGAGCGAGCGAAAGGTGTGCGGCAGCCGTCGATGATTGCGACGCGGCGGGGTGCTCCGTTCATACGCGTCTCGCCGGTTGGAGGAATCGCGCAGAATAAGGGATCCTGAATGCGATTCAGTCAAGCGCGGTGGCGCCATTGGCGCACCGCACGGGCGTGGGTACATTGGTCCCGCACGAGGGACAACGCTTGCGAACTTCGAGCATGGACGCGATCGCGACCGGACGCGAACAGCTGGCGGCGGTGCTGAGCCATCTCGGTGCAACGACGGCCGATGCGGAACGGGTGGAGGCGTTTCTTCGGGCGGTGCGACCGCACCTGCCCCGGGCTTGGTCCAGCGATCGGAGCGCGGACGACGTCGCCGCGCTGCTGGCGGGCTGGTACCGTTTCTGGGTGGCTGCCGATCCGGGTCAGGTCAACGTCGCCGTGCTCGATCCGGCCGAGGAGGGTTGGGCGCGCCCCTTGACGGTTGTTCGTGCGCTGGTGCGCGATCGGCCGTTCGTGGTCGATACGCTGCGGGAGCTATTCGCGGAAGCAGGGTGGCCCATCCGCGCGCTCGTCCATCCGGTGTTGTCCGTCGAGCGCGACGCGGCGGGGCGGCCCGTCCGCGTCGGGCCGCCCGTTGCCCCGCCGAAGGAAGCGCTCGTGCACGCGGAACTTGGGCGCCCGTCCTCGCCCGTGGAGCGAGAGGCCCTCGCGGCCACCGTGCGCCAGCGCCTGGAGGATGTCGTTCGGGTGACGGACGACTTCGGCGCGATGCTGGCCGCGCTGGCGACCGTGCGCGACCGTCTCCGCGGGGCCGCGGCCCGCTGGCCCGAGCGGCGCGGCGAAATCGACGAAATCCTTGCCTTCCTCGATTGGCTTGAAGCCGGCAACTTCGTTTTTCTGGGCTATCGCGGGTACGTGATTGAGACGGATCCGCAGCGCGGCCCGGTGTTGCGGGTCGAGCCTGGGAGTGGTCTTGGGCTCCTGCGGGACGAAACGGCGTCCCGCCACGCCGCCGGTACCCCGATCGGGGAGCTTCCCGAAGCCGTGCGACGCCATGTGGAGGGAGGTCCCTGGCTCGTCGTTTCCAAGGCCAACGCAGTCTCGCCTGTCCATCGGCGCGCCCGTATGGACTACATCGGCATCAAGCGGTGGGACGAGGCCGGCCGCGTCGTCGGCGAGGATCGCTTCCTTGGGCTTTTCACCGAACAGGCCAACGCCCAGCCTCCCGAGGGCATCCCGATCTTGCGGCGGGCGTTGCGCTATGTGCTCGACCGGTCCGGCGCGCCGCCCGGTGGCCACGACTACAAGGAAATCGTGAGCATTTTCCACGGGATGGCGAAGGAGGATCTCTTCCAGGCGTCGCCGCAAGAGCTCGCGGAGGAGATCGAACGTACCTTGGCCTTGGCCTTTCGGGACGAGGTGCGCGCCTGGTGGCGACCCAATCCGCTGGGTCGTGGGGTGCACGTAACGGTCATCCTGCCGCGCGGGAAGTTCGGCGTGGCCACGAAGGATCGGATCCGTCGCTGGTTGGAGCAAGCCCTCGGCGGGAAGGTCCTGCACGAGCACGTCGTGCTCGGGGGCGGCGACCAGGCACGCCTCTACTTCCATCTCGACGTGCCGCCGTCGCGGATGCCGGCGCCGGAGGCGCTCGAAGCCGAGGTCGCCGCGCTCGTGCGCACCTGGGATGAAGAGTTGCGGGACGCGCTCGTTCGTCGCTTCGGCGAGGTCGAAGGCGAGCGCCTGGCGGCGCGCTACCTGCCGGCGCTGTCGGCGGAGTACCGGGCGTTCGTGCCGGCCACGGCCGCCGTCGACGACATCGCTCTCCTGGAGCGCATGACCGCCGCGGGCGAGGAGCTCGCCTTCGAGCTCCGACCCTCTTGGCGCGGCGAGGACGCGACCGTGCTCCAGATGGCGGTGCGCGCGCGTCGGCTCGCCCTGGCGGACGTCGCCCCGGTCCTTGAAAACGCGGGTCTGCGCGTCGTCGAGGTGAACCCCTCGCCGGTGGGCGGTGAGGCCGTGCCGGCCACCCACCTGCTGACGTTCTTCGTGCAGGATAGCACCGGTCGTCCCGTCCCGCTCGACCGCGGGCCGGTCTTGGCCGAGGGGTTGGTGGCGGTGCTTCGGGGAGAAGCGACGGACGACAGCTACAACGCCCTCCTCACCGTCGCCGGCCTGCGTTGGCGGGACATCGACGTTTTGCGTGCGTATGGTCGCTACGCCTTTCAGGCAGGCCTCGTGCCCACCCGGGTCGCGCCGGCCCGGGCGCTCGCTCGCTACCCCGAGGTCGCCCGCGCCCTGGCGGAGCTTTTCGCGGCGCGATTCGATCCGGAGCGCGCCGCCGACCCCGCCACGGCCGAGCGAGCGCGCGCGGCCCTGGCCGCCGCTCTTGACGCGGTGGGTTCCTTGGCCGACGATCGCGCGCTGCGGCGTCTTTGCCAGCTCGTCGAGGCGACCGTGCGCACGAACTACTACCGCGCCGGTGGGCCGGCGCCCGAAGTGCGCAGCGGCGGAGTGCCCTACCTTTCGATGAAGCTGCGCCTTGCCGATATCGACGAGCTCCGGCGCAGCGGCTTGCTCTACGAGGTTTACGTCCATTCCGCGCGCATGGAAGGCGTGCACCTGCGGGCCGCCAAGGTGGCGCGCGGCGGCATCCGGTGGTCGGACCGGCCCGACGACTTCCGTACCGAGGTCCTGGGCTTGGTGCTCACGCAGGTGGTCAAGAACGCGCTGATCGTGCCCAGCGGAGCCAAAGGAGGTTTCGTACTCCGCCGGGAGGTCGACGACGCCGCGGCGCGGCGCTCGGAGGCCGACACGCAATACGGCACGCTGATCCGTGGGCTTTTGGACCTGACGGACAACATCGTCGACGGCCGCGTGGTGCCCCCGCCACGGGTCGTCCGCTACGACGACGACGATCCGTACCTGGTGGTGGCGGCGGACAAGGGTACGGCCCATTTGTCCGACACGGCCAACGCGATCGCAGCCGAGTACGGATTCTGGCTGGGCGATGCCTTCGCCTCCGGGGGCAGCCACGGCTACGATCACAAGAAGATTGGCATCACCGCGCGTGGTGCTTGGGTCTGCGTGGAGCGGCATTTCCGCGAACTCGGCGTCGACCCTGACCGCGACCCCATCACGGTCGTCGGCATCGGGGACATGAGCGGCGACGTTTTCGGCAACGGCATGCTGCGGTCGCGCAATCTCCGGTTAATCGCCGCCTTCGACCATCGGCACATTTTCGTCGATCCCGATCCGGATCCCGAGCGCAGCTACGCCGAGCGCCAGCGCCTCTTCCAGCTGCCAGGATCGAGTTGGGCGGACTACGATCGGGCGGTGCTTTCCCCGGGCGGGTTCGTGGTTCCGCGGGGTGCCAAGGAGGTGCGCCTGACCCCACCCGCGCGACGCGCCCTCGGCTTGCCCGACGACGTCGAGGCGCTCGACGGCGAAGGGCTGATTCGGGCCATTCTGCGCGCGCCCGTGGACCTGCTTTGGAACGGCGGCATCGGCACCTACGTGAAGGACGCGGCCGAAAGCCACGCCGACGTGGGGGATCCGTCGAACGATGCGGTGCGCGTCGACGCGCAGCAGCTGCGGTGTCGCGTCGTCGGCGAGGGGGGCAACCTGGGCTTCACGCAGCGGGCGCGCGTCGCCTTCGCACGCCTTGGGGGCAAGATCAACACGGACGCGCTCGACAATTCGGGCGGCGTGGATCTCTCGGATCACGAGGTGAATCTCAAGATCCTCCTTGACGCCGCTGTGCGGGATGGCGTGCTCGACATCGAGGCGCGGCACCGGCTTCTTGCCGCGATGACGGACGAAGTCAGCGCCCTCGTGCTGGCCGATAACCGCTCCCAATCGCGGGCCGTGTCCCTCGACGAGCGACGCAGCCGTCGCCGTTGGGAGCCGTTCGCCTGGCTCATCGAGCGTCTGGAGCGTGAGCAAGGCTGGAATCGGGAGGCGTACGCGCTACCCAGCGACGCCGAGCTTGCCGCACGCGCGGCCGCAGGTGAAGGATTGGCGCGGCCGGAGCTGTGCGTTCTGCTCGCCGGGGCGAAGTTGCGGGCCAAGGCGGCGTTGCGAACCTCGTCCGTACCTGACGATCCGGCACTCACGAGGCTGTTGCTGGGATACTTCCCGACTCGGGCGGTGACGGCGGCCGGCGAGGAGCGGGCCCTCACGCATCCATTGCGGCGCGAGATTGTCCTGACACAGCTCGTCAATGAGCTCGTCGACACGATGGGCGCGGCGTTTCTCGCTGCGGCCGAGCGGGACTGGGGTGCCAGCGCCGCCGAGGTGGCGCGAGCGTGGTTTGTCGCCGCGGAGATCGCTGGTACGCGGGACTTGGTCCACGATCTCGAAGCATGGGAAACCCACGCGCCGCTCGAGGAGGTGTATCGTTGGCACCTGACCGTGGCCGACACTTTGGCCGAAGCGACGCGTTGGTGCTGGCGGCAGCTGACCGACGGGGGGCCGCTGGCCGAACGCCTTGACGAATGGCGAACCGCCCTCGGGGAGCTGCGCGCTCGCTTTCCTGAGCTCATTCCGCCAGGGCTTCGCGACGCCTACGAGGCGCGAGCCGCCGAGCTGGTACGGTTGGGTGTCGATTCGCTGCTCGCCCAGCGATTGCTCACGTTCGAAGCGCTGCCCCAGCTGCTGGAGATTCTCGGCATTGCCCGTCGACGCGATGCTCCGCCCGCGGCGGTGGCGCACGCCTTCTATACGGCGGCGGAAATGCTCGGCGTGGGCACGCTCCGCGCCCTCATCGACCGGGCCGCCAGCCCCGATCCTTGGGCCCAACGACACGCAGAGCTTCTGCGGATGCGTTTGGCGGAGATTCACGACGCGACCACCCAACGTGTGCTGACCGCCGATGCCGAGGCGCTGCGAGCTGGCCTCGCCGCGGCGGAGGAGTGGCGCCGAGAAATCGAATCGCTGGAACGGCCCTCCCTGGACGCTTTGGCCGTTCTCCTCCACCGGCTCGAGACGGCGGTGACGGGCCTTGCCTCGAGCACCGCGCCGACGTTTTCTTGAACCGTCAACCCAGGAGTCGACGTCGCGATGGGAAAGGGCGATCTCAGAACGCGCCGCGGGAAGATTTATCGGGGGACGTACGGGAAGTCGCGCCCGAAGCCGGGGAAGAAGAAGGCGGCCCCGAAGGCAGCTGGCAGCGCAAGGCCGACCACGTAGCAGGCGTATTCGCGACGCCAGCTTCGCTTGCCAAACGCACCTCGCCGCCACGACCGAAGGCGACGCTCTCTCCTTGGGGTTCGGCCAAGGGCCCGAGATCCACGTGCCGCCAGTGGCCGGCAAGAGCGTCCGGCCACGTGGCGAGCCACAGTTCGCGGTACGTGCGGAGGGCCACCCAGCGGCCGGTGGGGTCGGCGGCGCCGCCGGTGATTTGGTCCTCGATCGGCACGGGGCCGGGCCGCAGTATGGCCGAGCGCACGGCCGTCCCGCCGCCGGGTGGAACCCGGTAGACGACCGCGTCCGTCTGTCGCCCCTTCGTTACGACGAACACGGTTCCCGTGCGCGGATGCACCAAGAGCGCTTCCGCGTCTCGGGGTCCGTCCGCATACCGCAGGGGCCATACGGCGCGTGGCCGAACCACCGTATCGCCGACAGCCGGTTCCGGGACGAACACCAGCCGCACCTCGGAGCGCTGCCGCAGGTTGTCACCGATATCGCCTACCACCAGGCACCGGCCGCCACCCTGCGGGCACGGCGCCACGGCCAAGTCTTCCCAGTCATCGTTGCGCACGCCCAGGACGCGCACCCGCTGCTGCACGGTGCCCCGCGCGTCGAGTCGGTAGAGGTCCGGCGGGTTGCCAGAGTCGTTAAGCGCCCACCAAGTCTGCCCATCGGCCGCCGGCACCAGACCGCTGATTTCGCGCACCGCGTTGGGTAGAGGTTGCCCAGCGAACAGGGTTACACACGGCGTCGCGCCCGGCCTACTGGCGGTGGAATGGCACCCGAGGAGCGCGGCGCAAATCGCGCTCCGGGCGCACCAGCGTCGGAACGAGTTCGCCGGCGGGTCGGCGCCGCCGCCGGTAGACGCCGTCCGCGTGCAGCTCCCACGCATCGGAGCGTTCGAGGTCCTGCGCCAACAGCTGAATAAGTTCATCTTGCAAGTGAGGATCGTACACCGGCGTCACCGCTTCGATGCGACGGGTGAGGTTGCGAGTGCGCCAGTCCGCCGAGCCGAGGTAGAACTCGGGCCGACCTGCGTTGGCGAAATAGAAAATGCGCATGTGCTCGAGGTAGCGCCCGAGCACGCTCACCACCCGGACGCGTTCCGATCGACCCGGCAACCCCGGTCGCAACGTGCACAAGCTCCGTACAACCAGTCGTATTTCAACGCGGGCTGCGGCCGCTTCGTAGAGCGCAGCGACCATGCCGGTGTCCGCCAGGCCGTTCATCTTCGCCCAAATGCGGCCGCCCCGACCCGCGCGAGCGTGGCGGATTTCCCGATCGATGAGCTTGAGAAACCGCTGTCGAAGATTGACCGGTGCGACCAGGAGGTGATGGAACGAAGGCAAACCGGCGCGTCGGCGAAAGAGCACATCGAACAGACACGCGACCTCATCGGCGATGCCCGGATGGGCGGTGAGCAACCCTAGGTCGGTGTAGGCGGAAGCCGTGGCCCAATTGAGGTTGCCGGTGCCCACGTAGGCGAAGCGTTGCAGGCCGTCGCCCTCGCGACGTTCCACCAAGCCAACCTTGGCGTGGACCTTGAGATGTGGAAGGCCGTAGGCAACGGTGGCGCCTGCGGCCGCCAATCGCTCGAGCCATTCGAGGTTGCGACGTTCGTCGAAGCGAGCCTTGAGTTCCACGAACGCTTCCACCCGAATGCCGCGGCGGGCCGCCTCCGCGAGGGCCCGGATGACGCGCGAGGCCTGGCTGGTGCGGTAGATCGTCAAGGCGACGCGTTCGACGGCCGGGTCCCGCGCGGCCTCCCACAGCCACCGCTCGATCGTTTGCTCGAACGAGTCGCGCGGAAAGACGACGAGGCGATCGCGTTCGGTCACTTGTTCCCGGATCGGTCGGGTGGGGTCGAAGGGGCACGCCATGCGCGCGGACGGGTAGCGAAGCGCAGGCTGGGGGAGGGTTGCCAGGTCGCGCAGCGCGCGAAGGTCCAGGGCGCCGGTGAGAACGAACACGTCCCGAAAACGGTCGAGAACACAGCGGCGTTCGCGTCGCAGCTGCGTCACGATAACGTCGATCCCCTCCTCTGGGGTGCCCGCGGCCACGTCGACGCGGACGGCGGGCTGGAACGGGCGCTCCAACAGTTCCGTTTGCAACGCCTGCACGAACGTATCGCCAGTGGCCCGTTCCGCGAGCTCGAGTTCGGCGCTCCGGGCGACACGAAAGAGATACATCCCGCGCAGTCGCAGCCCTTCTCCGACCAGCGTGGGGATCTCTGCAGCGACCACGTCTTCCAGCCAAGCGAAGCGCAAGGTGCCGGGTAGCGGCACGAACCGTGGGCAGCCATCGGGCAAGCGGACGAATCAAGTTCGGCGCTCGCCGCAACCGTCCTCAACCTCCACGAGAAACGTGGGCCGAAGGCTGCGGATATGGGTAGTCGAGGCGAGGTCCCGGCCCACGCCGAGCGGGACGAGGCGGGGGTGCAGTTCCGCGGTCGCCCACGCGTGCAGGGCCTCTCGATCCGCCGGCTGCCAGGCACGCGGTGGCACCAGGTGGATGCCGGCTCCGCGCAGCTCCGCCACGAGGGCCGCCTGCCAAAGCTCGCTGGCGCGGGTTAACAGCTGCCGCATCGCCGGAGCGAGCCAGTCGAGCAGGGCCGCCGGGCTAAGCCCATCGGGACCCGGGCGGTTCGACCCGCGGGCGACCTGGTCGTGAAGCGCGGCCAACCTCGTGATGGAGAATTCGTCCAGATTCGATCCGAAAATCGACAAAAATCGAACGCGTTCCAACAACGGCACGCGTGGGTCCTCCGCCAATTCGAGAACGCGCGCGAGGAACGCGAGGACGCTGGCGTCGACGTTGAACAGCGGCGGTCCCGCGATGGGCATTGGGAATTAAAACGGAAGACCAAAGCGCAGGTACAGGCGCGTCTCCTTCCCGCGGAAGGCGGTGAGGCTCGCCGCCAGCACGTGCTGGAACACTTCGCTGGCGAACCACAAACCGCCGCCGACGGCCCGGTGCCAGCACCCCGGCGAGCGGCCGTCGACGAAGACCCGACCGACGTCGGTGCCGAGAACCAGACCCCAATCCCCGCGCGTCAGCAGCACGGCACGGCCGAGCCGGGGTCGGGCCTCGACGCTAGCGTAGACGGTGGCATCACCGCGATAGCGGGCGGTCGGGAATCCACGGAGGGTGCCGCTGCCGCCGATCCACGGTGCGTCGACGGCGGGGATTCGGCCGGACGCGATCGCCCCACCTACCCGACCCGCCAGCGCCCCGCGTCCGAGCGGGGCGTAGAGGCGCACTTCGCCGTCCACGGTCGCGTACGGTGCGTCGAGATCCGCGTGCCTTGGGAAGGCCGTGGCCGTCATGCGTAGCCACCAGCCGCGGCGAGGGTGCGCGCCGCGATCGCGTCGATCGAACGTCAGGTTGCCCGTCCAACCCCAACGCCACAACGGGGCGCCACGGTACGGATCGGCCGCCGGCAGCACGGCGCCGGCGGCGGTGGCCGGCCGGGTCCACCGAAGCAGAGGTCCGGTGCCCCACGTGCGACCACGGCGCTCGACACCGAGCAAGGCGCGGAGCTCAAGACGCTCGTCGCGAACGAGAACCGCGCTGCGCGGACGGTCGGGTGCGTCGTTGCCAAAGCCGTAGAATCGCGTGTACGCCAGCCCCGTGTAGCCGGCATCGAACCACAGCACGTCGCGGGCGTTCGAGCGCCGAAACACGCCCTTGTAGCCCAGCGCCATCCGACCCGAACGCAAGCCAACCGCGGTGCCCAGCCGCTGTTCCCACGCCCACGGATGCTGGCGAAATCCGTAGCGGCGCCAGATGCGCCAGCCGCCGACCACCGGGCCGGCGTCGCGCGCGTAGTCGATCCACGGTACCACGCCGCGACTGCTTCCCCAGTCTCGCGCGGCGTCGCCCGTGAGGTCCAGCGCTCCGGTGCGGGTCGGCGGTTCGTACGGACGGCGATCGACCCGCGTGTTCGGCCCGGGCTCGAATTCGTTTCTGCCCTCCGTGTCGTAGAAGATGGTTCGCAGCGCCGCGCCCGGTACCCTCGAGCGATCTCGATAGCGATCGTTGCCGCCGTCGCCGACGACGCGCACCAGGGGGCTGCGCCGACTCCCCCCGGCGATTTCGGTGTCGTCATCGCCACCGAGCAAGTAGAGGCGCACCTCGCGCGTTTCGTCGACAAGGAACCGTCGCTCCCATCGTGGAATCGTGTCGCCATCATCAACACTGCGCATGCGAACCGCCAGCTCCCGGTCGCCGCGGGCAATGTCCACGAGCTCCGCCGCGTCGCTTCCCCGCCAGTCGACCTCGCCGGCGAGCCGCCGATAGAACGCCCGCGCCGCCCGCGGCAGGTCGTCCCGACGCGCTCGCAGGCGCTCGACCAGCCATGCGCCGCGCAGGCGCTGGTAGGGCTCCGGAAGCCGCGTCACCGCGCCGCGAAGCACGTCGTCCGTCAAGGCGCGGCGCAATTCCGTGACAACGCTGTCCCAGGTGGCCCACGCAAGCCCGACCAAGAGCCGACGATCGATGGCCACGGAATTGATCGTCATCGCGTCGATGGGTCCAATGTGCCGTGCGAACCGCACAGCGCGGGGGAACACCGCGCGTCCGACCGTCATGACGGCACCGTCGAAATGGGAAAAGGCGTAGTCGCGATCCCGAGGAATGGGAGTCCAGATCTGCAGGCGACCTGACAGCGAGTTCGGCAGCCGCGCCCAGCGCCAGTTGTCGGGATTCCGATCCCAGTCGCCGACGATCAGGTCGAGCAGGCGGATTTTGAGGAGGGCGCGGGCGTCCACCTGCTCTTTCGGGTCCTTGTCCAGGCGTTGGAACAACCGCGGCGTGGAAACCACGTTCGATGCCCCGGCGAACCCGTCCGTGCCATCCTGCGCTTCCTCGGGGCGTTCTTCGATGGTGCCGAGGAGGTTGCCGAACGCGGCGCGGAACGGGCCGAGCCGCGGATGGTCCGGCAGGAAGACGAGCAGCGGCGGCGCGTGAAGGATACCAACCGCGTGCATGAGGGCGCTCACGACCAGCGCGGCGGCGGGAAACATCGCGCTCGTCTGATCGCGGACGAAGCGCTCGATCGGGGTGTTGCGGAGCTCATCGTCGGGTAACGCCCGCGCCGGGTCTTTGTCCACCGAGCGAAACATGTACGTGCGGCCGTCGTCGCCGCGGAAGCGCAGCACCTTGCTTTGGAGGCCGCCGCCCTGCTCGATCGGCGTGAGGCCACCGGCGAAGCGGTCGAGGTCGAGGACGGGAACGCGGATCGGCGTGGTCCACAAGTCGCGGTACCCGGCGCCGAGCAAGGTCCGTTTCAGCCCCGCGGCGGCGTACGAGGAACCGGCGACGACGGTCACGGAGTCGGGACCGACGCCGGGTTGGGCCGCGAGGGGGACGCCGACGAGGAGGATGGGGCCGAGGAAGGCCAGGGGTCGGAGCGGAGCCATCGCGAGTAATCTTCCGTGGCCTGGCCGCGGGCGTCGACGACCCACACGCCAAGGCGGACGCGGCCGTCCTGCAGCACGCTGAGTTTGACGAAACCACTGGCGCGCCGCGCGTACAAGGAGGAATCGAGGGCGCGGACCGGGCTGGTGTGGCCGTAGATGCCGCCGCCGCTAACGACCTCAAAGGCCGCGGCCCGACCGCGCAGAAGTTGCAGGTTGTGCTCGTGCCCGGCGGCGTACACGAGTGGGGGCGCCACCGCCATCGCGCCTTCGAGCACCAAGATCATACGACGGTAGACCGGGTGGCGGATGTCCTGCCGCACGAAGCCGAGCCGGCGCGCCAACGGCACCAGGGGAAACACGTAACTAGGCCAGTCGAAGTAGCCGCCGTGCGGCCCCCCCGAGTGCAAAGGATGGTGGGCGACCACCACGCGGACCGGCGGGCCCGGGGCACGCAGGGCCGCGGCCAGCTGCGTGGCGACCTCCGCCTCTGTTCCCGCGGGGCAGTCACCGCGGCCGGGCTTCCGCTCGTCGTGAAGCCACCATTGCGTATCCAGCGCCACGATTCGCACCCACACGCCGAGATCCACCACCGCCGGCCCAGGGCAGCCGTTGCTCGGAAGGAAGAGCACACGGTCGCCACCGACCTTCCGCACGAACCCTTCTTGTCGGCGGATCGAAGCCCAGCCATCGTCGCCGCCGGCGTCCCAATCGTGGTTGCCCGGGACGAAGAGGGCCCGCACCCCCGAGCCCGCGCTACGCACCGTCTCGATCTGCTCACGAAGAATCCATTCCGCTGCGGCCCGGTACGGGTGGGTCGAATCGGGCAGACCGGCCGGGTAGACATTGTCACCCAGAAAGACGACGAAACTGCGTTCCGGCGCGCGCTGGCGAATTTGATCCCGCAGGGCACGGAGCACGGGTTCGCCGCGCCGATCCGGCAGGCCGGCATCGCCGATCAGGTAGAGCTCAACCGCGACGGAATCCGGGCGCGGCAGGGGCACTCGCACCGCCGGTAGTGACCGCTGATTGCATCCGGCCAGCACCACGGCGACAAGCGTTCGCGCCCAGGGTCTCATTCCTCGTCGTCGGCGATTTTGTCCTGACGGCCCCGGAAGGGAAGGTACTCCACGGCCGCCCAAGCCGGTCCCCATGCCTCCTCGAACGCGCCGACCAGCTCCGTCGCCGTGCGCTTCTTTTTCAGCTCGACCAAGTAGACGAGGGCGTGCACCGACGGCCCGCGAGGCGCCTCCCCAACCAAGCGCCAACGGGCCGCGTGGCGCTCCAGGACCTCCGCCGCTGCCCATCGGGCCGCGTCCGGGTCGCTGGTGTGGACAAGGACGAGCCCGTCGCTGCCCCAGGCCTCGGCGTCCTGCCAAAAGCGCCGGCGGAGCTCTCGCCGTGCCGTCGGCTGCGAGGCGAGCCAGAGGGCTCGATCGCCGGCGGCCCATGCACCGTAGAGGGCGAAATCGCTCGCGACGGCGCCCACCTGGAAACGCCACAGCCCGATGGCGATGACGTTGAACAGGAGGGAGACGACGAAGGCGACGTCGAGAGCCTGCACCCCGGCCGACAGCCCGACGGCGATCGCGAGGAAAATGTAGACGGCGTCGCGTGGATCCTGCAACGCGTTGCGGAAGCGCACGGCGGCCACGATGCCGGCCAGTCCGAAGGCCAACGCCAAACTGTTTTTCACGATGAGGATCGTACCGGCCACGACGAGCGGCAGCAGCACGACTGCCCGTACCAGCGCCGGGTCGTATTGCAAGCGTTTCGTTTGCATATAGGTCCACGCCACCGGCAGGACGACGAGCAGCGCCCCGACAACCACGAGGGCGGTCGTGGCCATGCGCTCGCTCAAGGGGGGTGGCGGCAGGACCGCCGGCGTCGTGCCTTGCACCAGGTGGCGAGCCTCGACCGCCGCGGGCAGGACCGGCGCCACCCACGCCTGCCGGACGAAGGGCCAGCGCAACGCGACGGCCGCGAGGGCCAACAGGGCGGCGTAGTAGAGGATCAGCGCCCCGATCACAGCGCCACCGCGCCAGCCGGGCCGCCAGCCGCGCGGCGCGGGCAGCGGTTGGCGATCGAGCCCTTCGGAACGGGTCGGCGTCGACGAGTTCATCGTCATGCCAGCCAGATTTGGAACTTCAAGGATCGTACCCGTTGGCCCGGGTCGTGCATCGGCCCCGGGGCGACATGCCGATGCATCGCCTGGGGGCCATCGACGTCGGGTCCAACGCGTTTCGCTTGCTCGCCGTCGAGGTCGAGGATACCGGTCGTTGGACGGTGCTCGCTCGCGAGCGGGCAGCCATTCGCTTAGGCGCCGATACGTTCGCGGACGGGCGGTTGAGCGCTGGAACGATCGCGCGCGCCCAAGAGGCGCTCGCGCGCTTCCGCCAGCGCCTCGCCGAGCTTGGGGTGGGAGCATGGCGCGCTGTGGCCACCAGCGCCGTGCGTGAGAGTCGCAACCCGGAGGACCTGGTGGCGGCCGCGGCCGCGGTGGGGGTTCCGCTCGAGGTCATCGATCCGGCCGAGGAAGTGCATCTCGTGTGGCAGGCGGTTCGTCACACGCTGCCGCTGGAGGGCGGCGAATGGGCGCTGGTCGATCTCGGTGGCGGCAGCTTGGAGATCGCGCAGGTTCGGTCGGACGCGGTCGTCTGGTGCCGTTCCCTCCCTGCGGGCGCCGTGCGACTGCGCTTGATCTGTGACGACCCGGATCCCGTTCGCGTTGACGCCTGCGTCGAGGCGGCCATCGCCCGCGTGCGCTGGCCCGCGGAGGCGGCCCGGCCATGGGCAGGAGCGGTGGCGGTCGGCGGCAACATCGAGGCGCTGGCGCGCCTGGCCGGCGCCCGTGGAGACGAGCCGACCGTGCTCTCGCTCGCCGAACTCGCGGAGCTGCGCCGCGCTCTCGCGCACTTGCGCCCCGGCGAGATCGTTCGCTCCCTTGGCTTGGCGCCGGATCGCGCCGATGTCGTTCTTCCCGCTGCCGCGGTGTACCTTCGGCTCGGCGACGTGCTGGGTGTCGACGCTTGGCACGTGCCCTTCGTCGGCGTCCGCGAAGGATTGATCTGGGACCAGTGGGAGGCGCTCGCCATGGCGACGTTGCATCGCTCCGAGAGCGAACGCGAGGCCGTGGAGGCAGCGCTCGCCTTCGGGCGCCGCTGCGGCTTCGACGAGGACCACGCCCGGCGCGTCGCCGCCGCGGCCACACACCTGTTCGAAGTCACAGCGCCGCTCCATCGCTTGCCCCCGGACGTGCGGCGATGGCTCCTCGTGGCCGCCTTGTTGCACGACGTCGGCCGCCTGGTGAACGACCGTCGGCATCACAAGCATTCCGCCTACCTCATTCGCCACGCCGATCTGCCGGGTTTGAAGAAGCGCGAGCGTCGGATTGCGGCGTTGGTCGCCCGCTACCACCGCGGCGCGGCTCCCAAGACGCGCCACCGCGGCTTCGGTCGCCTCGAGGCCGACGAGCAGCAACAGGTCCGCCAGTTGGCTGCCTTGCTGCGCCTGGCGGACGCGCTCGACACCGTTGCGGACCTCCACGCCGAGTTGATCGACGGCGACCTTGTGCTGCGCGGCCGCGCGCCGGATCCGGTCCGGGTCAAAGAGGACCTCGACCGCAAAGGGCGGCTCTTTCGGAAGATCTTCGCACGGGACGTCGTCTGGCAGCCCCGCGGCGGGGTTGACCTCAAGGCCGCGCCGCGGGTATAAGCGGCGCGATTCGCCTGGAGGACCAACGTGGACCATCTCGCCTTGGCCCGCCGGTACCGGCCCCGCCGGTTCGCCGACGTGGTCGGCCAACGCCACGTCGCCGACACCCTGCGCTCGGCGGTGGCGCGTGGCCGGGTGGGCCACGCCTACCTCTTCTGCGGCCCACGGGGCACGGGCAAGACCACGCTGGCTCGTGTGCTTGCGATGGCGCTCAACTGCCCGCAACGCACCGCCGAGGGTGAACCCTGCGGCGTTTGCGACTCGTGCGAGCGCATCTGGGCGGGTCGGGCCTCGCTCGACGTCGTCGAAATCGACGCTGCCTCGAACCGTGGCGTGGACGACGCCCGCGAACTGCGCGAACGCGCGCAGTACGCGCCATCCGACGAGGGCCGCCACAAGGTCTATATCGTCGACGAAGCCCACATGCTCACGCGCGAGGCGTGGAACGCCCTCCTGAAGATCTTGGAGGAGCCGCCGCCGCGCGTGCATTTCGTGTTCGCGACGACGGAGCCGCAGCGCATCCAGCAGTCTGCGCCACCGATCCTGTCGCGTTGTCAACGGTTCGATTTCCGCCGCATCGCCGAGCGCGAACTCGTCACGCGCCTGCAGGAGATTCTGTCCGCCGAGGGGGTGGCCGCGGAAGAGGAAGCCCTTCGGCTGCTGGCTCGGCGAGCCGACGGCGGCCTGCGGGACGCGCTTTCCGCGCTGGACCAGGTGCTTGCCTTCGCGGTCCCGCCGATCACCGTCGACGCGGTTCGGTCGGCGCTCGGCTGGGTCGACGAGGAGTGGTACTGCGCGCTCCTGGAGGCGATCGCCGACCGTGACGCGGTCGCCACGCTCCGGTTGCTCGGCCGCGCGCAGGACGAGGGCATGGACTGGGTGGAGTTCTACCGCGGCTGGCTGGAGGCGCTGCGCAGCCTGCTGGCGCGCCGCCTGGGCGAGGATGCACCGCCCGCGCGCGCCGACCTGGAAGCGCGCTGGCGCGCACTGACCGATCGCTTCGCGGTGGGCGATCTGCTGCGCCTGCTGCACCAGAGCGTGGCGTTGGACGTCGACGGCCAGCTGCGGCGCAGCGCCCAGCCGCGAGTGCTCCTGGAGATCTTGTTCGTCGGCGCCGCGTTCCTTGACCGAACGGTGGAGCTGGCCGATGTGCTGGCCGCGCTGGGCGGTCCGCCGCCGCCCGCGTCCCCCGACCCGCGCCCAGCCGAGACGCCGGCCGCGGTCGACCCGACGGACGCGCCTCTGGGCGCCGCTCCCGCCGAGGCCGCGCCGCGTCCGGTGGCATCGTCGACGCCGCGCCGCCCCGCGGTCTCGGCCGTGCCCGATTGGTGGGCGGACGCCTTGGCCGAGGCGGGACTCGGTGACGCCCCATGGACGCGACACCTGCGTGTGCGACACGACGGGCCGCGCGTCGTCGTCGAACTTCCACCGGGCTGGCCGCTTCGACCAGAGCTTGCAGCGACGGCGAGCGCGCGCCGAGCGCTCGAGCGCGCCCTCCGCGCTCGGCTCGGGGCCGAGGTCCGGCTGGAGGTGGAAACGACCACCACCCAACCCCGACCTGCGGACGTGGATCCGCGCGCCCAACGACGGCGTCAGCTAGCCGCGCGTGCGCAGCAGGAACCGCTTCTCGCACGGGCGGTAGAAGAATGGGAGTTGGAGCCCACAGAGGAGTGAACCGCTTGGATGAAGATCCCTCTTCATCAACTGCTTCAACTCAGCCAACAGTTCCAAGCGCGCCTCAGCGAACTCCAGCAGCAGCTGACGACGCGTAGCGTGACCAGCAGCAGTGGTGGCGGTTTGGTGAGCGTCACCGCCGACGGGCGCGGTCGCGTGCGTTCGATCCGCATCGATCCCTCGTTGCTGGCCAGCGGCGATGTGGAAATGCTGGAGGATCTTCTCGTCGCCGCCATCAACGACGCGCAAACGCGCGCGCAGCAGCTTGCCGAGGAGGAGCTGCGCAAGCTCGCGCTCCCCACCGCGCTGCCGTTCCCGTTCGGACAGCCCTAACGTAGATTGGCAGCGAGCGAGGTCGGCGTGTCCGCGATCGAGCAGCTCGTCGAGGAATTCGCGCGCTTGCCCGGGATCGGGCGCAAGACGGCCTTGCGGTTGACGTACCATTTGCTCAAGAGTCCTCCGGCCGACGTGGCGCGCCTGGCCCAGGCGTTGCTCGCCGTGACGGAACGGGTGCGGCCTTGCCGTGTTTGCGGCAACTTGACGGAAGACGACGAATGCGCCATCTGCCGCCACCCGGGGCGCGACCGACGGCTGGTTTGCGTGGTCGAGGAAGCCTCGGACATCGTGGCCATCGAGCGCACCGGCGAGTACCGGGGCCTGTACCACGTGCTTGGCGGCCGCCTTTCACCCCTCGATGGCATCGGCCCGGAGGACTTGCGGTTGGAACCGCTGCTGCGCCGTGTGCGGGAGGACGACGTGCACGAGGTCATCTTGGCGACGAATCCCAGCGTGGAGGGCGAAGCCACGGCCCTCTACATTCACCAGCTGCTGGCGCCGCTCGGGGTGCGGGTCACGCGTCTGGCGCGGGGTTTGCCCGTGGGAGGCGACCTCGAGTACGCCGACGGCGTCACCATCGCCGAAGCCCTGCACGGTCGGCGAGACTTTGCCTCGGAGGAGCGCACCCACGGATGAACCGACCCGTTTGGCGATCGATCGTCGGTTTCGCGGTCGGACTGGCGGCCGCTTGGGCCGTCGGAACCCTGCTCGTCTACGATCAGATGCGCCGCCACCGTCGCGATCTCTTCCATCCGCATCCGTTGCGGCGCTTGGCCGCGCTCGGCTACCTCGGGCGCGGGCCGGCCAGTGTCGAGGGCGTGTTCCTATTGCGCGACTTCGTCGCTTGGGAACGCTTTCCTCTGCTGCGTCGTCGCGCGCAGCAGCTCCTGCGTCGCATGGAACGGGATCTCGACGCCAACCCCGCTCCGCGTTTGTTCGAGGGTTCGGCATGACCGGCGCCGCCAGTTGGTCGCTCAACGAGCACGATTTCCACCGCCTCGAGCGGGTGCTGCAGAATTTCCTCTACGTCTCGAACGCGCGCTGTGCGCTGCTCGTCGACCGGGCCGGGCAGCTCATCACCACCGTCGGGGAAGCCCCCGAATTCGATACCACCGCCTTCGCCTCGTTGGCCGCAGCGGACTTCTCGGCGAACGATCAGCTGGCCGCCCTCATCGGGGAAACCGAATTCTCCTCCTTGTTCCACCAGGGTGAGCGGGCTTCGATGTACCTGGCCGATGTGGCCAAGCGCCTCATCCTGGTGGTGTTGTTCGACAATCGCACCACCCTCGGTCTGGTGCGTCTGAAAGTCAAAAGCACGGTGGACGAATTGACCGCCATCGTCGAGGAACTCTTCGCTCGAACCCGTGCCGAACCCGCGCGCCCCCGGTTGGAGAGCGCCTTTGCGGACGAGGCGGAAGACGAGATCGATCGCCTGTTTGGCGGTCTTTGAGTGTGCGCGATGTCGATCATCAACTACGCCTCCAGGGAAATCAGCTGCAAAATCGTCTACTACGGCCCCGGCCTCGGGGGCAAAACGACCAACCTCGAGTACATCTACCAGAAGGTTGCGCCGGAGACGCGAGGCAAGCTGATTTCTCTAGCCACGGAGACGGAACGCACCCTTTTCTTCGATTTTCTCCCCGTCGACCTCGGGGCGATTCGCGGATTCAAAACGCGCTTTCATCTCTACACGGTGCCGGGGCAGGTGTACTACAACGCCTCGCGGAAACTCATCCTCAAGGGCGTCGATGGGGTCGTGTTCGTGGCCGATAGCCAAGTCGAGCGCATGGACGCGAACATCGAGTCCATGGCGAACCTCCACGAGAATTTGGCGGAGTACGGTCTCGACCTCAAAGACATTCCCTTCGTGATTCAGTACAACAAGCGGGACTTGCCGAACATTGCTTCCATCCAAGAATTGGAGGTCCATCTCAATCCGTACGGGGTGCCCTATTTCGAGGCCGTGAGCGTCCGGGGCATCGGGGTGTTCGACACGTTGAAGGCCGTCAGCAAGCTGGTGATCAAGTCCCTCTCGTGACGAGGGGATGAACCTCCCGAACGCCATCACGCTGGCGCGGATCGCCGTGGCCGCCATCTTGCCCTCGCTGATCCTTTGGGAGGACTGGCGACCGCGGGCATTGGCGTTCGGGCTGTTCCTGGCGGCGGCCCTGTCGGACTTGTGGGACGGCTACCTGGCGCGCTCGCGCAATCTGGTCACGGATCTCGGCAAGCTGCTCGACCCGGTGGCCGACAAGCTGTTGGTCGCGACCACGTTGGTGTCGTTTTACGTCCTCTCGCACGTCACCGAGCCGACCATTCCGTTCCCTTGGTGGACGGATCGCTTACCCCTTTGGGTGGTGGCGGTGATCCTGGGCCGCGAGTTGGCGATTTCCATCCTGCGAGCGGCCTTGGCGCGCCGCGGGCGGGTGCTGGCCGCCGGTCGGGAAGGGAAAATCAAGGCGGTGGCGCAGAACATCGCCAGCGGTGCCGTCTTGCTATGGTACACCTTGCACGCCGCTGCCACGCGGGCGGGCTGGGCCGGGGGGCTGTGGCAGGGATGGCAGGTGTTTCACCGTTCCGTGGCCGCCCTGGCCCTCACCGTGGCCCTGGTGCTGACGATCTACTCGCTCGCCGTGTACGTGTGGCGGTTGCGCGTGGGCGGGCGGGTGGTGCAGGCGTAGACCTGCCAAGGTGGCCTTCGTTCGTGGCATATCGCTTGCGCCGGCGCCGGCGCGGAGATGGCGCACGATCGCAAGATGCAGGATCCGAACGTTCCCGCGGAGGCGGCGCCGGAGGCCGAGGCGTCGCCGACTGAGGCCGCGCCGGCGGCCGAAACCGCCACCGTTTCTTTGGAGGAGGCGCCGTCGTCCGCGCCGGCGGACGAGGCCGTCGACGCCGCTCGGGAAGCCGCCGAGCGCGCCGCGGCCTTGGCGGAGGAGCTGGAACGACTCCACGACCGCTACCTGCGGTTGGCGGCGGAGTTCGACAATTACCGCAAGCGCATCGAGCGTGAGCGGGCGGAGCTGACCACGCGAGCGCAAGCGGCGCTTCTGGAGGCATTTCTTGACGTGTTCGACGATCTGCGTCGCGCGGCGGCGACGCCGGCCACCAGCCCGGAGGCCTTGCAGGAGGCCGTGACCCTGATCGCCCGCAAGCTGAACCGCGCCTTGGAGGCGGCCGGCGTCGAGGTTCTCGACCCGGCTCCGGGCACGCCCTTTGACCCGCGGTGGCACGAGGCCGTGCGGGCCGTTGCGGCGTCGTCGCCGGATGAGGAGGGCACGATTGCCCAGGTCTATCAACCGGGGTATCGCCTGCGCGATTACCTGGTTCGACCGGCTCGGGTCGAGGTGCGTCGCGGGGAGTCGGCCTGACGGGCGATGGCCACGCAGCTGAAGGATTACTACCAGATCCTCGGCGTACCGGAGACGGCCACGGCGGAGCAAATCAAGCGGGCCTACCGCCGCTTGGCCAAGCAGTACCATCCCGACGCGAATCCGAACGACCCGCAGGCGGCCGAGCGCTTCAAGGAGATTGCGGAGGCCTATGGCGTGCTCTCCGACGAGGAGAAGCGCCGCCAGTACGATCAAATGCGGAAGTTCGGCGGCCCCTTCCGGTTCGACGCGGAGGCGCGCCCCGGCGGCGAGGGGGCGCCGTTCGAATTCTCTTGGAGAGATCTCGGCGAATTCGGTGATTTCGGCTTCTTCAGCGAGCTCTTCGACCTCGGGCGTCGGCGCGGGTCCCGTGCGCCGGGCGCCGGAGCGGACGTTGAAGTGGCGGTGAGCGTGCCCTTCGAAGTGGCCGCCCGCGGTGGCACGATCACGGTAAGCGTGCCGGTCACGGAGCCGTGCCCAACGTGCCGCGGGAGCGGCGCTGCGCCCGGCAGCCGGGTGGAGACCTGCCCCGTCTGCCACGGCCGCGGCACGCAGGCGATCGGCTTCGGCCGCTTCGCCATGCAACGTGTCTGCCCGCGGTGCGGCGGCCGCGGCGAATTGGTGACGACGCCGTGCCCGACGTGCCAGGGTGCTGGCGTGCTCCGACGCACGCGAACGGTGCAAGTGGCCATCCCTCCGGGCACCGACGACGGCGCCTTGCTGCGGTTGCGCGGTCAGGGATCGGCCGGCCTGGGCGGGCGGGCCGGCGACTTGCTTCTGCGGGTGCACGTGGAACCCCATCGGTTCTTTCGCCGCGAGGGTCTGAACGTGATTTGTACCGTGCCCATCAACATCGCTCAGGCCGTGCTCGGGTCGAAGATTCGAGTGCGGACAGTGGACGGCAAAAAGGTGCAGCTGACGATCCCGCCCGGAACGCAACACGGCACGAAATTCCGGTTGCCGGGGCTCGGCATCGAGCGCGCGGGGCGCCGCGGTGACCAGATCGTCGAAGTCCACGTCGAGATTCCGCGCCATCTCAACGACGCCGCTCGGCGCGCCTTCGAGGAGTTCGCGCGCGTCGCCGGCCTACGCCACTGAGGGCAATGAGTCGCACGGTCGTCGACGAGGATCTGCTCGAGTGGGAGGTCTATCCGTCGGGTGGGAAGTTCGGCCTTCCCGAGCGGCCTTACCTCGTCTTCACCTGTCGGAGCGATCCAAGCCGACGCCCGCGGCAGGTGGTGCTGGAGGGAGATGAAGCGGATGCGGAGGCGGCGGTCGAGCGTGCCAGCGACGAGGAACTGCGCACGCTGTTGCGCCGCTCCGAACCCATTCCGTAGGATCGCCGGCCTTCGCTGCTGGTCGCTGCAAGCGCTTGTCTCGCTTGGCGGTTGCAACCCGCGTGCCTCGGATGGGCCGTCGGCCGAGGTGCGCCGCGGCCTTTGGCGGTGCCGCAGCGCCTCAGACGGATCGGCGGATCCGCCCGCCGCCGAGGAGCGCTTCCTCGCGGTAGATCGCCGCCGACTGGCCGGGGGCCACGGTGCGCTGCGGTTGCGCGAAGCGCAGGTGGAGCTCGTCGTCGCTGATGCGCTCGACCTGCGCCGGAACGGCGGGGGCGCGGTGGCGCGTCTGGACCTCGACCCAGCTGCCTTCCGCCGGCGGCGGCAGATGCCAATTGAGCTCTCCGACCACGAGCCCTCGGCAGAGGAGTTCTTCGGCCTCGCCGACGACCACTTCGCGCGATTGCGGACGCACCTCCAGCACGTAGAGCCGGCGGCCGTGCGCCCCCAGGCCGCGCCGCTGGCCCACGGTGTAACCTGCGAAACCCGTGTGCTGGCCCACGACCGCGCCCGTGCGGGTGACCAGCGGCCCCGGCGCCAAGGCCGGGTGGTCGTCGCCAAGACGCTGGCGTAGGAAGCCGCGGTAGTCCCCGTCGGGCACGAAGCAGATTTCCTGACTCTCGGGCTTCTGGGCCGTCGGTAGGCCCCGGCTCGCAGCCATCTGGCGGACTTCGGCTTTCGTGAGGTCGCCGAGGGGAAAGAGCAGGGCCGGCAGCAACGCTCGCGGGAGCATCCAGAGAAAGTAGGTTTGGTCTTTCGCCGCGTCGACGGCCCGGCGGAGGTATACGCGGCCGTCGGGGTCCCGAGCGATGCGGGCGTAGTGACCGGTGGCGATCGCTTCGGCGCCAAAGGCGCGACCGCGGCGGAGCAAGTCGCGAAACTTCGTGAAGCCGTTGCAGCGCACGCACGGATTTGGCGTCCGGCCGGCCGCGTATTCCTGCACGAAGTCGTCGATCACGTCGCGGGTGAAGTCCTCCTCGACATCGACGACGTAGTGCGGGATGCCGAGGCGCTGCGCTACGCGGCGCGCGTCCTGGATCCCTTCGAGGCCGCAGCAGGCGCGCGTGGGCCCGGGCGTGCCGGCGTAGCAAAAGGTTTTCATCGTCAAACCGACGACCCGGTACCCCTGCTCGACCAGCAGGGCGGCGGCGACCGAGGAATCGACGCCGCCGCTCATGGCCACGAGAACGGTGCGCGGCTCGTTCATCGCAGGACCCACGAGCGCAGGCGGTCGAGAACGCGGGGCAGCGTCTCGAGGAGGCGATCGACGTCCGCCTCCGAGGTGTCGGGGCCGAACGACACCCGGACGGTGCTGCCGCGGCGTTCGGCAGGCAACTTGATGGCCTCGAGCACGTGCGACGGCTCGGGGCTTCCGCTGGCGCACGCCGAACCCGCCGATACGGCGATGCCTTCGAGGTCAAGAGCCAGCACCAAGCCGTCGGCCTCGGGGACGGAAAACGAGACGATGGCCGGCGACCGCGAGGCGTCGGCGGCGTGGATCCACACGTCCGGCACCCGGGCACGCAGACCCTCCTCAAGGCGCTGCCGGAGGGCTCGCCACCGTTCGGTTCGGGCGGCGCGCTCGCGCACCGCCAGTTCGACCGCCACGGCCAAGCCCACGGCCGCCGGCAGCGGCTCGGTGCCCGCGCGGCGACCGAACTCTTGAGCGCCGCCACGCAGCAACGGGCGCAAGGCAACGCCGCGGCGCACAACCAGGGCTCCGATGCCCGGCGGGGCGCCGAGCTTATGGCCGCTCAAGGTCAGGAGGTCGACGCCGGCCGCGGCCCAGTCGACCGGCACTTTGCCGATGGCCTGAATGGCGTCGGTGTGGACGACGGCGGCATAGGCGTGGGCGAGCGCCGCCACCTGCGCCACCGGTTGGACGGTGCCCAACTCGTTGTTGACCCACTGCACGGCGACGACGGCCACCGGTCCAGCGCGGAGGCGCGTCTCCAAGGCGGCCAAATCCACGCAGCCGGCGGTATCGACAGGCAAGCGCTCGGTGGGATGACCGAGCTCCGCCGCCACCTCCGCGGCGCCGAGCACGGAGCGGTGCTCGACCGCACTGACAAGGACGCGCTTGCCCGGTGCGGCCAGCGCCCGGCCCACGATGGCCAGGTGGTTGGCCTCCGTCCCACCGCTCGTGAAAACGACCTCGTCCGGTGCGGCTCCGAGCGCCGCAGCCAGCCGCTCCCGTGCCTCCTCCAGCGCCGCGCGGGCCCGGCGCCCCCAAGCGTGGAGGCTCGAGGGGTTGCCGGCCTCCCCTTCCAGCCAGGGCGCCATGGCGTTGCGAACCTCGGGACGCACCGGGGTCGTCGCCGCGTGGTCGAGGTAAATGCCGCCCATTGCGTTGCGCGTTCCGCTCGTCGACCTTACCTGATAACCGGGTGGCGGCGCCGCGTTCGCCCCGGCCCGCCGGAAGGGCCTCGATGGATCCGGATCTGCCGCCGGAGTTGGCCCCCACGTTCCGCGCCACCGTGCACGGCACGGTGTTCGGGGGGCGCGCCGCGCGCTTGGCGCGGATCCACGCGGGCAGCCCGCTGTTGCTCGTCCCGGATCCGCCGGACGAGGACGAGCCCAGCGTTTGGGTGCATCTACCCGACGGCGATCCCGTAGGGCATCTGCCGCCGGTCATCGGCGCCGCGCTGGCCCGCTGGATGCAGCGCGGGGGGGTCGCGGAGGCGGTGGCGCTTCGGGTCGGGGGCAGCGATGTACCGAGCTGGAAGCGCCTACTCATCGAGGTGCGCTGCCGCCCAGGCCCGCGGATGCGTCGGCCCTAAAGGCTGCGCCCGGGCAAGGCCACGACGTCGTCGACGCGCAGGGCTTCCAGCGTCAGGAAGGGTTCGCCGTAGGCCGTGCGGATGCGCGCACCGGCAGCGGCGGCGTGCACACGGATTTGCTCGAGCAGCGGTCGATCTCCCCCAGGGAAGACCTCCCCGATCCACGTTCGATTCTCGATTTGCGAGGCGTAGCAGGAAATCGCGGCAAGCTTGGTCTCGATCGTGTCCGTGATGTCGACCACGAAGCGCGGCGGTGGCGCGTCCTCGCGAAAGGCAAGCGCGTAGAGAAGCTTCGTCGGCCGAAAGGGCGGCAAGGGCGCCGGCACGCGGCGCAACCCCGCTACGAAGCAAGCATCGCGCGCCAGGTCGGCGGCCACGTGGTGGTCCGGGTGGCGGCCGCCGGGGAAGGGCAGGACCACGGTTCGCGGTCGAAACGCGCGCACCCAGGCCGCCACCGCCAACCGGGTCGACGGTGTGTTCTCTAGGGCAGCGTCCGGCAATCCGACCGTGGCGCGCGCCACCAAACCGAGCATGCGGGCCGCCGCTCGCGCTTCCTCGGCACGGCGCTCCACCGATCCGTAGCTGCCGCTCTCCCCGCGCGTCAAATCGAGAATGGCGACCCGGTAGCCTTGCCGGGCCGCCTTGGCGAGGGTGCCGCCGCACAGGAGTTCGGCGTCATCCGGGTGGGCCGCGATGGCCAGCAGGTCCACGCGTGGGGCTTCTTCCGGGCGCGCCGGCCAGCGCGGCTCTCGGCCGTCATTCATGGCGCAGAGCGACCACGGGATCGAGCCGCGCCGCTCGGAGCGCGGGCCACAACCCGAACCCCACACCGGTGAGGACAATCGTCGCCAGTGCGGCCGCTACGCTCCACCAGGGCACGGCCACGGCCACCGGCGACAGCCATCGAACGAGCCCTGCCCCGGCCAACCCCACAGCCAGTCCGAGCAGCCCGCCGACCGCCGTCACCACCACCGCCTCCAACAAGAACTGCCAGAGAATGATCCCGCGCGTCGCCCCAAGCGCCTTGCGCAACCCGATCTCGCGTGTCCGCTCCGTCACCGCGATCGTCATGATCGCCGTCACCCCGACGCCGCCGACGAACAACCCCAACGATGACAGGGTGAGCATGACGAGGAAGACCACCCCGGTCAAGCGGTCAAAGAGAGCGAGGAAGGCGCGTTGCGGAATGATCGCGAAGTTGTCCGGCTCGTTCGGGCGCAGCCCGCGCAAGGTGCGCAGGGCAGCGACAACATCGTCGATCGCTTCGTCGGCGCGAATGCCCGTCCGCGGGACGACGAGGAACTGCATCCACGGCGTCTCGGCGTCGAGGTACTTGACGGCGGCGCGCCATGGCACGACGGCGAACGGGCTGCCGCGGCCCGTGAAGGGATTGGGCGCGGGTTCGAAAACCCCGACGACCTCGAACGCCGCGCCGTCGAAGCGCACTCGCTGCCCGGGCCAAGCGGCCAGGGGCCGATCCTCGTCCAGGCGTCGAGCCAACTCGCTCGACAGGACGGTCACAGGGGCGGCGCGGCGCTCCTCGCTCGGCAGAAAGTCCCGGCCGGCCGACAGGCGCCCGGCCTGGTAACTCATCCAGCCTGCGCTATAGCCTTGCACTTGGGCGCTTACCTCCCCGCGCCGTCCGCCGGCCACCGCGTCGGCCGGTACGAACAGCAGCACGCGTGCGATGGAGGGCAACCGCGCCAACTCTGTGGCCTCGCGCGGGTCCAGCGGGGGCTTGCCGCGCCAAGGCGGACCGTCCCCAAACCGCAACTTCGTTTGGTCGAAGCGCGCCACCACGAAGTTGTTTGGCCCCAGAGCCGCCAGTTCTCCGACGACGGCGCTGCGGATGCCCGAGATCACGGCCCCCATCGTCACCACCGCGGCCACGCCCACAAGAATGCCGAGGACCGTTAAGGCCGCGCGCAGGCGATGTGCGGCCAAGGCGGCCAGCGCTTGTCGAGCGCCGTCGAGCCACGCCGGAACGAGGGAACGCCACCGATTCATGATTCATTCGTACCGGAGCGCTTCCACCGGGGCCAACGCCGCCGCGCGCCGCGCCGGGAGCACGCCGCTGGCCAATCCCACCGCGGAACTCAGGGCCACGCCGAGAGCGAGGGACCATGGCGCCACCGCCGCCGGCAAGGGGGAAACGGCACGAACCAACGCCGCTAGCCCCAGCCCGAGCCCCACGCCCACGAGGCCGCCAAGCAGACCCACAAGCATCGCCTCCGCCAAGAACTGCTGCACAATCGCCCGTGGCGTCGCCCCCAGAGCCTTGCGCAGGCCGATTTCTTGCGTGCGCTCCACCACCGTCACGAGCATGAGGTTGAGGATGACGACCCCCCCGACGAGCAGGCTAATGGCCACCAGCGCTGGTAGAGCGAGTCGCAACACGTTGGCGATGCGCCCCCAGAACGCCAAGGCCTCGTCGGCCGTCTCCAGCTCGAAATCGTTGGGTTCGTTCGGACGTAGCCGATGGCGGAGCCGCATCCAGCTTTCCACCTCCCATCGCACGGCCGACAGCCATTCCGGCCCCGCGGCCTGCACGAGGATCGCGTCCACCGTCCCCTGGGGTCGCCGCAGCCGCCCGAAAGGCGATCGCGCCGGCACGTAAATCGCGCGGTCGAGGGAGAGGCCGAACAACGACCCGCGCGGTGCCAACACACCCACGACGCGGTACGGCACCCCGTCGAGGTGCACCCGCGCCCCGAGCGCGCCGCCGTCAGGGAAGAGCGCCTCGGCCACGTCGCGGCCGAGCACGGCTAGCGCCTCTCCGCGGGCGGCCTCGGCTTCGGAGAAAAAACGCCCCTGCGCAAGCTCCATCTGCTGCACGCGGAAGTAGCTCGCGCTTACGCCGCTGGCCCATACGTTGCCCGCCCGCCGACCGCGAGGACCGCGCACCTCCGCCGCCTCGTCGAACATGGTCGCCACGACGGCCGGGGTCTCGAGCTTCGCTTGCACGTACGCGGCGTCGTCCTCGCGCAGTCGCGGTCGGCGAGCGTAGGCGCGCCGCCGCACCTCGTCGTTGTCCACGTCGATCGAGGGCCGTCGTCGCACGATCACCGTGTTGATGCCGTAAATTTCCCGCCCAAAGACGTCGCGCACGTACCGGTCCATCCCCTCCACGAGGGAGACGACGGCCACCAAAAAGGTGACGCCCACCGCCGTCGCCAGGAGGAGGAAGAACGTCCGCAGCGGTTGGGCGCGCAGCGCACGCCAGGCTTCGGCAAGCGTCGCTCCTAGCGGCATCGCCGATCGCTCTCGATGCGGCCGTCCCGCAGGGTGAGAATCCGGTGCGCGTGCGCCGCCACGTCGGGTTCGTGGGTGACGAGAATGACCGTCTGCCCATCGGCGTGCAGCCGATCGAACAAGGCGAGGATTTCCGCCGAGGTGTGAGAATCGAGGTTGCCGGTCGGCTCGTCGGCGAGCAACAACGACGGCCGGGTGACGAGCGCTCGCGCAATCGCCACCCGCTGGCGCTGACCACCGGAGAGCTCGTTGGGGCGGTGGTGAAGCCGATCGGCGAGGTCGACCGCGGCGAGGGCCTCTTCGGCGCGGCGGCGGCGTTCGGCGCGTGGCACACCCGCGTAGACCAGCGGGAGTTCGACGTTTTCGCGCGCCGTCGCGCGCGGCAGGAGGTGGAAACTTTGGAATACGAAGCCGATTTCGCGGTTCCGAATACGGGCCAAGGCGGCGTCGTCGAGCCCGGCCACGTCCTGGCCGTTGAGGCGGTAGCGCCCGCTGGACGGCGTGTCCAAACACCCGAGGATGTTCATCAGCGTCGACTTGCCCGAACCGGACGGGCCCATGATGGCCACGTACTCGTTCCGGTCGATGCGCAGGGTCACGCCGCGCAGCGCCGGCACAACGGCGGCGCCGAGGCGATAGTCCTTGCGAACCTCGACGAGCTCGATGAGGGGCGTCGTCATGGCGACCCGATCGACAGGGGTCGAACCTTGCGGCCCGATTCCAACGTGCGCACGGCGTCGTACGGGCCCGCCACGATGGTGTCGCCCTCCCGGACGCCACGGAGCACTTCGAAGTACCCCTCGCCGGCGATGCCCAGCGTCACCGGAGCGAAGCGGGCCACGCCACCGCGAACCACGAAAACGCCCTCGCGCTCGCGCGCCGCGGTGCGAGCGCTGTCGGGCCGTTCGCTCGGACGGCGTCCGCTGGAATCGCGCACGGCCACGGCGACAATCGGCACCGCCAAGGCCCCCGTGCGCCGCGCGGTGACGATCCGCACCGCGGCCGACATGTCCGGGCGGACCGCCGGATCGCGCTCGAGGAGTTCGACGACGACCTCGTAGTCGACGCTGCGCCCGCCCGCGCCGGCGTCGGCGGGCGACCCCCCTCGCTCATTGGCGACGGCACTTTCCCCGATGCGCACGACGCGTCCGGCGAACGTTCGACCCGGCAAGGCGTCGAGCTCCACATTTGCGGAGTCGCCGATGTGGATTCGCGGCACGTCGGTCTCGTCGACCCGGGCACGTACCTCCAAGGCGCTCGGATCGGCAATCGTCAACAGTCGAGAGCCCGGGGTGTTGATCGTGCCCATGACGGCCGTTTCCCCCGCCTCCACCTCGAGGCGAACGATGCGGCCGCTCATGGGTGCCCGGAGGAGGGTCTTGCGCAGGGCTTCGACAGCCTCGAGGTAGGCCGCCTGGGCCTGGGCAACGGCGGCCCGGGCGGCTTCGGCCTGCGCCCGCGCCACCTCCCAGGCGGTGCGGGCGTTGTCGACCTCCGCGGCCGGGGCCAGTTGCCGCTGCGCCAATTGCTGCGCGCGTCGAAAGGCGAATTCCGCCTGTCGCTGCTGGGCTTCCGCCTGCCGGGCGTTGGCGTCGGCCTGCTGCCAGGCCGCGCGGGCGCGCCGTACCGCGGGCTCATACGTGCTCGGATCGATCCGCAGCAGCAGATCACCTTCGTTCACCCACTGCCCCTCCCGCACGTACACCTGGGCCACGCGGCCACTGACGTCGGCGACGATGTCGACCTTGCGGCGGGGCTGCACCACGCCGGTGGCGGTGACGATCTCGACCAAATCACGCCGGCGCACGGGTTCGAGCCGCACCGCCACCGCGTCCGAGCCGCGGGGCCACGCCACGGCCGCGAGGGCAAGCACACCCACGCCACCGAAAATCCACATGCGCCGACGTCGCCAAGCTCGCTTCATGGGCGGTTCGATGGGGTCGAAGGGGTTGAAAACGCGGGCCGAAGGGTCACCCCGCTGAGCGCTTCGAGGGCGGCGACGGCCCGATGGAAGGCGTACACCGCGCGAATGCGTGCCTGCTCGGCGCGAGCGAGCGCGGCTTGCGCGTCGACGACCTCCAGGCCGGTGCCCAGCCCCACCCGGTAGCGCTCTTCCGCCAGGCGAAGCTCCTCGCGGGCCACGGCCACAAGCCGTTCCTGCAGGTCGACGCTGGCCCGGGCTTGTTGGGCGTCGTCCCAGGCGGTGCGCAGCTGCGTCTCCAAGGCGAGGACCTCGCGTCGCTCCTGCCAGGCGGCGTCGTCGGCGCTGACGCGTGCCTGCACGAGCTGCGCGCGCCGTCGAAACCCGGTAAAGACGGGCCAGCTCAGGGTCAGCTGCGCCGACCACGGTTCGCGGTCGAAGCGGAAGGGATAGCGGCTGGCGTCGGCCTGCAAACGGGCGCGCAAGGCCGCTTGGAGGGCCGGGTCCGCCGGGTTCAGCGCCTGACAGTCGGGCACGGGCAGGCCGACGCGCCGGCGCACCTCGGCGTCCGTTTGGCATTCCGCGTAGGCTCGACCGACCGAAGCCAGCTGGTTGCGCACCACGGGGTCCAGGTCGACGGGGCGGTAGACCGAGCCGGTCCAACCGACGTTGAGACTGATGGTCGGCCAGTAGGCCGCCCGAGCGCGGCGCACCTCGAGCTCGCTCTGCCGGCGTCGGGCTCGGATCGCCGCCAACGCGGGGCTGATCGCCTCCGCGCGCCGCCGCAATTCTTCGTAGGGAAGGGGCAGCGGGAATACGTCGAATTGGGTTGCCAATTCGAGGCTGTCGGGCAGAGGGACACCGAGCGCGCGCCCCAGCGCCGCAAGGGCGGCGCGCCAAGCGCCGTCGGCTTGCAGTTGCGCCGCTTCGGCTTCGAGCACGGCGCGCTCGGCCCGCCGCACGTCGACCGGGCTGGCCAGCCCTGCGTCCGCGCGGGCGCGGGCCAACCGTTCGTAGGCGCGGGCGCGGGCGTACTCGACGGCCGCCTGGGCCCGCTGGTCCGCCGCTTCGCGCGCCGCGAGGTACTGTTCCGTCACCTGTCGCCGCAGCGCCGCGGCCGCCGCCTCCGCGCCGGCGGCGGCGACGTCATCGGCAACGCGCGCTGCGGCCGGCTCGAGCCACCGCTGCGGCCCGATCTCCCACTGCAACCCGAGCCGGTAGGCGGAGGAAAGGAACGCCGGTTGCTCCTGGAAGCGGAGGTCACCCAAACGCCGCTCGCCGGCGGCAACGTACCCGAACGATTGGCCCACGACCAGCTGCGGGGCGAGCCCAGCGACGGCGGCCCGCCGGGCGGCACGGGTGGCCACCCGATCGTTGCGCTGGGCTTGCAGCTCGGGGTTCTGGGTCGCGGCCAAGGCCCACGCGTCTTCCAGCGTGAGCCGCGCCGGCGATTGACCCGCCACGGGTTGGGCCGCGGCCAACGCCGCGGCGATACTCCAATGTCGCCAACGCATCGTCCTCGTTCCGGTTCGTCGTCTCGACCTACGAAGCGCCAAGGCGCGGCGTTTCACCGCGCCGGCGGTGGCTCCCGTTCGGCGCGGAAGCCATCGGCCGGGCGCTCGAGGCGGTAGACGCGATTCAGCGCGTCCACCCAAACGTAAACCACGGACCGGTCGTCGAACTCCAATCGCAACCGGTAGAGAACGATGCGCGCCCGTCCCCAGGGGACGGTCGTCTCTCCCTCCGACCGTACGCGCACCCGTCGTCGCCGCAACGCCACGGGATCGACGAGCTCGACAGTGCCGGCACGGGTGCGCTGCGCCAGGAAGCGGTAAAGATGGACCGCATCCTCGTCGAGCACCACGGCGTCCGGCAGGAGGAACAGTTCCCGAAGCTCTTCCCCCACCGGGACCGCGCGGCGCACCGACAGCCGTAGCGGCTGGACCGTCGCTTGGAGCCGAACCGTTTCGGTGCCGTGGATCTCCGCCTCGTAACGCACGGCCGTCGGCGGCAGCCCACGCGCCACCAGCTTGCTGCGGCGCGTTTCCGAGAAAGTTCGCTGGCGCTCGCTCTCGCCGATCGCCGTCACCTCGGTGGCCAGGCCGGAGCCCGTCTCGCGCACCAGGAATCGTTCCCAACCGATCGGTTCGTCGCGCAAAAAGAGGCGGAATCGACCGCTGTCGGCTTCCACCTGCGCGACCGCCACGGTCGGCAGGACGAGCGTGGCGAGGGCAAAGGCGAGACGGTGGCAGCGCATGGCCGACGCTTACGGCACGGACAACGCCGGCGCCGCGGCGCTCGCGCGGTCGCTCAATCGCCGGGCTACGAGTTCGAAGAGGTAGCGGTAGATGGCCTCGCCCTTGGCCGGCGAGGCGAGGGTGGGGCGACCCCGATGGCCCGGATCGGCGACCTTGGCGCGGCGTCGGCTGCGGGGTACGAAGTCGCGGGCACGCTCGAAGCGCACAAGATCGGGCCGCAGGTAGAGCAGCAAACTCGTGAGCGCTTCCCCGCCGTGCTCGGGCGCGTGCGGGTCGGACAAGAAGGGGCGCAAATCCGCGCGCAGGAGTTCGAGCACGCGCACGCGCGCGCGACGCACCATCACGGACGCCATGGCCTCGGCCTGTGGGTCGTAGGTCGATGCCGTCAGCAAGAAGAATTCGTCGAACCCTTGCGCCGCCCAGCTGGCCAGCAGTTCGTTCAGCAGGCGATGAAGCGTTTTCGAGCGAAGCGTGGCGCTGCCGGGCCGAGCGTAATCGCCGTACGGCTCTGGTCGATTCACGCCGTACGCCACCAGGGGAGCGTAGAGGAGGTCGTGCGCTTCGGCGAGATCGCGGGCCAAGGCGAGCGCGACGTACCCGTCGGCGCCGACCGGTAGGTGGGGTCCGAACTGATCGCAGGAGCCCACGGGTAGAAGCAGACGGCGTTCGCGCCGGAGGTAGGCCTCGACATCCGGCCAGGCGAGTTCCGTCAGGCAACGGGACGGGCGAGCGGACATGATCCCTTGGAGAGTACCCCGGCCGCGGTTCGGGCGGCAAGCGTGGCGCTGGTGGCTGCTGGCCTCGGCGTGGGTGGCGGTGGCCGGGTGGGTCCGCGCGCCGAGCCCGGTCACCGCGGCGCTGGTGCTAGGCGCGGGGCTGATCGCCATCGGCGTGTGGCTGCCGCGGGCCGGCGAGGGGAGGGTGGTGGGCACGATCGCGGCTCTCGCGCTGGCCGCGGGGGCGGTGCTCGGGGTGGAGCTGCGGCTCGCGGAAATCGGGAACCGCTGGTCGGAGGTCCGGGCCCGGGCTGAAAACCGATCCTCGGCGGCGCTGCGACGTACGCTCGACCAACTGGTCGATCGGGGCGCAGGGGCCGTGCGAGCCGCCGTGACGGCGCGGACCTTCACGGAACTCGACGCCGTGCGTCGTCGCGCCGGTCTCGACGCGTTGGCGGTCTTCGGCCGCGACGGTCGACTTTGGCGTTGGAGCGGCAGCCACCACGGGGCGCTACCGGACACGCTGCGGCGCACGGACCGACCGTTCTTGTTCGTCGACGGTGCCTTGGTGCGGTATTTGTACTTCGTGATTGGGACACCGGCGGGCGGGCGGGTCGTCGCCGCGAAGTTGCTTGACGCCACGCTCCCGTGGGCCGCGCCCCGATCGCTTGCCGAGCGGTTCGCTCGACGCTACGGGGCCCGACCCGTGTTCGCCGTCCCCGGCGCTCCGCGCGGGCCGGCCGTCTGGGAGTGGCGCACGGCCCGGGGAGCGGTGTTCGCCGTGGGCTTCGAGGACCTGACGGCCGCGGTCTGGCGCCAGCGCTTGCTGGCGCGCGCGCGCAACCTTTTGCTCGCCGTCGTGGTCGCAGGTTTGGCCGGGACGCTGGCGTTGCGTCGACGGGACAGCGCCCCGCGGGCGGCCGCCGTCGGTCTGGGCTGCGTGATGCTAGCGTTATGGCCCTGGCCGTCGACCTCGCCGATGGGGGCGGCCGCGTCCCCGCTCCTTTTCCTGCTGCCGTGGCCGCCGCGACCCGCGGTCACGGCGTGGCCCTTGGCGGTGGCTCTGGCGGGCGCGGCCGCAGCACTTCTGGCCCGCGGCAGTCGCCGCGCTGGGAGGGAGCTCCCGGGGTCGGCGAGCGTTGCAACCGCTTTGGTGGCGGCGGCGGCGCTCCCGGTCGGCGGCGCCATCCTGCGCGCCGGTGTCTCGGACGCAGCCTTGCTCGGTCCACCCGCGGGCGGGCTGATGCTGCAGACCTTGGGGGTGCTCATCGTCGGGTTGCCCTGGCTGGCGGCCTGGCTCGTGCGAACGCGCGTGCGGTGGGCGGGCCTTTCGTGGCGCTGGGCCTTGCCGCTGGCCGCGGTCGCCACCTGGGTGCTGGCGCTCGCATTCACGGCTGCCTGGCGGCCGACGCGCTCGCCCACCGTGGCGGCCATGGCCCTGTGGGCTTGGCCGCTGGCGCTCGTGCTCGCCCTACCGTGGCGCCGCGGTCCGGCCAACGTGCTCGCGGCTTGGCTTCTCATCGCCTGGGTGTCCGCCGCCGCCGTGCGCTCGCTCCTCTGGGTTGGCACGATGGACGCCCGGGCTCGCGCGGCCGCGCGGGAGCTGGCCCATCTTGGCGTGCAGCCCGATCCCTACGTCGAGTTCTTGCTCCGACGGTTCGGGGAGGAAGCGCAGCGACGCGCTGATGCGTCCGAAGGGGTGGCGCTCCTCTACGACGCGTGGCGCGCCAGCGGGCTGGCCGAGGAACCGCTTCCCGTCCGCTTGACGTTGTGGAAGGGCACCACGCCGACGGCCGAGTTGCGACTCAGCGACACGCCCCTGCCCGTTGCGCTGGTGCCGGTGTGGGCGGCACGCGCCCTTCGCGGCGGCGCCCCGGAGCTCTCGCGCATGACGCGCCTTCCCGAGGTCCATTACGCCGTCGTCGCGCCCTTGGGCGGCGATCGCTGGGCCAGCGCCGTCGTGCCTCCTCGCCTGCGCGGCGAGCCGACCACGGTGCTTGCCCGGTTGCTGCATCCGTGGGGTCGCTCCCCCATCGGCGACGAAGTGACCCTGTCGGTGCTGCCCGCCGGCCCGCAGGAATCGCCGGCGCCCCCGCAGCTCCGCTGGGAACGCACCGCCGACGGCTGGCGCGCCGACCAGGCCGTGCCCCTGGCGACCGGCTGGGGCCACGCCCATGCCCTGCTGCGGGAACCGCCTCTTTGGCTGCTGCTGGCTCGCATGCTGCTCGTGCAGACCTTGCTGCTCAGCGTGGTGACGCTCCCAGCCCTCGCCGCCGTGCGCTGGCGCCGGCTGCGCCGCAGTCTGGCGGATGCCACCGGCTTCCTTCGCTCCTTCCGCGGGCGCCTGACCCTGGCGCTGTTCGTGTTCTTCCTTGCTCCCACCGTGCTGCTCAGCGCCGTAGCCTACAGCATGCCCGTGCGGGAGCTTCAGCGCGCCGCCACTGTCCAGGCGTGGGACCGCCTCGAACGCGCCGCGGCCGAACTGCCCCGTCGCCCCCTCGGCAGCCTCGGTGCGGCCGTCGAACTCGACCTCCTCCTCTACCGAGAGGCGCTCCTGCGCGCCGCCTCGGCGGACGAGCTCCTGCGCCTCGGCTTGTTCGACGGCTGGCTGCGCCCCGCCCTCGTCGAGGACTTCCGCCGGGATCGCCAAGCGCACGCCGCGGAAGTGCGCCACTTCGGCCCTGCGCCCTACCTCTTGGCCTACCATCGGACCCCGGGCGGGGATGTGCTCGCGGCGCCCGTGCCCCTATCCGTCGGGGACATCGCCCGCCGACGCCGCGAGCTGACCGACCTCGTGCTGGTGTTGGCCCACCTTGGCGCGCTGCTCTCCCTCGTGTTGGCGCTGGCCGTAGGGCGAGCGCTCACCCGACCGATCGCCCAGCTGGCCGCGGCGGCCGGCGCCGTGGGCGCGGGGGACCTCCGCGTTCAACTGCCAGCCGACCGCCAGGACGAATTCGGCGTCGTGTACCACGCCTTCAATCGGATGGTGCAGCGGCTGCGCCGCACGCGTGCCGCCCTGGTGCGCGAAACCGAACGATCGGCCCGGGTGCTTGCGTGGGGTGAGTTGGCCCGCCAGGTCGCCCACGAAATCAAGAATCCGTTGACACCCATGAAGTTGGCCGTGCAGCACCTCCAACGCGCCTACCGCGATCGCCGGCCGGACTTCGACGCCATCCTGGAACGCAACGCGGCCGCGATCCTCCAAGAAATCGATCGCCTCAGCGCCATCGCCCGCGCCTTCGGTCGCTTCGGCACCCCCGCGCGCGTCGACACCCCACTCGAGCCCCTCGACGCCGGGGCCGTGGTGACCGACACCTTGACCCTCTACGCGGCCTCTCGGGATGACTTCGTGGTCGACTGGACACCGCCATCCGAACGGGTGCACGCGTGGGCCCGAACGGACGAGCTCAAAGAAGTTTTGCTCAACCTCCTCGAGAACGCGCGCGAGGCCACCGACGGGCGCGGCCCCGTTCGCCTTCGCTTGGAGAAAAGCGACGTCGCCGTTCGACTCGTCGTCGCCGACGAAGGGCCAGGCATTCCCCCGGACATGCTGCCCCGTGTGTTCGAGCCTCACTTCTCGACGCGCAGCAGCGGGACCGGCCTCGGGTTGGCCATCGTCCGGCGACTGGTTGAGAGTTGGGGCGGTCGCGTCACGCTCGAATCGACCCCCGGCCAAGGCACCGTGGTGACCGTGGAACTGCGCGCCGTCGCGGACGGCGCGTCGCCGCGAGCGCAGGATTGACGCCGCCCTGGCGGCGATCTATCGTGGCCGGTGCCGATCCGGCCGTTTCGTCCATGCTCGCTCGGGTTTGGGCCGCGTCCGTGCGGGGCATCGACGGCTACCTGGTGGCGGTCGAAGTCGACGTCGCCCTGGGCCTGCCTTCGTTTGCCACCGTGGGCCTGGCGCAAGCCGCGGTGAAGGAAGGGAAAGACCGGGTCGTGGCGGCGCTGCAGAACAGCGGCTTCCAGGTTCCGCCCCGTCGCATCACGATCAACTTGGCGCCGGCCGACGTCCGCAAGGAGGGCAGCGCCTTCGATCTGCCCATTGCCCTCGGGGTGCTGGCGGGCAGCGGCCAGCTTGCGAGCGATCGCCTTGCTCGAGCGGTTCTCCTCGGCGAGCTCGGTCTTGACGGCCGAGTGCGGCCCATCCGCGGCGCGTTGCCGATCGCGCTGGCCGTCCGCGAGGCGGGGCTGCCGCTCCTCGTGGTGCCGCGGGCGAATCTGGAAGAGGCCGCCGTCGTGGACGGCCTCGACGTCCGCGGTGTCGATCACCTGTCCCAAGTCGTGGCGTTCCTTCGCGGGGACGACGAGGCGCTGGTCCAGCCGACCCGCCGCGGCGCGCCAGCAACCCTCGGGCACGACGACGTCGACTTTGCCGACGTCAAGGGTCAGGAGCACGCCAAACGCGCCCTTGAAGTGGCGGCCGCCGGGGGGCACAACATTCTTCTCATTGGTCCGCCGGGCTCGGGGAAGACGATGCTTGCCCGGCGCCTGCCCACGATCCTGCCGCCGCTGACCCTCGAGGAAGCACTCGAGACCACGAAAATCCACTCCGTTGCCGGGGCGCTCGCCCCGGGTCAGGCCCTCGTGACCGCTCGTCCGTTCCGGGCGCCGCACCACACGATCTCGGATGCGGGGTTGATCGGCGGCGGCGCCACGCCGCGGCCCGGGGAGGTGTCCCTGGCGCACAATGGCGTGCTCTTTCTCGACGAGCTGCCGGAGTTCCGTCGCCATGTGCTCGAGGTGCTTCGCCAGCCCTTGGAGGACGGCGAGGTCACGATCGCCCGCGCCGCTACCAGTCTCACCTACCCAGCGCGCTTCATGCTCGCCGCGGCCGCCAATCCCTGCCCCTGCGGCTACCATGGCGACACGCAGCGCCCCTGCACCTGCACCCCCGTGATGGTCCGACGGTACCTCGGGCGGCTCTCGGGGCCGCTGCTCGATCGGATCGACGTCCACATCGAAGTGCCGGCCGTCGGCGTGCTCGACCTCTTGCGCGCGCCACCGGGCGAACCGTCGAGCGCCATCCGTGCTCGTGTGCAAAACGCCCGTGAGCGCCAGCAGCGACGGTTTGCCGGTCGGCCTCGGCTCTACGCCAACGCCCACATGCGCCCGCGGGAGGTGCGGGAGTTTTGCGCCCTGGATGAGGCGGGTGAACAGCTCCTGCGCGCCGCCATCAATCGCCTCGGGCTATCGGCACGCGCCTACCACCGCGTCCTCAAACTGGCGCGGACGATCGCCGACCTCGCCGGGGAGGAACGCATCCGGCCGGCGCACGTGGCCGAGGCGATCCAGTACCGATCCCTCGATCGGCTGCGCTTGGCCGCCTAACGAATCACGTGACCAATGCGCCACCAGCGCATCGCCGTCAACAACCGCGGGAAGGGCCGCGCGGCGGTTGGATCGTACGAGTAGTAGAGGAACATGGCTTTGGCCCGGATCTGGTCCCGCGGAATGAACCCCATGTACCGGGAGTCGAGAGACTCGTCACGGTTGTCGCCGAGCAGCAAGTAGTGCCCCGACGGCACGACCAACGGTCCCCAATTGTCCCGCGTCGGATGGTACGTGCGTGGGTCGATCCCGGGGGCCAGGTAGCGCAGATGCCAGAAATACCCGTACCGCGTGGGATCGACTTCGGGCGGTAACGGCACGCCCATGCCGTTGTAGGGGATCGGCTCGTCGGGGGCGTAGATCGTGTCGACGTACGGCTCCCGCAGCGGCCGCCCGTTGCGATACACGACCCGGTTGTGCATCTGAATCGTGTCGCCCGGAACCCCGATCACGCGCTTGACGACGTCCATGCGCGGGGTGTTGTACGTCGGGCGGAAGACGACCACGTCGCCCACCCGCGGGTCGCGCAACCCCGGCAGCCGCCAATCGGTGAACGGAATGTGCGGCCCGTAGAGAAAGTTGTTGGCCATCAAGAAATCGCCGACCAGCAAGGTGGGCTCCATGCTGCGCGACGGAATCGTGTAGGCTTGCACCACGAACGTGCGCAGCACGAGGAAGAGGAGCAACGCGCTGCCGAGCGACTTGGTCCAGTCCCACAGCACATGCAGCCAGCCGTCGCCGGCGTGCGGGGCCGCGGTCAACGGCGCGCGACGGGGGCGAGACGATGTTCGGGTTCCCATACGATGCGTTCAAGGGTCGCCTAGCAGTACGGCCCCCGTCGCACGGGAGTTCCGTCATTCCGTGGCGTGTCCCCCCTCCGAGGCCAAGGCGTGGCGCCACACGGTTTTGATGTTGACGAACTCGCGCAAACCGTAGAGACCCAGTTCGCGCCCGTAGCCGCTGCGCTTGACACCGCCGAACGGCAGGCGCGGATCGGAGGCGACCATGGCGTTGACGAACACCATGCCGCTATCGAGCTCCTCGATGCACCGGCGAGCCTCGTTCGCGTCGCGCGTCCAGACGCTCGCGCCCAAGCCATAGGGGCTGGCGTTGGCCGCGGCGATCATCGCATCGAGGTCCGGCAAAACCCAGACGCTGGCCACGGGGCCGAAGACCTCCTCGCAGGCGACCGGCGCCTGCGGCGGCGCGTCGACCAGCACCGATGGCGGGTAAAAGAAACCCCGCGGTGGCAACGTGCGCCCTCGTGTCAGCTGCCGCGCCCCCTGGGCAAGCGACGCCTCCACTTGGCGAGCCACCTCGTCGCGAATGGACCGGGTGGCCAGAGGGCCGACGTCCGTCGCTTCGTCCATCGGGTCGCCCAGATGCAACGCCTCCATTCCGGCCACGAAGCGCTCCAGGAACGCGTCGGCCACGGCCCGGTGCACGAAGAACCGCTTCGCCGCGATGCAGGACTGCCCATTGTTGACCACGCGGGCCTGGACCGCGGTGCGGGCCGCGGCCTCGAGATCGGCGCTCGGGAGGACGAGAAAGGGATCGCTCCCACCGAGCTCGAGAACGGTCTTTTTGACGTGACGACCGGCTTCGGCAGCCACCGCGGCGCCGGCGGCCGTGCTTCCCGTCAGGGTGGCGGCGACGATGCGATCATCGGCCAACACGGAGGCGACGCGCGACGATTCGATCAGCAGCGCGGCAAACACCCCCGCCGGCAAGGCGGCGCGCCGAGCGATCTCCTCCAAGGCCAGCGCGCACCGAGGTACGTTCGAGGCGTGCTTGAGCAGCACAACGTTGCCGGCCAACAGCGCCGGCGCCAGGAATCGGAACACCTGCCAGAAAGGAAAATTCCACGGCATGATGGCGAGCACCGGCCCCAGCGGCTGAAAGATCACCTCCGCCTGGCCACGCTCCACCTGGGCGGGTTCCGGCTGCAACATCCGCGGGCCCGCCACGGCATAATGCTCGCAAACCCAAGCGCACTTGTCGACCTCGGCCCGGGCGGCGACGAGGGTTTTGCCCATTTCCTCCACCAAGAGCCGCGCCCATCGTTCCCGTTCCTGACGCAGCACCGCCGCAAGGTTGCCCAACAACCGTACGCGATCCTGGAGCGACGTGCGCCGGAACGACGCGAACGCCCGCCGCGCCGCGGTCAGGCGCTCGTCGACCTCGGCGTCGCTGTGTGCCGGGAAGGTTGCCACCACCTCTTCCGTGTACGGGTTGCGCGATTCGAACATCCCATCGATCCTCCGTTCGTGCCGCCCGCGCCGCAAAACCCGGGCGCGACCCCGCTGCCCCCGCGCCGGGCGATCGTATACATTCCACCCAAGCGGTACCGACGCAAACGATGATCCATCCGTGGCACGACTTTCCGCCGGGCAGCGCGCCGCCCGAGGTGATGACGGTGATCGTCGAGATTCCTCGTGGCAGCCGCAACAAGTACGAGCTCCACAAGCCCAGCGGCCTGTTCCGTCTCGACCGCGTCCTCTACAGCGCCGTCCAGTACCCGGGCGACTACGGCTTCTTCCCACGAACCTATGCCCAGGACGGGGACCCGCTCGACGCGCTGGTGATGATCACCGAGCCGACCTTCACCGGGTGCGCCATCGAGGTGCGACCCATCGCTTTGTTCCGTATGGAGGACCGGGCCGAAGTGGACGAAAAAGTGCTCTGCGTGCCCGTCCGCGACCCCCTCTACAACGAGCTTGGCGACATCCACGACGTTCCGGCGCATTTCCTCCGCGAGGTGGAACACTTTTTTGCCATCTACAAGGATCTGGAGGGCGTTCGCGTGCACCCGCTCGGGTGGGAAGACCGCACCGCCGCCTGTCGTACGATTGAAGAGGCGATCGCACGGTACACCGCCTACCGCGGCCGCGAGAGCTAAACGGGCGTGGCGCGGGCGGCCATCGTCGCACGGTCGAGCCGGTCAAGGAAGACTTCGGCCGCCCGCAACACGCGGCGCTTCTCCGCGAAGCGGAGCAGGCGATACGCCTCGTCGGCCGTGGCCCAGCAGTAGGCCGTCGACTCGGGCGAGAGCACCACAGCTCCCCCCAAATCTTCGGCGAGGAAATAGACGACCTCCTTGTCGACCTCGATCCACCCGTCGGGGCGGCGATAACGGAAACAGTAGCGTTCGCGGGCGCGGAAATCGGCCCAAAAGCGACATTGCGGCGGTGCCAGGCCGGTCTCCTCGCGCAGCTCCCGCTCCGCCGCTTCGCGCTCCGACTCGCCGGGCTCCACGGCACCTTTCGGGAATTCCCAAGTCGGACGGCGCGTTCGGGCGGACCGAAGAAGCAAGTAGCGCCGCGGTGGCCCACGTTGGACCACCACCACGCCGGCGGCGCGCAGTCGCTCGCGTGGCATGGCCCGTGCCCATGGACAACCTACGTCACCGCTCGCGCGACGCAAGATGAACCCGATCCCCGATGCGCCCCGTCCGACGACGCTCCGTCTACCGCTCGACGGCGGCGACGCGGAGCTCCAGCTCCGTCCTTTGCCAGACGGTCGGCTTGCCTGGACGGCCCGAACCGCCTCCGGTGAGAGCGAATGGCATGTGCTGGCACGTGCGGACGTCGTAGCGCTGGCAGGTTGGCTCGCGGAGGTCGTCGCGGAGGGTTGGTGCCGCACACTCCGGCGTGAGCGGCCTCGTCTGGGCACTCTGCCCCCGGCGGAGGTCTTGTGGGCAACGCTGCCTTCGAGCCTCCGATGCCGGGCGCTGCTGGCGCTGCTCAGCGCCGTCGGCCCGGAGTTGCGCGACGTGCGGGTTCGGCACCTGAACACCACCGCCGATCCCACGGAGGAGCGTCGCCTGCGCGACGCCGTCGACGAGGCCGCCCACGCCTTCGCCCAGGTCTTCGCCGCGGCGACGGCGCTGTGCCGAGACCTGCCGGCCGATCCGGACGGCCACGGCTAAGCGAGTGATGCGGCCACCGGATCGGACCGATCGAACTCGGCAAGGGCCAGGTCGAGCTCCTGCCGTACCCAGCCGTCGGGTTCGACCTCGCGCCGACCCGCAAGCGCTTGCCGAGCTCCGGCCGTTCGGATCCGCCCGAGGGCCCACGCAGCGTGGCCGCGCACGAGGGGCTCCGCGTCCCACAACGCGCGCGCCAGCGCCGGCACGGCCGCCGGGTCGCCGAGGTTGCCCAACGCCACCGCCACGTTGCGCAGCAGACCCCGACGCCGCGCGCGCCAAATCGGGGTGCGTCGAAACCGCGCCCGGAACGCCTCCTCCGTAAGAGCCAGCAACGCCGTCAGTTCCGCCCCGTGGAGCGGCTGAGGCACGACGTCGGGAGGAAGGGTCGGCATCCGGCGCGCCTTCCGGTTCGGCGGGCAGACACGCTGGCAAATGTCGCAGCCGAAGATCCACGTGCCGAGCAGCGGCCGGATCGGACGCGGCAGAGGGCCTCGATGCTCGATCGTCCAGTAGGCAATGCACCGGCGCGCGTCGAGCCACGGCGCTCCTGAGGCGTCGCGACCCAGCAAGGCACCCGTGGGGCACGCCTCGAGGCACTGGGTGCAAGTTGCGCAACCGTCGCGTTCGTAGGGTGCGTCGGGCGGCAGCTCGATCGACAGGAGCAACACGCCGAGCACCACGTACGAGCCGACCTCGGGGACGAGCAGCAACGTGTTTCGCCCGATCCAACCCAGCCCCGCGCGACGAGCCAGCGCGCGCTCCAACAGCGGGCCGGTGTCCACATAGATTCGGGTGTGGACGCCCGGAACCCACGCGCGCACGCGCTCGGCCAGCGCGGCCAACCGCGCCGCAACCCAGTCGTGGTAGTCGTCGCTCTCCGCGTACCGGGCCACCCCCGCACCCAAGGCGTCGTCCGGTGCGCGACCGGGTGCGAGATACGGCCACGCGGTCACCAGCACCGACCGCGCAAGCGGCCACGCATCCCGTGGCGATCGTCGACGCGCCACCGCCTCGGGCTGCGCCAGGTACCCCATCCCCGCGCCGAACCCCCACCGAATCCAAGCTGGGTACAGCGCCGCCTCCGGTACGGGATCGGCGGGCGCGATCCCGGCGGCCACCGCGCCCAGCGCCCGCGCCTCTCGCCGCAACGCTTCAGCGATCCGGTGCGCCTCCATGGCCCACGCGCTGTACCCACGGAGACGCACGCCGTGCCCGCCCCCCACGGCCTTGACCGAAACCGCCCCGGCGCCCTAGTCTGGCCGCATGGCCAACCGCATCGACGACTTCCACGAGTTTCGCCGTCGCCTCAACGAGCGGATCCTCGCCGTCGACAATCTCGACATCCGCCGCTTCTTCGCGCTCGACGAACGCGTCTACCACGACGGCGCCTTGCCGCGGCGCACCAAGGAGCTCCTCGGCTTGGTCGCCTCCCTCGTGCTGCGTTGCGACGACTGTGTCACGTACCACGTCGAACGGTGCCTCGCCGAAGGGATCGACGAGCGAGAGTTCTTCGAAGCGCTGGCCGTGGGGCTCGTGGTCGGCGGTTCGATCGTCATCCCTCACCTGCGCCGCGCCGTCGAGGCGTTCGACCTGCTGCGCCATGGTGCCGCACCCGGAGCTTGAAGAGTGGCGAGCGGAATTCCCGCTGTTGGCCGCCACGACCTACCTCAATTCCTGCAGCCTGGGCGCCCTGCCTCGGCGGGGCATGGCCGCGCTCGAGGCCTTCGTGGGCCTTTGGAACCGCTACGGCGCCAGCGCCTGGTACGACCGCTGGCTGACCCATCTCGATGAACTGCGCGGGCGCGTCGCGCGCCTCTGGCGCGCCCGCCCGACCGAGATTGCCCTGCTGCCCAGCGTCTCCGCGGCCTTGGGCGCGGTCGGCTCGGCCCTGCACGTCCGTCGCCGACCCAGAATCGTCGTTGCGGAGCTCGACTTCCCGACCCAGATCTACGCGTGGATGGCGCGGCCCGACGTCGAGCTGGTGCGACTGCCCAGCGACGACGGCGCGACCATCGACCCGGAACGCTGGCGCCAGGCCATCGACGATCGCACCGCGGCCGTGGTCACCAGCCACGTCTTCTACGCCACCGGCGCTGTGCAGGACCTGCCCAGCCTGGCCACGTGGGCCCACGACGCCGGCGCTCTCCTCATTGTCGACGGTTACCAAGCGGCCGGTCAACTCGACGTTGATCCCCGGGTCCTCGGCGCCGACGTGTACATCGCCGGACCGCTGAAGTGGCTGCTGGGCGGGCCCGGCTTGGCCTACCTCTGGGTGCGAGAGGAACGGCTCGACGAGCTGCGACCGACCCTCGTCTCGTGGTTCGGTGCGGACGACCAGTTCGCCTTCCGACCCGACGTCTTCCGCTGGCGCCCCGACGCCCGCCGCTTCGAACTCGGCACCCCGGCCCTGCCGACTGCCTACACCGCCGCCGCCGGGCTGGACGTGATGCTGGAAGCCGGCCCGGCGCGTGTCGCCGCGCGGACGCAGGCCCTTGGGGCCTACACCGCCGCGGCGGCGCAACGCCTCGGCCTCCCGTTGCGCCAAGCGCGGAACCCAGCGCAGCGCTCGGCCATCGTCCTCGTCGGGCCCCTTTCCGACGCCGCCGACGTGGTCCGCGCGCTCGCGCGGCAAGGCATCGTCGTCGATCATCGTGGGGCGTACGTGCGGGTTTCGCCCCACTTCTACAACACCGTGGAAGAGATCGACCGGGCGCTGGCGGCGCTGGCGGCGCTTGTTCCCGAACGGGAACGGAGCGTGGTTCCAAACTCGTAACGGCGGCGGACGCCGGGCGCCGCCTTCGCGCGGGCAACACCAAGTACGACAATGGTTTGTGAGTGGCATTCTCACGGTACGCCGGTTGCATTTGCGTGGGGTCGGCGCGGCCCGGGGTGGGCGGCGCGCAACGGGCAACCGAACGAGTCGAGAGGAGGAACCATGCGACGGACGGTGTGGGCGCTCGGGCTGGCGGCGCTGGCGTTGCCGGTGGCGCTACGGGCGCAGACGGCCACGGCGACCGTGAACGCGTCGGTGACGATCGCGCCGACGATTGCGGCCACGACGACCAGCGATCTGAGCTTCGGGACGATCCCGTACGGCGGCGGCGCGACGTTGGACGTCACCGGGACGGCGGGCAACGGCCAGACCTTCGGTGTCGTCAAGATCGACTACAACGCCAACGTGAGCGTGGCGGTCGCCAGCGCCAACGGCGGCGATCTGAAGAACGGCACGAACTCGATCGCGGTCACGTACGCCTGCGGCTACTCGACCAACCCGAGCAACACGACGGGTGGTGCGAGCAGCTCGGTGGCGTGCAACGCCCTGCCCAACCTGACGACGACGGCCGGCACGGCGGCCACGTCGTACTTGAAGATCGGTGGGTCGATCGCCAGCGGGGCGAACACCCAGAAGCCGTTCGGCACGTACACCGACGTGCTCACGGTGACGGTCAGCTACGTGCCGTGAGCGGCGGCTCGCCCGGCCCGGCGGTCGCAGGCGATCCTCGGGCCGGGCGAGCGTCGAGGCCAAGACGATCATGCGCGCGAGCACGGCGCGCGGTCGCGCATGGGGCGCGGTGGGTGGGCTAGCGACGGCCCTCGCCGCGCTCGCGTTTTTCCACACGGCGGCCGCGCAACCCACGGGCGAAACGGTCGCCGTGTTCCCGTTGCGGAACTTGACGTTCGGATTGGTCCCGCCAGGACTCCCAACGCAGGTGTCGCCGACCGATGGCTCGCGCAGTGCCGTGTTCGAGGTGCGAGGTCGCGGCGCGGTTCTCCTCGTGTTCGAGCTGCCCGATGCCCTGGCGGCGTCCGCCGGCCCCAGCGTGCCCTTGGCATTCGGACCCGACCACGGGCGCGTCGCCTGGCCGAATGGGCGCGAAATCTTCTTCGATCCTCGCACACCCGTGCTCGTGACCATCGGGCCCTCCGGTCGGGCGTACATCCACCTGGGCGGCGAGGTTCGTCCGGGACCTCGGCAACTGCCGGGGCAGTACAACGCAGCGATCGTGCTCCGGCTTCTTCACCCGGGAACGTAGCTAGCCTCGCCGGGCTCGAGCGGAATTGGCATTCGAACGAAGCAACCATGCGCCGATTGGTCCACGCCGCGGGCTCGTTGCCGCTGCTGTTGCTGACGCTGGTCCGCCCCGCGTCGGCAGTCTCCATCAGCCCGATCGCTCTCTACATCGACAGCCGTACCCGCGTCGGCACGTTGAACCTCTGGAACGACGGCACCCGACCCGAGGAAATCGACATTGCCTTCGCCTATGGCTACGTCGTCTCGGACTCGCTCGGCAATTGGCAGGTGCCGCTCATTCGCAACCCCGACTCGATCCCGCCGGCCGAGCCCTCGGCGGTGGCGTGGCTGCGAGCCTTTCCGCGGCGGTTCGTCCTGCAGCCGGGGCAGCGGCAAATCGTGCGGGTGCTGGTGCGTCCGCCGGCCAATCTTCCCGAGGGCGAATACTGGGCGCGCGTCATCGTACGCTCGCGCGGGGGCCAACCTCCGATCGAAGGCGAGCAGCAGGGAGTGCGCTTTAGTATCGAAGTGGCGATCGAAAACGTGATCGCGCTCAGCTACCGTCACGGCCGCGTCTGGACGAGCGTCGATTTGGCGGGCGTCCAGACTCGCATGCGTGGCGACACCCTGCGCGTGCTCGTCGATCTGACGCGGGGCGGCAACGCCGCCTTCATCGGGCGCGTCCTGGCCGAGGTTCTCGATCCCCGTGGGCGGATCCTTGCTCGGCAGGAAGTCCCGGTGTCGGTCTATCGCTCGCCCTTCCGCACGCGGGTGGACTTTCCCCTCGGAATCGACGCGCGTCGCGCGGCTCGACTGCGCATTCGAGTCGACAACAACCGCACCGACATTCCGCCGGAAGGACCGCTGCCCGTGGCCGCGGTCGTTCGTGAGATCGCGCTGACCCCGTCGGCCCAGGGCCCCTGAGCGCGGTCCCGGTGGCGGTGGAGACGAGGGCGGGGCACGAGCCTCGCCCTTCGTTTTCTATCGCGGACCTTCCCTGCGTTCTACGGACGGGACGGCCCCGATTCCCGAATGGGAACGAGGGCGGCCCGACCTCGCCGCCCGACAGCGAGAACTTCATATACGGCAATAACTTGGATCCACCATCTCCACGGTACGCCGGTTGCATTTGCGTGGGGTCGGCGCGGCCCGGGGTGGGCGGCGCGCAACGGGCAACCGAACGAGTCGAGAGGAGGAACCATGCGACGGA
>Ga0101943_1000589_pt1 | contig 52159 bp, 42 predicted proteins | sample DewCreD2012metaG_5_FD_75244 | JGI IMG/M metagenome (GOLD analysis project Ga0101943, IMG submission 75244) | Hot spring sediment bacterial and archeal communities from British Columbia, Canada, to study Microbial Dark Matter (Phase II) - Dewar... ... | reverse complement strand
TCCGGCCCTCCGGCACGAGCCCGTATCCGGCCCCGAGCTCGGTCTCCCGCGCCGCGGTCCACCGCGCCAGGTCCTCGAGGATCTCCGCCCGGTCGGCCGATGCACCTGCGCTGAAGAGGAGGGACCCGCTGCGGGCGACCGCCAACGCCGCCGCCACCGCCCGGGGCTCCCGGTGGGTGAGGATCGAGACGTCCGCCACCGCCCGGGCGAAGTCTCCGTCGTCCAGGTGCGAGAGGGCGGTGCCGATGGGGGCGATCCGCATCGCCGCCCCGTTCCCGGCGCGATCCGGGTTGCCCGAGCGGCGCGGGTCCCGATGCCGGGCGAACTCCTCGACGGCGGCGCGGAAGCCTCGGCCCGTTCCCCGGTGCAACCCGAACCGCCCGCCTCCGCGCTCGCGCATCGCCACGAACCGTTCGCCGACCCAGGCAGGCTCCGGTCGGCCCCAGTGCACCTCATCACTCCCCGGTCCTCGTCGACGCCTCCGTTCCCATCGCTGGGAGCCAGTCCATCGAGTGCAGGCCGACGACGGGCAGCGATCCGACCATCACGCCTCCCTCCAAGATGACGATGCGCTCGTCGCTCGATACCGCCAGGCGTCCGTCGGCGCTCCATCGAGGGGAACGTCCTGTGGGGCAGCCTTCGAGCGCTCGAAGCTCGCCGTCGATGACCAGCTGCGGCTCCTCCCAGCACGGCTTGCCTTGCTGGCACCAGTGGAGGACCAGCGCCAATTGTCGGCGTACGGTGAAACGTGTCGTGATGTGAACGGCGAATCATGTCGCTCCGCGTACGGCGAAAAGTGTCGGTCTCCCGCCGCCTCCAGGTCCCACACCTGGGGGAGCGCTCGGTCCACCCTCCCGGCTCGAGGGAACCCACCCGTCGAGCCAAGGAGGGAGGACCGGCCCCCATGATGCCCCAGGAGGACCGGATGAACCTGCAGGGGTTCCGGCCCCTTGCCGATCAAGGCGTCGCCTGGGCCGAGATCGCCCGCCTCGCCGGCTGCGATCCGCGGACCGCGAAGAAGTACCTGAGCGCGCGGCCCCGCCCGCCGCGCTACGGACCGAGGCCTCCCCGCCCAAGCTCATCGATCCGTCACCGGCGTGATCGACGCCTGGCTGCGCACGTCCAAGGGCAAGCTCCAGGCCACGACGATCTTCGAGCGGCTCCTGCCCGAGCCCTACCGCTTCCCCGGCTCCTACCAGCGCGTGAAGGAGTACGTGGCCCGCCGCCGGCCGGAGATCCTTCACGAGCTCGGCCTCAGGGACCCCTTGCACCAGATGCACCGGCGGATCGAGGTGGCCGCCGGCGCCCAGGCCCAGGTCGACTGGGGGGAGGAGGAGCCGATCCAGACCCCTTCGGGCCCGGTGAAGGTCTACTCGTTCCACATGGTGCTCTCGCACTCCCGCGACCCGTTCTGCTGGTTCACCACCTCCCAGGACCTGGCCACGTTCTGGGAGGCCCACCGCCGCGCGTTCGAGCACTTCGGCGGGGTGCCCCAGCAGATCGTCTACGACCGGACCAAGACCGTGGTCCGCCGCCACGTCGGCCGGGGCCAGGACGTCCCGCTGCACCCCGAGGCCGTCGCGTTCGCCTGCCACTACGGGTTCGCCATCCGGGTGTGCTTCCCGGAGCGCCCCCAGAGCAAGGGCCGGGTGGAGAGCTCGGTGAAGACCACCAGGGCCAAGGTCCTCGCGGGCCGGACGTTCACCGGCGTCGAGGACATGCAGGCGGCCTGGTACGAGTGGCTGCCCCAGCGACGGTCCCAGGTCCACCGGACCCACGGCGAGGTGATCGCTCACCGGGCCGGGCGGGACCGGGCGGCGCTGCGGCCGCTCCCCGAGCATCCGTACGTGGTGTGCGAGCGTCACCTGCGCACGGTCGGCAAGGACGCCCTGGTCTCCTTCGGCGCCTCGCTCTACTCGGTGCCCCGGAGGGCCGTCCGGCCGCGTCAGCGGGTGGAGCTGCGGGTCAGCACCGATGAGGTTCGGGTCTTCACGGCGGGCCCCCACCCCGAGCACCTGGCCACGCATCCCCGGGCCCGGACCAAGGGGTCCTGGGTCGTGGACCCCCGGCACTGGGACGGCCTCCCCGACGGGACCGGCCGGGGCAGGGGCCCCGCGCCGTCCGCCCCGGCGGCGGAACCGGATCCCGAGGCCGACCAGCTGGCCCGGATGATCGTCCGGGTCGCCGCCGCCGGGATCGACGTGGCCCGTCGCGACCCCGCCACCTGTCGACCGGGCCTTCGCGATCGCGGGAGGTGAGCGGTGAGCGAGCTCCTCTCCGATCGCATCCGGGCCAACGCCGAACGCCTCCGCCTCGCCCACCTCGCCTCCTCGGCCGAGCAGCTGGTGGCCCGGGCCGAGCGTGACCAGATGGGCTACCTCGAGTTCCTCGACGTCGTGCTCGAGGAGGAGGTGGGCATCCGGGAGGGAAGGAGGTTCCGCAACGCCCTCAAGCTCTCGGGTCTTCCCCACCACAAGGGCCTGGACGAGTTCGACTTCGCCTTCCAGCCCGAGCTCGACGCCCGGAAGGTGCGCGACCTCGCCACCCTCACCTTCGTGGAGCACCGAGCGAACGTGTGCCTGCTGGGTCCGCCGGGGGTGGGCAAGACCCATCTCGCCGTGGGGCTTTCGATCGCTGCCTGCCAGGCCGGGTACTCGGTCTACTTCACCACGGCCGACGACATGGTCCGCAACCTGAAGGAGGCCGAGGCCGGCGGGCGCTTCGCCCGGAAGCTCCAGACCTACCTGAAGCCGGCGGTCCTGGTCCTGGACGAGGTCGGCTACCTGCCGCTTTCCCGGGCCGAGGGCAACATGGTGTTCCAGCTCGTGTCCCGCCGCTACGAGCGGGGCTCGATCATCCTGACCTCGAACAAGACCTTCTCGGAGATGGGGCAGGTCTTCGGGGACGAGGTGCTCGCCACCGCCATCCTGGACCGGCTGCTGCACCACGCGGAGGTGCTTTCGATCCGGGGTCCCTCCTACCGGCTGAAGGACCGGATGATCGAGCGCGGGGAAGGGGGTGGTGCCGACTAGCCAGCGTGTCGTGAGGCGGGCGCCGACCGACACGTTTCACCGTACATCCTGCGACACGATTACTTGACCGCGGACACTCGGCGCCGACGTAGCGCCCAGGGGTGAGCACGTAACCGTGGTGGCGGATCTCCTCCAGCGTGGCGCTCTTGCAGAACCCGGGGACGTCCTGATACTCGCCCGCGTCGGGGTCGCCGCGCCAGGCGTGGTAGGCGCCGGCGATCCTGGCGATGTCCTCGTCGGTGAGCTCCCGGTGGGTGCGGTCCACCATGCGGCCCAGCTTGCGGGCGTCGATGAAGAGCACCTGGCCGCGGCGGTCGCGGAAGCGCCCGTTGCGCTTGTCCCGGGCCAGGAACCACAGGCACGCCGGGATCTGGGTCGAGTAGAAGAGCTGCCCCGGCAGGGCCACCATGCAGTCCACGAGGTCCGCCTCGATGATGTTCTTGCGGATCTCGCCCTCGCCCGACTGGCCCGACGACATCGAGCCGTTGGCGAGCACGAAGCCGGCGAGGCCTGTGGGCGCGAGGTGGTGGATCATGTGCTGGACCCAGGCGAAGTTGGCGTTGCGGACAGGCGGTGTGCCGAACTTCCACCGCTTGTCCTCCCGCAGGTGCTCCCCGTGCCACTCCTTCATGTTGAACGGCGGATTGGCCAGGATGTAGTCGGCCTTGAGGTCGGGGAAGCGGTCGTTCAAGAACGAGTCGCCCTGCTCGATCCGGCCGTCGATCCCGCGGATGGCCAGGTTCATCTTGGCCAGCCGCCAGGTGGTGTAGTTCGACTCCTGCCCGTAGATCGAGATGTCGGCTTTGGCTTTGCCACCGTTGCCGTTGCCGTTGGCATGCGCGCGGATGAACTCCACTGACTGCACGAACATGCCCGCGGAACCGCAGCAGGGGTCGTACACGCGGCCGCGGTAGGGCTCGAGCATCTCGACAAGGAGCTTCACCACGCAACGCGGGGTGTAGAACTCGCCGCCCTTCTTGCCCTCGGCGGTGGCGAACTGGCCGAGGAAGTACTCGTAGACCCGCCCCAGGATGTCGCGGGCGTGGTTGTCGGCGCCGCCCAGGTGGATGCCCGAGACGAGGTCGATGAGCTGTCCCAGGCGCTGCTTGTCGAGCGCGGGGCGGGCGTAGTCCTTGGGGAGCACGCCCTTCAAGGAGGGGTTGTCGCGCTCGACCGCGGTCATCGCCTGGTCCACCAGTTCGCCGATGTTCGGCTGGCGCGCGTTCTTCTTAAGCTCCGACCAGCGAGCCTCGGGGGGCACCCAGAAGATGTTCTCCGCCCGGTACTCGTCGGGGTCCTCTGGGTCGGCGCCCTGGTCGCGCTCGGCTTCGAGCTTGGCGTGATGGGCCTCGAAGGCGTCGGAGATGTACTTAAGGAAGATGAGCCCCAGCACAACGTGCTTGTACTCGGCGGCATCCATCGAGCCGCGCAGGGCGTTGGCGGCGGCCCAGAGCTGAGCCTCGAAGCCCAGGTTGGCGGAGGAGGCATTGGCAGTGCTCAGGTTATTCTTTTTCTTCGCCATTTTTCGCACCATTTTATCATTTCGTCGGAACGACACGCAAGAGGGGGGCTGTCCATGGAGAGAAGATTCTTTAGATACTGTGCCAATGTGTCAGATACTATGCTAATGTGTCAAATCAGAGAAAGATAAGCAAATGAAGAGTAAATCCAACTGACGGCGAGGTTTTATATGTATTTCCAGTGTTTTTATGATTTTTATAGAACACAATTAGACTGGTGAAAGGTTAGAATACAGCCAGCCTGGTGAAAGGTGATTAGAGGAAGTTCGATGAATGATGTCCTCGCAAGATCAGCATGCAAGCAAAGCTTAAGAAAATAACAAAGATCTCGAGATAATGCTTATGACTTCCAAAACTCGATGAAAGTTCTGTAGACGGGCAAAGAGTCGTTTGATTTTCTGGTGTGGGCAGCACGCCCTAAGATTTAACACGTCTCATGTAGGATCAATATTCCCTGAGGGCAGCGAAAATTTACATTATATCTTGACTTTGTCGATCAGTTCGGATGAATGCTTTTAGGCCGAGCTGCAGAGATTTGTAAAATGCTAATGTTTTCTGATGTTTTCTTTTTAAAATCTGGTTAAGTGGTAAACACGGTTCTAAAATTTTTTTGAGTATTGAAAGAGCTAGGAGCCTTTGGAAGCCCCCAGCCTAGATCGAGTGATTTTCAGGATTTAAGAGGTTAATTTCAGCGTTGGGATGATGGGGTTGTGGCTTGAACCATCATCGATGAGCCTGCTTTAAGATCGAGGTCATCCTTGCCTTGGACGACGACAGATCCTGCTCCAGCTGAACCACCAATTATAGCTCCGATGGCCGCACCCTTCGCACCGCCTGCGATAGCACCTATTAGTGCTCCGACGGCTGAGCCTATGGCTCCTCGCTTAACTGTTTCTTTAGTTTGGCTATCGCCTTTAACAGCGCCTTCATTATCGATTCTTATTGTTTTGCCTTCAGTGTCGGTTACCGCCATCACGACGCCTCTAAAATCATAAGTTTCTCCATTGGGCATTCTGATTGTTTCAAAGTTAAAAGTAATTTGCGGCCTTCCGCTAACTCTTCCTGATCGGCTTACTCCGGACAAATATCCCTGAATGACTGCGCCGCGAAACTCAGTCGGGGAGACTACAGTCATTGTGAAGCGATCATAGTTTTTGGAGTTTCTGGTAGATATGTCATTTTCTAACGTTCCGGTTAGGATGATGCCGTTTGGAACGATGAATCTTTTGTTTTGATTACCGCTAGTAGAACTTTGATCTGAGGAGTTGTAGATGCCAAATCTAGCTACGGAATCAGTTTTAGTGTAGTAGCTATCGGCAGTTAGTGTTTGGCCTAGATAATTAACCGTTGCAGATCTGGTAACTCGAAGAGTTTTTCCGCCATCGGTTATTAAAAAGGTAACTTTGTAGTCGTTATCATCTCCTATGTTGGTAATTGTGAGCTCTTGTTGTCCCCTTAGTGTAGCTCTTATTCTAACCATCCTGCCATCGGATAGTGTTTCGGTGCGCTCTATGCCGTCGGCAGTAATGGTTATCTGTGGGGCAAGGGAAGACTCGAGAGTAACTTTCGCACTGCGCCCCAGTTGTATTGCAATATTTTGAGGAGGTTCTAGCAGTGTCTCTATGTCTCTTTTTGCGGCTTCTCGATCTTGTACATTACTATTGCTGACGGCACGTTCAGCGATTTGTCTGACGTCATCACTGCGGGAGTTGTCCAATGAATAAGTGCCTGTTAGGCTAGCATTATAGCGTAGCGTACTTTGTTCTCTTTTCCAGTCCCATTGGACGCCATAAATATTAGCGAGTCTACTGAATAGATCTTTTGTGCTATCCCAATCTCTTTGAATCGCGAAGCTTGGGCGAATCCTCATGAGATTTTCATCAAAGTTTTTAGCAGAATTAAGTAAATTCGAGACGTCATATTGACTATCGCGTCTTTTATAAAGTTTATCTCTGAAATCGTTAAGTTGTCGTTGAAGTTCATTAAAGGATGTAAGCAGAGAATCTTCATCAGAACGCGAGATTCGCCTTCGCCTGGTCTCAGAGTCGATATTATATTTTAGATCATCAAGCTTTACGTTAATTTGATTGAGAATATTACGGACTTCTCTTTCATCAACCCGCTGTGGTTGCGCTTGAAGCTGCAAAACTAAGGCAAAAAACGCCGCCAATAAGCCAAATAGAATCTTTCTTGTCATATTTTGTTTCTCCTTTGCAAGTTTTTGACGCAACTTTGATTTTATCAGAAAATCTTAAGTTGTCATCATTTTTTATTTCGTCTCAAAGTATCACCAGAGGAGAGATAGAGTGCAATCGAGGAGAGAATTATGAAAGTAAGTGTGGAGTATCTCAAGGACGAAACTTTCGAAGGACGATTTTCCGAAAAAGGAAGCATAATGATCGGAGCTGACTTGAAGGAAAATTTGAATCCTACGCCTATGCAACTGGTTTTGTTGGCCGTTGGCTCCTGTTCTGCGATCGATGTAGTCCCGATCTTGCATAAAAAGAGGCAGGAGGTGAAAGGCTATAGAATAGAAGTAACCGGCGAAAGGCGCACTGATCATCCGAGATCATTCTCGAAAATCCATGTTCATCATGTAGTCACGGGAAGAAATATATCAGAAAAAGCAGTTGCAAGCGCAATTGAGCTTTCAGACAAAAAATATTGCAGCGTAGCAGCAACACTCAGGCCCACTGCTGAGATAACAACTAGTTTTGAAATAATCAATGTCGAGTGATGCATATTATCCGAAACCTCAGGTTTTAGGATTTCGAGTCTGCATTTGTGCAAGCTAAGACTGCGCTGGTAGTTAATAAGCTAACTGCATCTGTTTTGATTGAGAGAATTTTAAAGGCATTTTTGTTTCAAAAGAGTTAATTCCGATAGAACATGTCATCTTCGCGGATTCTTTTTGTCTAAGGAGACGAAATCAGCTAGTCATAATAACTTTAGGTCATGATTTTGTGAGCTTTTACCGTGATTCTGTGGGTCACTTCGTTTTATCAGATTTTTTCAGATCGATAAGCTCTCTGAACAGAATGGTCTGTTTTCATGAGATTGCAATACAGGCTTTTAGATTGAGTCAGCCGGTTCTTAGTTAAATTCTAGTGGTTGAAGTTGTCCCACAAACCATGAAATTTTTACTGAAAAATTTATGAAAAAATTCTGAAAAGTTTGCTTGACTTTCCAAATGAAATAAATTAAAACTTTGTTAGTTTATACAACAAACTATAGCTTTTTGCTTTGATTTTGATTTTTCTGATTTAGGACTAAGTTAAGATTTCTTAAATCTGATTTGATAAATAGATTTTGTATCTATTTCAGGTCATTGTGCCTCTAAAATTAATAACTTTCATTGAGCTTTAAGTTTAATTTTCCCTTCGCTTAGAGAGCATTTAAAGCAAGGCTAAAGGAATAAAATTTAATTAAACATAATCGCAGCAAAAGGAGGATCAAAAATGTGTAGAAGAATGATTTTTATATTACGGAATGCGGTTACGCTGATTTTGTTGGCTGTAGCCGTTTTTGCCCAGACTGAAACTGCAAGAATTCAAGGGACAGTTACGGATACAACAGGTGCTGTTGTTGCTGGTGCAACCGTTACTGTTACAAATCTTGATACCAACCGTGAGGTTAAGGTACAAACTAACCAGGAAGGATTTTATTCCATATTATCGCTGCTACCTGGTCGCTATAAGGTCAGCGTTTCGCAGAATAATTTTAAAACCGTACAACAGGAGATAAGATTGGAGGTTGCCCAAACGGCTATTCTTAATTTTGCTCTTGAAGCGGGACCAGTCAGCGAAACAGTGACTGTTACAGCAGAAGCTCCATTAGTAGAGGCTGGTAGCTCAGCGATTGGTGAGGTCATTGATGGACGCGAAGCGACTGATCTACCGCTAAATGGCCGTAATGTTCTCGAACTTGCTCGTCTCACGCCTGGAGTAACTCAAGGTGTGCCTGGTGGATTTGCCACTGGTGCTGGAGGAAATGCTGAAACCTACCGCAATGGAAACACTGGCGGTGCTGCGCTTTCAGTCAGCGGTCAGAGAACTCAAGCAAACAACTTCTTACTCGATGGTGTTGATAACAATGAATCTCTGGTCAATACAATCAATGTTTTCCCATCGGCGGAGGCAGTTCAGGAGTTTCGCGTTCAAACCAGTGTAGCCCCTGCGGAATTTGGACGTGGTGGTGGAGCTATAATAAACTCTGTCACGAAGTCTGGAAGAAATGATTTCTTCGGTAGCTCCTTTGTTTTCATAAGGAATAGCGCTCTAGATGCTCGTCCTACCTTTTATGATTCCCGTGCGAACCAGCGAAGAACACCGCTATTTCGCCGTGGGCAGTTTGGTGGGACTTTTGGAGGACCTATAATTCTCCCCAATATCGGTGATGGTGGCCCAGGAATCTTCAACGGCAAGGACAAGCTTTTCTTTTTTGTTAGCTATGAGGGATTGAGACAGTTTCTACCGTTTTCTCAAGATACCGCAACAGTGCCAACTGCGGAGTTTCGTAATGGTAATTTCTCAGCGCTACCGATACAACTTCGTGATCCGCTTACTGGACTTAAAGTTTGCAACACGCCAGGTGATCCTCAATGCAATGGTACTCCCTACAATCGTTTAGACTTGCTACCAGGTAATCGTCTGAATCCAGTTGCCTTGAATTACCTGAGAGCTTATCCACTTCCGAATCGCCCGGGATTTCTAAATAACTACGTTACCACTCGCAATCAGGTTACTAACACAAACACGTTCGACACGAGAATCGATTCAAACCTAAACGCTACGAATCAGCTTTTCGGCCGCGTCAGTTATGGACGCTACGATCAGACTACTACTTCGAGACTTCCTAGCTTGCCCGCAGGGTTCGGCTCTGGAACAAATCCTACCCGTACACGAGGGGTTGTTTTAGGTTTAAATACAGCCGTGACTAGTAGGGCATTTAATGAACTGCGTGTTCAGGCTAGTCGTCTCAAGTATGGCTACATTCCACCATTTTTTGATGTTCCGCTTTCGGCAAATCTAGGTATTCCGAATGCAAATCGTGATAAGCAACTCGGCGGCGGGGCATTGATTGGAGGATATAACCAGCAACTTGAATACACTGGAGACTTTGGACCTTACTTAGTTACTCAAGATACATATCAACTCGTAGATAGCTACAGTTATACTGTTGGAGCACACACCATCAAATTTGGTGGGACGCTTTTACGTCGCGACGTTGCCTTGTATCGTCCAAACCGAGGCAAGGGATACTTCTTCTTGATAGGAAATGGTGACCCGACTCAATGCGGTGGCGCTTTTTCAACGGGATTTGAGCAGGCAGATTTGTTGATAGGATTCGTTTGTAACTATCAGATAGGTCCGCCTTTTGGTACAGTTGGCACTCGTAATTGGGAAAATGCTCTCTTCATTCAGGATGACTGGAGAGTAAGCAGCAAATTAGTTTTAAACTTAGGGCTTCGTTATGAGTATTTTACGAACCCCAAGGAGATGTATGGTAGACAGGCGAATTTCGATATCACTACTGGTCGGTTGATCGTAGCACGCGGTAGCGGAGATTCTCTCGTTAAGACCGACAAAAACGATTTTAGTCCACGTATAGGGTTTGCCTATGACATCTTTGGTAATTCTAAGTCCGTAATACGTGGAGGCTATGGAATCTTTTACTTCCTTGATCGCGGTGGTATTGATAATCAACTTGCCCAAAATCCTCCTTACAGCGGATTTTCAGTGTTTAGTTATACGAATGGCGTGCGCATAGCACTTTCAGGTCGAGCACCTAACAACTCGAATGATTCCAGGTTGGCTACAGGGCCATTACCATTGGGAGATGTTTCAGGCGTTGATTTAAATAACCCTCGCGACGTAGATGTACTAGCGATTCTGCCAGATAATAAGACTGCCAATGTTCAGCAGTTCAACATTCAATTCCAGCAGCAGCTGACTGAAAGCACTGCAATCAGCGTAGCTTACGTAGGTGTGCGTGGTAGAAATCTTTCTCTCTACTATAACCTGAACGGTAGAATAGTAGAACCAGGCACCAATGTTCCTTGCCCAAGGCCACTTGTAAGCGGCAAATGCTTCCCCTTGATTAATAGAGTCAATGTTCGAGATGATAATGGTAAGTCACAGTACGACTCTTTGCAGGTTCAAGTAGAGAGGCGCTTTACGCGAGGTCTTCAGTATCGCCTCGCCTACACATATTCGAAAACTAAGGATAATGGTGAGGGAGCCTTTGACGCTGTAGCCGATACAGGAATCAATTTCATAGAGCCATTTGCAACCTCACGTGTGGACTTTCCTCATGTACTTTCATTCGAATATTTCTATGAAATACCGTTCGGACGTGGAAAGTCGTTTGGTTCAAACATCAATCCTGTATTGGATGCAATACTTGGCGGATGGCAGATAACTGGTATCTTTCGTGCTCAGAGCGGACAGCCATTCGATGTAAGAAAAAATGGAGTCCGTGTTGATTTGATAGGTGATCCTTATACTGGCTCAACGAGCGGGCCTTACCTAAATAGAGCTGCTTTTCGTGAAGCTCCAACTGGCCGTTTCGGCACTCTGAAACGTAATGGTTTGCGCTCACCCTCGACTTATCAATTCAATCTTGGAGTTACCAAAAACTTCAGGATTTATGAAGATATCAAACTACAATTCCGCTCAGAGTTCTTTAACCTTTTCAACACTCCACAACTAGGAGTGCCTAACACAAACATAGATGATACAAATCCCAACTTCGGATTCGGGATCATCAGGTCAACGCTACCTTTCACCAATCGGCAAATTCAACTCGGGCTTCGATTGGAATTCTAAATAATCTGAAATCAGGGCATCAGAAAATCAAGATGCCCTGATTTTTTATCGACTGTCCCTTTTAGTGGTTTTCACTCTTTCTTTTTGGTATCTTTGACTTGTTTTAGAGTTTAATTAAGGGGAACTTGCTTCTAAAACGATCAGGCAAATGCTCATCTAGAGAGCATTTAAGTCGTAGACTCTAAAACGATAATTTCAGGGGTAAATAAGGTTTTAAAATTATGAAATTTCCGAGAGCAAGTGGTATTTTGCTGCATCCCACTTCGTTACCGTCAGAATATGGTATCGGAGACTTGGGACCTGAGGCATATGATTTTGTGGATTTTCTCAATAGTACAAGGCAAACCTATTGGCAGATATTACCATTAGGTCCGACGGGCTATGGTGACTCTCCATACCAATGTTTTTCAGCATTCGCTGGCAATACAAATCTAATTTCACCGCAATTGTTGGTAGAAGATGGATTGCTTACCTTGGAGGAGATTAGCGATAAACCTGACTTTCCCGTAGGACGTGTTGACTTTGGCCTTTTATATGATTGGAAAAATCGTATTTTATCGATTGCCTTCGAGAGATTCAGACACACTAAAAATATAGATCTGAACAATGATTTTGAGATTTTTTGCCAGCATGAAAGTTTTTGGCTAGAAGATTACGCGCTTTTTCGGGCTATTAAAAAGTCTCAGCAACAGAGAATGTGGCTGGAGTGGGAGGAGCCATTGAAGCTGCGTGACCCAAATGCATTAAGGGAAGCAAGAAAAAGGCTTTGTATGGAGATTCGGGCGCAAAAATTCCAACAATGGGTTTTCTTTAGACAATGGATAAATTTGAAAAGATATTGTGAATCTAAAAATATAAAAATCGTTGGTGACATTCCGATATTTGTTTCATTGGACTCTGCAGATGTATGGTGTAACCCGACTCAATTTAAGTTGAACGCTGATGGGACTCCGAAAGTAGTGGCAGGAGTACCACCCGACTACTACTCACAAACTGGCCAACTTTGGGGAAATCCCATTTACAATTGGGAGGAGATGCTAAAAGATGGCTTTCAATGGTGGATTTTGCGAGTGAGAGCAGCGCTTCGCTTAGTGGATGTAGTGAGGATAGATCATTTTCGTGGATTTGCGGCTACATGGGAAGTGCCTGGTGGAGACAAAACTGCTGTAAATGGGCAGTGGGTAGAAGTCCCCGGTAGAGAATTATTTACTAAACTCAGAGAGGTTTTTGGAGAGCTACCTTTCTGGGCTGAGGATTTAGGAGTAATTACTTCAGATGTCGAGGAGTTGCGCGATTCATTTGGGTTTCCGGGCATGAGAATACTCCAATTTGCGTTCGGAGGAGATGCCAGGAATAGAGATCTACCTCACAATTACATCAAGAATTGCGTTGCTTATACCGGCACTCATGATAACGACACGACAGTGGGCTGGTTTTTCTCAAAGCCTGGCGAGGGGTCAACTCGCGACGAGGCTCAAATAAAAAGAGAGCGTGAGTTTTGTTTGAAATACTTAAATTCAGATGGAAAGGAAATTCACTGGGATTTTATTCGTGCTATTTGGGCAAGTGTTGCAGATACTGCTATCGTTCCGATGCAAGACATACTAGGATTAGGTACTGAGGCACGCATGAATCTTCCAGCCTCTACCTCCGGCAATTGGGCTTGGCAGTGTAGAAAAAATGACTTTTCTGAGGCAATAGCTCAGAGGCTGGCTGAGCTTACTGAAATTTACGGTCGCAACGCAGCGTGAGCTTTACGGGCCTGTGGGAAGTTGATGTTTACATAGTCTAAAACTAGTCGTGAGCTCACGGATTTTGGAGCCTAAGTTTGTAAAAAATGGGCTTTGGCAAAGCTTTTATCTAGGCGATATAAAAATTCGAGAAATTGAGGCGTAGACTACCAGGCAAGGAGACTTGATATGAGAAAAAGAGGTATAAGGTACAGAAATCTTAGCTTTTTGTTCCAATTAGCGTTTCTCATTGGACTTATACATTGCACAGATACTCTCGGGCAGTTAGTAATAGAAAAGATTGAACCGCCGAGCTGGTGGACTCCATCGACAATAAATCCCGTTAGAGTTTTGTTGACTGGCAAAAATCTGCATTCGGATGGTTTGTCAATTAAGACAAGCTCTAGTGAACTGATCGCTTCGAACTTTAAATCTAGTCAGAATGGAAATTATCTGTTTTTCGATCTCAAGTTTTCGAAGTCTTTAAGGCCGGGTAAATACAGAATAATTGTTCAGAATCTCAAAAAAGCTGAGAAGGCAGAATTTGATTTTGAGATTCTTCCTAAATCATTATCTCAGAACAGAAATCAGGGGTTTACTCAAGATGATGTGATTTACTTTCTGCTTCCAGATAGATTTGCCGATGGAGATCCTTCTAATAATGACCCACCGAAGTCAAAGGGATTATATGACCGGAAGTACGGTAGATACTATCATGGAGGTGATTTGCAAGGGATCATCAACAATCTCGGTTACATAAAATCTTTGGGTGCCACTGCGATTTGGACAACTCCCATATATGACAACAACGATAAACCTGATTACAAGGAGGTTTATGAAGGAGCCCCATTCACAACGGGATATCACGGCTACGGGCCGATTGATTTCTACGCCGTTGATGAACATTTTGGTGATTTGGCAAAACTAAAGGAGTTTGTCCAAAAGGCGCACAGCATGGGGATAAAGGTAATTCAGGATCAGATCGCAAATCACACAGGACCTTATCATCGATGGGCTGAAGATCCTCCGACGCCGACTTGGTGGAATGGGACTGTTCAGAATCATCTCTCAAATAATTGGCAAAAATGGACAACAATGAATCCTCGTGCGACATACCAGACTCAACGGCGGAATCTCGAGGGTTGGTTCATAAACATCCTGCCAGATTTCAATCAGAACGACCCAGAGGTCGCCCGCTATCTAATTCAAAACAGTTTATGGTGGTTAGAGATTATTGGATTTGATGGAATAAGAATGGATACATTACCTCATGTCCCACGTTCGTTTTGGGAAAGATGGGCTTCGGCTATCAAGCGAGAGTTTCCACGTGTCGTTATCTTAGGTGAGTTATTTGATGGCGACCCTGCACTTATTGCATATTTTCAGACTGGCAGATATGGACATGACGGCATAGACACAAATATAGACACGCTATTCGATTTTCCCCTATATTTTTCAATTCGCAATGCATTTGCACAGGGTAAACCCATTCGCGAAGTATCTCAGGTCTTTGCCCATGATTGGCTTTACCCGAATCCAGAGGTTCTCGCGACTTTCATAGGCGTGCATGATATGCCTCGTTTTATGAATGAGAATGGGGCAACAATTGAGGGATTGAAATTAGCCCAGACGTTGATAATGACATCGAGAGGAACACCAATCATATACTACGGCGATGAAATAGCGATGCCTGGCGGCGGAGATCCAGATAACCGGAGAGATTTTCCAGGTGGTTTCCCAGCTGATTCGCGTAATGCATTCACGCCTGAAGGCAGAACAGCTGAGGAAAATGAGGTGTGGAATCACGTGGCGCTGCTTGCGCGATTGCGAAGAGAACTTGAGCCCCTCAGGCGTGGACGCACGATGGACTTGTTAGAGGAAGAACAACAGATGGCTTATGCTCGCGTGACTGATGAGGAAGCCGTTCTAGTAGTGATAAATAATGAACAGAAGCCCGTGCGTGTTTCTTTTGATGTTTCGATGATAAAGCCATTCGGAGAAAATGCAGTTTTGGTTGATAGACTAGGTAAGCTGAAGGACATAGAGATCAGAAATGGATTAGTAGACTTTGAGATTCCCGCGCGAACCAGCGCAGTTTTAACATTAAAGTCTAGATAAAGCTGGATTAGCCGGGTATTTTGAGATGCTATTAGCCGAGGCAAGAGCGTTTATGAAAAGCAAGGAGCAGATGTATGAAAAGGAAACTTAGTTTTCTAGAGATTTGGAACATGAATTTTGGATTTTTAGGTATCCAATTTGGTTGGGGATTGCAGCTCGCTAATATGAGTGCAATTTACACAAAGCTTGGCGCAAATCCTGATGATGTTCCGATTTTATGGCTGGCTGGTCCAGTTACTGGATTGATTGTTCAACCTATTATCGGTTCTCTTTCTGATAGAACATGGAACTGGTTGGGGAGAAGACGCCCGTATTTTTTAGTTGGTGCGCTGCTCGCTAGTATTACTTTGTTCTTCATGCCAGATTCTCCCGCACTTTGGGTGGCTGCGAGTTTATTATGGATCTTAGATGCCTCGATAAACGTCTCTATGGAGCCATTCCGAGCGTTTGTTGGTGACAAATTACCAGATGAACAGCGTACTACAGGTTTCATAATGCAATCATTTTTCATCGGAGTTGGAGCAGCTCTTGCGAACGCTCTGCCTTTAGTTTTTTCTAAGCTTGGAGTGAGCGGTGAAGCGCCTAATGGTGTGCCATTGACGGTTCAGTATTCATTTAAAATCGGTGCAGTAGTCTTTTTTCTATCGGTCTTATGGACTGTTTTGACCTCAAAAGAGTATCCACCAGAGGATATGGAAGCATTCAATAAAATGCGTAATGAAAAGAGAGGTTTGAAAGGCTTCTTCGGTGAAATTCTTAGCGCCTTGCGGGAAATGCCGACAACAATGAAGCGACTTGCTGTGGTGCAATTTTTTACATGGCTTGGTCTATTCTGCATGTGGATGTTTTACGGACTGGCTACGGCCTATCATGTTTTCAAAGCGCCTGACAGAAAATCTCCACTATTTAACCAAGGAACCGAATGGGGAGGATGGATGTTTTCAATTTACTCAATTGTTTGTTTTGCAGTTGCTTTTCTGTTACCACCGATTGCTAGAGCCCTCGGCCGAAAAATAACTCATTCTATAGCGCTTTTCTTAGGTGGTATAGGATTGCTCTCTGTTTATTTTAGCAGCACCCCGAATATGCTGTATTTCTCTATGATAGGTATCGGAATCGCCTGGGCCTCGATTCTAGCAATGCCTTACGCAATTCTCTCGAGTGCTGTTCCAGCCTCCAGAATGGGGGTTTATATGGGAATTTTCAATTTCTTTATCGTAATCCCCGAAATCATAGCTTCTCTGACGTTTGGTAGAATTATTCGCACAATATTTGGTGAGGATTCCAATAACGTTCCGTTGTATATGGTTTTAGCTGGTGGTGTTTTCCTGATAATTGCCTCGATTGCCTGCTTGATTTTAGTTAAAGATTTTTTAAAAACTGAATCTGAGATCGTAGAGCAAGCAGTAATAGGAGCTTGAAAATTTAATAACTGAAGGTGCGACAAATTTAGTGGCTTGGTCCGAAAATTGTCTGCATAGCGTTAAAGACTAGTAAAACGAAAAAATATGAGCCTAAATCTAGGATTTGATTGAGCACCATTTTGCTAGCAAGATTTATGTTAATGTCAGGGGCTTAGTAGGAGTTTTTTGCTGAAAAAAGAAGTTGTATTTGGTTTTCATAGATTAATGTTTTCGAGTTGTGTGTGATTTTATTATGTTTTTTAATGTAAGTGGTGGTAAGAGGGAAAGCTTTGTTCGGTTAGGCAACAAGGCTTGAAATTTTGTTTATCTTAGACCTATCATTTTTTTGATTGTTTTTCCCCTTGTTATGAGAAAAATTGATATAAGGACAGCTAAAGATCAAGTAGCTCGCTCAGACACCATCAGAAATATAAACAAGCTGGTGGTACTCAATTACATAAGGGAATTCGAGCCGACTTCACGGGCTGAAATCGCCAGGCACACTGCATTACAGCGCTCAACCGTTTCGTCACTAGTGACTTCTTTAATAGAAGAGGGATTGGTTAAAGAAGTAGGAATTGGCAAATCCTCTGGTGGAAGAAAGCCAATGTTACTAGAATTGAGTCGTGACGAGGAAGCTGCGATAGGTGTTGACATAACACCCAGCACGACTACTATTGCCACGTCTAATCTGGCTGGAGAGATTCTCGAAAAACATTCTTTCCCGACATTTGCTGATCGTGATAAGACTGTCTCGAATATTTTGAGGATTCTTGAAAGGATCAGAGGAAGATTAAGAAAAGACGATATTCAAATCGGGGTCAGTGTTCCTGGCGTGGTTGATGATATTTCTGGTGTTGTTATCTATATTCCATTTTTCGGCTGGGAAAATTGGGAACTAAGAGAGGAGCTATCTAGAAGGTTAGAACTACCGGTATTGGTTGATAATGACGCTAATGCAATTGCATTGGCTGAATCGTGGTTTGGTAAGTCTGAGGTGCGGGGTGTCAAGAGTTTTATAGCAGTACTCGTTGCTGAGGGGTTAGGAACTGGAATCTTTTTTGATGGGCAGATTTATCGTGGGAACAAGGGAGCTGCCGGTGAATTTGGCCATATGACAATTGGTAAACAGAGGAGCGATACTACCTGCTCGTGTGGCGGAAGATACTGTCTTGAGGCATTTGTTTCAAATAAAGCCACTTTGAATAGATACAATAGACTCGCGAATAAGGCTGAAGATAATGTTGAAAGAGTTTTTGATTTGGCATCGAGAGGAAATAAAAAAGCTTTGGAGGCGGTCTTCGAGACCGTAGATTTTCTAGGGCTCGGTATAGCTAATTTGATCGTCGGGTTGAGCCCTGAAGTAGTGGTCATAGCTGGAAAAATAACCAGACTGTGGAATTTGATTCAACCTACTTTGATTGAGAAGGTTTCCTCAACCATCAAGCAAAAAATACCAACGGCGAAGATTACCGCTTCGACTCTCGGTGAAAATCCCACTCTATTAGGTGCCATTAGTCTCAGTCTAGTGAAAAAGTTTGCGAAGATCGATTTAGCCGTATAGCATCAGATCGCGTCTTTGCAGCATGCATATTGCGAAACATTAGAGCTTTCAAGCCAATAGGTTTGATATTTCCACAAGATCTTATCTAAGGTAAAATGCAGTTATTCAACCGTGGATCGTTACCAACAATTTTAACTCTCGTATTTAAACACCAGTTCGTTATTATCAATTTCCAGTAAGGCACCTTAAACCTTTCCAGTTAAAAACGAATAAAGAGAGAAGAGCTTAATGAATTGGTGCTAAAAAAACTCATGAAAATTTTTTGAAATATGAAATCTTTGTTGCATTTCAAAACAAAGGTGAGTATACTTTGTAGTAACTCTAAACAAAGTTATCTGAACTGGAGGTAGTGAGGAATGAAAGCGACGGTAGTCCTATCTGCGATTCTATATTTGTGTTTTTGTATTCAGGTTTTTGGGCAATTCAACACTCCTACGATTGATGGCGTCATTTCACCGGGTGAATATGGCATCCATGTCGATGGGCAGAATCAAAAAAATACCGGCTCTGGGCAAACCTGGTATATGACATGGGATAATACGAATCTCTATGTTGCTGTGACTAACGCAAACTTAAGTGAAGGAGCCGTTATTTATATTGATCATAATCCATTGGCAGTTCCAAATGCGGGCACAAATTCTGATGGTACTATAGCTGCCATCAATTACGATAATACTCAAATTGCCAATCTTCCTTTTCGGGCTGATTTCAGGGCCTACTTTAAGGATGGATATCGAGACTATCGGAAAGCGGATGGGGCTAATGGTTGGACAGCACCGGTTTCTTCTGGAGTTGGCTCTTATGCGTCTTCGGCATCAGGTAGCGTGCGTGAGTTTGCTATTCCATGGGCTTTAATCACGGGAAGTGGACGTCCCTCATCGTTTCTTTTTCTTTGCTATTTGAGCTCGAGTAGTGGTTTCATCTATGGCCAAGTTCCACAGGGAAATGGAGGCGGTAATTTCAATGGAAACTATAATAGATATTATGCTGTTGTTAACACCAACAACGGTGTAGCGACAAAACCTTTTAGTTACGATCGTTCGGTGGTAGGAGATAATAACATCCAGTATCTAGGATTAAGGCACGATACATTCGACAGCTACTATCGGAGTCCGTTCGGTGCTGTAACGACAGGTTCTACAGTTAATTTGAAGTTCAGAACGGATGTAGAGGATGTTCAAGCCGTCTATTTAAAGGTTTATAAATATAATCCGGCAACTGATACAACTGACTCACCAGTAGAATATCCGATGAGTTTCTTGGAAAGGATAACGCAAGGTGCAACAACCTATGATGTTTATTCGATAAATTACGTTACTCCAACGACGCCAGCTATAATCTACTACAAGTTTCGAGTTGTTGATGGCAGTTCTCAGGCCTTCTATAGTGATGCATACTTAAACGATCATGATAATCTCGGGCAGGGTGGTGATGGAACGGCTTCTGCAACCGAACCTTTCCCTGCATTTCAATTGACGGTATACGACTCGAATTTTACAACACCTTCCTGGATTCGTGATGCGATCGTTTATCAGATATTTCCAGACCGCTTCCGTAATGGCGACATAACAAATGATTGGTGTAGATCAGGCTCTACAACGGGCTGCCCATCGCTTTATGGTGCACCGCCTTCTTCAAACTACATATACACAACTTGGAACACGAAAATTTGTGATCCGCGTGACTCCTCGTTACCTTGTTATAACAACTACGGATCGCAATTTTATGGTGGTGATCTAAAGGGCATTGAGGATAAGCTCGATTACATAAAGAACATGGGATTCAACACGATATATTTGAATCCGATTTTCAAAGCTCGATCATACCATCGTTATGACACAGATGATTATTTAAACATCGCAGATGAGCTGGGTGGTAATCCCGCCTTTCAGTCATTGATGACAGCCGCAAATGCTAAAGGAATTAGAATAATACTGGACGGCGTTTTCAATCACATGTCACAAGACAGTGAATATTTTGACTACTTTCATCGTTCCCCGGTGGTTGGTGCTTGTGAGAGCTTAAGCTCACCCTATCGAGGTTGGTTCAATTTCTACAATAATAATGTCCCTTGCAGCTTTACTGACTATGAAGGTTGGTTCGGTTTCGGAGGGTTACCTGTTTTTAAAGAAGTTGATCCAGTAAAAGATTTCTTTTATCGCACACCAAACACTAACGTGACGCAGTATTGGTATAACCAGGGAATCAGTGGCTGGCGTTTCGACGTGGCAACAGATATTTCGCATCAATGGTGGAACGAATATCGCACATACGCAAAAACATATAAAGCCGACGGCGTCTTGATTGGTGAGGTGTTCCCAGATGCAAGTTCTTATCTAGCAGGAGACCAACTTGATGGTGTGATGAACTATCGCTTCAGGAAGAATCTAATAGGATTTGCGCGCGGTGTTGATTGGGAAGATAACGATAACAATGGGCAAAACAAAATCGTCGGACTTACACCTTCACAATTCGATCGCGCTATGAAAGCAATTCGTGAAGATTATCCCTTACCAGCTCAATACGCTATGCTCAATCTCATTGATTCACACGACACAAATCGAGCTCTTTACGTTCTTACGCTCCTGGGTGACACAGGCTTAACACAGGCCAAGGAAAGACTCAAGTTAGCTGCAATTTTCCAATTCACATACATCGGTGCACCAATGGTTTACTACGGAGATGAAGCTGGTATAAATGCTCCCTCGCAAGCAAATAATTCAAATGGATTTCCTGAAGACGATCCTTACAATCGAGCCCCGTATCCATGGCCTGATGAAGCCGGCAATCAAAACATTTATGGACCGGTCGATTCTAACTTGATAAACTTTTATACTCTCTTAGCTAACTTCCGCAAGAGCCATCCAGCACTGCGCATAGGTTCTTTCGATACTCTCTTGATGGGCGATTTGACCCCAAGCAGCACGGACAACAATACTTACGCATTTGCTCGTGCGGCTGGGGCTGACAAGGTTATCGTCGCTTTGAATAATGGAACAAGCACTAACACGGTGTCAATTCCAGTAGCTGCTTACTTCAGTGACGGCACAGTTTTAAAGGATGCAATAACTGGCACAACATATACAGTGACTAGCGGTACGGTTTCTCTGAGTTTACAAGCAAGAAGCGGTGTCATTTTATCACAACTATCACCTACAGCCGCTACTGCATCAATAGCTGGCCGCGTTGTGAATTCATACGGCAGGCCAGTAAGTAAAGCCTTGGTGGTGATAACTGACGAACAGGGTAATCAGCAAAGTACTTTAACCAATTGGCGCGGAGCTTTCATTTTTGAAGAAGTAGAAGTAGGCAAAACCTATATAGTATCTGTTTCTCACAAGAGATATGAATTCAACCCATCATCGAGGGTATTATTCGTAACAGAAGATATTCGTGATGCCGACTTTCAAGCTATTCGCTGATGAAGAACAACTGTGAGCTAACTTATTAATTTATTATTCGGTTTGAGGGCTCTAGTGTTAAGGTGAGTATCTTTACACATCAGTCTTTTTTGCGTCTAGCCGTTTTTTACTTAACTATTAAATGCCCGAGAAATTAGATGAAAACCAATGCAAGGTCAATCAAAGACCGGATTAATGCAAGCTTGCATTGATAAGTTCTCCATTAATGGTATTTTTTTAGGGAAAAGAAAAAGAGTTGTGTGAGTTTTAATTATTGTTTTGCGCCTGATTTTATGTATAATCACGAATGATGAAAATTTGCCCTCGCTGTTTATCCGCTTACTCAGATGAAGCTTTAAATTTCTGCCTCGTGGATGGTACCCCTTTGGTAGAGGAGGAAGTTTACAAACTCTTGCAAAGTCAGGATGGACTTGATAAGGACGATACGATCGATGTTTTAATACCGTCCGCAAAACTCACGAAAACTCATCAGTCAGTCATTCCCACCTTGAAATTAGAGGGCTTAGAGGCATCATCTAAGTGGAAAAGGTATTCTCTCATAGTAGTTGGGATATTGGTTTTAGCTCCAGTTATTGGATTAATCGTTTGGTCATTGCAGAAACGCAACCCTGGCAACGAAATCATGCCTATCCCACAGGCGACTATATCTCTGAAAAAGAATTCGGTCTCTATAAATCCTGAAAAGCTTGATCAGATTAAGCAGGAGATAGCGCAAACTTTGTCTAATTGGGCTCAGACTAATTCTAACAAAGATATAGATAGTCATTTGGCTAACTATGCGGACATTCTAGAAGTTTATTACAATGAGAGCAATAAGGATAAGAACTACGTAAGGGCTGATCGCTTAAGAGCGTACAAAAGATACAACTCTGTTTCTATTCAAGTTGAAAATCTTCAGATATTCGTTGAGTCAGAAAATTTGGTGATGGCTGTTTTCGACAAATCATGGACGATGAAGGGCCCTGAGAGAATTTCGACTGGATCTGTGCAACAAGAGATGAGATTTACGAAGGTAAACAATAGATGGCTGATAAACTCGGAGCGAGATTTGAAGGTCTATTACATAAACAATAGAGATTTAAATATGCCAGAAAACAACTCTGAGAAATCCACGGAGCCTGTAAGTTTAACTCGATACTCATCTGAGACGATTAACAGCTAATATGTCTGACTGCGTTCGTGTAAGAGTATTGCGCAAAGTATTAATTTATCTATGCAATTTGTTTTGCTGCTTTCGGGCTGATCTTAACCCCGCATGAAAGCTCCAGGAAATAAAAGTCTTTAACATAATCATCCGAGCTTGGGTCGTTGAATTAGATTTTTAAATCGTAGCATTGAGAATTTTCAATAGGTGTTAACTGCTGTTTTCGGTGAGGTAAGGTTCAGTCATTCTGTGATGTTTTTACGATTGTTTCGCTAAGGTTCATGTTTTGACGAAGTCGAAAATCCCGAATTTCTCTGGCACATGGAAATTCGGAGCTTCAGTTTTCGTAGGTGACCATGCCATATAACCTCTATTTTCCCCAGTACCAACGCATCTGAATATGTTTCCCATCCATTTATCACCAGCTTTTGGTGTTATATCAAAAGCTTTCCAGGGGATTTTCATGGCCATTATTAGCTTTTCATCTCGGAAAATGGTGGCCACACTCATTTTTGATTCATAAATCCAATTGGTCAGGCGCTCCGTTAGTATCTTAGTTATTTCTAGGTCTAGCCATTCACCATTTGGAGCAATTTCAAATTCGAAATATCTGTGGTAATTCGAGATTTCCGGTGCTATAAAGATCTCGCAGACATCACTCTCCCATAAACCTATTGTTTTAGAGTGTAAGTTAGGATTTTCTGATACTACCAACGGTTCTTTTTGGTTTGCAATAAATCTTACGTAGAGAAATCTTGTTGACCACAGCAGATCAGTCCAAAAATGTCTATGGCTTGGGGCATTTTTGCCTGACCAGTATTTATCAATTTTTATCCGCTTGGCCATCAACCACTTGTTAGATTCCAGCTCTTCAGGCAACTCTATTTCTTCATTTATGAATAAAACTTCTGCTTTTCTCATATTTATCTGAAGCTTCTGAGGTTTAAGAAACTTTTTCAATCAGCAATTTTTTGTGAGATCAGCTCTAAGGAGCGATTGTATCGATAGGAGATATTGAAATGTCCATCATCGAATTCTTCGTGTAAGTGTGGTACGCCTAATTGAGTGAGTTTTTTAGATAGGATTCTAGCTCCCAGATCGAGGTTAAATTCATCCCTAGACCCTGCATCCAGAAAAAGCAGGTTTAGTGATTTGAGGTTCTCAGTGTAGCTTTTAACGAGTCTTACAGGATCGTGATTTAGCCACTTTGCCCATATATCCTGCCGAAGAGCTCCTGTATCCAATTCGAATGGTAGCTCAAAATCAGCTCCATCAGGAGAATAACAAGCGCTCATTGCAATTATATTCAAACCATCGAAATCAGTTTTTGCTTTTCTTTCCTCTTCATTCCAAAATTTTTGGATTAATTTTTGTGGGTTACCCTTTATAGCTCTGAAAGCCTTAGGAAAGTCTGGCAGATAACAGAGTTCGAAGTAGCAATCACCGCTAATTGAGCATGCCAGGGCGAATAGATCTGAGTGGCGCATTGCCATTATTAGGGCTCCGTAACCGCCGGAGGATTTTCCCATTATGGCTCTCGACTCTCTTTTTGGTAGCGTGTTGAAATTGGCGTCTATGAATGGAACTATCTCGTAGCATAGATAATCTTCGTATCTTCCAGTCGCAGTGGAATTTATGTACTGAGAGCCTCCATAGAAAGTAAAGCAGTCTGGAAGCACAGCTATCATCGGTTTAATCTTACCGCTAAGAATCAATTTATCCATTCTCTCGGCGAAGTTTGGGGTAAATGGTGAGTCATTCAGCAGCATCTTTCCTCGTCCTGTGAATCCTGCCAATACATAAACCGTCGGGAAGCGCCTTATCCTGGAGTAATTAGGTGGTAGATAAACGTAGACATCCCGAATGTAGTTATCACCAAGCGGGTTCCCTTTTAAAACTTCGCTTTCATGTTTTATACAAACTATAGATCCTTTTTCATGCATAAAAATTTCTTCCTGAGGTAAAAAGAATTTATCCGAAAATAGGATAATAACACAAGGCGAAAGTATTAGTTTATCCGATAGGTTTTAGGCTAAAATACATTTATGCCATCTGGCGATCTGATAAATGTAAATCCGAATGTTTTGAATTCGACAGTTGAATTTCTGACTGCGATGATTACGCCGGCACTGTTAATTTCTGCGACTGGTTCTCTTGTATTGTCGACCTCGACGCGTTTGGGAAGGGTAGTAGATAGAGTTCGCGAGCTGGAGAGGAGATTCAATGAGATGATCGTCACCGAAGACAAAGCCTCAATACCCTTTTATGAGAAAAAACTAGAGGTGACCGTCAACTTGCTCGATAAGGTAACAACACGGGCTCGAATACTACAGAGAGCCATGAGTGCGTTTTATTTTGGATTATGCTTTTTCATATTGACAAGCGTAACTATAGCCATAGTTGGTTTATTTAATGTGTATCGCTGGCTACCAATAGTCGTCGGCATAATCGGAATCATCTCTCTGTTTTATGGTAGTATTTTAATGCTTCGTGAGACTAGGATGGCCACAGCTACAATCAATGCAGAGATGGATTTTACATGGGGATTAGCGAAAACTCTGGCTCCGAAAGAGATCATAAGTAAATATACTTTAGTAGATGGCGAATTGGAACGAAGATGAATTTGGGCTAAAACCTGAAGAGGTATGAATCTGTGAATATGAGTTATGAACCAAAGTTTTTAAGGCTGTATCGCAGTGGTGATTTAAAAGTGCGAGTTGAAGCGTTGGAAAAGCTTTTAGAGTCCTGCTCGATTTGTCCTAAAAATTGTGGTAATGATCGCCTTAAAGATGAAATTGCTGCTTGTTATTCTGGTAAACTACCGATAGTTTCAGCTTATACTCCCCATTTTGGCGAGGAACCGTTTTTGACTGGTAGTTCAGGGGCTGGAAACATATTTTTTGGTAATTGTAATCTGCGATGTGTCTATTGCCAAAATTATCAAATCTCGCAAACATGGAAACAGCAAAAACGCAATGAAATTTCCCACGAGAGATTGGCTGAGATAATGCTCGAGTTGCAGGATAAAGGTTGCCATAACATAGGCTTTGTCAGCCCTACGCATTTTGTGCCGCAGATGGCAAGAGCTATTTTAATAGCTGCAGAAATGGGACTACGTCTTCCCATAGTTTACAATACTAACGCTTACGATTCGGTCGAAGTCTTAAAATTGCTCGATGGAATAGTTGACATATATCTACCAGATTTGAAATACTCAGACTCTGCGGTTGGCTTTCAATACTCTAAAGTGCGTGACTATGTGAAATTTGCTCGTCTAGCTCTGAAGGAGATGTTTCGGCAGACTGGTGACGAGCTAATATTCGATGAGAATGGATTGCTGAAAAGCGGGTTGGTGATACGCTTACTTGTTTTACCGAACGATTTGGCTGGTGTAGAGGAAAGTCTTTCATGGATAAAAGAGGAATTATCGCCAAAGGTAGCAATTTCCCTGATGGCTCAATATTATCCAACTCACAAGGCTGCGACAGATCAGCGTTATATATTATTGTCACGTAGAATATCGATGCGAGAATGGTTTTCTGTAGTTGAGGCGCTAGAAGCGTTAGGTTTCGAAGAGGGTTTCATACAGGAATACGAATCAGCATCTTTTTACTATCGTCCTGATTTCGAGGATAGAGAAACACCGTTTAAGGATATAAGGGACTTTCAGTAATTATGAAAATAGGAGACAAAGCACCGGATTTCGTTTTAAAAGATGAGAATGGAAACGATTGGAGACTTTCAGAAAATCTTGGTAAGGTCATAGTGTTAATTTTTTATCCTGGCGATGATACGCCAGTATGCACGAAACAATTGTGTTCTGTGCGTGATAATTGGGAAAAGTACATAGAGACAGAAGCAACAGTAATTGGTATATCGACTGACTCTGTGGAGTCTCATAAAAAATTCATCGAAAAATACCAACTACCTCTGAAGCTGCTGTCTGATGAAAAGGCTGAAGTAATAAAGCAATACGGAATGCAGTCATGGGTGCCAGGATATTCAGCTAGAGGTGTGGTTATTATAGGGAAGGACGGTAAGATCCTCTACCATAAAGTTCAACCATTGAGTATTTTCAGGCCTAAAGATGAGGAAACCATTGAGGCTATCAAGAAAGCCTTGTGAGAGCTTTTAGAGATTTTAGTTTGATGCGTGTTAAAATCATAGCTTATGGGAATCTTTTCATCTGATAAATTCAAGTGTGTTCGATGCAATCGTAAGGGAGATCAGTTACCCTTTGCTCCTTTTCCAAATGAAATCGGAACCCGCATCTACAATGAAATCTGTCAGCTCTGCTGGAAAGAATGGCTGCAAAAGCAAAATCAGCTGATAAATCATTTTGGATTAGATGTTTCAGATCCTGAAGCTCAGGAGTTTCTCTTCGATCAGTTAAAATCTTATCTTTTCGATGAAGGTAGGAACATAGCTGAAATAGATACTAGTAAAGAAGGCACCATAAAATGGTAAACAATCACGTCCTCTTGTAATTCCACAAGTCTCGCAGCTTAAGATAGCAGAAAATGCAAAATGTCTTGGATTACGAATCTTCCCAGGGTTGCTTTTATGACAACTATTAAATCTGCTCTCAGACGCTTGTCTAAGATCCGTAATAAGTTTGAAATCTAACGCTTGTAAAAGAGTTTATAACCTAAGGATTCGCTAACTCAACGATTTCAACCTCTATTCACTTGATTATTTCAACACAATTTAGAATTTTTTGTTTGTTGATCTATGGTTTAAGCTGTGATTATTACGGCTTTTCTTCTAGTAAATTCGGAAAAATCCTTAGTGTAAACAGTTTCAACCTTGCGGACTGATTCGATTGTTTCGATTAATTCTTGGGTCGGAATGGATCCGTCCTCTACATGCGAAATAGCCCATTTTTCAATGTGTAATGCGGTTTCAAGAAAGTTCTTGATTAATTTTAGATACTGACTTTTGGTCTCTACTTTTGCTATCGGGGTGTTTTGGTATGTTGAGTCCAGCTCATGCCAGAAATCTTCCCTTTCCCTGACCCACTCTTCACGCCATGCTTTCCATTCAAGGCTTTTTGAGAGTTCCACATGCCTGATAGGTGGAAGTTTCAGGAACATTAGTTCTGGAACGAAATCCAACTCTTTTTTATGCTCGACCAGGTAATCGATCGGATTTTTATTTTGACATGAATTTTCTCTTCCGTTGTTGACCGGTGCCGGATGTCTGAGCCAGAGTCTTTTAAAAACTTTAGATAATGGTTGTCGCAATGGCAGCGTTTCCTCAGAGAAAGAGAGCACGTAGTCTCCGACCTGCATTGCGATCGTCATCGCTATTGATTTTGCGATTTGGGAGTCCAGCTTTTCGATGTTTTGACGAACATTATCAAACCACCATGCGTCAGTCTCATTAAACCACTTTCTCAAGGCAGGGTTATGAAGTTTATAGTGTGGCACATAGGCATCTTCGAGAACTTTTTCTACCTCCTGCTCAGAGAGAGTGTAGGAATTATTTGTGACGAGGGCTAATCCTTTTGAATGGCCGCTTTTTAGTGGATTATTAGCTGAAATCCTGATACCCCAGCGTTTTAAGTAGAATCCTAAATTTGGTTCAACGTCCAAGGGTATGGCTATCGACGAGAACTTTAAACGCCTGAGAACATTAAGTTCAAAGGCGAGCCATCCGTTCTGATACATGCTCATGATTTAGAACTCCATTCTTGCTTGTATTTACAAAGGTTGATTCTTGGTCTTTTAACTTCCCATGCATAGTCACAACCTCAGGGAGCAAGCGACTTTTTCTCTGATCAAATGCGTATAGTCTAGCCTTAAAACTTTTCAAGTACCCTGAAGGATCATTTTTTGCTCTATTTTGCCCGAGTATTCATAGCTAAAAACTCGAGACTCCGTTTATTTGTTCTGAACAGGAGCGATAGAGCTGCTTGATTGTTCAAACTTCATGAGAAGTTGCTGAATGTTATCAAATGACAGCAATATGCTTACCACTACTGGATCAAACTCGATTCCAGCTCTCTCGGCTAGATATTCACGAGTTTCTATCTCGGAGAAAGCAGCTCTGTAGGAGCGAGGCGCAGTCATCGAAACAAAAGAATCAGCAACTCTCAGAATTCTGGCAGAGAGCGGAATTTCCTCTCTTTCGAGTGCGTCGGGATATCCGGTTCCGTTCCACCATTCATGATGCCATCTAACCAGGAGTTGAACCGCTCTAGGAAATTGTCTTCTAGAGAGCTCTTGCTCTCCTATGACTGTATGTCGTTGAATATCCAAGCGCTCTTCTTCATACAAAGCCCTATTAGCATTCAGGTAGTTTCTATTCATTACCAATTCGCCTATATCATGCAGCAAAGCAGCTTGTCGCAAGAATTGTCTGTCATAATCGGTTAATCCGAGGATTCGTGCTATTTCATCTGAGAGAATGGCTATTCTTACGGCATGCGGACGGTCATAGCCCTCGATTCTGTCTATCATGGCTGATAGATTCAATAATTGTCCATCAAAATGTGTTCCCTCTGCCATAACATTGAAAAATAAGTTTTACAGAAAAAAAGCTAAAAATCCAATCTAGTCAATTTTTCTCATCTGTTATTCAGGGATTTTTTTCAATAATTCCCTAGCCTCTATATGGTTTGGGAAAATTTCTAGTATTTGATTCAACTCTGCTGCAGCTCTTCTGGGCATTTTGTATTCTATGTAAAATTCAGCTAGCATTAGTCGATAACTGGCATTTTGCGGCTCGAGTTTTATAGCCATTTGTAACTCATCTTCTGCCTTAAACTTTTGTCTTTCGTCGAAGGCGAGGAGCTTACCATAGAATGCCCTATATCTCGCATTGTTTGGTTCAAGAGATACGGCTCGTGCGATCAATGGATAAGCTTTTTCATATTCGCCTTTCATCATAAATTCGTAGCCGCTTTCAAAGATTTTTCTCGCATCGGCCTGTCCGCTGGGTTTAGTAGTCTCATCGTCAACACGCGATTTTTCGAGTTTTGAGTCATAGGCTTTCCTGGATCTCTCGTCTTTTAAAGTTTCATAGGCGCGGGCTATTTCGCTAAATGCTTTTTGAATTTTTTGGTGAAGCTCTGATCCCTTTTCTTTGTGGAACTTATCTGGATGAAATCTCTTTGCTAATGAAAAATAGGATTTTTTGATTTCGTCCGAAGAGCTATTGGGTGCAACACCTAAGACCTCATAAAAATCTTTTGCATTCTCTATCCGATTTAAATAAGAATCTAGCTCCTCTTTTTCATTTTCTTGGTTGGTTTCGGTTTCATCGAAAGCCTTTTGTGCGCGCTTTCCATGCGTTGGGGCAGATGTTTGTGGTTCTCCGGCTTTATAGATTGATTTTTGCTGTATGTGTGCGGACTTTATGGCTTTTATTTGTTCATCAGAAAATACAAAGGGCTCGTGCTCACGATTTACTATTCTAGCGAGCCACAAAGTATACAGAATTCTTAGTAATTCGCTTTCTTGCATCGCACAGATTAACATCAGTTCAGCGATTCTAATTGGCTGATTTTCGAAACGCGATAAAACGAAAGCTTCCGAAGGCAGCAGATGTATCGAATAGCTATGCACTAGGTTTGGATAAATCCTCTCTTGGTAAGATGGAAAACATGACTTTACTCTCTGTAAATCTGTGTTTCTAGCATGCTCGACCAGTATATCGGTTAAATTAATCTCGTAATCGATATTTTCCTTAGCTCGGGCCAATGTATTGAAGTTCCATTCACCATCTTGCCATACCAATACGCTTTTAGTAATTTTCTCGACTTGATTAATGAAGGCCTCATCTATCTGTTGCTTTGTTAGAATGTTTTTAGAAACTAATGATTCGGCAAACTCTATGTCGTTGAGAAAATTTGGAAATTCGGCTAGCATCTCTTTTTTTATCTTTTGCTCTTCCAGAAGTATCGTGAATAGACGATATGGTCGTTCGTTTGAGGCAGCAAAAACTATTTTCCCCTTACGAAAATAAACTATGGCACGCCTTTGTTGAAAACTTAGACGAAATGAACCATCAAGCTCGAAGCGAGCTGCTTCGGCAAATGCTTCGGCTAATCCCTTTGTCTTAATATCTCCTACGATTTGAAGTAATTCGGCAGCCATTTCCTTCACATTAGCTTACACCAAAAATTGCAAAATTTTAATTGGGGCATTGTTGTGATTATAAGCATATTTAGATTTTAAGTGGTGGCTATTAAGTATCAGACGTTAGGCTGATATTAGTCGGATCGTTCAGCTTCTCATCCGCGCGGAAATTGCATTTCCTCAAAAGTGATTACAAGCTATCAAAAACTCACGAAAAAACTTTTCTTAATTGCACTGATTATAGTTTTGTTCTAAATTTGAAGTTTCAATTCTTTTTATCTTATTGAGGGTAGGATTGATAGTTATAAAATTAAGGCTTACAGATTCGTGAAAGCTTTTAAAAAGAGATTCTGAGAAAAGGAGAAAAGAATATGGCGATTGATTATGCAAAAGTAGAAGAACTTTTAGGTGGTGAAGCAGAGAGGCTTTTGGGGCACGTATCACAGACGATACCAAAAGAGAACTTGCATTTGCCCGGTAGTGATTTCGTAGACCGTGTTTGGAGTCTGTCAGATAGAAGCCCTGCTGTTCTGAGGTCTTTACAGACACTTTTTGACAACGGTAGATTGAGAGGCACCGGATATCTTTCGATTTTACCTGTTGATCAAGGAGTTGAACATTCTGCAGGTGCGAGCTTTGCTCCTAATCCTATGTATTTCGATCCGGAGAATATAGTGAAGTTAGCGATAGAGGGTGGCTGTAATGCGGTCGCATCTACTTTCGGTGTTCTCGGGTCGGTTGCACGCAAGTATGCGCACAAAATTCCATTCATAGTTAAGATAAATCATAATGAGCTTCTGACGTACCCAAATAAATTCGATCAAGTGTTGTTCGGGACGATAGAGCAAGCTAGAAATATGGGAGCTGTGGCAGTCGGAGCAACTGTCTATTTTGGTTCTCCAGAATCTACAAGACAGATAACAGAAATTGCAGAGGCTTTTGCCTATGCGCATGAGCTGGGCATGGCGACAATCCTTTGGTGCTACTTACGTAATCCAGCCTTCAAAACTGCAGAAGGAGATATGCATACGGCTGCTGATTTAACAGGGCAGGCTAATCACTTAGGGGTTACCATTCAGGCCGATATAATCAAGCAAAAGTTACCTGAGAGAAATGGTGGTTACATGGCCATGGGTAAGGGCTACGGTAAGACGCATGAGAAGGTTTATACAGAGCTCACAAGCGACAATCCTATCGATCTTGTCAGGTATCAAGTCGCAAATTGTTACATGGGACGTTGTGGTTTGATTAATTCTGGTGGGGAATCCAAAGGAGATGGCGACTTAGCAGCCGCAGTCCGCACGGCCGTAATAAATAAACGTGCCGGAGGTATGGGGCTAATATCTGGCAGAAAAGCTTTCCAACGTCCAATGAAGGAGGGAGTTGAATTGCTTAATGCTATTCAGGATGTTTACTTAATGAAAGAGATCACCATTGCATAAATATAAAAGGCGCAGAGATTGAATAGGCGCAGCCAAAAACTGCGCCTATTTTATTTTAAGGGAGCAATTAATCATCATAGTTACTCAGAATTTTCACGATAGCAGAGATGCTTTACGCGAATTTCTCAAGATAAGTTTTTAGATTCTACTTATCAAACTTTCGAGAAAAATTATATGCAGTATTGATTGGCATCTTTTCTCAGATTTGATGAGAGTAGTTGGCTTGGCTTTTTTACATCTGCAATAGAGATAAACGTTTTCAAAGTTGTCTACTTATCCCAACCGTGAGCGAATCCAATTTGTCTGAGTGCTTCGTACAAAACTATAGCAACGGAGGTGGCAAGGTTAAGACTTCTGACGTTTTTGTTCGGCATTGGAATTTTTAAACACCTGTCCCAGTTAGCCTTCAATAAACTTTCTGGTAATCCTCTGGTCTCTGGGCCGAAAACGAGACAATCCTCAGGTTTATATTCCCACTCTGTATAAAAACGCTCAGCTTTTGTTGAGAAGTATAGAAATCTAGAGTTTGGAAGTGCTTCATAGAGATGATTAATGTCGAGATGGCGAGTTAGCCTTACATGTTCCCAATAATCCAGTCCTGCCCGTCGAAGTGCTTTATCATCCATCCTAAAGCCAGTTACTCCAACGATATGCAAATAAGTGAAGGTTGCGGCACACAGCCGCGCGATATTGCCTGTATTCGGTGGTATTTCAGGTTCAAAGAGCGCTACGTGAAGCATCAGACAATTTTTTATCACGATTCATCGTCTTTCAAAAAACATCTTTTGTCGATTGGATTTCATCAAGTTCAATCTAGCCAAATTATTTCGAAAGAAGTTATTATGATAAAATCCGCTAATGTTGCACTAATGTACGGAAGGAGATTTAGGCAAGTGGTTCAAAAGCTATTGTTAATTACTTTATTTTCGCTATTTTTTACTCATGTATTTGCCCAAGATCAAAAGAAAGAGCGAACTGAACAAATACAAGATAAAAAACAAGGGCAGGAGAATAAGAAATCCCCGCAGATTTTCGATCCTAATAGTAATAATGCAGAACAAATAGTTGATGGAGTTATCACCGTTTACGCCCTTTTTAACGACAAAAACAGGTTTGCTCAGATTCGGCGCACGACTGTAGAAACAGGAAGGAAAACCATCATAAATCCAGATGGTAGTAGCGAACAGATAAATTATACTTATCAGGCAATAAGAGGTGAGACTTTAGAAAAGGAAAGAATCAGAATTGATCAACAATCTCCAACCATTAGGTATTCTTTAGTTTATAATCAAGGTGAGATCTTCGGTATTTTAGGGGAGACAATTTTTAAGCCACGCGAAGAGGTTATAAAAAACTTCGAGAATCAGATATGGCATAGCATCGATGCTCTCCTGCGATACAAAGAAAACGGTTCAGAGGTCTCAGTGGTTGGAAGAGAAAAGCATATGGGAGTAGAATTCATCAAACTGCAACTGATCGATAAAAATAGAGGAAAAACCCTATTTTTCGTAAGTGCGAAAACCTTCAGGGTTATGTGGCTTGAGTATGAGGATGCTGGTGTAAATTACAGAAGGAAATTTTACGATTATAGAATAGTGCAGGGAACGTTAGTGCCTTATCGTTCCGTGCTTTTTCAAGCAGATAAGCAGATCGAAGAAACTAATTTACTGACGATCACTTTCGGACAGCGTGTCGAGGAAACTCTTTTTCAAAAATAATCAAATGCAACTTTCCACCACTCGCAACGTGTAAAACTTCGAGTGGCTTTTGCGATGAAAAGTAGTGACAGCGATTGGAGAAAATACAAGAAAACAAACTCCTGAGCAGATTCTTGTAAAAGCTGAGTCTCTGTCTGATAATGAGTTGATAGAGGCCTTTAAAAATGGTAATGAGGATGCTTTTTTTGAAATTGTTAATAGGTACAAACACGCAATAACCAATTATCTATTTCGAATATTAAATGATTATGAAGAGGCCGTCGATTTGGCGCAGGAATCCTTCGTTAGGGTTTATATAAACTTGGATCGGTATCATGGTGAATATGCATTTTCAACTTACATATATCGAATAGCTACTAATCTAGCAATAAGTGAATTGAGAAAGCGAAAGAGATGGAGATTATTCTCTTTAACGAGTGTTTTTCAAGGTGATGATGAAGAGAAAGATTTCGAGTTAGAGGACAAAAACCTCTTGGCTGATCGTGAGTTACTTGAAAAAGAACGACAGAAGAAGATAGCTGTAGCATTATCTTCATTACCAGAAAAATATCGCTTACCATTGATTCTATGCGACATAGAGGGACTGCCCTATCAAGAAATAGCTGAAATACTCAAGCTCAGAATCGGTACGATAAAATCTCGAATCTCACGAGCTAGAAAATTGTTGAAAGAGAAATTGCGAGGTTATTTCGATGAAAGCTGACGACTTTAAGGACTTCGAAGAGAAGCAAATAAGTCAACTTCTAGGTCAACTGGAGAAAGTTACCGCTCCGGCTAACTTTGATTTCCGGTTAAAAGCCAGGATTTCTCAGGTTAAATTGAGAAAATCAAGTAAATTTACCTTTTCTTGGTTTGCCTATGCTGCGATAGGTTTTCTGATTGTTCTTGTCACTACCATCTTTTTTTATCATTTAGTTTCTACGGTGAGAAGAGGTGAATCTCTTGGGCTCAATTCTTTCAGTAAAACGGGTGAACTCACTAGCAGTGTTCCAGAAAGATATGAAAATCTTCAGGAGTCAATCAGCGATAGTCAATCACTCAATGAATCGATGGGTGAAAAAAAATCCCCAGATGCTAGGAACGTCAATAAAACATCCAAAACTACCAAACTCAGTAATTCGATCTACACTTCTGTGAATCGAAGAAAATATGAGATTAAGGAACATGCAATCTCCTCATCAGCAGTTGAGAATCTTAAAGGATTTTCCTCACTAAAAACTCCTACTAATGAAGCTGTTAATGATAGTACGCCGAGGAAATTAGATTCGTTGATAACGCAGACGCTTCATCAAATTGGGATTGAAGGAGAATTTGAAACGAGTGGTTTCAGGGTACGTTCAATCAGAGCTAAAAGTATGGCCGAAAAACTTGGTTTGAAGATTGATGATATTGTATTCGCGATTAATGGTAAGCCCTTGAAGGCGTTGACAGATCGAGATACGAAACTAGAAATAAGGCAGATATCAGTAAAAAGAGCATCTCAAGAATTACAAATAAACTTTCAAAAATAAGCCCATAAACTCTAGATCGAGCCCATTTCCATGTCAACTTGAATACGAATCAAGCTAGAAGCCTGAGATTTTCGGTTTAGTTGGCTTTAATGAGATCGCCGATCTACAGGTAGTATAAACTCGCCGAGCCGGCTAGACCTTGACGATGGTTTTTGGCTCACTTAGTGCGTTCAAGCGTTACTGTTGTTTTTGCTGGGAGCGGCGTTTAAGTTCTTCTAAGAGTGTTTCGTCGTCAATCTGAGAGAGCACGGAAGGCCCTAATGTAGAGACCTTTGTTGCCTCTTGTAATCTTCTTTGTTCCTCTTCACGGCGTTCTTCTTCTTCGGCTTCACGCATGCCTTCTCTGAAAGCTTTTCTAGACTGCCCTAAAGCTTTGGCTAGTTGTGGCAGCCGACTCGCTCCAAAAAGCAAAAATAAAACAGCTGCTATTAGAATTATCTCTGGTGTTCCAAGATTCATACTTGTTTAAAATTCCATTGGATTTTTTAAGTAACTATGAGTTTATTTTAGCTTAAAAAGCTTGAGCATTTCATCTTTTAACTGTATGTCTATCTCGTATTTTGTCCATGGCATCTACCAAGGCTGAAGTTATGCCAGGTTCAGAAATTGAATGTCCTGCATCTGGGATAACTATGAATTCAGCCTCGGGAAACGCTTTATGAAGCTCCCAAGCAGAGACCATAGGACAGACGATATCATATCTACCCTGGACTATTACCGTCGGAATATGCCGAATTTTTTCGACGTTTTCCAGAATGTAGTTATCGCTGGGAAAAAAGCAGTTGTTGACGAAATAGTGGCATTCAATGCGTGCTAACTGCAGTGCTTCGTGTTCATTTTCCCAGTGCTCTATTAGATTTTTATCAGGCAAGAGCTTTGATGTAGCTCCTTCCCAAACGCTCCAGGCTCGAGCCGCCCTCAATCGTGTCTTTTCGTCTGAGCTTGTTAGTCTCTTGTAATAAGCAGATATGAAATCGTGTCTTTCTTCTTCAGGGATTTCATCTCGATAACGTTCCCAAAAATCAGGAAAGATTTCACTTGCTCCGTATTGATAAAACCACAATAATTCTTTTCGCCTAGTCAAGAAAATTCCTCTCAGAATTAATCCTAGAACTCTCTCGGGATGATTTATGGCATAGGCGAGACTCAAAGTGCTTCCCCAAGATCCACCAAAAACATACCATTTATCTATTTCAAATTTTTTTCTCAATGTTTCGATATCAGAGATTAGATCCCATGTTGTATTCTCACGTAGTTCCGCATGAGGTATAGACCGTCCCGACCCTCTCTGGTCGAATAATATAACATGAAAGGCAGATGGATCGAAAAATTGTCTATAAAGTGGTATTAATCCGCCACCAGGACCTCCATGTAGAAAAACTACAGGAATGCCTTTCGGTGTTCCTACTCTTTCATAGTAGATAGTGTGAATGTCAGAAACCTGCAGCATCCCTGCAGCAAATGGTTCAATTTCCGGATAAACGGTTTTCATTTGGTTACATCCTTTCCTGAAATTCATAAAAATCGAAACTTTCGTGGTCAAAATATAACAATATCACAGGCTTACCCTAAGTCAATCAGCATAGACGAATTCAGCGATTTTTAATGATTAACTATAGTTCAGCTCCTATACAGGGTTTCAAATTTGTAAAGCATCGCTTTTATTCTCTTGACCAAAAGCCATTTGGGCATTAACCTAGAATGTTTTGTGATTATGAAGTTACGTATTCTATATCATGGAAATTGTTTTGATGGAGTAGCCTCAGCCGCAGTTTTCACCAAATTTTATCAAAAGGTGATAAATCCTAATGCAAATGGTATCGAGTATTATCCGATGGTGCATAGACCAAATAACGCATTTGATCTTCACGCTTTATCGGATGATGGTGAAAATGCAATTGTAGATTTTAAGTATTGTGCAGATGAGCGCGTCACATGGTGGTTCGATCATCATCAATCCGCTTTCTTATCAGAGGCTGATAAGCAACACTTTCTCCGAGATACCAGCGGCAAAAAATTTTTAGATACCGAAAGTAAATCGTGTTGCGAATTGATTGCCAGAGTAGCTAAAGAAAGATTTGGGTTTGAGGACAAATCCCTCGAGGAACTTGTAAAGTGGGCACATATAATTGACGGGGCATTTTACGAATCGCCTGCTCAATGTGTGGAGTTAAAGGAACCAGCCCTTAAATTAATGCAGGTAATCGAGAGTGAAAAGGATCCTTTATTCATTGAAAAGATAATCAAGAAATTAACTCATAAGTCAATAGAGGAAATCGTTTCAGAAGATGAGGTTCAAGAGAGATTGAAGCCAATTTTAGACAAGCATCTTCAGACTTTAGAGTTAATCAGAAAAAAGGCTAATTATGCCAATGGTGTCGTAAGTTTCGACTTAGTTGATGATGGGATTGATGGCTACAATAAATTCATCCCTTATTATCTCTATCCAGAGGCAACCTACACAGTTAGTTTGGTCAAAAGTCCGTCCCGAACCAAGATCTCAGTAGGTTCTAACCCATGGGCTCCACGCCCTCGCCGTCATAATATTGCCGAGATCTGTGAAAGATATGGTGGAGGCGGTCACGCAGTCGTAGGCGCTGTCTCTTTGCCTGCGGAGGATGTCGAACTGGGGAGAAAATATATGCAGGAGATAATAAGAGAGCTAGAGTTTAAAGACTAGATGATTTTGAAAATTAGGTCAGTCTAAGAATCAAGATGGATAAAATAGACTTCAAAATTCTCAAAGAGCTTCAGCAAAACGCCAGGATTAGTTTTGCTGAGCTCGGTAGAAGGGTTGGGTTGACAACCTCTGCAGTAATTGAGAGAGTGCGTAAACTGGAGGATGCTGAGGTAATAGTAGGCTATAGAGCTGAGATAGATACGTCCAAAATAGGACTAGAAATAACCGCATTTATACGCATGAGTATTACAGGCGTTGATTATTCCCACATAATCGAAGTAGCTCAGGCGTCTCATGAAGTATTGGAATGTCATCGTGGTACTGGAAATGATTCTTTCATAATGAAAGTAGCAGTCTCCAGCGTCGAACATCTTCAAGAGCTTATCGATAGATTTACTCCCTATGGAATCACTACAACCTCGATTGTTCTCTCCTCGCCGGTTAAAAACAGAATAATTGAGGTTGAGAAAATTTTTCGACAAAAAATTTGAGACTCTCCCGTCGATTGTTTGCTGAAAAAAAAAACAGAGATTTGGAAGGGAGTATGTCGATTGTCGTTCCGCCTGCCATTTCAAATAAGGGAAGATCATTAGACTATCTTGATGTGATAACCTTGTGCACATTAGCTTATAAAGATACTGGTGCTACAGCGGGAAGTAAGTGGAAAGGTAGTCATCCAAGTAATGTTTGGAATGTAATTGCGGTAGAGGAATATCCTAACGGTTTTAGGGCAATTTATGCCAGTGGTTGTTCGAATGTTTTAGCTTTTTCTGGTACCGATGACTTCGAGGATTGGCGCAGCAATCTGAAACAGCATTTCGGAGGTCCAAAATCTTCCCCACAATATAAGACCGCTCTGGATGTAGCAAAAAGGTATAAGGAACAACTTCATTTTGTGGTAGGTCACTCCCTAGGTGGAGGATTAGCCACTTGGGTAGCCTTAAACTACTGTATTCCTGCAGCCACGATAAATCCAGCTCCACTTGGAAAGGTAAAACTTGATGTTAAACAACAAGTAAGCATAGTGCATTACGTAGTACCCGGGGAAATACTAGATGTTGTAGATACAATAGACCTTGGTCTTACCAAGAAAATAGGAAAAATAGTACACGTACCGGTAAAATTAGAGGCCATTGTTGATGCTGCAAAAACAATTCTATCAGGTTCACGCTCTGAAGTGGTTGGTGTGGGTGTCGGAGTCGCAGCAGTATCTGTACGGTTCCATATGCTATCAAGTCTAGCAGGCTACAAAGATCCTATTAGAATTGCTTAAAATTAGTTTTTGTTTGAAGATTTTTATTTTAAAAAAGGTAGGAAGTCGCTTTATCACAAGGGCGGCGGGAATGCAAATAATTTCTTGATGATCTAGCCTGACGTTTCTATTAGCATTTTTAGGTGAAGCGGTACTTAAGTAGTCGCTTGCTCTAATCTCTTTTTTAGTGTTTTTAAGTCGCGGTTGAGATTTTCTAGTAAGGTTTTCGAAAGAAGGGTAGCAGGAGTTTTAAATGGAATATCTCCTACACTTTGAATTCTTATTTTCGCGAGTGTTCCGCCCTCAGAGTCCTCGAGCTCGTATTTGATTTTCATCTCGAATGGTTCATCGGCAGATAGCTCTAAAGTTTTATATGGTTCATCTGAAATGACTACGATGGTGCTGGTGAATCGTCTATTCATGAAATCTCCTATTCGCTCAACCCTAGAGCCTTTTTTTAATTTCCCAGGGGTTAAAGGAAAAACATTTACGAGTCCGCCGATCCAAAGTTTGTCAAACTTAGGATCGAACATAAACTCTGCAACCTTAGCTCTGGGAGCAGCTATAAAGATTTGCGCCTGAACATCTACAGACATTCTTACCCTCCCACTAAAACCCTTTTTACTACTTGATTCAATGCAAATAAAATATATAACCAATCAACTATTTCGCAAAACGAGATCGAGCAGCTAAGAGGTAAGCTTTTGTTGTTTTTTTCTCTGAATGAATTTTTGCAATGCGATTTCCCAGTTTTGCAATGGTTCAAGGCCGAGTTTTTCGGTAAATAGACAGGCCAGCTTTGAATTTTTAGGCCTTGGGGCTGGACGATTGAGGCTTGTTGAACTGATTTCTTTTACTAAATTTAAGTCCCATTGATTTATTTGACAGATTTTTCTACAAAAATCGGCGTAACTTGCACCGTCGCCTGAGTTTGTGACATGAAAGGTTAGTGGAAGATCTAAATCTAAGAGCTGGCGTAATCTAGTTGCGAGATCTTCTGCAAAAGTGGGAGTTCCAAATGAATCAGCAATGGCGTTGATGGGATTACCTGTTTTAAGTAAATCGTAAGCTTTGCTCAGAAAGTTGTTGCCACCTTCGCCATATATCCAGCCTGAGCGAACGATTATGGAACGTGCATATGTATTACGTGCGCGAATCTCGCCTTCTAATTTAGCTTTTCCGTAAACACTCTGTGGATTAGGGGTATCGCGCTGCGTATAAAATCCCGTTTTTGTTCCATCGAAGACATAATCAGTTGAGACTGTAACTAAGAGTGCATCAAATTGTCGTGAAGCGAAAGCCAAATTTTCAACGCCTAATGCGTTTGCAGCGAAACATCTTTCAATATTAGTCTCGCTACCATCGACATCTGTATAAGCAGCACAGTTTATGACTGCTTCTGGTTTGTAACTTTCAAATGTTGAAATGACTTGTGTGCGATCGGATATATCGAGTTGTTGTCTAGTTAGAGCGATTACCTCATCGCCTCGTTCCGAGCAATGAGATATAGTAGCACGTGCCAGCATTCCATTAGCACCTGTTATTAGAATCCTCATATCAGCCTCTTTTGATAAAAAGCGCTCTGTATATTTTTCTGCCTTTTAGCTCTACGGCTTTTTCTCTTTCTGTTTTGACTGGAAAAGGACTTTCGCTGACTTCAATGTATTCTAAATAATCTATCTTCCTGAATTTTTCTAACATTTCTTCCGCTAAGAATTCGACATCAGTCTGAAAAAAGATCTTACCATTAACAGCGAGGCGTTCTGCTAAGACTGCAGCCGTCTCATCCGTGATCATACGTCTTTTAGCATGACGTTTTTTAAACCACGGATCTGGAAAGTGAATGGTGATAGTTTGCAAAATGTCTTTCGGAAAGTCCTGCAATAAACTTTTAAGCGATACCATTACATTCGTAAACTCATAATGAAGATTGGTTAAGCCCTTCTGCTTAGCTATTCGATTAGCCTCTATGACTAAAGCTTGGCGAATTTCTAGCCCAAGATAATTTTTGTTAGGTTCGAGTTCTGCCATCGATAGTAAAAACCTACCTCTTGCAGAGCCTACGTCTAGATGAAGCGGTAAATCCGGATCTTTGAATAGTTTCTTAAGATCGAGTGGTGGAGAGATAAAGAGGTAACGATCCGACAATGGATTCACGTGTTGGTGTACACGAACTCTTCCCATACTTCTGACTTTCACCTAAAACCTCACGTAATCTGTGATTAATAAAACAGTAAGTATTGCGAAGAAGACTAAGATACCCATAGCTATCATGCCCATGGCTTCAGTTATAGGGCTTACTCTTCTTGGATCATCGGAGAGATTTCTGGGAATGGTCAATAGCCCATAAGTAAATCCAACTATGAATCCTCCTATGTGAGCAAAATTGTCTATGATTTTGTACGCCACTAGTCCGAAAGCTATTACGAATAATATGTTAATTATTATGTTTCTGAGAAAATTTGGTGGCAGGTGATGCTTTCTTCTGAATCCATAAATAGCTAAATAGCCAACAAGTCCCATTATTCCACCCGAGGCTCCAACCGATATACCCTCGGGTAGGAAGACCGTGCTCATTATCGCCCCACCGACAATTGATAATAAAAAAACAATAGCTAGTCTGGCGCTATTTGAAAACCCTTCTATCAAACTCGCAAAGCCATAGAGAGCCTGAGAGTTGAAATAAATATGTAGTAAGCCACCATGTAGAAATGCTGATGTTAGGAATCGCCAGTATTCATGCCTTTCTATGACGGCTTGTTTTACAAGTCCCGCAACAAAAAGAGATCTAAAATTTCCTTCGTTATCAACCAGGTCAGAAAGCTGAAAGAAAAATACGCCCAGAATACATGTAAGGATTATGTAAGTATAGATTGGTTTTATTCTCTCGACCTGGCTTAAGAAGTTGTAAGCCTCAGGTGTCAGAGTAAAATCATCAATATTGACTCGTTTAGCTTCATAGAATCCTAATAATCCTGCGAGGATAAAGAATAAGCCTAGAAGAAAAAAGATATTCCTAAATAAAAGAGGAAAGAAGTCTTTCCATGATAACCCCGTAGTTTCGGAGAATGTTATTAACACGAAAATTAGTAGTAGGTTGAAAAGTAAAATTATTGAACCGAGCAACGTGCTGCGCCAGGCTAATTTTCGTATTTCTTTTTTACGTTCTGCTACGTATTGTTCCAGTGTCAGTAACGGTTCGTCACCTGCGGGTATGTTCGATTGATTGTCCTCTTTATACTCAATTGGCATACGTTAACGTTATAGTTTGTTTACATTGCAAGGCCGCCATCGGCTTGTATTACTTGTCCAGTAATGTATCTAGCAGAATCTGAGAGTAAAAAACATGCTATCTTGGCTACCTCTTCCACCGTTCCAAGCCTTCCCAGCGGTATCTGTGAAATTATTTTCTCCCGGTACTCCTGATTCATCTGAGATGACATATCTGTCTCTATGAGTCCTAGTGCGAGTGCATTTACGGTAATTTTTCTACTAGCAACCTCTTTTGCCAGGGCCTTTGTTAAACCTATCATGCCAGCTTTTGAGGCGGAATAGTTGGTCTGTCCTATCATGCCAACAATGCCAGAGATAGAAGAGATATTTAAAATTGAACCGCCATCATCATTGCGCATCATAGGACGTAGAACGGCTTTAGAAAAATTCCAAGCACCTTTTAAATTTGTATCAATTACCGAGTCCCAATCTTCTTCCTTCATTCTTAAAATCAGTTGATCCTTGGTTATCCCAGCATTATTGACCAAAAAGTTGATAGTACCGAATTCTGTAGTAGCTTGTTTGACGAATTCTGCAGCTGCGTCGGTCTTAGCAACGTCGCACTGAGCTGTGAAACATTTTACTCCGAGCGATTCTATCGTAGCCTTCAGTTGCTGAGCTTCTTCAAAACTCTTTGCGTAGTTAAACGCAACATTGGCTCCACGCATAGCCAATTCCAAGACTATCGCTTTTCCGATACCACGAGTACCGCCAGTTACGATTGCTGCTTTTCCGGAAAATTCTCTTTCATTCATAGACGTAATAGGCTTTTATACAAGATTTTCTAGAATACACCAAGTTATTCATGGCGACTTTTGTCGAACACTTTTCTCCATTCGGTTGCGATGTAATCGATTACTTTGCAGTCACAATATGCCCCATTTGAATTTAGCCAAGATGTCACTCTAGCAAAATCTAGTTTATTTTTCAGGACGAATTGGAGTGAGTAATTAAGATTATGATTACACGGATTTTCCTTAAGTCTATTCTCGATGTATTCAAACAGTGCTTCAAGCATCTGTCTTGAAAGCGGCAAGCGTTTAATTATATCTGCTAATTCCTCTGCGGTTAGCTGTTCTAGATTTTCTATCTCTCGCTTTTTAATTATAGGCATTGATACTCGGAGGGTTTAAAAATTTGGTGGCGGGGGGGAGACTCGAACTCCCAACCTTGGGGTTATGAATCCCACGCTCTAACCAGTTGAGCTACCCAGCCAACCAAAGAATAATTATAAACTCGATGGCGAAAACGTCAAGTGAGCAGGACGCGACATATACAGAGCGATGTGATGAGGATCTATTTAAGCGATACCAGAGCTCCCAATGAAATTTGATCTAAAACTTTCTTTTAATCAAATATATCATCATTTTATTCATCTGGAATAGATAAAGCCTGCAAAAGGGGGATCGATGCTTAGCTTATGATGCTCCGAACGTGTTTGGATAACTCGATGATTTGTCTTCGTTTTTAAAGCGTAATTAAGGCTTTCCCCTGTTATTTGGCAATGTAAATGACTACGGTTTTGTTTGATCACTGCTTAGAGTTAGTTTTTTATCATAAACTGAATTTGGTATTTTCCAGATATTGCTTGATAAAGGATAAGAATTTTTCTGCATCGGCGCCGTCGATTATTCGATGATCATACGTCAAAGCGAAATAAGCCATATGGCGGATTGCTATTAAATCATCACCTTCAGGTGTTGTTATGACCTTCGGACGTTTCTCGATCACACCCACACATAGGATTGCGACTTGAGGTTGATTGATTATAGGTGTTCCAAAAAGGCCACCGAAAACGCCTGGGTTGGTTACGGTAAATGTGCCGCCCTGAACCTCATCGGGCGTTAGTTTCTTGGCTCTCGCTCGGTCTGCCAAATCATTCGCGGTTATAGCTAGGCCTGCTAGGGATAGGGTATCTGCCTTCTTGATGACTGGAACGATTAATCCCCAGTCAAGGGCTACGGCCATGCCTAAATTTATATCACCTTTATAGATTATCTGATCTCCTGAGACTTGAGCATTAATTACCGGGAACTTACGCAAGCCTTGAGTTACGGCCTGGAAGATGAATGGCATGTAGGTTAGCTTTGTCCCATATCTAGCATAAAACTCATCTTTATGTTTCTCACGAAACTTAGCCACATTAGTCATGTCAATTTCATAGACAGTGGTAACATGTGCTGAAGTCCGCTTAGAAAATACCATATGTTCTGCTATTTTCTTTCGCATTACGGACATTGGTTCTACTCTGTCTCCAACTGACGCGGTGATGACTGGTGGTGTGTATTCCGCTTTTGTTGTTTGAGATGCTGGTTGTGGTTTTATCTCTGAAACTGGGCTTGCCGTAGTCGTTGGCGTTTCGGTTGATTTCATCAAATCTTGAGGTTTGAAGGCTGCTCCTGATTCTATGTATGCTAGGATGTCTTTCTTTGTTACTCTACCGCTAATGCCGGTACCTTGAATCTTAGAAATATCAATGCCGTGTTTCTTAGCTATGCTCCGAACTAAAGGAGAGGATTTCTTTCTTCTTAACTCCTCGAGCGTTAATTGTTTGCCATTTTCTTGGGTTGTAGCGATAGATTTTTCCGAGGTTTGAGCAGCTGCGGGCATTTCTTTCACTATTTGGGTTTGTGCCTGAGCTGGTTGCGGTGTAGATTTTGGTGTATGCGATTTGGTGGTTTGTGAAGGTAGATCAGAGATTGCTGAAGCTTCTTTTCCAATCACTGCGACAACTGTACCTACGGGGACGGTCTCTCCTTCCTTGACTTTGATTTCTAAAATGACTCCTGACGCTGGAGCCGGGACTTCAGCATCGACTTTATCAGTGGAGATTTCGAGTATCGGTTCATCCTTCTCGACTTTGTCGCCTACTTTCTTAAGCCATTTTGAGACAGTACCTTCAGCTATCGATTCACCCATCTGCGGCATTACTACTTCTGTGCTCATTGTTTCTAAAACTCCTGACTTTTCGTAGCAAAAGAAAATTATAGAAATTTTTGCTGTTAGACGGAAATTTCAGTCCTTAAATTTTGTGGTTTTGCAATTATCTGAATTTTGTTTTAGCTTGAATTCTAGGTCTGAAGAATACGCATTGGAGAATTTAATGATGAGAAAAGTGATGTTTTTTGTATTGTTTTTATCACTGAGCCTCATGGCTCAAACGAAGTATGAAGTCAAGAGTTTGACGGTTGAGGATTATGCAAGGGCCGAGAGATGGCTTGGTTACAATGTTAACTCACTTGTCTATAGAGCGAGTGTCAAACCCAATTGGCTTGCAGATGGAAGATTTTGGTATCAAGTGCTTACTCCTACAGGTATTGAATATGTATTGATTAATCCTTCTGATGGCTCACGAAAAGTTTCTAAGGACCTATCAGCGTTAGTGAGCACTATAGCGTCAGAGCAGAGAAACCCTGATGAATCAATATCTCCCTGTGGTAAAAAGGCAGTTTTCATCAGAGATTGGAATCTCTGGATTAGAGATTTACAGACCAATCAAGAAAAGCAACTTACGACTGATGGTATAAAAGACTTCGGTTATGCAACCGATAATGCTGGATGGAGGAAGAGTGATCGCCCGATTCTTTTATGGTCGCCAGACTCGAAGAAGATAGCGACTTACCAACAAGATCAGCGGCATGTCAGCGAGATGTATCTAGTCACCACGAATGTAGGTGCACCGAAACTAGAGGCATGGAAATATCCCCTACCACAGGATAAGGAAATAATAAAAATTCACAGAGTCATAATCGATGTTGAGACAGGCAGAGTTGTTAGATTGAAAATGCCACCTGACGATAGGCGTTCGACCTTATGCGATGATATTGCTTGTGACGGAGACTTTACGGATGTTCAATGGAGCAAGGACGGAAAAACCTTGGCTTTCGTTTCCTCTTCGAGAGACCATAAAAGGGCAACATTAAGAATTGCTGACGCAGAAACCGGTGAAGTTAAGACGATATATGAAGAGGTAGTTGCAACTCAATATGAATCAGGACAAGGCGAAGCTAACTGGCGGTATCTGCCTGAATCGAATGAATTCATATGGTATTCAGAGCGAGATGATTGGGGGCATTTGTATTTATATGATCTTTCAACCGGAAAACTGAAAAACCAAATCACAAAAGGTGATTGGGTTGTAACTAGGATTTTAAGAGTAGATGAGAAAGCGAGAGTCATATTCTTCGAGGCAAATGGACGAGAAAAAGGTAGGGATCCTTATTTTTCTCATTTTTACAGAGTGAATTTCGATGGAAGCGGACTGAAACTTCTGACTCCTGAGGATGCTAATCATCAAATTCATATCTCGCCTGATGGAAATTATTTTGTCGATAACTACTCAAGACCTGAGGTTCCACCAGTTTCAGTCTTGAGAGATATGCAAGGCAGGTTGATTCTGAAGTTAGAGCAGGCAGATATTTCTAAGTTAATAGAAGCTGGCTGGAAGCCGCCGACTCCAATAAAAGTTAAATCGAGAGATGGCAGATGGGATTTGTACGGTTTAATGTTCACACCAACCAATTTAGACACTACTAAAAAATATCCCGTTATAAATTACATTTATCCCGGCCCTCAAGGTGGTGGTGTTGGTAGTCGCTCATTTTTGCCGTCTCGACAGGATCATCAAGCAGTGGCTGAATTGGGATTTGTGGTTATCGTCATCGATGGAACATGTAACCCAGGAAGGTCAAAGTCTTTCCATGATGCATGTTACGGTAATATGGCAGATAACACCATACCGGATCAGATCTCTGGCATCAAGCAATTAGCGGAACTATATCCCTTTATAGATTTGGAAAGAGTCGGGATCTGGGGACACTCTGGTGGAGGATTCGCCACTGCAGCAGCCATTTTTCGATATCCCGAATTTTATAAGGTTGGAGTAGCACAGTCAGGTAACCATGATAACAGAAATTATGAAGACGATTGGGGTGAAAGATACATAGGATTGATAATTAAGGATGAGAAAACTGGAAAAACAAACTATGATGATCAAGCTAATCAGGTGTATGCGAAGAATCTGAAAGGTAAGCTTCTACTGGCACATGGAGGCATGGATGATAATGTTCCACCCTACAATACTTATTTGGTGGTTGATGCTCTGATAAAAGCTAATAAGGATTTTGATTTGATAATCTTTCCAAATGCCAGACACGGCTATGGCCAAGATAACCTTTACATGATGCGCAGACGCTGGGATTATTTTGTCAGATATCTTTTAGGTGCAGAGCCACCCAAGGAATATAAGTTTAAGCCGATGAATATGAAATAAACATTCGTGAAAAAACTTGTGTCCATCCGCAATTAAGAATGCATTAGAATTGAATTAAAAATCAGTCTGCAAGGCTCGTTCAGCACTTACATGCCGAGCCTTACGATTTTTAATGACTCTCTGAGCTTTGCTTTATCAGTGTGTAGTTGGAAAGTAATCAGGCTAACAGAGCCATGTTTTACTTGAGCTACGAGCCTCTGCTCTGCGGATGAGACTATTTGCATAGTCGGTCAATTGACGTGAATAAGATTTGCTTATCTTAAAACAATATTGAACCTGTAGGGGCCAGTTTATCTGGTACGCACAAGACAACTTTTCCATTACCATCAGGAAATCCTGTTACCAAACACTCCGAAACAAAGTTTGCTATTTTCTTTGGTGAAATGTTTATTACCGCGACTACTAATTTGCCAAGCAATTGCTTATGTTGACCTTTTATTCAACATCTGAATCCTTTAAGTCGATCTCTTTGTTACTTCCTATCTCTGCATCTTCTTGCCCACATAAACCAAATCCCAAGCCTGTCTGAAGCTTGGGATCTGGTTCTTGCCTCCTTTTTCCCCTCTTTTCTTGACTACTAGCTCCCCGAGCTGTTATCTCCTCATTCACCTCTGTTTGTATCCTGAAGGATAAAAGTCTAGTCCAACTATGTCGCTCGCAACAAACACAACCTGCTTCTGGTATTCGTACCTGCCAGACTTAACAGATACTACAACCATCTGCCCTGCCTCTACCCCTTCAAAACTATATTCCCCTGTGCTACTAACCCTGCTACGCAACCTGTTTCCTCTCTCCCCTCTTAACTCTACTACCACCCCTTCAAAACCATCATCTGCTTCAAAACTCCTTACCTTACCTGAAACCTTCACACCTATGTTCGATGCAACATTCAGTGTGTAAACCACTCTCTCAAATCTGCCTGTGCTGTCGCTGATCGTCAAAATAGGTGTAAAACTACCCGATTGCCCAGGTGTCCCTGTGATCTTCACCGTCACAACCCCTGAAGATACACTCTGTGTCAACGATAAACCTGAAGGTAATCCACTCATGCTGTATGTGAAATTGCCTTCCGTAGCACTGTATTGCGATATCGTAAATTCATAGCTCTGTGAAGAAGTCGCATTCGGTAAACTTGCAGCAAAGTTGCTGATCTCGTATGCTCCTATTTCAACCACATTACGAGGTGCACCTCTCTGATCTGTTGTAATCGCAAATGCAGGATTCAATGTCGAACAATTCGGAACCTTCACACAGTTATCCCCTGAATTGATTGCAGGATTATCAGCATACAAACTCTTAGACCACACAGGACCTAAGTAGAATCTCATCAAAGCTCTTGTTTGAGTTGCTCCTCCGTAGTATCCAAGTGGTGTCAAATAAGGATCGACTCCTGTTATATCTGTTGAAACTGTCCCCGACATCCCACTTGTATTCCTTATCAGATTGTAACCTTGTGAGGTGAGGGTTCCAGAGAAATCAGGACCAGACGAAGCACTATTATTTGCGATAATCGTATTCCTCGCATTGACTGTGCCATCGTTGCTGACGCCACCGCCACCATAACTACCAGCAGAATTATTACTGATTGTAGAGTTAATGATTGTTATTGTGCCATCGTTGCGAATGCCGCCGCCGGCGAGGGCGGCGCTATTTCCTGACACAGTGCAGTTAGTCATTGTAAGCGTACCAGGATTGAAAATGCCACCGCCGACGCTGAGGCCGGGGGCGCTATTTCCTGACACAGTGCAGTTAATCATTGTAAGCGTGCCAGAGTTGTTAATGCCACCACCGCTGCCGTCGGCGTTATTTCCTGACACAGTGCAGTTAATCATTGTAAGCGTAGCATTGAAATCATTGTAAATGCCACCGCCGCCGCCGCCGAAGGCTTTACCATTTCTCACTGTTATATTGTTGATTGTCAGATTAGCTCCACTGTTTACTTGAAAAACTCTCACAGAATTGTTCCCTGAAATCTCTATCCTCTGCGTGCCACCTTCGTTGGTAATGTAGAGTAACCCTACACCCGGATCGGCAACAAGTGCACTACTGAGTGTAATTACACAAACACCTCCTGAACAGCCTGAAGTGATGTTGAATTTAATGATGTCCGCAATACCCTGATTGCCCAATAATATATTTCTCAAGCTACCATATACCACCGTCACTGGTGTTCGTGACTGTGAGTGTTGTTATCTCAACAGCTCCTATGTCGACATTTGTCTGAGCAATCCTCGGAGCGCCTCTCTGGTCTTTAGACACGCCTGTTGGAATCAGAGTGTTACTGCCAGCATTGATCGCAGGGGAGTTTGGAAGTGGTGGTTGAGTCTGGGTTGGCCCACCGTAGTTCCCAAGCGGTGCAAGTTTCGGATCCTGGCCTGTGATGTTGTTTGAGCCTGGGAGCGTGCCTGATATACCGGAAGTATTCTTGATCAGGTTGAAGTCTCCTGAGTTGACCGAGCCGGAGATATCGGGGCCGCCGTTGGGGCAGAGTTATTTGCCACGATGCTGTTGTTGAGATTAAGCGTGCCTCCGTTGGCGATGCCGCCGCCGCCGGCGCGGGCGCTATTTCCTGACACAGTGCAATTAGTCATTGTAAGCGTGCCAAAGTTGCGAATGCCGCCGCCGCGCGCGAAGGCGCTATTTCCTGACACAGTGCAGTTAGTCATTGTAAGCGTGCCTCCGTTGGCAATGCCGCCGCCGTCGCGGGCGTTACCATTCCTCACTGTAACGTTGTTGATCGTCAGATTAGCTCCACTGTTTACTTGAAAAACTCTCACAGAATTGTTCCCTGAAATCTCTATCCTCTGCGTGCTACTTTCGTTTGTGATTATCACTGCACCTGTGATACTTATCTGACTTGACAGCGTGATGACACAAACATTGCCCGGACAACCCGAAATGTTGAAAGTTATCAAACCTCCAAACGGTGAACCAGTCGCTTCATTCCGTAAACTACCTGGGCCGCTGTCATTTGTGTTCGTGACTACTGCTACTCTTTGTTCGTAAGCCCCAATGTCAACTGTGCCACCTGATATTCTTGGCGCTCCTCTCTGATCCATAGTCAAAGCATTTCCGTTCTGGTCTAATGCAAGAGAATTATTACCAGCATTCAACGCTGGTGAACCAAGTAAAAGAGCATGAGTTTTTGTCAGTCCACCATAATCTCCAAGCGGTGCTAGCTTTGGATCCTGGCCTGTGATGTTGTTTGAGCCTGGGAGCGTGCCTGATATACCGGAAGTATCCTTGATCAGGTTGAAATCTCCTGAGCTGACCGAGCCGGAGATATCGGGGCCGCCGCTTGAGGCAGAGTTATTTGCCACGATGCTGTTGTTGAGGTTAAGCGTGCCTCCGTTGGCGATGCCGCCGCCGCCGTCGACGGCGCTATTTCCTGACACAGTGCAGTTAGTCATTGTAAGCGTAGCACCGCCAAAGTTGAAAATGCCGCCGCCGAAGCGGCCGGCGCTATTTCCTGACACAGTGCAATTTGTCATTGTAAGCGTAGCACCGCGAAAGTTGAGAATGCCGCCGCCGTTGCTGCCGCTATTTCCTGACACAGTGCAGTTTGTCATTGTAAGCATGCCTTGGTTGAAAATGCCGCCGCTGCCGTCGAAGGCTCTACCATTCCTCACTGTAACGTTGTTGATCGTCAGATTAGCTCCAGTGTTTAGTAGAAAAACTCTAGTTGCATTGTTCCCTGAAATCTCTATCTTCTGCGTGGTAGCCGCACTCTTCCTGATAGTCAATGTCCCTGATATAGAAGCTGAGTCGATGACAAGTTGCCCGAAAGACGAATTCAGCGTAATCGTGCAAACTCCGCCTGAACAACCTGGATCGTTTGTCGGAATGTTGAAGTTGATTGTGTCATTGTCTGGTGTTGAATTCGCAGCCGCTATCGCCTCACGAAGACTACAATTTACAGACGAGCATGTATCGTTCGTGTCTGCTGTCTTCGTCACAGTGTAGGTCGCTGCTGAAACAATGCCAGCGCAAGCAACGCTTATCACCAATAACAAAATCATCCTCGCCGTTCTACTCAACAAAATCTTACCCAATCTATCTGCTTTCATCGTTCATTCTCCTTCCAAAAATTTAAAAATTTAAAGATGGTAAAACTATAAATCTTTTTTTCAAAGTTGTAAATAAGTAGTACTACTCATTCAGGCATGAGTA
>Ga0101943_1000581_pt1 | contig 53294 bp, 45 predicted proteins | sample DewCreD2012metaG_5_FD_75244 | JGI IMG/M metagenome (GOLD analysis project Ga0101943, IMG submission 75244) | Hot spring sediment bacterial and archeal communities from British Columbia, Canada, to study Microbial Dark Matter (Phase II) - Dewar... ... | reverse complement strand
TGCATACTTTCCGTCCTTACCTCCATCACACAAGAGGGGAGGGGGTATGCGAACGTTAATCGCTTTGTTTCTGGCAGGAATTCTTGCAGCTTGCGGGAGGGGGCCTCAGGAGCCAGCATTCATCGAGCCCAAAATTTCCCCGCAGACCCGGGTGCTGAGCCTCGAGACCCGCGAGAGCCTCGAGGGCCTGGTTATCAACAACCTGAACGAGTGCCTCGAGTACACCAACCAAAGCCGCCCGCTGTGCCACGCCACCCTAACTTTCAAGGCGGGTAGCCCGCAGTTGGGGGAGCTCGAGGTCGGCCAGATTCTGGCCAGCGAGCCGGGCCCCAATGCGCCCTATGGCTTTTTGTTCAAGGTTAGGCAAATCACCGCGGGCAGCGAGCAGGTGGTGGTGGAGGCCGAGGAGGCTGGTCTGGCCGAGGCCATCACCGAGGGCGAGGCCAGCTTCCAGAAGAACCTGGGGGCCAGCGACCTGGTGCAGGCCGAGGGCCTTTCGCCGGGGGTTCGGTTTGCCAACGGCCAGACCCGCTACCAGGCCCAGCCGGGCGTGCAGCCCATGAATGTCCTCGACTTTGCCTTCAACGAAATCATCTATGACGAAGACGGCAACCTTTCCACCACCCTGGATCAGGTGCGGGCCGAGGGCAAGGTATTTTTTGACCTACAGAGCGGATTTTCGGCCAGTGTTACCTGGAAAAAGGCGCTGGGTATTTCAGTTTACCCAAACGGGGTCTACTTCAAGGCGGCTTTTGGCATCAAGCACAACGCCAGCGTAAAGATCTTCTCCACCCTGGGCAAAACCATCAAGAAGGAGTACGAGCTTGCCAAGTACACCTTCAAGCCCATCACCGTGTTTGTGGGGCCGGTGCCGGTGGTGTTTGTCCCCAACCTCTACATCACCATCAGTGCCGAGGGCACGGTCTCAGCCAACCTGGTGCTGGGGGCCAGCGAGGAGCTCAACGCGCAGGCCTGCTTTGAGTACAAGGGGGGCTTCAGGAACTGCTCAAGCCTGGGTAAAAAGTTCGAGGCCGGCATCGCCCAGGCCAACAGCACCCTGAAGGTCACGGGCTCCATGAACGGCAAGGTGGATGTGTTGCTGTACGGCCTGGTGGGGCCTTATGCCAAGCTGGGGGCGTACCTCGAGCTGAGCGCCACCGTGCCCGGCAACCCGGTCTGGAAGCTGGACGCCGGGGTCAAGGGCAGCATCGGCATCCACGCCGACCTGTGGCTCTTCCGCCTGGATACCGATCTCGAGATCTTCAACGAAAAACTGGGCACCATTGCCCAGGCCCAGCCGGGCCCGCCCTCGGTGGTTTTTGGGGGTGGGAGTTTGGTTAATTTCGAGGGCGGCCCCTTTATCAACCGGCCCTATTACATCTGTGCCACGGCTTTCGATCCGCAGGATGGCCCACTGCCGGTGCAGATAAGTTCGAGTTCGGATGGCCCCCTGGGCACCGCCCCCACCAGCAGCAAGTGCGTGTCCTACACCTTCTCTACCCTGGGCCCCCGCACCCTCACGGCCAGGGCCGCCAACTCCCTGAACCTGGGCACCACCGCCACCACCACCCTGACGGTGCAGGACATCCCCCCGCTGGCCCAGATCATCCAGCCGCAGCCCAGCCTCAACCCCACACTTCCGCAGGCCAAGGCCATACCCGCGGGCCGCTACCTGTTCTTGCAGGCCGTCTGGGAAGATAAATCGCTGAGCGTGCCCGACTGTACCCGTGCTGAGTGGCGAAGCCGCAACCGCGACACCAACGCCGATATGGGCGACGAAGTGCCCAGCCTCGGCTGCGCCACGCGCATGCGCCTGAGCAACCAGCCTGGCTGGCGGCGCATTACCTTCAAATACACCAACCCCCAGGGCGTGGCGGTGGAAAAGTTTGTGCTGGTGAATGTGGGAGATCCCGATCCGCGCGGCACCAACGAGCCGCCGCTGGCTAAAATCACCCGCCCGCTGCCGACTTTTTCCAAAGACAAAGCGGTCAACCCCACCGTTGGTAGTACCAACCTCGTGCTGGAGGGCACGGTTTTCGACGCCGATAACACGACCCTGCACTACGCCTGGTACCTTGCCGAGGTGGTGGGGGGGTATCCCGGCCCCAAGAAAGCAGTGCCTGGCGGTTCGGGTAGCGTGAACGTTCCTGGCGATCTCAACGTGACCCTGCCCGGTGTTACCATCCCCAGCCTGGCCGCACTCTTCCCCTCGGTTAGCACCTGCCCTGGTTACAAGCAGCAGTTCGTGGCCTACCTCGAGGTCTCGGACGGGGTTGCTTCCAGCGCCTGGCCGCGGCCGGTAGTTATGTCTCAGCGCTTCGAGCTTCCGGTGTGCATAAACTGATACCGTTTTTGCTTGAATCCTTCACCGCCCTGCGTAGTCAAAGGTGAAGGATTCAAGCCGACCGAAGGGAGTAGAAAAGCCTTTCGGTAGTATCGTTTAGGCTTGCCACAGTGAACGATACTACCGAAATGCGTATGATACCGGTTTGTTGAACCCAGGCTGGGTTCGGCAAATGCGAACCGCAGGCCGGGGTGGGTGTTCCCCTATCCACCCCGGCCTGGCATCACCCAGCCGCCGGGCTGGCGACCTCCTCGCTTCTGGAGAGCAGGCCGGTGTTGTAGTCGTACTCGAACAGCTCGGCGTAGCGCCCCCAGTCGATGGCCGTGGCCAGCACCTTTTCGGCGTCCTCGGTGGACATGTAGTCTTCCAGCTCGCGCAGGAAGCGCTCCTCGGGGGCCCGCCCGGTGGGGCGGGTGTGCAGCACCCGGTGGATGTGCCCGACCAGAGGAACCTGCTGGAGCAGGCGCTCGGCGAAGATGCGCTTGCGCCCTTCCAGGCCGGCCTTTACAAAGCGCTGGCCTTCGGCGGTGAGCTGGATATCGCCGGCCTGCAGCACGGCCAGGCCCAGCAGCTCGGCGGCGTCCAGCAAGGGGAAGAGGTCGTCTACTTCCAGGTGCATCTCCTCGGCCAGGCGGGGCAGGTCTTCCTTGCCGTAGTCGGGGCCTTCGGCCACCCGTTCTAAGAGCCCGGTGAGGGCCCCCACCGGGGCCTGGGGCAGGCGGTGGCCCAGTGTGAGGGGCTCGAGCGTGGCCCGCTCGGGGGCCGGGCGGGTGGTCAGGATGCGGTAGATCTCCTCGACCAGCTCCTGGAAGGCGGGGTCTTCGCGCTCCCGCGGATGCCCCAGGGTGACCGCTATCTCGGCCCGGATGCGGCCGGGGTTGCTCGAGAGCACCAGGATGCGGTCGGCCAGCAGCACCGCCTCCTCGATGTTGTGGGTGACCAGCAGGATGCCCTTGAGGGGGAGGCGCCCGCTCTGCCAGAGGTTCAAAAGCTCGAGGCGCAGGGTCTCGGCGGTGAGCACATCCAGGGCGCTCATGGGTTCGTCCATAAAGAGCACCTCGGGCTGTGTGACCAGGGCCCGGGCAAAGCCCACCCGCTGGCGCATGCCGCCGGAGAGCTCCTTGGGGAAGGCTTTCTCGAAGCCGTCCAGCCCCACCAGGTCAATGGCCTCCAGGGCTTTCTGGCGGCGCTGGGGGGCGGGGATGCCCATTGCCTCCAGGCCCAGCTCCACGTTTTGCTGCACGGTGAGCCAGGGGAAGAGGGCAAAGCTCTGGAAGACCATGGCCATGCCCGGCATGGGCCCCTGCACCGGCTGGCCCCGGTAGCGCACCTCGCCTGCCGAGGGCCGCAACAGCCCGCTCAGGCAGCGCAAAAGAGTGCTCTTGCCCGAGCCGCTGCGGCCCAAGAGGGCTACGATCTCGCCCTCCTGGAGCTCGAGGTGGATGCCCTCGAGCACGGTGAAGGGTTTGCCCTCGGGGGTGGTGAAGGTTTTGGTCAGGTTTCTGGCCTCTAGCAAGGTTTTGCGGTTGGATTGCATGGATACCTCCGGGATTAGTCCAGCCGGTAGCGTTCCTCGGCCAACTGGTAGAGCCGCCGCCAGATCAGCCGGTTGTAGGCCAGCACCCACAGGCCCATCACCAGCATCCCTAGCCCCACGTGGGGGTTGAACTCGCCGGTGCTCCAGTGGGCGATGTAGGCCCCCAGGCCGGTGGCGACCAGGGTGGTATCGCCCCACTGCACCACCTCGGCCACGATGCTGGCGTTCCAGCTACCCCCGGTCGCGGTGATGCCCCCGGTTACGAAAGCGGGGAAAATGGCCGGCAGGATCAGCCGCCGCCAGCGGTTCCACCCCCGCAGGCCATAGAGGCGGGCGGCCTCTTTGAGGTCGTTGGGGATGGCCGCGCTGCCCGCGATGGCGTTGAACAGGATGTACCACTGCCCCCCCAGCACCATCAGGGGTGAGACCCAGATCTCAGGGTTGAGCCGGAAGTGCGCGATGGCCACCACAAAGAGGGGGAAGAGCAGGTTGGCCGGGAAGGCCGCGCCAAACTGGGCCAGGGGCTGCACCCACTGGGTGAGGCGGGGCCGCAGGCCCACGTAGACCCCGATGGGCAGCCAGATCAGCGTGACCAGCAGCACGAAGAAGGTCACCCGCAGGGCGGTGAAGAAGCCCAGCTTGAACACCTCGAGCACCTCCGGCCAGGCCACCTTGCCCGCCGGGGCCAGCGGGGCCTGGCAGGCCGCCGCCAGGTTGGCCGGGGCCCAGACCCCTGGCGTCTCCAGAAGGGCCTTGAGGCCGCTGCTCAGCGCCTGTCCGTCCCTGCTGGCCGCGCACAACTGGGAGAGCCAGACGCTCCCGTCGGCGCTGGGGGCAATGCCCAGGGCCGCGAAGCGCTGGGCGATCTCGGGCGATAGCTGGGTGTTGAGGTTGGGGTTGGGCCGTAGCATCTGCCCATTCCCAAAGCCCAGGCCGGGGCCCAGCAGGTAGCCCAGGAGCCCGCCCACCAGCGCCAGCGAGCCCAGGGCAATGAGCAGGTTGAACCCCAGGTCGGCCAGGCGGGTGCGCAGCCGCGGCTTTGGGGGCGGCTCGAGGGCCACCCCAGGCCGGTGGCCGCGGGCGCTTTTGAGCCACAGCCACTCCCAGAGGGGTTGGGGTAGCCGGGCGATGCGCTGGGAGAGGCGGGCTCGCTGCAGGAGGGTCAGTACCCAGGACTGGGCGGTGTCGCTGGACTCGGACTGCTCGAACTTGAACTTCTCGGCCCAGGCCACCACCGGGCGGAAGAGGAGCTGGTCGTAGAGCAACACCAACAAGAACAGCGTGAGCCCGGCCCAGAGCATGGCCTGGGCATCGGCCTGCTGGATGGCCAGGGCGATGTAGGCCCCCACCCCCGGCAGGTACTGATCCTGGTCGCGCCCCACCACGCTGATCACCTCCGAGGCCACCACGAAAAACCAGCCCCCCGAGACCGACATCATGGCGTTCCAGACCAGGTTGGGCAGGCCGAAGGGCACCTCCAGCTTCCAGAAGCGCTGCCAGGGGGAGAGCCGGAGCATGGCCGCGGCCTCCTGCAGCTCCCTGGGCACCGTGCGCAGCGAGGCATAAAAGCTGAAGGTCATGTTCCAGACCTGGGAAGTAAAGATGGCGAAGATGCTGGCGGCCTCGAGGCCGAACAGGTTCCCCCGGAACAGCCCCAAAAAGATGGCGGTGGTGGCGGTAAGGAAGCCCAGGATGGGCAGCGACTGTAAAAAGTCCAGGATGGGGATGAGCACCCGCTCAGTGCGCGGCACCTTGGCGGCGATGGTGGCGTAGACCAGGGTAAAGGCCAGCGAGAGCAGGAGGGCGGCCAGCATCCGCAGCAGGGTGCGCAGGCCGTAGTAGGGCAGGTGGGCCGGGTTCAGGCTCACCGTGAGGTCGGGGGTGTTGGGGCCATAGGGGGCGGTGGCCCCCCGCAGGGCCAGGGTGAGCAGGAGCAGGAGCACCAAGACCCCCGGAATCACCACCAGATCCCAGCGCGAGAAGGGTGCGCGGGGCCGCAAGACCTCGGGGGAGGGGAAGACCCGCCTCATGGGCGCCCTCCCTGGCTCTGGTGTTTGAGCAGGGCCAGCACGGCCTCCTCGGCGCCTGGTTCATCGGCGGCGATGATGGGGATGCGGTGGAGGCGTGCCCGGCGCTCGAGGGCCTCCTGCAAAGCCCTTACCTGGCTGAAGTGGGCCAGCGCCTCGCCGGCATCGCGCCGGGTCGTCTGGGCGCGCTGCTTCAGGCGGCGCAGGTGCTCCTGGGGTGAGCGCACCACCAGCAAGACCATAAGGTTGAGGGGGTATCCGGCGCGGATGGGGTGGCCGGGCAGCAGGTGAACACCCTCGAGCACGAGCGAGCGACCCTCCCGGGCCACCCGGCTGGCTACGGCCTGCACGCCTTTTTCCAGCAGACGGGCCTGGGTTTGTAGCCCCTGGAAGACCTTCGGGGTTTTGAGCCCATTTTGCGGGAGTGCCCGCCAGGCGGTGTAGGAGTGCGCGTGTAGCTCCGGGTAGAACTCCGCCGGGTAGGCGGTGCGCAGGGCCTCGCGCAGGTGGTCGGTGGTCTCGAGGTGGGCGCCGAGCCTTTGGGCTAGTTGTCCGGCCAGCGCGGATTTCCCCACCCCACTCACCCCGCCCACCATCAGGCAAAACGGCGGGAGTGGGAAGGAGGTACCAATGGGGTTGGCTAGAAGGTGCTGCTTCAGGATGCTGAGCATGAAAAAACCTCCTTGGGTTCGGCGGTGTCCCCAAGGAGGCTGGCCGGGCGGGCCTATGGCAGGAGCACGGCACCCCCAGGGGGACTTGGCTTGGGACTGTAACTACCAGCGTCTTCCATCTGGGGTGCGTCGGCTCCTTTCTTTAGGGGTTTCGAGGCTTTGAGCCCTGGGCGATTATGCGCGGCGCTGGGCCGGTTGTCAAGGGCTGCTGGTAGAACTCGCCAGGGGGCTGTGTCAGGCAAGCTGGACATCCATTGCGAGCTGGTAGGCCTGCTCGAGGCTCGAGGCCGGGATCTGCTCGTCGGTGCCCAGGGCCTCCCGGGCCTGCTGGATGTACGCCTCGAGGTTCCGCCGGGTTTGGGGGGGTAGCTTGGTTGGGGCCTGCTGATCCCAGCGCTGCACCGAGGCTGCAATTTGCAGGGCCTGGGCCGGCAGGTGCAGGGCCAGCAGGGCCTGCGCGCAGCTTGCGAGCGCCAGGGCCAGCGAGGCCACCTGGCCCATCTGCCGGAAGAGAAAAAGGCTTTCCATCAGCAGCGGCCAGGCCTCGAGGGGGCGCCCGCCTTGCAGCAAGCGGCCGGCGATGTTGGTGTAGGCGTTGGCGATGCCCTGCTGATCCCCGAGCCGCCGCTTGATTGCGAGGCTTTCGTACAGCCAGCGCAGGGCTTCCTCGGAGCTTTCACTGACCACCGCCAGGTTGCCCAGGGCGTAGGCGACGCCTTTTTCATCGCCGATTTGCCGCTTGACCTCGAGGCTGCGCAGAAAGTAGGTGCTGGCTGCGCGATCCTGCCCCTGCAAACCATGGACGATGCCGATGTCGTTAAGGGTGGTGGACTCGCCATAGCGGTCGCCAATTTCCTGCTTGAGGGCCAGCGCTTCCTCGAAGGCTGCCAGCGCCTGCGCGAACTCGCCCGATTCGCGCAGCAGCAGCCCCTTCATGTGCAGGGCCTCGGCCAGCAGCCAGGGGTCGCGCAGGGCCCGGCTGGTCTGGAGGCTCTGCTCCAGCAGGGCCATGCTCTGGGCCCAAAGCCCCAGGTTCTTGAGCTGCAACGCCAGCGACTGCTGGGTTCGGGCCTGCACCGCCGGGGGAACCGGCCCGGGCATCTCCAGAAAAACCCGGTGCCAGTGGGCGGTTTCGCGGTAGAATCCGTGCCAGGCGTAGAAATGGCTGAGGCAGGTGGCCATCTGCTGGCCCTGGGTAGCCCGGCCCAGATCCCGCAGGGTGGAAAAAGCCAGCCGCAGGTTGTCGAACTCGAGCTTCATGCGCCGCACCCAGCGGCTCTGCTCAGGGCCCTGCAGGGCGGGCTCGGCCCGCTGGGCCAGGCCCCAGAAGTACTCGGCGTGTGCGGCCAGGCTGTGCTCGAGCGCTTCTGGAGACAGCCTCTCGAGAGCGAATTGCCGCAGCAGCTCGTGCATCAGGTAGCGCCCCTCGTGGTGGGGGTCGCGCTGCACGAGCGAGAGGTTGACCAGCCCCAGCAGGCCCGAGACCGAAGCCCCGGCCACCCGCGCGGCCCCCTCGCGGTCGAAGCCGCCGCGGAAGACCGAGAGCCGGGCCAGGATGTGCTGCTCCTCGGGGTGCAGCAGCCTCCACGACGACTCGAACACCGCTTGCAGCGAGCGGTGGCGCTCGGGACGGGCCTCGTCGCCCTCGGGCGAGGCCAGGAAGCCCAGGTTCGTCTCGATCTCCTGGGCGATCTCGCCCAGGCTAAGCACCTTGGCCCAGGCTGCAGCCAGCTCCAGCCCCAGCGGCAGGCCCTCCACCACCCGGCAGATGCGACGCGCGGCCTCGAGCTCGCTTTGGCTCAGGTGCAGGCCGGGGTTGACCCGTCGGATGGCCTGTAGCAGCAGCCGCAGGGCTGCCGAATGACCCCCTTCCCCCTCCAGCGCCAGCCCCTCCAGCGGCAAGACCCACTCCTCTGAAAGCCCCAGGCGCTCGCGCGAGGTCACCAGCAGGGTGAGGCCGGGCAGGGCCTGTAAGAGGGCGCGCAGGAACTCGCCCGCCTCGAGCAGGTGCTCGAAGTTGTCCAGCACCCACAGCACCTGGCGGCCGGTGAAGTGCTGTACCAGGCTTTCCTGGGGGTCGCCCGTGGCCTTGAGTCCGAACTCCTGCACCAGCCGGCTCGGCAAGTCCTGGGCCCGATCCAGGCCGGCCAGGGCCACGAAGTAGGCGCCGTCGCGGTAGAGGTGGGCCACTTCGAGCGCGGCCTGCATGGCCAGGTGGGTCTTGCCCATGCCCCCCGGGGCCAGCAGCGTGACCAGGCGGCGCTCGCCCAGCAGTTGCTTGAGCTCCAGCAACTCACGGTCGCGTCCGATCAGGCTGTGCTTGGGGGTGGGCAGGGCCGGTGCGGGCAAGGGCAGCGGCTCGGCCTCCTCGAGCCTTCGGGCAAAGTCGGGGCTGAGGCTGTAGCCTTTACTGCCCATGCGCAAGACCCCGCTGCGCTCAGCCTGCTCCAGCCGCGCCAGCAAGGGCCCGGGCCAGCCGCCCGAAGCCTGCCAGAGCCACTGCACGAAGGCCTCGGGGGCCTCCCAGCGCAGGCGGCTGCGTAACAGGATGCGGGCCGACTCGAGCGAGAGGGCCGGTAGCGGTAGCTCCTCGACCAGCGGCGGCACCGGCCACTCGATCCCGCTCTCAACCACAGCCACACCCATCACCGGCCCCTGCGGGTCGGCCAGCAGCTCGGCGATCACCTTGCGGCTGGCCGCGTCGAGCTCCGCTGGCCGATCTACCAGCCACAGCACCGCCCCCTCCAGCGCCCGCAGGGCCGCGCTGCCCCGCTGGATCACCGCCTCGGTGAGCTCGAGGCCTGCTCCATCCAGCAGCGCGCCGTAAGGGTGGGTGGCGTAGGCCCGCCGGCCCGTGAGCCAGAAGGTGCGGTAGCCCAGCAGCCGGGCCTGGCGCTGGACTTCCTCGAGGAAGCGGGTATGCCCGGCCCCGCTGGGGCCCAGCGATCGCAACAGACCGCGGTGGTGTTTGGGTAGGGTGCGCAGGAAGTGTTGCAAACCGAGCTGCACGGCCTCGCGCTCGAGCCAGCGGGTGGAGGGGGCCTCCTCCGCGCCCTGGGCCTCGGCCAGCCGGGCGCGCCCCTGCCGCTTGGCAGCCAGCAGGTTCTGGTCGGCCCGCGCAAAAAGCGTCTCGGGGCTGTCGGCTCCAGCCAGGCTGGTCGCCAGCCCAATGCTCAGGGTTAGGGAAAGGGGTGGGTCTCCCGCGAAAGGCTGCGACTGAACCACGCTCAGAAGCCGCTCGGCCAGCAAAGTGGCCTGGGTGTGTTCGGTGCCGGGCAGCAGCAGCACGAACTCGTCGCCACCGTAGCGAAAAAGGAGGTCGCCCGTACGGATTGCGCCCTGGATGCGCTCAACCAGCTCCCGCAGGATGGCGTCGCCGCGCGGGTGGCCGAAGGCGTCGTTGATACTCTTGAAGTGGTCGAGATCCAGCACCAGCAGGGCGGTCTCCTCGCCGGTCAGTTGGGCTGCGTGGAGGGTGGCCTCGAGGGTGGGGAACAGCGCGGCCCGGCTCAGCGCCCCGGTCAAAGGGTCGAACTGCGGCGAGATCATGGGCGGCCCTCGATCATGAAGCCATTCTACCGACGAGAGAGCCGGTTTCTTGTGATGCGCTTTGCTCGAGCCGCTTATTGTGTTTTCGCCTGGGCTTTGGATCCGGCCCAGCACCGAATGGACTGCCTCGCTCGAGGCAGTCCATATGGGTCTTTGGCGCTCAACAGAACGGCTTGATCGGAGTGCTGTGCTTGAAGGCCATCTTTACCTATCGGGGGTTTTGCTGTGCGCCCAGGTCAAGCGGCTTTGCTTCCTCGTGAATGGCGCTGGCTCCTTTCTTGAACTCTCTAATCGCTTCCCCTAAGCCCCGGGCCAGCTCAGGTAGTTTGCGCGGGCCGAAGAGCAGCAGGGCCACCAGCAGGATGACAGCCATCTCGGGAAATCCGAGGTTCACGCGTTTCCTCCTCGCACGCCGTGGAAGGGGCGCTGACCGACGGGCTTAGTTGAACAGCACGTGGGGAGCGATCTTCTTCCAGAGCGAGGGACTGATGCCCTTGACCTTGCTCTGAAGGTCGTGGGCATTCTTGTAGGGCCGGTGCTTGATGATCTCCTGGGCCAGCTTGGGCCCGATGCCGGGCAGGGTCTCGAGCTGCGCCAGGGTGGCGGTGTTGATGTGCACAGGGGCGATCTTTGCGGCCACCGTGGTCTTGCTAGCCGCCGTTGCGCTTCCCGAGGAAGCGAAGGCCATCAGCGAGCCGCCCACCACGGTTAGTGCAGCCAAAAGCAAACCCAGAGACTTTTTCAGACGCATAATCCTCTCCTTCTGTGACCCAGGCACGACAGTGGTAAAGATAGGTCACGGTCGATACTGTGAGGCCAGGGCGTGAAGGCAGAATGAATTGCCTGCGCTGAAACTTAGCGGTTGCGGCTCGACTTGATGTGGCGCACCTTGTGCACCGTGGGCTCCTGGGAGGGCACCACCGAGATGGTGCCGTCGATCTCCAGTACGGCCGAGGCCACCTGTGCGGTTCGGCTGACCCCGTGCTCGCGCAAAGCCGCTTCGAGCTCCTCGAGCTTGATCCCCTCGCGCCGCAGGGCCTCGTGGAGGATCTGGCCGTTCTGGATAAGGAGGGTGGGGCGGCCCTCGAGGTGCTGGCGCAGGGGGCTGCTGGCCACCGCGCGGTTGAGCAGGAGCAGGATGGCCGCGGCCAGCAAGCCGCCGGTGAGGCTGTTGTCGGGGCCGATCATGGCGTTCTGTACCGCATTGGACAGCAGCAGCAGGGTGAGCAGGTCGAAGGGGGTCATCTGGCCCAGGGTGCGCTTGCCGGCCAGCCGCAACAGCAGCAGCAACCCCACATAGACCACCGCCACCCGCAAGGCGGTGAACAGCAGCGTCACGCCGTTGCCCAGGGTTTGTATCAGTGCTTCGTTCATGCCAGCTCCTTGACCATTACCAGATGCACCGCGTCGCGCCCCAGCCAGGGGCGCCACAGGGGGCTGCGGGCCTCGCGCCAGATGCAAAAGCCCATGCGCTCGTAGAGCCGCAGCGCCGCCGCATTCTCGCGCGTGGTGGAAAGCTGCACCCCGGGCAGGCCCTGCTGGCGCAGGGCCTCGAGGTGGGCGTGCAAAAGCGCCTGGCCCAGCCCCCGGCCCCGCCCCTCGGGCAGCAGGTTGATGTGCAACTGAACGGGATAGGCAGCGGTGGGGGCGTGGGGTAGGGCATAGCGGAGCAGGCGCCCCAGGTAGGCCAGCGAAGGCCACAACTGCGGATAATCGCCCCGCAGCGCCCGGCTGCAAAGCCAGGGCAGGGCGTGCAGCAAGTGACGGCGGTAGGCGCTGAGGCGGGCACCCAGGATATAGCCCACCGGTGCCTCCTCGGCAAAGGCTATAAAGCTCCCCAGGCCCGCCGGGCCCAGATAGGGCCGCACCCAGAGGTCGGTGAAGAGGGTGGCATCGGGGAAGAAGCGTCGGGCGCTCTCGCCGAAAAAGCCCGTTGCGTAGGCGATATGGCCGAGGGCCTCGAGGTCTTCCATGCGGACTTCACGGATTTTATCCATAATAGCTCACGTGCGCCGGTGGATCAGAAAGCGGTATGTGCTGTTGACAGTTTTGCTGGTGGCAGCGGTGGTGATCAATGCGCCGTCCATGGTGGCCCGGGGCTATGGTTTTTATTATCGCCTTACCGTGAACCGCCTGCCCCAAATGCCCCTGGCGGGGGAGCGGCTGCTGGTGCTTTCGCCCCACCCCGACGACGAGAGCCTGTGCTGCGCGGGGGCCATCCAGCAGGTGCTGAAGCGCGGGGGGGAGGTCTGGGTGCTGTGGTTTACCAGCGGGGACGGCTTTGAGTGGGACGCTGCGCTGCTGGGGGATACCCTCAGGCCGCAGGGCCGGGCCTCCCTCGAGCTGGGGCAGCGTCGCATGGGCGAGGCCCGCCTGGCCGCCCGCCGTCTGGGGGTGCCCCCGGATCACCTGATCTTTCTGGGCTACCCCGACCGGGGCCTGCGGGCTCTGCTCGAGCGCCATCCCCAGGGCACGCCCTATCGCTCGCACCTGACCCTGGTTAGCCATGTGCCCTACGCCGATGCGCTCTCGCCCGGCGCCCCCTACACCGGGGAGTCGCTGCGGCGCGACTTCCGGCGGGTGCTCGAGCGGGTGCAGCCCACTCTGGTGCTGGCCCCTTCCCCCAGGGATGCCCACGCCGATCACCGCGCTGTGGGGCTGCTGGCCCAGCAGGAGGTCGCTGCCGAACGGCTGCGCTTCTGGATTGTGCACGGCGGGCTGGAATGGCCCCTGCCCAAGGGCTTGCACCCGCAGTTGCCCCTCGAGCCCGCCCCGCGGGGCAAGGGCCTGCCCTGGCAGCGCCTGCCCCTGAGCCCCGAGGAGCGTACGGCTAAGCTCGAGGCGCTGCAGGCCCACGCCAGCCAGATGCGGCTGCTGGCCCGCTTTATGCAGGCTTTTGTGCGCCAAAACGAGCTCTTTAGCCCTCGAGGTGAGTAGCGCTCACCTCCTTACTCACCGGCCCAGGTATAGGCGGCCTTGGGGCCATCGGGGATGAAGCCATAGCGCGCATAAAGCTGGTAACCGGCGCGGATTTGCTGGCGGGCGGCCTCGAGCTGCCCCTGCTTGCGGTAGACCAGCCCCAGCACGTACACCGCCAGGGGGTTGCCCGGCTCTAAGCGCACCGCCTGCTGCAAAAAGCCGGCCGAGGCCGCCAGGCCTTGAGGCGTAGAAGGGCCGATGAAGCCGTTGGGCGCACGTTCGCCCCGGTAGTAGTAGAACTGCGATTGCAGGTAGCGCAGGCCGAGCGGCGCGATCTCGCCCACCGGGGCTTCGTGCCCGTTGCCGACCAGGCGATAGGCCTGAATTTCGTGGTCGGGCGCAAAGCGGGGCTCGAGGAAGCGGTAATCGCCCACAGCGGCGTCCCAGGTGAAGAGGCCCTGGTGCTCGGGGAAGGGCTCGGGCTCCGAGGCGTCGACCAACAGGTCGTGGCCGTCGGAAAGGCGCAGCAAAGTGCTCACGTGTCCGAGGTTGCTAACCTGCCCGTGCAGGTTCTTCCAGACCATCACCGCGCCTGCCCTCAGCCCGATGCGCTGGAGCATCCCGGCGATGAGCACCGACTGCAATAGGCACTGCCGCTCCCCGTTGCGCACCGCGTAGGCGAACTCGTAACCGCGCTCGAGGCTGAAATGGGGGATCAGGGCTTTGACCGTGCGGTAGGCCCAGATAGCGCTCTGTCGCTCGAAGGCGGCTTTCTGGGAGGGCCGTAGCCGGCTGTAGGTTCGTCGGCGGGCCTCGAGGCTCTGCCGCAGACCCTCCCCCGCGTAATGCGCGTAGGCTGCCTCGAACCAAGGATAAAAAGGTTCCAGCCCTTTAGCCCCGGTCAGCCGGTAGGACTCCTCCACCAGATGGCTGAAAGCCGTGGAGCCATAGGCGTAGGCGTCCTCAGGCGGACGGGCATGGGCTGGGAGTGCAAGGCTGAGGAGTAGCAGGACTGGCAAAACTTGGCGCCACATTTTTGTTACCCTCCCGTGTGCGGCCGGTACTGGGGTAGGCGCAGCCGCACCTGGCTCCCCTGGTGCTGCTTGATCTGCAGCTCCCCATCCAGGGCCTGGGCCACCGCCCGCGCCACCCGCAGGCCCAGCCCCTCGTGGGCGTCCTTGTGGAAGCCGGGGCCGGTATCGGCCACCTCGAGCCAGGCCCAGCCCTCCTCCAGGCCGCTTTTTAGCAGCACGCTGCCTTTGCTGGTGTAGCGCAGGGCGTTGTGCACCAGGTTGTTGAGGGCCTGCTCGAGCAGGCGGGGATCGGCATGGACGGGGGCGGGTTGGGCCTCGAGGCCCAGCTCCAGACCCCGCTCCAGGGCCAGCGGTTGGAAGCGGTCGAAGGCCTCGGAGACCAGGTCGGCCAGATCCAGGGGCTGCCCCCGCACCTCCCCGCTCTCGGCCCGCGAGAGGGCCAGCAGGTTCTGGGCCAGGGTCTCCAGCCGCAAGGCCTCGCGGTGCAGGCGGCTGAGCTGCTCTGGCCCCATCTGGCCCTGAAGTCCGGCGGCCTCGAGGCTGGCCCGGAAGGCCGAAAGCGGCGTGCGCAGCTCGTGCGCCGCGTAGGCCAGAAACTGCTGCTCCCGCTCGCGCTGATCCTTGAGCCGGTCGAGCAGGCTGGCAAAGGAGCGGGCCAGGCTGGCCACCTCGTCCTGGCCGGAGATCTGCGGTACCGGCTCCCCCTGCTCAAAGCGAGCCGCCGCGCGGGTGAGGCGCTCGAGGGGCCGCACCGCCAGCCCGGCCGCCCCGTAGGCCAGCCCTGCCGAGAGCAGGGCCAGCAGCAAAGCGATGGGAACAGCGACCTCTACAAAGCGCTCCAGGGTCTCGCGTAACAGCCACAGCGATTCGCTGAGCTGCACGCTCAAATCCCCCTGGCTCAGGGTGTATACCCGCAGCCCCCGCACCTCGCTGGGGCCCTGCCGACCCAGCATGCCTGCGTCGAAAGGTAGATCGGAGGTGAAGGTGCCGCCTTCCCAAATCTTTTGTAGCCCACGGTAAACCTGCGCTGACTGTACGCGGTTGTCCTGCGAAAGCGCGTCGGCCAGGCTGTCGGGTATGGGCTGGCCGCTAAGCGCTGCTTGCAATACTATGCTGGCCTGTAGCTTGAGCTCCCGGTCGAGGTCGGCCAGGCGGCTGCGCTCCAGGATCTGATAGGTCAGGAGCAGGCCCAGGCCCAGGCCCAGAAGGGTCAGGCTGAAGGTGATGAGCGCCAGACGCAGCCGAAGGTTCATAGGGTTGGAGGGTTTCTCGAGGTCGTGGTTGTTTGCATAAATCGCCGGATGGAGGTGCACAGGGGGCTGGAGGCCCGAACTATAGGTTCCATAGTACCCCTGACCAGAAGGCTAGGTCGGAGGGGTGAATCTGGGATGAAGAGCTGGAAGGGGCCTCAATTGTTTCAGACCCCCTTCATCTGCTGGGCGATGCTAGAGGGTATGAGGCCTTGGGTATGCTTACTGCCGTGGGCGTTGGGGCTGGTGCTGGCCCAGCCGAGCAGCCCGACGCCGCTTCCCCCGGTGCAGGCCATTCCGCCCGGCGAGATGCAGCCGCTGGCACCCGGTCAGCGGCCAGCGCCCACACTACCCCAGATCGTTCTCAACCCGCCCATCCGCTTCGTGGAGCGGATCGCCTGGGCCTCCAACGGTTTTGTGGAAGCGGCCGAGGCCCTGGTGCTGATTCCGGAGGCCTCCACCACCCCGAGCTTTATGCTCACCAAGGCCCAGCGGGTGGTGGCCGAGACCTTTGCGGCCCGGCCCTCCCTGAGCTATGTGGATGTCTCGATTTATAGCCGGAGGGAGTACGCGGGCTTTGGAGGCCCCTTGCCCCGTTTTACCGCTTCGGTCTCGCGGGCCAGGCTCAACGAGTTTTTGCGCCTGAACCTGAGCAACTTTTTGCAGTTTGACCACCTCTGGATCAAGCCGCAGGACGCTTTTTATGGCCCACCCGCGCCCGTAACCGACGAGCTCGAGCTCACCCCCCAGTTCCAGGGCACCCGGGCCCAGCTCCGCGCCCAGCAGCTCGAGCAGACCGCGGCCAGCCAGCAGGGCGGGGTGGTGGGCAACCGCCTTTTTCACGGCGACCCCAGGCAGCGCGTGGTGGCCCTGACCTTCGACGATGCGCCCCACCCCCTGTTCGAGCCGCTGCTCCTCGACACCCTGCGCCGGGCGGGTGTGCGGGCCACCTTCTTCTGCATTGGCCGCAACGCCGAGGCCTACCCCTACTTCGTACGGGATATGGTGCAGCAAGGGCACGAGGTCGCCAACCACACCTACCACCATGTCCGCCTCAACGGCCTCGACGAGGCCAGCGTGACCGCCGAGATCGTCCAGGCCAACCAGGTGCTTCAGGCCATCACCGGCAAGCCCATCGTCTACTTTCGCCCGCCCGGGGGTCGCTTCTCACCCACGGTGCTCGAGGTGATGCGACGGCTAAACATGACGGTGGTCTTCTGGACGGACGATCCAGGCGACTTCGACAACATCGGGCAGGGCCCCCTCGAGGCCCGGTTGCTGCGGCGGCTGCGCCCCGGTGGTATCGTGCTGTTGCACGACAACGTGCTCCAGACCATCGCGGTGCTGCCGCGCTTTCTGGCTTTGGCAGGACAGCAGGGCTACCGGCTGGGCACGGTGGGTGGGCTGGTGCAGGGGGTGGATCGGAGGTAGGGTAGGGGTATTCCGGTGGGTGAGCAAGGGCAGGCAGAGCGTGGGAAAGGGGCGATGATGATAGCCCAACCGAGCACCGCCATAGCGGTGGAATCCAAAAATAAAGCAACGCCAGCTGGGGCCCGGCTGCTGGCTTTGGACGGGCTGCGGGGCTTGACGGTTTTCTTGATGCTTTTGGTCAACAACCTCGCGCTTCAGGAGGCCACGCCCGACCAGCTCGTGCACGCCCCGTTTGGCGGGGTGACACTGGCCGATCTGGTGTTCCCGTGGTTCCTGTTCTGCATGGGGGCGGCCATCCCGTATGCGGCCTCGAGCTTCGATAAACAAAAGCTTCCGTTGTGGCGCAGGCTGCTTCGCATCCTCAGGCGCACGAGCCTGATTTTTTTGCTGGGCCTCTTCCTGACCAGCGCCCTGGCCCGCACCCCGGTCTTCGCGCTGGGGGTCTTGCAGCTCATCGCGCTGGCCTACTGCCTGGCCGCGCTTTTTTACCTGATCTCCCCCCGGCCTGCCTTCCTGTTTGCGGTCGCAGCAGGGCTTTTGGTGGGCTACTGGGCGGCCATCCGCTTTGTTCCCATCCCCGGCGCGGGGCCGGGCATCTTCGAGGAAGACCGCAACCTGTTGCTGCACCTGAACAGGACCTACCTCGAGCCCCTTGGTCTGCGCGGGCTGCTTTCGACCATACCCACAGCGGCGCTGGCCCTGCTGGGGGCGATGGTGGCGCAGGTGCTAAGAAACGGGGGAAAGGACCCAGTGGAAGTTAAGCGGCCAGGCCCCCGGTCTGCTGGCTTTCGGGAAGCCCTGGCTGCCTACCGTCCGCTGCTCCAGCTCCTCTTGCTGGGCAGCGCAATGACCGGGCTGGGGTATGGCTGGAGCCTCGAGCTGCCCTTCTCCAAAGCCTTCTGGACACCACCCTACATCCTTTTTAGCGCCGGGCTGGCGACGCTTTTGATCGGGGCGTTTTACCTGCTGTTCGACCTCAGGAGATGGACATGGCTGGCCTTCCCGTTCTTGGTATTCGGGTCGAACGCGCTGCTGGCCTATATCCTGCCGATTTTGTTCAAGGTCTGGGTGTTGCAGGGCTGGACGGTCTCGCTGAACGGAGCGCGGGTCAGCCTGCAGGAGGCCTGGCTCAACTGGCACGTGGCCCACAGCGGGGTGGTGGTGGGGGGGTGGACGTACACGCTGCTCTTCATCCTGGCCTGGTGGCTGGTGTTCTGGTGGTTTTACGCCCGCAAAATTTTCTTTAAAGTCTAGCCCCCTGGGCGTTCACTCCATCGCCCCTTCAGCGGCGCAGCAAAAGCTGGAGTGCGACCAGGATCAGCAGGATGGCAAAGCCCCGGCGCAGCACGGCCTCCGGCAGCGTCAGGGCCACGCGAGAACCAAAATAAGTGCCCACCAGCAACCCCAGTGCCAGCAGGCCCGCCACCGGCAGGTTGACCGCCCCCACCCGGTAGTAGTTGAGCACGCCCAGAATCCCCACCGGCAGTAGCAGCGCTGCCAGCGAGGTGGCGGTGGCCTGGAGCTGGCTCAGGCCCAGCAGCAAAACCAGGGCAGGCACCACCACAACCCCGCCCCCAATGCCAAAAAAGCCCGATAGGACACCTGCTGCTGTGCCGATCAAGAGTGCTAACAAAAAGTCCACGGTAACACCTCAAGGGGCTGGACACGCCCGCTACAGTCTACGGCCATTGGCCGCACGGATATGCGATTTCATACTGGCTTCACCTAAGGGAAACAACATAAACCCGCACAGACCATTGCTGTGCCTTACCTCCCCCCAAGCTGCGGCCTCACCCACCGCAGCTTAATTTTTGGCGCGGCCGGCTAAGGCCAGGCCATCCGCTTCACCCTGCCTTCAGGGGATGGTATTAGCATCGCAAGAATGTGCCCGCTAGCCGATTATCCAGGGGCCGAGATAAGCTTAGGTGTGCGTTTGTTAATCGTCGAAGACGAGCCCAGCCTGGCCTCCACCCTGAAGGAAAGCCTCTCGGCCCAGGGCTTCCAGGTTACCCTGGCGGCTTCCAGGTCTGAAGCCGAGGCCCTGGTGTGGGAGCAGCCCTTTGACCTGCTTTTATTCGACGTGATGCTGCCCGAGGGGCCGGAGGCCGGCTTTGAGCTGGCCCAGGCCTTGCGCGAGTCGGGCTTTCATCAGCCCATTCTCTTCCTCACCGCCCGCGAGGCCCTGCCCGACCGGGTGCGGGGCCTCGAGTGGGGCGACGATTACCTGCCCAAGCCCTTTGCCCTGGCCGAGTTGGTGGCCCGCCTTAAGGCCCTGGGGCGGCGTGGGGAGATCAAGCCGCAGGTTTTGCAAATTTCACCCCAGGTCGAACTGGCCCTGGAGCACCGCCAGGTGCGGCGACAGGGTGAGCTGGTGCGCCTTACCGCAAAGGAATACCTGGTCTTGGAGCTGCTGGCCCTCAACAAGGGCCGGGTCTTTACCCGCGAGGAGATCCTCGAGCGCATCTGGGGGCCGGGCTTCGAGGCCGACTCCAACCTTATAGATGTGTACGTCAAGAACCTTCGCAAACGCCTTGGTGAGGATGTCATCGAGACGGTGCGAGGAGTAGGATATCGACTGGGAGAGTGAGTGCTGTTGAGAGCCCTGGGGCAGGATGAGTGGTTTGAAAGGCATTTTGCCACCGAGAACCAAGCGGGCAGCCCCTCATCACCTGCACAGCCTTTAGCTGGCCTGCACTCAGTACAAACCGGATTGGTAGCGATTTATGTCAGTTAAGCAGCACCCGGCCCGCCCTATTTCCAGCCGCTTACAACACTGGCTGCTCGAGGGGGCTCCCAAACCCTCTGAGGGCTACTACAAGCAACCGACCGCCGCCCACTCGAGCCACCCCTGGTGGCGGGTGATGTGCCTGACCGGGGTGGACTACTTCTCCACCCTGGGCTACCAGCCCGGCATTGCAGCGCTGGCCGCGGGGGCGCTCTCGCCCATTGCCACCCTGGTGCTGGTGTCGCTCACCCTGTTTGGAGCCCTTCCCATGTACCGCCGGGTTGCTGGGGAAAGCCCGCACGGCGACGGCTCAATCTCGATGCTCGAGCGCCTGCTCAAGGGCTGGACGGGCAAGTTTGTGGTGCTGACCCTGATTGGTTTTGTGGCAACCGGCTTTGTCATCACCATTACCCTCTCGGCGGCGGACGCGGCCAAGCACATTGTTGAGAACCCCCTCGCGCCGGACTGGCTGAACAGCCAGATTGGTCTGACGCTCCTGTTGGTGGGCCTCCTGGGTGCGGTCTTCCTGCGCGGCTTTAAGGAGGCCATCGGCATCGCGGTGGTGCTGGTGGTCGTCTACATCGGCCTAAACCTGGTGGTGATTGGTCAAGGGATCAGCCTAATCGCACAGAACCCTGGCCTTCTGGCCGAGTGGACGGGGCGCATCGCCCTCGACTACGCCACCCCCGCTGCTGTGGTGGTGGCCGCCCTGGTGGTTTTTCCCAAGCTGGCCCTGGGCCTCTCCGGCTTCGAGACCGGGGTGGTGGTAATGCCGCTGGTGCGGGGCTGGCCCGGCGATTCGCCCCAGCACCCCGTGGGACGGATTGCCAATTCACGTAAACTGCTCACCACGGCGGCCCTAATTATGAGCGTGATGCTGCTCAGCAGCTCGCTGGTGACCACCCTGCTCATTCCACCCAGCGAATTCTGGCCCGAGACCACCGCCCAACGCGAGCTGCGCGGCCAGGCTCGTACCATCGATGTGCCGCTGGGCAACGGCGACGTGTACACCTACCATGTGCCCGAGCGCACGGGAAGCTTTACCGAGCGGATTCAGCTCGAGGGGAAGCAGGGCACCATACACCTTGTGGTGACGGTCACCCCTACCCCAGGTGGGCGGCTGGTGCAGGTTACCAAGGAGGGCGGTGCAGCCAACGGGCGGGCCCTGGCCTTCCTGGCCCACCAGAACCTGGGTGAGTGGTTTGGCAGCCTTTACGACCTCTCCACCATTCTGATCCTTTGGTTCGCGGGTGCGAGCGCCATGGCCGGATTGCTCAACATCACCCCAAGGTATCTCCCCCGGTATGGCATGGCCCCCGACTGGGCCCGGGCGGTGCGCCCGCTGGTGCTCATCTTCACCGGGGTCTGTGTGTTGGTTACCCTGATCTTTCGGGCTGATGTCAATGCCCAGGCCGGGGCCTACGCCACTGGGGTGCTGGCCCTGATGACCTCAGCGGCCTTCGCGGTTATGCTTTCCGCCCTTGCCAAGCGCCAACTTTGGGCCGCGCTGGGTTTTGGGCTGGTTACGGCCATCTTTATTTACACCGCCACCGTGACGGTGCTGGCCGACCTCGATGGCCTGGTGATAGCTGCCTGCTTCATCGCTGCGATTGTGGTGGTCTCGCTGATCTCGCGTGCTTTTCGCTCAACCGAACTGCGCGTCGAGCGGGTTCAGGCCGACCTCGAGGCCCAGGCGATTATCCGGCAGCTAGCCCTGGGTGAGATCCGCCTGGTTGCCAACCACCGCGACTCCGGCAGCCCTTTCGAGTACACGCAAAAGCAGGAGCGGATGCACCGGCGCACCCACCTGCCCACCCGCGATCCGGTGGCCTTTCTCGAGGTCTCCGTCCCCGATGCCTCCGACTTTTCCGATACCCTCTACGTGCACGGTGTGGAGGTGGGTGAGCACCGGGTGCTGCGGGTGCAGGGTACCTCCATCCCCAACGCTATTGCCGCCTTGCTCTTGTATATACGCGACACCACCGGTAAGCTCCCGCACGTCTACTTCGAGTGGAGCGAGCGCCCCCTCCTGCGCTCAGCCCTCGACTTCATTCTCTACGGCGAGGGTGATGTTCCCAGCCTCACCCACGAGGTGCTGCGCAAGGCCGAGCCCGACCCACAGCGCAGGCCGGTGGTGCACGTGGGGGGGTGAACTTGGCTTTACGGGTTTATGTGAGGTTACATCGACCATCTTCGCACCAGGGCGCGTTTTTTGTAGATGAGAATCGGTGGTTATGGTCAAATATCACAGCCCATTTTCCGGGGCATTCCAAATTATGTATGTAAAGTCTTTCTGCCCTCGGGAGCGGGAAAGCGAGGTGAGCTATGCGCACAAATGGTTTTACCCTGATTGAGCTGGCCATCGTTATTGTGATCATTGGTGTTCTGGCAGCCGTGGCGGTGCCCCGTTACATCGACATGACCACCCAGGCCCGCCAGGCCCAACGCGAGGCAACCCTATCCAGTATCCGTTCAGCTTATGCGATTTATCTAGCCCGGAACGGTGGTAACCCGCCCAACTGGACGCAGTTGGTGGCTAACCTGGATGCCAACGCCCAGTTAAAGTTTAATGGCGGTAGCGCTTACATGGACTACGATAACAACAACGCTGTAGCCACCACTGGTGAACGGGTAGCCCTGCTTTATAGCGACGACACCTGCACGACGCTGGTTACCAACGCTACGACTGCCATCCGTTGCGTACGCAATGGTATCAACTAAGCCTAGTAAAGGCTATATCCTGATCAGCCTTGCAATAGCCCTGGTTTTGCTGGGGCTACTTCTTGTACCGCTGGGCTTGCTCACCTGGCAGAATGCCACACGCAACGCCTCAGAAACCCAGGCACTACAAGCCCTGTATCTGGCAGAGGGGGGTGCGGAACAGGCTGTTGCCCACATCCGGCTTAGCCCGCTTGTGCCCCTTTTTGCCGCTCAGCCTATTCTGATCTGCCGCACTTCCAGCTCCTGTACCCCTAGCAGCCCGGATTACGTGGGTCGGTATTGTTTTAGCAGCGGCAGCTTAGGAGGTTTGGCTTGCAGCGCCACGCGCAGCCTGGCTGGTGGTAAGGTGCGCTGGACGATTTATGCCGTGGGTGAGGAGCGGGGTGGGGTAACCCGGCGGCTGCGCTGGGTGTACAACGCCACAGATGGGGTGGTCGAACAGAGGGTAGTGGATCCGTGAACTCTCGAGGATTCAATCTGTTGGAGGTGGTGGTGGCCCTGCTGCTGATGGGCGTGGCTGCTACGGGGGTGCTGGCTGTGTCGCAGGTTTTGCAGAGCAGCCAGGAGCCGGATCTGCAAACCGGGGCTGCATTGGAGACCCTTCTGGAGGCTTCCGCTGCAACCATTGCGGCTTGTCCCAACTATACCTCCATTCTTCTAGGTAACCATACGTTTTCCGTCTGCCGCGAAAGTATTGTGCAGAACGGATTGGGGTACACTCGTATGGTAACCACCCTGCGGTCGGGGCCGTACCATCTGACCCGGGTTCGCGTGACCAACCCCTAGAATGAGGCCATATGCGCCTGATTGAACTGGCAGTGGTACTGGCTTTGGCAGGCTTTTTGGCCCTGGCAGCTAGTAGCCTGCTGTTTTATGGTAGCGAGGCTTCTAGAGAGGCCCATTTGCGCTTGGGCGCCGAGATAGCCTACGATGAACTCCGGGCTCGGCTGGGACGCGATATGCGTGAGGCGTTGCAGGTTGTCAGCCTTACCAGCGACGAATTGCGCCTTGCTGTGGCCGGAGGATGTGTCATGTACCGGCTTCAGAGCAGCCAGCTTTTTCGTCAGGCCTGGGTGGGTAGCTGTGCGATTGTATCGGGGGTGCCGGTGCGCCTTCTGGAGGACACCAGCCTCCCCCTGGCGCGTTTCTGCAGCGACCCTGCGTTGCGCCGGGTGGGTCTGTTTGATGTTTGCCCATCAAGCTGGAGCGTTGTTGGTGGGGTGCTAACCCTAAGGCAAAATGATCAAGATCAGGCTTTTGCACCTCCAGTGGTCTCGCTTCGTTGATTATGCGCCTGGCTTTCCTTACCCGCGAGCACCTGTTGGTATGGGATAAGCGTCGGCTATCCCGCTTCATCCTGGAGGGTCTCCTGGATGGCGAGGGTCGCTTGCAATTGCACAAGCTTCCGTTGCTGCTGAAGGCTGTACGCAATCTGGACTACTTAGCCGTGGGGCCAGAGTTGGCTTTGTTGCGCACCGGGTTGTTTCCCAATCTACCTGGTTTCCCCCTGGACGAGGCGGTGCTGGCGGAGGCTGAGCGCAGCCCCCTGTTGGAAGGACAGTCGCTAACGGTGGCACACCTACCATTGGGTTTTGAAGACCGCAAAACCCGGCTGCTGTATGCGGCCATGCCCGAGAAGGCTACCGAGCTGTTGAGTCGCAGTCTACGACTAAAGGCTCTGGAGCCTCTTCCTCTTTTTTTCTGGCGACAGATACGTGGCCTGAGTAAGGCCCGCCGCCACATTGTTTTAGAGAACCTGAGCCATACCATTGCCTACTTTGAAGATGGCGGGTTGGTAGGCTTTCGCTATCTGAGCCTACCCGTCGATCAGGCTTCCCCGGCCCTTGCCGATGAGGTGGTGCGGTCTATAGGGCTGTTTGGAGGTGTGGGAACGCTAGAAGAAGCCTGGCTGGTGGGTCTGCCGGAGGCCTTCGATCCCCCGCCGGGCCTACCGGTGGAGCAGGTATATCGCCTGGATAAGGTCATGCCGGAATACGCGCTGACTGGAGAACCCTACCTGAACCTCAGGCATAGGCCGCAGCGCATTGGGGAGGGTTTGTCGCGGCAGGTACAGGTTATTTTGCTGGTAAGCGCGGTTGTTGCCACCATGGGCCTGCTGGCTCATACCTACTTACAAACCCATGTGCGACGACTCGAGCGGCTGTACAACCAGCTTAAGTCTGAGCAGGCAGTGGTGGTTGTGCCGAAAACCGAAACCCCCCAGGGGGTGGGCCTGGAGGGTCTGCTCAGTAGCATATCGGCGCGCCCGGATCGCCTTTGGTTTACACGTTTTGAGGCCAGCCGCGAACAGATGCGCTTGCAAGGAGAGGCCATGAACCCCTATGCCCCCCTCGAGCTGGCCCAGGCCCTGGGTGCCCGGCTGGTGCTCCTAGAGGGAAAGGGGGGGGCTCGAGCTGGTCTTTACACCTGGGAGGTGCAACTTGGAGAAACTCAAGCTCGGTGAGCTGCTGGTTAGGCTGGGAAAGCTCACGCCAGAGCAGCTTTCCATGGCCCTGGAGGAGCAGCAAAGGCGGCAGGAACCATTGGGGCAGGTGTTGCTCCAGAAGGGCTGGATACGCGAATCCGAGCTGTACCAGGTTTTGGCTGATCAACAGCGAGCGCCGTTGATTAGCCTTGAGGCGGTCGAAATACAGCCGGAAGCCCTAAACCTTCTGGATCGGCGTTTTGCTCGTGAGAAGCAGGTGCTGCCTCTGCGCCTGGATGGGGCTCGCCTGCATGTGGCGATGGCCCACCCTGCCGACCTGGCTTTGCTGGATGAGCTGCGCTTTCGTACCGGTAAGGAGATCGTGCCTTACCTAGCCTCTGACCGGGAAATTTTGCAGACACTGGACGATTTGTTGCAACCCCAGCAGTCCCTCGATGCCGTACAAATGGAGGCTCGACCAGGCCCCGACCTGACTCTGGAGCAAGCGCCCGCGATCGAGCTGGCCGATGAGCTGGTGCGCAAGGCCCTGGGTGCGCGGGCCAGTGATTTGCACTTAGAGCCCCAGGAAAGCTATGTCCGGGTGCGTATCCGGGTGGACGGGGTTTTGCAGGAGATTCACAAGCTGGATAAGGGGTTGGAGGCCCCCCTGGTGGCCCGCTTCAAGGTGCTGGCTGGTATGGATATTGCAGAAAAGCGGCGGCCGCAGGATGGGCACTTTACCTACACCTTCGGCAATCGCCGCCATGAACTGCGCATAGCCAGCGTGGGCACACTTTTTGGCGAACGTCTGACGGTGCGCATTATCTACCCCAATGCGGTGCGGCGGGGGTTGACCGATCTGGGGATGCTACCGGAGGATCTGAAGCGCTTTGAAGGGCTGCTGCGTTCCACCAGCGGTATTCTGCTGGTGACCGGCCCCACCGGCAGCGGCAAGACCACCACCCTCTACGCCGCTATGCAGCACCTGTACACTTCGGAGAAGTGTTTTCTGACCATTGAGGATCCGGTCGAGGTGCCCCTCGAGGGAATCAGCCAGATTCCTGTACAACCCAAGATCGATCTGGATTTTGGTGAAGCACTGCGTTCGGTGCTGCGGCAGGATCCGGATGTTATCTTGGTGGGAGAAATTCGCGACCGCACAACCATTGACACGGCACTGCGAGCGGCCCTTACCGGGCACCTGGTGCTGGCTACCTTGCATGCCAACGATGCCCTGTCCACCCCCATCCGGCTGCTCGAGATGGGGGCTGAGCCTTATTTGGTGGGTGCAACATTGCTGGGGGTGGTGGCGCAGCGGCTGGTACGCCAGGTCTGCCCGCAGTGTGCTGAGGCTTGCCCGACCCCTCCCGAAGCCCGTCTGCTCTGGGGGGAGGCTACACCGACGCATGAATACCGCGGTCAGGGCTGCGCCTATTGTCGTGGTACCGGGTTTTCTGGTCGGATGGGACTTTACGAGATCTATAGCCTGGATCAGGAAGCACGCCACCTGATTGCCTCGGGGGGATCGCTGGCCGAACTACAGGCGCGGGCAGCCAGCAGCCAGCATAAAGATCTCTGGGCCAAGGCGCTGGTGGCAGTGCGCGATGGGCGCACCACCACCTCCGAGGTTTTGCGAGCCCTGGGCTGGCGGGAGGTGTGAATGGGTCTGCGCTTCACCTACGAGGCCACCGATGCCGAGGGTAGGGAGATCTACCGGGGGGTTGTGGAAGCCGCTTCTTTGCGGGAGGCCCGCACGCGGATACGGGCTATGGGGCTTTTTCCACTGCGGCTTACACAGGCTCCCCAACGACCTTTGCGCAAGGTGCCGTTGCCAGAGCTGGTTATTCTGACCGAACAGCTCGCCACAATGGTGCGGGCTGGGGTGCCGCTTGTGCAGGCCTTGCACACCCTGAGCCTGCAAGCGGGTAGCCCTTCCTTGCGCGAGGCTCTGCGAGGGCTGCGGGAACGGATTGAGGCCGGGCAGGGATTGGCCCGTGCCATGGAGGACTATCCTCAGGTGTTTCCACCCTTGATGCGCCACCTGGTGGCGGCGGGGGAGTTGGGCGGTAGCCTGGAGGTAGTGCTGCAACGCCTGGCGGAGTATCTCGACAAAAGCTATGAACTGCAAGAGAAAACCCGCACCGCTTTGTTTTATCCCTGTTTTGTACTGGGGGTGCTGGGGGTGGTGGTGGCGGTGCTGCTGGTGTTTGTGATCCCAGTTTTTGCTCAGCTATACCGCGAAACAGGGGTGGCGCTGCCTGGGCCTACCCAGTTTCTACTCAGCAGTTCAGCCTTTTTTCGCCAGAACGGCTGGTGGTTGTTATTGATTAGCCTGCTGCTAGGATACGGGCTGAGGTTGTACTGGCGCACCCCGGGGGGGGCGGTGCAGATGGATGGCTGGCTGCTGCGTGTACCACTGATGGGTTCAATTCTGCTCAAGGCTGGACTGGCCCGCTTTGCCCGTACCCTGGCTACCCTATACGCTGGAGGGATTCGGATTACCGAGGCCCTCGAGGCAAGCCGTAAAGTGGTGGGCAACGCCGCCCTGGCGGAGTCTATTCTCCGGGTAGAGCAATCCGTGCAGCGCGGGGAAGCCTTGGCTACCGGACTGGCCCGTGAGCCCCTTTTCCTCCCTCTTTTTGTCAGAATGGTTTTGGTGGGGGAGGAGGCAGGGCGGCTTGAGGGGATGCTCAACGAAATTGCTTTTCACCTCGAGCGAGAGGTGGACTATAGCCTCAAGCGGCTTTCCAGCAGCATTGAGCCGGTGCTAACCCTCATCCTTGGGGGGGTGGTCTTGGTGGTAGCTTTAGCCCTGTACCTTCCACTATTTGATCTATCCCGTGTAATCAGAATGCCATGAGAACGAGCTTGCTCTGGCTATTTCCTGGCCTGCTTTTGGGGCTAATCTTGCTGTGGTTGCAAGGCAGCTATGAGCGGATGCGCGTCTTGCAGATGCAGGTAAGCCAGCTTCAACGTGAGCTGGATACCTTTACACCACCCCAGGCTGCAAGCAGACCGCCTGTTAAGCCAGAGGCCTTACCCCAGGTTTACACCTGGTTGGTGCGCCAGGCAGAGCAGCAAGGCCTACGGTTGGTGCGTCTGGAGCCCCAGGATGCTATGGCTCGACTGGTGCTGGAAGGGGGCTTTGCCTCCGTGTTCCAATTTTTGAAAAGCATGGAGCGCTCCCCGTTTGCCCTGTGGGTAGAGCGGTATAGCCTTATTCCTACGGTGCAATCGGCGCAGGAGTTGCAGTTGGAAATTATGGTTGGGGTGGAGATACAGAGGTAACGCTAAAGTTCAGAGTAGGTCGATTTGCTCTGGGAAAATAACTTGCTGGTAAACGCAAACCCCTGGTGGGCCCGGCCTGTATGAATGGCCTAGCACATTCGATGGTATCGTTGAGGCTTGATATTACCGGAATGTGCATTATGCGCTGATACTGTCGAAACAGCTTACCCGGCGAGTTGTTGCACATAAAGCAATAAATATTGCTCATAGGTCAAATGAATGTTAAACTGCTCCCACCGTCATTGCCGTGATGCGGTGTGAGTTAGGAGGAAACTATGCGCAAAGGGATCGTTGTGATGGTCTTGGTGGGGCTGTTGGGGGTTTCGGGTGCCCTGGCCCAGAGCTGTCTGGCTAATGTTAGGGCCAACGGTTTGACCGTGGGTACCAGCCCCGACTACCCGCCGTTTGAATCGCTCGATAAGAACAATAAAATCATCGGCTTTGATGTGGATCTGCTAAACCTCATCGGGGCTGAGCTGGGCGTTAAGGTCAACTTCATTGGGCAGAGCTTTGATGGTCTGATCCCTGCGCTGCTCACCAAAAAGATCGACCTAATTGCCGCTGGGCTGACCATTACCGAGGAGCGCAAGAAGTCGGTGGATTTCTCCCGGCCCTATATCTCCGGCCCCAACGTGATCATCACCCGCAAAGAGACCACTGGAATCAGCAAGCTGGAGGATCTGGCAGGCAAAAAAGTAGCGGTGCAGATCGGTAGCGCCCAGGAGAAAATCGCCAGCGGCGTGAAGGGGGCCGAGGTCAAGTCCTACAACCTCTACACCGACGCGGCCCTGGCCGTGAACACCCGCCAGGCCGACGCGCTCATCGTGCACCGCTTTGTCGGCCGGGCCTTTCTCAAGCAGTACCCCGACCTCAAGATCGTGGCTGAGCTCAACCAGGTGGACACCGGGCTGGCCCTGCGCAAAGAGTGCAGCGATCTGCGTCGGGCCATTGACGCGGCCATCGAGAAGCTAGAGAAGAACGGCAAGATGGACGAGCTGGCGGCCAAGTGGTTCAAGTAGATCCTAGTTTACGCCCTGCCTTATGGATTTTGGTCTGATCCGCGAAAGCCTGCCGTTCTTGCTCCAGGGGGCCTGGGTGACGCTGCGCATCACCGCCCTCTCGCTGGTGTTTGGGATTCTTTTGGGCACCCTGGTGGCGCTGGCCCGCATGTCCCCGCTGCGCTGGCTTTCGGGGCTGACCCTGGGCTACATCGAGCTGCTGCGCGGCACCCCGTTGCTGGTGCAAATTTTCCTGATTTTCTTCGGGATTCCCCAGCTTACCCAGCAGCAGATCAACGAGTTTGCGGCCGGGGTGATTGCCTTCAGCATCAACTCCAGTGCCTACGTGGCCGAAATCCTGCGCGCGGGGATCCAGAGCATCCCCAAGGGGCAGCGGGAGGCGGCGCTTTCCCTGGGCTTCAGCCCCACCCAAACCCTGCGCTACATCATCCTGCCCCAGGCTTTTACCCGGGTGATCCCCCCGTTGGTCAACGAGGGGATCACCCTGCTCAAAAACTCTTCGCTGCTCTCGGCGATTGCGGTGGTGGAGCTGACCCGTGCCGGCCAGCTTATCTCGGCCCGCACCTTCAAACCCTTTGAGATGTACCTGGCGGTCTCGCTGATCTACCTGGTTATGACCCTGGCGCTGAGTTTTGTGGCGCGGCAGCTCGAGCGCCGCTGGCAGGTTCGCTAATATGCCCCGCGCCGATCTCCCGCCTTCTGTGCCCATCGGCCCGCGGCTGCGAGCGGCCCGCCTGGCCAAAGGACTCACCCTGGAGCAGGTGGCCCAGCGCAGCGGGCTGGACAAATCCTTTATCAGCCGCCTCGAGCGCAACGCCACCGCCGCCTCGGTGGCCTCGCTCCTGAAGGTCTGCGCGGCGCTGGACATCCAGCCTGGGTCGCTTTTCGACCCGCCCAGCACCAACCTGGTGCGCTCTGGAGAGGCCCCCAGCGCCCACTTTGGTGGCTGGGGGGTGCGCGACTTCATCCTCTCGCGGGGCCTCCGTGGGGAGCTGATGCTCCTGCGCACCGAGATCGAGCCGGGGGGGCATGGCGGCAAGGAGCCCTACAGCTTTCCCAGCGACACCGACGTGGTCACGGTGCTGGAGGGCAGCCTGGAGTTCACCATTGGCGAGACCTGCTACACCTTATACCCGGGCGATAGCCTGACCTTTTCCGGGAAGGAGCCCCACACCTGGCGCAACCCAGGCAAAAGCCGGGCGGTGGTGCTGTGGGTGCTAAGCCCGGCCCCTTAGCGGAGGAAAACGTGAGATACCAACCTGCCGACTCCCTCGAGTCCCCCCGCTTTGCCGGGGTGCGCACCTTCATGCGCTTGCCTCACCTTCGCACCCTGGAGAACGTCGATTTCGTGGTGCTGGGCATCCCCTGGGACGATGCCACCACCCACCGGCCCGGGGCCCGCTTTGGCCCCGAGGGCATCCGCCGGGTCTCGATCATGCTCAGGCCCTGGAATCCCTACTGGGACGTGAAGATCTTCGACTACCTTTCCGGGGTGGACTACGGCGACGTACCGGTGGTGCCCGGCTACATCGAGGACACCTACGCCCGCATCGAGGCGGAGTTCGAGAGGATTGCCCGGGCCGGGGTCACGCCCATCGCCATGGGGGGGGATCACTCCGTCACCCTGGGTGAGCTGCGTGGCCTGGCCAAGGTGCACGGCCCGCTGGCCCTGGTGCACATCGACGCGCACCTGGACACCCTGGACCAGTACTTCGGGCGCAAATACAACCACGGCACCCCCTTCCGCCGCGCGGTGGAGGAGGGCCTGGTGGATCCGCACCGCTCCATTCAGGTGGGCATCCGCGGCTCCAATTACGGCCCCGAGGATTACCAGGGCACCCGCGACCTGGGCTACGAGCTCATCACCATGTACGAGTTGCAGCAGATTGGCCTCGAGGCCACCCTCGAGCGCATCCACCGCCGGGTGGGCCCGGCCCCCTGCTTTATCAGCATCGACATCGACGCGGTGGATCCGGCCTATGCCCCCGGAACCGGCACCCCCGAGGTGGACGGCTTCACCAGCCGGGAGATCCTGAGATTGGTGCGGGGCCTTAAGGGTCTGAACTTCAAGGCCGCCGACGTGGTCGAGGTGCTGCCGGCCCTCGACCCTGGGGAGATCACCGCTTATCTGGGGGGCAACCTGATCTACGAACTCATCTCGCTGCTGGCCTTGCGCAAGAAGGAGGTTGGATGAGCGAGGCCATCATCCAGATCCGGGGCCTCAACAAATGGTTCGGCAGGCTACAGGTGCTGCGGGAGGTGAACCTCGAGGTCGCCGCAGGCGAAAAGGTGGTGATCGTAGGGCCCTCGGGTTCGGGCAAGTCCACCCTGATTCGCTGCATCAACCGGCTGGAGGACTTCCAGCAGGGCGAGGTGATCGTGGACGGCATCTCCCTGAGCTCGGCCCGGAACCTCGAGGCGGTGCGGCGCGAGGTGGGGATGGTCTTCCAGCAGTTCAACCTCTTTCCCCACATGACCGTACTAGAGAACGTGGCCCTGGCCCCGCAAAAGGTGCGCGGCTGGCCCCGGGCCAAAGCCGAGCAGAAGGCGGTGGAGCTGCTGGAGCGGGTGGGCATCGCCGACCAGGCGCACAAATACCCCGGACAGCTCTCCGGCGGGCAGCAGCAGCGGGTGGCCATCGCCCGGGCGCTGGCGATGGAGCCCAAGATCATGCTCTTCGACGAGCCCACCAGCGCGCTGGACCCCGAGATGGTGGGGGAGGTGCTGGACGTGATGCGCGACCTGGCCAGAGGCGGCATGACCATGCTGGTGGTGACCCACGAGATGGGCTTCGCCAAAGAGGTGGCCGACCGGGTGGTGGTGATGGATCAGGGACAGATCCTCGAGCAGGCCCCGCCCGAGGTGATCTTCCAGAACCCCGCCCACGAGCGCACCCGCAGCTTTTTGCAGCGGGTCTTGCACCACTAAAAAGCCTATGCCAGAAGCACCCAAGCCTATGCTCGACGTGACCCAGACCCGCATCCCGGAAGGGGTGATCGACCTGGGGGTGGGGCATCCCAGCCTGGAACTCCTCCCGCTCGAGGAACTCCGCCAGGCGGCGCAGCACCGCCTGTCCCAGGGCGATCCCTCGATTTTGCAGTACGGCGCGGAGCTGGGGGACGCGCGCTTCCGGGCCGATCTGGCCCGCTTTCTGGGCCAGCACTACGGTTTTGCCGTAAAACCCGAGACCCTGCTGGTCACCGCCGGGGTATCGCAAGCCCTGGATCTGGTCTGCACCACCTTCACCCAGCCCGGCCAGGTGGTTTTGGTCGAGGAGCCCACCTACTTTCTGTCGCTGGGTATCTTCCGGGATCACCACTTGCAGGTGGTTCCCATCCCCACCGACGAGCAGGGCCTGGACGTGGAGACGCTGGAGGCCGCCCTGCGCCAGCACCGGGCGGCGCTGCTCTACACCATCCCCACCTTCCAGAACCCCACCGGAACGACCCTGAGCCAGCATCGGCGGGAGCGGCTGGTGGAGCTGAGCCAGCAACACGGCTTCCTGATCGTGGCCGACGAGGTCTACCAACTCCTGGGCTACCAGGCGGCCCCGCCCCCCTCCCTGGCCCGCTACCTGGACACCGGGTTGGTGCTCAGCCTGGGCTCATTCTCCAAAATCCTGGCCCCGGGTTTACGCCTGGGCTGGATTCAGGCCGCGCCCCGGCTGCTGCAAAAGCTCACCCAGAACGGCATGGTAGTAAGCGGGGGCGGGCTCAACCCCTTTACCTCGAGCATCGTGCGCAGCGCCCTGGAGCTGGGCTGGCAGGAACGGTACCTGCAAAAGCTTCGCCACACCTACCGGGGTCGCCTGGAGGTGCTGCTGGAGGCCCTGTCCCAAAACGGCCTCCGGCCCCGCTACCGGCCGGAGGGGGGCTATTTTGTCTGGCTCGAGCTAGACCCCGCCATCAACAGCCAGGCTTTGCTGGAACGGGCCCTGCAGACCGGGGTGCGCTTTCAACCCGGCCACCGCTTCTCCAGCCAGGGCCGCCTGGCCCATGCGCTCAGGCTCTGTTTTGCTTACTACGAACCCCCCGAGCTGGTCGAGGGGGTGCACCGATTGGCGCGGGCCCTGCAAGGGTACCCAGGGGAAGCGGCCGGCGTATAGCTTTCCAGGCCCAGGTGTGGTTTGCGCCAGCCGCCTGGATGATTTTGTGCTGAATCCACCATTAAGGTAAGGCTGGTGCAAATCACCATCGGCTCAACATTCAGCCAGCTATAGTTTTTCATGAGGTAGCAGCAACTCGAATCGGTTCCGGTATTTCGTGGAGCAAACTACAGTGAGTTCGGGCATACTCGAAAGACTGCTGGGGGCGCTGGGCCAGGCCCTGAGGCCGGGGGGAGACCCCCAGTCCCTGGCCCGGCGGGGCCTCAGCGCCCTGGTTCAGACCCTGGATGCCTGCGGGGCCTGGTTGCGGCTGCGTGAAAACGGGCTGAGCCTGCTGGCTGCGGTGGGGGTCGAGCCGCCGGAGGAGGCCCATCTAACCCCACAAGAAGCCGAGGCCCTGGCCGCTGGCCATGTGCTGGTCTACCGCCTGCCCGAGGAGGCCACCGGCCCAGCCAGCGCAGGCTGGGGGGCGCTGGGGTACCAGGGGTTGATACTGGCTCCGCTGCATGGCGGTGGGGAGTTGCTTGGGACGCTGGCCCTGCTCTTTGCCGAGCGGCCACCCCCGGTGGCCCGGGCCCTCGAGGAGGTACTGCCCCTGTTTGGACTGCTGCTCGAGCGGGCCCGCGCAGAGGAGGAACTCGTCCGCCGGCAGCGGCTGCTTGAGGCCCTGCACCAACTGGATCGGGCTATGCTGGAGGGAAAAAGCCTGCTCGAGGTGGCCCGGATTGGGGCCGAGGCGGCCCAGGGGCTCCTCAAGGCGCAGGCGGTAGCGGTTTCTCTGGTGGAAAAGGAAGGACACCGCCTGGTGGCGGCGGTGGGGGGGGCGCTCGAGCCCCTGGTGGGCCAGCTTGCGCCCCTGGGGGAGGGGTTCTACCACCAGGCCTGGCGCAGCGGAGAGCCAGCCCTGCTGCCTGAAATCCCCGATCAGGGGATGTCCGGCTGGCTTTTGGCGCTGGCTCCGCTCAAGAATGCCCTCATACTGCCTCTGAAGCCCGTTGGCACCACACTGGGGTTTGTGGGGCTGTACGGCCTGGGCGATCCCGATGCGGCCAGGCCCCTGGCGCAGTCCTTTGCGGCTCAGCTATCGCTGGCCTTGCTGCACGAGCAAAACCGCGAGGCCCTGTTCCAGCGGGCTCGAGAGCAGGAGGTGCTGCTGCGGGCGCTCGAGGCCCTGGGTGAGGCCGCCAACCCCGAAGAGGCCGCCCGGCGCCTGGGGGCGCTTGCCCTGGAGCTGCTGCCTTCGGAGTGGGCCGCGGTGCTGCTCCTGGAACAGGGTGTGCTGCGGGTGGCGGCCGCCAGCGGGGCCATGGCTGGGTCGCTTGGCCTGCGAATCCCGCCCGATCAGGGGCTCTCCTGGGCGGCTCTTCGCCAGGGCACCCAGGTGGTAGCGGACACAACGAAAGATCCCCGGGTCTACACCCCCCCGGAGTTTCCGACCCCTCTTGTCGGCGGCGAGGTCGTCACCCCCCTGCCGGGATCCCATGGGGAGGCCCTGGGCGTGCTGATAGTTTTCCGCTCAACCCTTCCCTACACCCCGCAGGAGGCCCGGCTGGTGGAGGCGCTGGCCCAGGCCGGCGCCACCGCGTTGCAGCGCGCACAGCACAACCTGGAAGCCCGCCTGATGCTGGAAGGGGCCTTGCTGGTTGCACAAGAACCGGCCCCTGAGAGCCTAATCCAGGGCTTCGCCCAGCTTATGGCACAGGTGGTGGGGGGTGGCCGGGCGGCCATCTGGGCCCACCCGGAGGGGCGGCGGCCCTGGCGGTTGCTGGGGGTGGCCGGGGTGGGCGCCGAAGCGGCCTCCTTTTTTGAAGCCCGCCTTGACCCGGAGGCTGGGGGCTGGACAGGCTGGATCTACCGGCAGCAGAGGCCCCTGGTGATAGAGGATGTGGCCTCGCCGCCAGTGGAGCCCGCCCCGGTGGAGGCTTCGGGCATCAGGCTATATGGCGTGCAGAGCGTTCTGGGTGTAGCGGTGGGCAATTTTGGGGTGGCCTACGCCGAGCCGGGCAGCCGGGGTAAGTTTTTTGCAAGCTTCGAAGTAACGCTGCTCGAGCGCCTGGCCGGGATGCTGGCGGGGGGACTGGAGCGGCACCGGCTGGCTGTGGCCGAGCAGCGGGTGCGCCGGGCGCTGGAGCGGCTGGCCCAGGTGCCTCCGGGCGACCTCGAGGCGCTGGTGCGGGCTCTGGGGGAGAGCCTGGGGGTGCGCTGGGCTTTTATCGACCGACTGATCACGCCCGAGCGGGCCCTGGCGGTAGCGGTCTATGGCGGGGCCTCCTTTGAGTACGACCTGCCAGGCACCCCATGCGCCGATGTTTTTGCTGGCAATTTCTGTGAGTACCCGCGGGGGGTCACGGCCTGTTTTCCGGAGGATCGGCTGGCTGCCGAAATGGGGGCGGAGGCCTACCTTGGGGTTCCTCTGCGCGGTGAGGGTGGGCGGGTGCTGGGCATCCTGGTGGCCATGCACGACGCCCCGCTACCCGAAGACGAACGCGACCTGCGACGGGAAATTGTACTGGCCTACGCCCAGCGGGCTGCGCTGGAGCTGGAACAACAGGAGAACCGCGCCCGCCTCGAGGCCACCGCCCGGGTGCACAGCCTGCTGCGCCCGGCCCAGAACAGCCAGGAGGTGATCCAGATCGCTGTGGAGGCCGTGCTGCACGAGACCCGGGCCACCACCGCCCTGCTCTCGCTGTACCGTGAGAACGGGGACTATCTGGAAGTGGTGGCGGCGGCGGGCTACCTGGCCGAGGTCGCGCGGGGACGGCGGATGGAACGGGGAATGGGCTTGTCCTGGCGGGTGTTTGAAGAGGAGAAGCCCCTTTACTTCGAGGACGCCTCACAAACATCCCAGGCCATTTTCTTTTCTGGAAAGCCCAGCCGGGCGGCCTACCTGGGGGTTCCGCTGCGCGATGCGCAGGGGCGAATTCTGGGGGTGCTATCCGCCGATACCGCTGAGCAAGGCAGCGTGTTGTTCCCCGAGGATCGCCACTTTCTGGTGGCCCTGGCCGAGGCCACTGGGGCGGCCATGGCCCGCCTGGACGCGCTGCACCAGGCCCAGATGGAGGCCCGACGCTTCCGGGTTCTGGCCGAGCTCTCGGCCCGGCTGGAGGGATTGGAGGCCCCCAAAGAGATCCTGGAGGAAGCCCTGGAGGCCCTGTACCGCATCAGCGGCTTCCAGGTGGCCTGTTTTCATGAGGTTGCCCCGGAAGGCCTGCGGCTTTTGATGGTGGCTGGAGAGCCTTCGGAGGACTGGCTCCAGCGGGCCTGGCATGAGACATACCCCCCCGGCCACGGACTGCGGGGCCGGGTGCTGCTAACCGGGGAAGCCCTGTACGTTCCGCACTACCCGGATCACCCCCTGGCCCTGGCTGCTTCGGTGGCGATGGGGCTCAAGTGCGCTGCTTATGCACCGGTGCGTTTTTCCGAGCGGACGGTGGGGGTGTTGAGCCTGCTGGATTTCCGTACGGCCTACCTCGAGGATCCGCTGCCCTTGCTCAATTTCGCGGCCCGCCGGCTGGCCAACGCCCTGGAAAAAGCGGAAAACCTGCAACAGCTCCGCACCACCCGTGAAGAGGCCCTTAAGGCCCTGGGTCTGGCGCTGGAGTACCGCGACCTCGAGACCGCTGGGCACACCGAGCGGGTAACGCGGCTGGCCCTGGAGCTGGCCGAGGGGATGGGCCTGAGCGAGCCAACCCTCACGCATCTGCGCTGGGGGGCCTATCTACACGACCTGGGTAAGCTCGCCATCCCCGACGGCATCCTGAAGAAGCCGGAAAAACTGACGCTCGAGGAGTGGGAGCAGATGAAGGCCCACACCGTTCTGGGTGAGGAGATGGCCCGGCGCATGGGCTTCCTATCCCCGGCCACCCTAGCGGTTATTCGCCATCACCACGAGCGCTGGGACGGCTCGGGCTACCCCGACGGGCTGGCCGGGGAGGCCATCCCCTTGCTGGCCCGCATCTTTGCCCTGGCCGACGTGTACGACGCGCTCACCTCCCAGCGGCCCTACAAACGGGCCTGGCGCCCCGAAGAGGCCCTGGCCGAGATCGCAGCCCAGGCTGGGCGGCACTTCGACCCAACGCTGTGCCGGATCTTCCTCCAGCGGGTGGGGGGCTAAAGGCTGAATAGCGCCCAGCGCCTGGTGTGGGCCGCAGTTGGTTATGGCTTGCGCCGAAGCGCTTTTCTTCACGGCGGATACGGGTGTGCGGATGGATCGAGCCTTCCAAAGGTAACGCTGCATGTAGCGCTCCGGTTCCGTACACTGTAGCTATGCTGCACACGCTGGGGGGGTTGCGGCTGGCCGGGAGCAACTTTGGGCGTGAGAAGCCCCTGTTGCTGCTGGCCTACCTGGCCCTGGAGGGCCCCAAGCCCCGGCGGTTTCTGGCCGAGCTGTTCTGGCCGGAGGCCGCCGACCCCCTGAACTCGCTGGCGGTGGCGCTGGCTAAGCTGCGCAAGCTGGGGGTGGCCTACAGCGATGAGAGCCGGGCCTGGGTAGATTTCGAGTGCGACGCCCTGGCTTTACAGGACGCGCTACGGGCGGGCCGTTGGGAGGAGGGCATCGCCCTGTACAAGGGGCCCTTTGCCGAGGGGTTGCGATCGGGCGAGGTGGGGAGCGAGCTCGAGGAGTGGGTCTACGAGGTGCGCGAGCGCCTGGCCCGCGAGGTGCGCCAGGCCTGCTTGGTGCTGGCTGAGAAAGCGGCTACCCAGGCCAACTTTGCCGAGGCCGCGGGCTATGCTGAGCAGGCCTACCGGGTGGCTGGAGCGCCGCCCCTGGAGCCCGAGGAGCTGCCCAGGGTCTACCGCTTGCTGCTGGCGGGCGAGCACCCCCTGGCCGAGACCCTCGAGCGCGAGGCCAGGGAACTGGGGATTACCCTGGGGGGCTCGAGCCAGGCCGCGCGGGGCCGTCTGCGCCAGGAGCTGGTGGGGCGGGAGCGCGAGCTGGCGGCCCTGCTGGCCCTGGAGGAGGGGGCCTGGGCCTGGGTGCGGGGTGGGGCGGGGCTGGGTAAAACCGCTTTGCTGCGCGAGCTCGAGGTGCGCACGGGCTGGCTTTACCTGCCGGCCCGGTCTGGGCTGCCCTATGCCACCCTCGAGCCCCTGCTGGAAAACCTGCAGGGCGGTGAGGAGGCTTTGCTGCGGCGGGCAGTGCAGTTGCGCGAAAACCTTTTGCTCGACGACTGGGAGCAGATGGATAGCGAAAGCCAGCGGATATTGACCCGTTTGCGCGGCCTGCGTCCCCCCATACGGGTGGTGATGGCGGGTCAGGACGCGCCGTCTTTTGCCATAGATAAGCTGGTAGAGCTGGAACCGCTCACCGCCGAAGAACTGGCTGGTTTTCCCGGTGCCCTCGAGGCCACCGGGGGCATCCCGGCCTTGGTGGGGGCCTGGTTGCGGGGAGAACCCATCCAGACCGCACTGGAAGCCCGCCTCCTGGGCCTAAGCGAGCAGGCCCGCCAGGTCTATATGAGCTTGGCGCTGCTGGAAACTCCAGATCTCTTTTTGGTGCGGCAAGCCCTCAATCTGAGCGCCAGTGAGATGGCCCAGGCCGTAGACACCCTCCTCTCAGCCGGCCTGATTGACCTCAGCGGGGCTGTGTTCGGGCGCGAGGCGGCCCAGCGCTACATCGCCGAGCGTCCCACCCTCGAGGCCAGACTCAGCCTGGGGCTGGCCCGCCTGCTCAAGCCCCAACAGGCCCTCCCGCTTTACCGCCGCGCCAAGGCCCTGCTCGAAGATGCCGACCTACCCCGGCTTCAGCAGGCCTATATCACCTGGGCCCAGGAGCTGATTCGCCGGGGTTTCCCCAGGCGTGCTGCCGAAGAACTGAAGGAAGCACCCAACCACCCCGAGATCACCCTGCTGCGGGCCCGCGCCTTCGAGCGAGCAGGCCTGTACAAAGAAGCCCTGGAAGTGATGCGCTTCATGCCTGATACCCCCGAGCACCTGGCCCTCAAAGCCACCCTCTACCATCGTTTGGGCCGGGCCGACGAGGCCCAGGCCTGCGCTGAGCAAGCCCTGTCTGGCGGAATCGAGGCCAGGGCCGAGGCGCAAAATACGCTGGGCCTAATTTTTCATGCCAGGGGCGATTTTCAGAAAGCCGCATCTGCCTTCCGCCGCGCTGCTGCCCTGTGGCTGGCCTTGGGGGATGAAAGCCGGCGCTTGGGCGCTTTGAATAACCTGGCTGTGGCCCGATCGAGGATGGGAGAGGACGTTGAGCAAGTTTATCGGGAGGTACTCGAGATAGCAAAAGACAACCCAAGAGTCCAAGCCCAAATACTGATTAACCTTGGGAAAGAGTTCGAGCGACAAAAGCGTTTTGTGGAAGCGCTGGAAAGTTACCAGCAAGCCGAGCGGGTTGCCCAGGAATCGGGCAACCTAAGACAGGCTGCTTTGGCTCAGAACAACATAGGCGTTGTTTTTCACATTACAAAAGAAGTGGACAGTGCCCGCATTTATTATCACCGGGCTATTCAAGCTGCACGTGAAGCCGGGGAGGTCAACGTATTGGCGATGGCCCTGGGTAACTTGGCCGAACTGGATGGTGATGTTGAAGTCTGGAAGGAAGCCATCGCCGTCTCGGAGAACGCAGGCAACTACGATCTAGCCCAACAACACAAGGATCTCTTGCGGGCGTTCATGGAGCGTTCAGGCTAGCTCTGCAAGCATTTACCCATGCCACTGAGCGCGTACCTGCTGGACGAAACACTCTGGCTGGAGGTAGACGATGCGATGGGGAATTCACATGTTTTTGCTGATGAGCTTGCTTGGCTGTGGCCCCACTGGGGAGATGGCTGGGCCACCCGTTACGGGTACTGTCTACCCCTCACCCCGCAGGGCTACCTGGATGGAAGAGGTGAGGGTAACCATCCCCTGGACATCGCGTTCGACTCCGACGGCGAAGCTGGCTGAGATTCCGCTGGAAGTGCGCACCGAGCCTGCTTCTTCGGGAACAGGCAGCGTGGTGATTTTCAAAGTGCCCAGCAACTTCTGGGGGGGGCCGCAGAATTTTGAAATTCTGGAAGGGGCCAACCGGGTGACCGGAAGTCTAACCGTGCTGGGCCAGACCGTGTTCGAACAACCCGAACCCGAAGCCCTGGCCGTTATTCAACCCTCGGTTCCCGATAGCGGTTTCGAACAGAAAATTGCAGATGGCGGTTTGCGGGTCGTTCCGTTTTCGGGGGGGAGTAAATCGGTTCCGCTGGGTGGCCGATCGGGCCCCTGTGCCGGTAGGTTGGTTAGAGTGGCGCGTGACCCAGCCAGGCTGACCAGCCCTGTTTCCATTGGGGCCTTGCTCGAGCGGCTCGAGCAGAGCGGGGGGAGTTCTGTGGTGGATGTGGATGGGGTTTTGGGGATTGATCCGGTTTCTGGACACGATCTCGACCCCACCATCCTAACCGACCCTTCCCCGAATACCAAACCCATCAACGCCCGCACAGCCGTAAAAGTGCGGCAGGGGAGCAACTACACCGGGGCGGGCATCACCATCGCTGTCGTGGATACCGGAGTCAAAAACCTGAGCGGCCTCACCCTGCGGAGCGGCGGGGCCGACTTTGTCAATCCAGACACGCCCAACCCCCTGCAAGACGAGTACACCCAGGGCGGGGTGGTGGTGGGCCACGGCACCGCGGCGGCGGTGCTGGCCGCGCACGCGACCTACGGCATCGCCCCAGGGGCCGGCATCCTGCCGATTAAGAGTTGCGACAAAGACGGGAAGTGTCGGCTCGAGGCGGTTATCCGCGGTATCTGCCACGCGGTGGTCTATGCGGAGCAGAACCCCCAGGAGCGGCTGGTGCTCAACCTGAGCCTGGGCAGCGACACCCCCAGCGAGATCGTTTACATCATCCTCAAGGACGCCCTGATGAAGCGCGGCATAAACGGGATCTCAGTGGTGGCGGCAGCAGGCAACGACTGGGCCCTCCGCAGCAGCAAGCGCGGGGTGCTGCACCACTTCCCGGCCTCCTTTGGCGGCAGCCGGGGGCTTTCCGTGCGGCGCGAGCCGGGGCGCTCCATGACCGTGCTCAAGGGGCTGTTTAGCGTGGGGGCGGTGGGGGATTACTCCGGCACCTTGCGGGTGAGTAGCTTTAGCGGCCAGGGCGACTTCGTGGATCTGGTGGCCCCCGGCGAGCGGGTCTTGAGCCTGAGCCCTGCGGGCAGCCTGGGGGAGTATACCGGTACCTCGTTTGCCGCGCCCATTGTGAGTGGAGCGGTGGCGGTTATTCGGCAGGCCACCAGCCTGGTACCCCTCACCCCGGAGGCGCTCGAGCTCACCTTCCTGGCCAACTACACCGACCCGACCACCCCCGGCGCACCGGAGGAAGCCCAGGGTCGGGGCTTGCTGGATTTGACCCGTGGCCCCTAGATAAGCACGCTCACCGACTGGTTGGTATGCACCCGCCGGATGGCCTGGGCCAGCAGGGGCGCGGTGGGCAGGATGGTATAGCCCAGGGCCGGGTTGAGCGCGATGGTATCGGTAAAAACCACCTCACGAATGGCGGGGTGGGCCAGGTTCTCGCGGGCGTTGCCCACCAGCACGGCGTGTGAGGCCATTACAATCACTTCCGGGGCCGCGCCCGCGGCAAGCAGGGCCTCCACTCCGCGCCGGATGGTGCCGCCGGTGGAGATGATGTCGTCAATAATCAGGGGACGCTTGCCCGCCACGTCCCCAATCACATAGCTCACCTGGGTTTCGCGGGGGCCGGTGCGGCGTTTGGCCAGGATGGCCAGCGGCAGGTTCAGGCGCTCGGAGAGCCGTCGGGCCTGCTCGGCCCGCCCCGAGTCGGGCGAGACCACCACCGCGTTTTCGGTGAGGTTCTGACGCTCCAGATACTCAGCAAAAAGCCGCACCGCCGAGAGCTCGTCCACCGGTTGATAAAAGAAGCCCTGAATCTGCGGGGCGTGCAGGTCTACGGTGATCACCCGGTGGATGCCCACGTGCTCCAGAAGCCCCGCCACCAGGCGCGCGGTGATGGGCTCGCGCCCCTGGGTCTGTTTGTCCTGGCGGGCGTAGCCGAAATAAGGAATCACCGCGTTGATGCGCCCCGCGCTGCTGCGGCGCGCTGCGTCGGCTAGCACCAGAAGTTCCATCAGGTGGTCGTTGACTGGAGGGGCGGTGGACTGGAGCAGATACACGTCGTCGCCGCGGATGCTCTCCAAAAGCCGCACCTGCACCTCGCCGTCGGGGAAGCGTTCTACGGTGGCCTTGCCGAGCGAGATGCCCAGGGCCCGGGCCACCGCCTCGGCCAAGGGACGGTTGGCGTTGCCGCAAAACAATTTGACCTGCCCACCGTTGGCGTGCCGTATTTCTTCTGCCTGTTCTGATCCCAGCCACTCTGTTATCGATGCGCCCCCCATGCTGTCTCCTCCTCGAGTACTAGCAAGCCGACCCCATCTGCTCTATCTGGTGTTTTCAGTATACCTTGGGTAACTGACCCCAAAACCCTGGCAGCCCCCGGAACTGGCCTTAATCAAAGGCATCCTGGTCAAACCAGCCTGAGAGGAGCATTGCTGCGGGGTCTGACTGCCAGAGCGAGAAGCGCTTGGCCCCTACCTAACTGCTTAGAACCTGGCTGATTAACTGAGCCAGACGTTCGGAAGCCCTTTCTAAGAAGGTCTCGAATGCGATGGGGGCCTCGCTGCCTGCCTGGTCGGTAATGGCCCGCAGCAGGGCCATGGGCAAGCCTAAGCGTCTGGCTGTCCACAAAGCAGCGGCTCCCTCCATCTCCACGGCATCGGCGGCGAATACCCGGCGCACCTCTTCGGCCTCACCGCGGTGGGCCAGGAAGCGGTCGGCGCTGGCAATTCGCCCTAGTTGAATGGGTAGGCCCATGGCCTGGGCAGTACGCAACACCTTTGAGGTGAGCCCGGTGTCGGCGGGGATGAAGCGCTCACCGGTGGCCAGCTCGCCTGGGGCACGCCCGAAAGCCGTGATATCCACGTCGTACTGCACAGCGTCCTGGGCCAGTATGAGATCCATTGTTTTGAGTGTGGGGTTCAAAGCCCCAGCAACCCCTACCCAGAAGGCCTGCGCAGGGTTAAATCGAACCTTGGCATAGGCCACCGCGGCGGAGGCGGCCACCTTGCCCACCCCGGTTTCCACCAGCACCACGGGATAGCGCCCCAGCGATCCTTGGTGAATGATCCAGGGGCCGTCCAAAGTCTCTTTTAGGCTCAATAAGCGGCGCAAAGCCTGGGCCTCGAGGCCCTCGGCAGCGAACAGGGCAACCATGGGCATACCAGGCTAGACTAACATTCACCACCGGCCTATGCCAGCGCGCTGAGCCCGCTTGCTGCATCACCATAGCCCCCTGTGGGGTTCTAAGATACTTTTTGATCTAAGTATAGAGTTTATTGTGAAATTTGCACCAAAAATGCAGCCAGTGCAGTTATGCCAAGTAACACGAGGCCCCTATCCGGGGGGTGCTTAATTGGGGTGACTTATGCCAATCTGTACTTAAGACGCATAAACGGAGAGGACTATGAAGATGGGTCGTATTAAACCAATAGGGCTGAGACCCGCTGGGAATGCACTTGTCATCACAGTCTTGGTGGCTCTGATTATGGTTATTTCGCTGCTTTCCATTACCACCAGCCTGACCGTGAGCAACCGCCAAGTGGCAACCAACCAGGGGCTGGCTAACCGTGCACAGTTTGCCGCCGAGTCTGGGTTGCTTAGGGGGCTACAGAGCTACCAGATGGCCCTTAATTACCTGAAAGGAATCAGGGTAGATCTGTCCGGGGGCAACGCGGCGGCCGTGCGCGCGGCTTATGTGCAAGCGCTGTATCGCTTCTGCTATGGCAACAGCACCGCTGGGCCCTCCTTGAGCGCTTTCGAGAACACCCTAAATACCATGCAGACCGGCACCTTGTGCGAGGCTTTACCCATAGACCCCACCCTTTCCCCGGCTGAGGTCGGCAACGAGCGCCTGGCCATCCTCATCAATCCCTTGCTATTCGACAACACTGTTTACAACGGCCAGGTGAGCAACCCAGCAGAGTACTGGGGCCGCCTGGCCCTGGGCATGGGGGGCTCGGAGGGTGTGCTGGGTTCGTCAGATGGCCTGGAAGACCGTTACGTGGTGCAGGTCGATTTTACGCCGCGCCGTATTCTCATCCAAAATAGCGCGCCAGTGCTGGTGTTTGGTGATCCCAACAATGCCATTATCGCTACGGGCCGTGTCGTGCAGGGAACCACAGTGCTGGCCGAACGCCGGGTGGCTCGAGGGGTGTCCGCGGCTAGCAGTTTGGGGGTTACCAATGTAACCATCCAAAACATCAGCTTCTCCTACTTCGCGTTTTTTGTAAACAACACCGTGCGCTCCAACGGCAGTCGGGTGGTGTTGCGTGATGGCTTTACTGTAAATGGCCCTGCTTTTACCAATGGCCGCTGGGCTTTCGAACAGCGCACGCCGCCAGCCACCTTCAACTTTGGTGGTCAATTTGGTAGTGCGGGGTGCGAGCAGGGCGCCGAGACCTGTACCGAGGCTCAGCGGTTGGCTGGTAGGGGCTACTACCTGGGGGATGGTAACAACACCAGCACTTTTGCAACCGTTCCGGAAAACGACTCGGCTACCGGGCTTGCAGGGATTAATCCCAGCTTTGCCCGTTTGCGTAACCCAGCGGGAAACTTTTTGTGTCGGGATGAAAACGGGGGCCAGGTGGTTTGTGCCGACGATGCACCGGCCAGCACCTGGCTGTATGACGTGAACTGGCAGCGCAACCCGATACCCATGCCGGGTAGCGATGCCATCACCCGCTTCGAGCGGAACGCGGCCGGTGGCACCCCTACCACCAGCAGAGACGATAACGGCAACCTGCTTCGCGATGCCAACGGGCGGATTGTGGTAAGCAACCCTACCGATACCGCTGGGTTCTTTATCGACAGCAGTCTGTTCACGGCCTCGAGCAGCAACCAGGCTTCTAGCGGCTGGAGGAATGTTTCAGGTGGTACGGTGGTGATCAACCTGGCGACGGTTCCCCAGCCGAGCGCCAGCGTACTGCAAAACAACACCGGTCGCTATGTGGGAACGCCAACCGTTCGCGTGTACGTAGAAAATGGCCGTCAGCGCATCAGTGTGACGGCTACCTACGTCACTGGATACGCCCTGGCGGTGCAGCAGGAATGCTATACGCCTCCTCCACCTGGTGGCGGCGGTGGCGGTGGTGGTGGCGGCGGCGGTGGCGGCGGCGGTGGCGGCGGCGGGGTATGGCTGCCTGAGCTGCAAAAACTGGCCGACTACCTTTTCAACTTGGGCTCCATGGCCCACGCCCAGAGCTTCACCATCACCATCGACTGCTCCCGTGGTGGAACGCCGCGCTACCGCACCTACTGGACCAACAACCCGAACGACCCTAATATCATCCAGAACCCCAGGCCCACCCTACGCCAGACCATTACTGTGGTCTACGAGGTGGATGAGCAGGGCCAGGTTAGCAAGATAGCCGATAACAGCGCAGGTGTTCAGACCCTTCCCAGCGGCGGCCTTATCTTGAGCAACAGTGCGGTGCCCAGGTCGGCCATTCCTCCCATCCAGGGGCCACCCCCCGGGGGGCGCTTCAATGGTGTGATTTACAGCAGCGGTGATCTGGCTGTACGCAGTGTGGGCGATGTGAACAGCGCCAGCGAGGCCAACAACAGCCGGGCTGTGGCCGGTTACCAGCAACTATCTATCGCTGCAAGAAACAATATCCTGATTCAGTCGAACCTGCGCTACCAGAGCCCTATCCCCGATCCCCTGCCGGCTGACCCTGGCCAGTGGCCGCGCAACCTCCTGGGTTTGTATGCGGGTCAGGATGTGCGGCTTGATCCTCAAGGCTATCTATCCATCACCAGCAACAGCAACCGCAACTTGCTGGTAGACGGTGTGGTCATGGCCCAGAATGGGGAGGTACGTGGGCATGATTCCGCCTTTGATACCTGTGCTAATGCCACCCGTTTGCGGGATGGTGGCAGTTTTCAGGTGTTTGGGGGTGTGATTCAGAACCGCCTGGGGGCCATTAACTGTGGGGTGGTAAGCGGGGTGTTCCGGGGATATCGTTCCAATCACACCTACGATAGGCGGTTGCTTGATCCAGCCTACCGTCCGCCCAGCTTCCCGGAAGTAAGCAATGCCACCCTTAGTACGACGGTCAACACCTTTTTGCAGGGGAGTGGGAGCAACGCGAGCAACCAGGGTTTCTGGCGCTTGATTGGTCAGTAGGGGGTATTTATGAGCCTCGAGCCCGCCCTCTTAAAAAAATCGGGCCTCACATTGGTCGAGATACTGGTGGTGATGGCCATTCTGGGTATTCTGCTGGCTATTGCTTCGGTTAATCTCAACGGTGCGCGCCAACGGGCGCTGGTGCGTGAAGCGGCGGCTTCGGTGGCCACAGCGCTGTTACAGGCCCGTAGCGAGGCCCAGCGCTACAACAGCAACGTTGTGGTTGCGCTAGAAGGGGGGGGTACGGCCTTCACCATCCGTCAGGTGCGCAACGGGTCGCTGGTCAGCCGCACGGTTCGGTTGCCAGCCGGGACGGTGGCCCAGGTGCCTGCGGGAGGGGCCACAACACTGACCTATCGCGCCCCGTTTGGAGTGTTGGACGGTGGGGGTGCTGCCTTTTGCTTCAGGCTGGTCAGTCAGGATGTGCCTTGTGATACTTCGCTAACCACTGCACCCCGAAGCGTGGTGGGTGTGGTGGGTTTGGTTGGAAAGGTGGTGGTGTTCAATTAGCACAGCGTTTGAGGAGGGCCGCCGGTGCGCAAGGCAGTGGGATGTCGGCTCAAACAAAGGCAGTATGCGCGTCTCAGCGGGGGTAACCCTGGTTGAACTGCTGGTGTCCATTGTGCTGCTGGGCGCTTTGTTGGCTGCGGTGGCCGGAGCGGTGACGACCATCTTTGGGGCCACGCGCAGCGCGCAAGCGGGGATAGACGCCAACGCACAAGCGCGTGAGATTATGGAGACCGTGCGGGTGCAGTGGGTTAGTGGGCCAGCGGCCCGGGCGGCCTACGATGCCAACTGCATTAGAATCGCATTGCCAGAAGGGGCCAGCATTACTGTGGGTGCCGTTAATCCAGCCACCGATGCCTATACACCCCAGCCTGTTAACGTTGTGCCCCCGGCGGGTAGCTGTCCGGGTGGTAGCTATAGCCAGCCGCTCAAGAGGGTGCAGGTTACGGTTGTACGCAACGGTCGTGAACAAAGCCGTCTCACCCTGGATCTGTCCCGACCCTAGGAGGGGTTTATGCGCAAATACGGGGTTACCCTCGTCGAGCTGCTGGTGGCCTTAGCCATCCTGGGTGTTTTGGTTGCAGCATTTACGGGGTTTTTTGTCTCTACCCTGCGCGCGACCAGCGATTTTGATCGCCGCAATGAGCTTTTGCTGGACGGTCAGATTGCCCACCAACTACTGGTCTCGAGGCTGCAAGAGGCCTGGTTTGTGTACCCCGCCGGTCAGAGCATCGTCCTGAGCGGGCCGGCTGCCTGGCAAACCACCAATCCCGCTTCGGGAAGCAACGTCTGGACGGTGGGCGACCAGTTTGTGGCGGTGGTTTTGCCCCCGTTGCGGGTAGGGTCTGTCTGTAGCCCCGCCACCCCCGGCCAGACCGAGGGCTGTTATCGCTTTTTTGCCTACTATCCACTTAGCCGGGCGGCCTATGTAGCCAACTCGAGCGGCATCTTCGATCGCCTGCCGCCCGATGCAGCCAATCCAGATGCCTGGGTTTTGATGCAGTACACGGGCTTTCTAGAACCCTCCACGGTGGTTTCAGGCAGCGCAGCCCCTACGGGTGGGGCTGCGGGCGCGCTGGGTGGTACAAGCGTGGCCTTGGTGGCCGACTACCTCGCCCCCAGGCGTTCTTTCTTCAGCATTACAGAGGTTGCCGCAGGGCCTCCGGCCATCCGCCAGGTGAGCGTTAGCCTGCAATTCAGCCGGGTGGTGCAGGGGCGCACCCTTAGCGTGGGGGGGGCAGGCACCTCGCTGAGCGCAACCGTGCAGCCCCGCAATCAGGGCGTGTTGGCTCCGTAGGCCTCCTGGGCGATCTCGATGGTTTCCTGCACATGGAGGTTGCTATGCAGCAGCCGTTCGGCCCAGGCCTTGGCGCTTTGGGGGTCGTGGTCGCGGTAGTTGCCGCACTCGAGCTCGCTCACCCCTGGCACCGGCTCGGTGTGGTTGACCACGTCCTGTAGTGTAGCCCTAAAAGCCTCCAGCACCTTCTGGGGCCCCGGCTCGCCCAGCACCACCAGGTAAAAGCCGGTGCGACAGCCCATGGGCGAGATATCCACCACCCCGTCCAGGTGGCTGCGGATATAGCTGGCCAGGAGGTGCTCGAGGGTGTGGATGGCCCCGGTGCTGAGGGCCTCCTGGTTGGGCTGGGCGAAGCGCAGGTCGTATTTCTCGATCAGGTCGCCCTTGGGGGTTTCCTTCACCCCGGCCAGCCGCACATAAGGAGCCTGGACTTTGGTGTGGTCGAGGCGAAAGGATTCGGGGATCACAAGGGGTCTAGGCATACCCCCAGTTTACCGCCTCGCGGGGCCTTAGCCTCTGAGCTTCCGCCACAGCTCTGGGGTTAGCAGCAAGAAGACCGGGATTAGCTCGATGCGCCCGGCCCACATCTGAACAATCAGGATCAGCTTGGAGAGGGGCTCGAGGCCGGCGTAGCTGCCCATGGGCCCCACCTCGCCCAGCCCCGGCCCGATGTTCCCCACCGCCTGGGCGCTGGCGGTAAAGCCCACCACAAAGTCGTTCTCTATCAAGGAGATGAGCACCGCGCCCACCGCCACCAGGGCCGCATAGAGGGTGATGAAAGCCGCTACCGAGCGCATCACGTCTTCCCCCAGGCTTTTGTTGCCCAGCCGCAGGGTCATGACCGCCTGGGGGTGCAGCGAGCGAATCAGCTCCCGCCGCACGATCGCCCCCACCACCAGCCAGCGAATCACCTTGATACCACCCGCCCCCGAGCCTGCACAACCCCCCACGAACATGGCCGCCACCAGAATGGCCTGGGCTGCCGGAACCCACAGGGCAAAGTCGGCGCTGGCGTAGCCGGTGGTGGTGATGATGGAGGTTACGTTAAAGAAGGCATGCCGGATGGCATTGCCCCAGGTATAGTCCATGTTTTGACTGTGGTGGGTCATAAGGAAAACGGCCAGCACAGAGCTAAAGGCCAGCACAATTAGCGCATAGACCCGCAGTTCCACGTCCTTTAAAAGGGGCCGGGGGTCACGCGTGAAAAAAAGCTTGTATTGCAACACAAACCCTGCGCCACCCAAAAACATGAACAGGGTGCCGAACCACTGGGCCAGCGGGCTGTACTGTTCAAAACTGCGGGGGTTGGGGCTAAACCCAGCCGCAGGCAGGGTGGTGAGGGCATTGCAGATGGCTTCGAAGGGTGGGATGCCCGCAATCCAGTAACACAAAGCCGCCGCTAAGGTGAGGGCGGCGTAGACCTTGAGGATGCTTTGTGCTGCGGTGCGTAGCCGCGGGGTGAAGGGCTCCTTTTGCACCCCGGTACTCTCGATGATGAAAAGTTGTCGTCCGGCCACCGCCAGATGGGCCAGCAAAGCCACTACCAGCACCAGAAAGCCCACCCCGCCAAACCATTGCATGAGGCTGCGCCAGAAGAACAGGCTGTAGCCAAACTGGGAGAAGTCGGACAGGGCGGTAGCCCCGGTGGTGGTGAAGCCCGACATGGCCTCAAATAAGGCATCCAGGTAGGACATGTTCCCTGAAATCCAGAAGGGTATGGCACCCAGGGCAGGTACCAGCAGCCAGATCAGGGCTATGGAGAGCAGGGCTTCGGCCCGGCCTGGCTCATGCCTGGGGTCGCCCAGTCGATGGAACCCCCAGCCCAGCCCCAGCCCTACCACCGCGCCGGTCAGGAACCCCCAGGGCGACTCGCGCAGAACCAGCGAAAGGGCCTCGAGCCCCAGCATGACCACGCCCAGGGTCAGGTACACCACGCCCAGAAAATAGTAGGCAAAGCGCAGGTTTTCCAGTGGCCAGGGTTTCGCTCTTGTCTTCATACAGAACCGATGTTATACCAGATTCGGTTAGTTCGTCACCGAACGGTGACGAACTAACCCGACCGAAGGGAGTGCTCTAGGATTCAAAAAGATAGCCTCTTAGCGCTTTTTGTTTGAAGATTATCTTTTTGAATCCGGTATTAGGCCCGCAAACGGCGCCAGAGCTCGGGCGTAAACAGCGAAAATACCGCGATCAGCTCGATGCGGCCTGCCCACATCTGAAAAATCATCACGGCCTTCGAGAGGGGGTGTAGGTCGCCGTAGTGGGCCATCGGCCCCACCGTTCCCAGCCCCGGCCCCACGTTGCCGATAGCGGCTGCCGAGGCGGTAAAGGCTACCACAAAGTCTTCTTCCAGTATTCCCATCACCAGCACCCCCAGGGCAAACAGGCTCACGTACAGGGTGATGAAAGCCGCCACCGAGCGCATTACGTCCTCGCCGATGTTCTTGTTGCCCACCCGCAAGGGCAGTACCGCCTGGGGGTGCAGGGCCCGCTGCAGCTCCCGCCGCACCAGGGCCCCGATAATCAGCCAGCGGATGACTTTGATGCTGCCCCCCACGCTGCCGGCGCTACCCCCGATGAACATCAGCATGACCAGCAGGGTCTGGGCCGGGATGACCCACTGGGCAAAGTCGGCGGAGGCAAAGCCGGTGCCGGTGATGATGGAGGTGGTCTGGAAGAAGGCGTGGCGCAGGGCTGGCTCGAGGTCGTAGTCGTGGCGCGCGTAGAGTACGGTTGCCATCAGCAGCCCCACCACCAGCACAATCAGGGCGTAAGCGCGGAACTCGGGGTCACGCAGGGGGGCGGTGTACTCGCGGCCAAAGATCGCGCGGTACTGGAGCAGTAGATTGACCCCCGTCAGGAACATCACCCCAGCGGCAATCCACTGGGTCAGGGGGGCGTAGCTGGCAAAGCTCTGGGGGTTGGGGCTGAAGCCGCCGGCGGAGACGCTCGAGAAGGTGTTGGTGATGGCTTCGAACAATGGTACGCCGGTAACTAGGTAGGTGGTCAGGGTGACGAAGGTCAGCAGCAGATAGACCCGCAGAATGTAGCTGGCGGTCTGGTGCAGCTTGGGGGTGAGTTGCTGTTTTTGCACGCCGGTGGTCTCGGCAAAAAACATCTGCCGCCCGGCCAGGGCCAGGTGGGGCAGCACCACAATGAACAGCAGGAGGATGCCCATGCCGCCAAACCACTGGCTCAGGCTCCGCCAGAAAAAAAGCCCATAACTGAACTGAGAGAAATCGCGCAGGATGGTGGCCCCGGTGGTGCTGAAGCCCGAGGTGGCCTCGAACAGCGCATCCAGGTAGCTAAGGCCCCCCGAGATCCAGAAGGGGATGGCCCCCAGCAGGGGCACCATCATCCAGAGCCCGGCCACCGTCAGCAGGGCCTCGGCCCGGCGGGGTTCGGCCTGGGGGCTGCCCAGCCGGCGCAGGAGCATCCCCAGTGACAGCCCCAGGCCAGCCCCCACAAAAAATCCTCGGGCGTCCTCACCCAGGAGCGCGTCCACCAGCCCCAGAAGGCCCATCACGCCCCCCAGCGCGACGTAGACGGTACCGGTCATATAGGTGGCGACCGGGATGGGGTTGGTTGCGCGCGCTTTAGCGAACCTGGGCCAGGACTTCATCGGCTACCTGCCGGTCGGTAAGAACCAGGAGTTTATCGCCACCGGTAACGGCCAGCATGGGGGAGCGCAGGTAGACCCGGGTACCGCGCTCGAGGGCCACTGCAATGGCCCCCTGGGGGAGCTGGAGCTTATCGAAGGGCGTCTCGCGGAAGTCGGCTGGCAGCTCGAATTCCAGCAGCTCCACCTGGTCTTCGATCAGGGCCAGGTGGTCTACGTTATCGGGGGCAATCCAGTCCACCACCTCGCGCACCGCCGCCGCGCGGGGGGTGAGGGGGATGTCAATGCCCACGTGCTCGAAAAGACGGCGGTTCTCGCCCCGGTTAACCCGGGTGATAACCTTGGCTACCCCAACCTGCTTGGCCAGGAGTGAGACCAGCAGGTTTTTCTCGTCGTTTTCGGTGACCGCTACCATCACGTCCACATGGTCGAGGCCTTCGGACTCCAGCAGTTCTAAGTCGGTGCCGTCACCCTCGAGCACCAGCGCCCCCGGCAGGTGTTCGGCCAGCCAGGCGCAGCGGTCGGGGTTGTGGTCGATGACGGTGACCTCGAGGCGGTGTTTGAGCAGCTCTTTGGTGACCATGTAGCCCACGTTGCCGCCCCCCACCACCATCACCCGACGCACCCGTTCGCGGGGGGCAAAGCAGGCCTGGATGGCGTCGAAGCCCTGCGGGGTGGTCATGAAGAAGATGCGATCCTCGGCCTCGAGGGCGAGCTGGGCAAACTCGGGGTCGGTGGCCGCGATAAAACGGCCCTCGCGCAAAATACCGGCCAGCAGGCTGCCCGGAGGCCAGTCCAGCAGGGCGAGCTGCTTGCCGATGTAGGGGCCGCCTTCCCGCACCTGGTACTCCACGAAGCGCAGCCGGCCACCAGCCAGCACCTCGGTGTCCACCGCGCCGGGAATTCGGATCACTTCCACGATTTCTTTAGCCAGCGAGCGCTGGGGCCAGAAGACCTGGTCGATGCGGGTGCCCAGAATTTCCACCGTGCGCGGGTCGGTCAGGATGTCCACATACGACTGCTTTCCCACAAAGCACAGGGTCTCTTTGGCCCCCAGGCCCTTGGCCAGCATGCAGGCGATCAGGTTGACCTCGTCCCAGTTGGTGGTGGCGATGAAGGTGTCGCAGAGATCCACCTTGGCCTCGCGCAAAATCTCGGGGTCGGTGACGCTTCCTATAACCACTTGCACATCCAACCCCCCCAGGCGCTCCTTGGCCTCGGGGTTGGTGTCCACCACCACCAGGTCGTGCTGGGTGTGCAGGGCTTTGGCAATCTGTGAGCCAATCTCGCCGCCGCCGGCAATTACGATGTACATAGCAGGCTCCGTTGGGGTGTGTGACGAACCTTGAAGATGCCCACCCGCCAAAGGTGCAAGGGGGGCTCATCCCCCGTCCGGGTTTTTACCGACGAGAGGATGAGCCGGTGCCCCCGATCTTGTAGAAAGTCCAGCCCCAGACCGACTTGATATGACTTCATAACCCAAACAGGTACCAGCTTACACCTGAATTGTTTCCTTAGCTACGTTTTTAATCACCGGAACATTGGGTTTCCAGGCCACCCGCCCCACCATCTCGCCGTGCAGGTCGTAGGCCTCGGCCTGGGTAATCCGAACCTGGATGATGTCGCCAATTTTGACCGT
>Ga0101943_1000573_pt1 | contig 54130 bp, 54 predicted proteins | sample DewCreD2012metaG_5_FD_75244 | JGI IMG/M metagenome (GOLD analysis project Ga0101943, IMG submission 75244) | Hot spring sediment bacterial and archeal communities from British Columbia, Canada, to study Microbial Dark Matter (Phase II) - Dewar... ... | reverse complement strand
GCCTTAGCCACGACAAGGTAAGGCATAAACCAAGTCTATTAGAGGCATAAGGCATCCCAAAAGTCTCTTCCATTATACCCGATCGAGTATCATAAGGCAGGAAACTGAGAGAACCATCATCCATCCTGTGGGGTATTCTCTACGGCGGCCGATGAGCGAGCGGGAGAGGCGGGTGGGACGCGATATAAGTGTGCCGTGGGCACTGACCTTTGTCGCCCTCGTGGCGTTTCTGGACACCTTCGCGATGTTGCCCATTCTCGCTCCATACGCCCAGGCGCTGGGCGCGACTGAGGCGCACACAGGCGTGATTGTGGGTGTCTATTCGCTGGCGAACCTGCTGGCGAGTCTGGTCTCAGGCATGCTGCTGGATCGCTTTGGGCGGCGCCTGCCGATGGTGTTCAGCCTGTTCGCGGCAGCCACGCTGATCGCACTCTATGGAGTTGTGCCCACAAGCGATGCGCTATTGATCGTGCGTGCACTGCACGGGATCAGCGGCGCAGTATTTATCCCGGCACTGTTCGCGCTGGTAGGCGAGCATGGGCAGGCGAATCGAGTGTGGGCGATGGGGCGCACAGGGGCGGTAATCGGACTGGTCGCCCTGATCGCGCCGCCGGTCGCGGGCATTGTGACCGACCGTTATGGCGAGCGGAGCCTCTTTTTCGGCATTGCTGCGCTAATGGGGTTTGCGGGACTACTCGCGCTATTGGGCTTATCTGAAAGCCGTGTGCGCCCGCCGCGTGAGGCACGCATCGACCCGCTTGTGGTGTTGCGCCAGCCAGCAATGCTCGGTGTCTACCTGCTCACCTTCGGCATGACCTTCGCGATGGGCATGCTGGCCTACCGGTTGCCCGTGATGCTGGAGTTGTCAGGCTATGGTGCGACCTATCGTGGGCGGCTGTTCGGGCTGTTCGCACTGCTGGCGATTGGCGTGATGGCGTCGGTACGGAGGCGTACGTTACTGGGCGGCGCGTTCCGTCGAGCAATGATCGGGGGCGGGTTGATTGCGCTGGGCGCGTTATCGCTGGAGGGGTTTGCGCCACCGTATGGGGCACTTGCAGCTGTGGTGGTGTTCGGGCTGGGCTTCGGGCTGTGTTTCCCTGCGGTACACCTGCTGAGCTATGAGGGGGTCGCGTTGCACCTGCGCGGCGTCGCGCTTGCCGTGCTGTACGCTTTCTACTCGCTCGGCTATGTGCTGGGCCCGACGAGCGCGGGGCTGCTGGCAGACATACTGCTGCCCGGCATGCTGAGCACGATAGTGGCGAGCTTTTGCCTGCTGCTCGCCTGGGTACTGGCGGGGCAGGGGGTATACTCGCAGATGTGAGCGCAGCGGACTGGCGCGAACTCGGACATGTAACGGCACAGCTGGTGCTTGCCATCGCATTGAGCAGCCTCATCGGCTGGGAGCGGGAGCGACGGGGCAGACCCGCAGGCATCCGCACGCATGTACTGCTCTGCCTGGGCGCGACGCTGATGATGGTGCTTTCGCGCAGCTTCGGCTACCCAGTGTCGGACCCTGCGCGCATCGCAGCGCAAATTGTAAGTGGGATCGGCTTCATCGGTGCAGGCACGATCCTGCGGCAGGGCAGCATCGTGCGCGGGCTGACCACTGCGGCAAGCCTGTGGACCGTGGTCGCCATCGGTATGACCGTTGGGATGGGTGAGCTGCGCTACTACCTGATTGCGCTGATAGCGACTCTGCTGGCGTATGGCGTGCTGGTCTGGTTGCGCATCCCCGAAGAGGCAATCCATCGGGCAACGACCGCGCCCACGCTGTGGGTCATCCTGGAGGCAACCGCCCCCATGGACGGAGTGTTCAGCGTACTGGCGCGACACGGATGCGAACTGCAGGCGTTTCGACAGGAGTTTCCCGACACACCGAACACGCGCATCTTTGCCCTGCAGGTCAGCCCGCTGCACGAAAGCAGTCCTGATCAGGTCCTGCACGACCTGCTGCAGCTGTCTGAAGTGCGCGCTGCACACTGGGAATTTTGAAGCAGGACAGATTATCCGACGAAAATAGCAAAAACCCCTCTCCCCAAAGGGAAGAGGGTTAGGGTGAGGGGGCAAAAGCATAACAGCAAGCTCCCGCTCCCCTTTGGGGAGCGGGGCAGGGTGAAGAGACGATGAAAGTGGCGGTGCTGGACATCGGCTCGAATTCGGTACTGTTGCTGGTGGCAGAGCGCACAATGAATGGCTGGAGCGTGCTGACCGACCAGGCGGTGATTACGCGCCTGGGTGAAGGGTTCGAACCTGATCGCACGCTCAAACCGAGAGCGGTTCAGCGTACGCTGGACGCCATCGAACAGTACCTGCTGCAATGCGAGCAGATGGGTGTGGAGCGGCTTGTCGCCGTTGCAACGGCGGTTGTGCGACGAGCCGCCAACCCGCAGGTGCTGCTCCAACCACTGCAGGCATCTGGTTGCTCCGTGCGCATTCTGAGCGAGCGCGAGGAGGCGGAACTAAGCTTTCTGGCGGCGGCGCTGGACCCAGCCATGCATGCCCCGCCTCCCAACCTTGATCTGACCATCGAGGAGAGCCTTCATAAAGAGCAGCTGTTACCACCGCACCCCACCAATGGGGAGCTTCACCTCTGGGATGCAATCAGTATGGAACGTGTGCCGTTCAGTCGGTCGCGGCGCTCCACAAACGGCGGGCATACAAGTGAACTACTCGGCGAATCGCCCTGTGCGTGGCTGGTGATTGACATTGGGGGTGGCAGCGTGGAGTTCGCCTACGCGCCCCCCTTCCGAGACACTTCGAAATTGCGCTGGCGTAGCCTGCCTGTAGGCGCGATGAGCCTGCGCGAGCAGCTTGCGCCCTCCAGCCCGCCCAATCCCGACGAGATTCACGCCGTCTGCCAGTGGCTGGATCGGCAGTTCCGGTTTCTTGGCTTACTCCCGCCGCCTGAGCAGATTGTCACGGTCGGCGGCACAGGGGTCAATCTGGCGATGCTGTGGCACGCCCTAAACGAAATGAGCGCGACCGTCGAGCAGGTGCACGGCTTTTGCCTAACCCGGGGCATGCTCAACAAGATGCTGGAGCTGTTGCTGAGCCTGAGCGATGCGGAGCGGGCACGGTTGCCAGGTATCGAGCCCGCGCGGGCGTCTGTGCTGCATCTGGGCGCGTTGATCCTGGCACGCGCCTTAGGGGCTGCGCGGTGCGACAGCGTGCGCATCAGCACCTACGGCTTGCGCTATGGGGTATTGTGGAGCTTATCGCCTGAATAGTGCTCACTCGCCCAGCCACACCCCTTCAAACACCTCCACGGCAGGTCCCGTCATTCGCAACTGGTTGCCCTCGTCCCATTCGATGCGCAGCTCGCCACCAGGCATGCGGATAGTAGCGCAACGGTCGAGCTGACCGAGCAGGTGCCCAATCACCAGCACGGCGCACGCGCCTGTGCCACAAGCGAGCGTTGCGCCCGCACTTCGCTCCCATGTGCGTACAATAGCGTAATCACGATGCACCACCTGAGCCACCTGCACATTGGTGCGCTCGGGAAAGAGGGGGTGATGCTCGATGGCTGGTCCAAGCGTTTCCAAGGGGAACGCCTGCACATCGTCCACGAACAGCACGGCATGTGGTGTACCTGTGTTGACCGCGCTGAGCGACACGGTGTGCCCTGCTACTTGCACTGGCTCCCGCAGCATAGGGTGGCTTGGTGAATCGCCAAGTACAGGCACTTCTTGCCGTGTCAGGCGGGGTGCGCCCATCTCGACGCTAAGCATGCGCCCTTCGGTGTCGACGCGGTGAACGATACGCACCCCCGCACCTGTCTCGATAATCAACTGCTTCGCATCGGGTTCATGTCGAAGCAACAGGTAGCGCGCGAAGCAGCGGATGCCGTTGCCACACATCTCCGCCTCGCTGCCATCAGGATTGAAGATTCGCATGCGGTAGGGCGCATGTTCACCCTGCTCCACGACCAGCAGCCCATCAGCACCCACCCCATAGCGGCGGTCGCACAGGCGTCTCGCCCATCCGCGCCAGTCAGGCCCAGGGTCATCTGGCGGGGATTGCCAGCCCTGCACGGCATCGAGCGTGTCGAGCAACACGAAATCGTTGCCGTTGCCCTGCAGCTTCCAAAAGGTTCGAGCGTTCACTCTTCGTATTCGCTGGTCTCCGGCTGGGGGCGGCTGGGACCATAGCCTGACACAGGGCGCGAAGGCACAATGGTGGTGATGGCATGCTTATAGACCAGTTGCACTGGTTTGCCCGCGCTTTCCAGCAGGATGGTGAATGCGTCGAAGCCACGCACAACCCCCCGCAGCTGGATGCCTCCGCTGAGGTAGACGGTGACGCCGATGCCTTCCTTGCGCACCTGATTCAAAAACATATCCTGCAAATTAATCGCCTTTGCCATGGTGTGGCCCTCCCTGCTCCTCAATCATCTGTACAATCGTCTGAGCGGTCGCGCCTGCGCCGGCGCTGGCATCGAGCCAGTGGACGCCCGGCTCGCGACGGAACCAGGTCATCTGACGCTTTGCGAAGCGGCGCGTGTCGCGTTTCCACTGTTGAACCGCCTCGTCCAACCCCATCTCGCCCATTAGATAGGCGATCAGGTAGCGATAGCCCAGCCCTTTCAGGGCAGGCAGCTCTCTATTGTACCCTTTCGAGAGCAGATTCTGCACCTCTTGCAAAAAACCCTGCGCCATCATCTGGTCCACGCGCTCGTTAATCCGGCGATAGAGCAACGGACGGGGCATCGTCAGTCCAAACTTCAGTGCAGGTAGTTCCGATTTAGCACGCGATTGCCATTCGCTAATCGGTTTGCCCGTCATTTCATACACCTCCAACGCGCGCATGATGCGCACCGCATCATGCGGATGAATCCGTGCAGCAGCGGCCGGGTCGATCCGTTGCAATCGCTCATAGAGTGCCGTCAACCCCTCCTGTTGCACCTGCTGCTGCAGGTGCCGGCGCAGGGCGGGGTCACTGGGCGGTGGAGCCAGGCTGAACCCGTGCAATAAAACGCGCAGATATAGCCCAGTGCCTCCCACGATCAGCACCCGCTTCCCACGCGCCTGAATGTCGCGAATGGCTTCGAGCGCAAGCTCGCGGAACTTCGCCGCAGTGAACGGCTCATCTGGCTCCACCACATCAATCAAATGCACCGGCACACGAGCGCGTTCCTCAAGTGTTGGCTTCGCCGTGCCAATGTCCATTCCACGATAAACGGCTGCCGAATCGGCGGAGATAATCTCCGCACCGAGACGCTCCGCCACATGCAGCCCGACCTCCGTTTTGCCCACCGCCGTCGGACCCAGAATCACATAAAGGGGTTCAGACAGGAAGTGTGACTCAGGGGGCTGACCCTTCATATCCAATAGCTACTTCTCCTCCTCGAAGGGGCGTGGAGCAGGCAGCAACGGGTTGGCAATCTCTTTGCGCAGCACGACCGCCATCACCCGCATACCCATCGGAAACGCCATCTCGAATTGTAACTGGTCGGGCACGGGGTCATAGTCCCGATAAGAGAGAAAATAGAGCATTTCGCCATCGGGATCCCATGCGGGCAACACATCGCGGAACTCCGGCTGGGTGATGGGGTGAATCGTGCCCGTCTCGGAGTCGTAAATTTTAATAATATGTGTGCGCTCGTTGGGTGCAAAGCTGTATGCCAGCCAACGCCCACATGGCGACCATGCGAACCCCTCGATCATCGCGTACTCGCTGCGCTCCACCAGCTTCAGTTCGCGGCGCTCAATATCGAAAATCAGCAGTTCGAAGCGGTGGTTACTCAGCGCGATGCGGTCCGCAGTAGGGCACACGGCCAGCCGATAGGGATGCCCGATATCGAACTCCTCATAGCGGATAACGCCGTCAGCGGTGTGCAGCTCCAGTCGAGGTTCACCGCTGGCATCGGAAACGGTGATGAGCCGCTTGCCGTCGTTCAGGAACTGGCTCAGACGGTAGCGGACACCTTGTGGCTCACCGTGCTGCACCACCGCGCCTTCCCAGTTGCCCATCACAAACGGCTTGCCGCGCACCGTCAGCAGTAGCGAGTGCCCTTGAGGATGCAGCGTGTATTCCTGCAGGTATTTCCCGGTCTCGACGAACTTGCGCTGTGCCTGCATGCGCGGGCTGTGTAGCTCAACAGGAATGAGCCAGTTTTCACCCGTGACCAAGTCCAGCACATAGAGGTCCGCGCCAGCGTGATAGACGATGCGTTTGCCATCGGTGCTGGGATGGCGCACATAGTACTCTTCGTGGTGGGTGTGGCGTTGCAGGTCGCTGCCATCAGGCAGGCACGAATAGATATTGGCGATGCCTTCGTGGTCGGAGACGAAGTAGATGCGGTCGCCGATCCACATCGGGGCAGTTAGGTCGCCATCGGTGGGTTTGAAATACACGAACTCGCCCGTGCCGTGACGGTCGATCCAAAATACACCTGCCGTGCCACCACGGTAGCGTTTCCAGCGGGCAGGGTCGCCCGTGTGTCGTCCCAGCACGACCGCGCCGTTGGGTCCAAGGGCAATATGGTTCGCCAGTCCATAGGGATAGGGAGTGGGTAATCCGCCCTCCAACGCCACGCGCCAGAGCCACACCTCGCGCGGAGGACGCTGTGCCGTGCTGTTATAAATCACCTCCTTACCGTTGGGTGTCCAGCCAACCACTTGCACCCGCGCCGCGCCTTGATAGGTGAGACGCTTCGGCTCGCCCCCCTCCGCCGGCATCACATAGACTTCCGGGTGCCCTTCATCTTTTGCCACAAAGGCAAGCCATCGACCATCGGGCGAATAGCGGGGTGTGATGACCTCGCTGAGACTGGTGGTCAACCGCCGCGCCACACCGCCCTTAACCGAAACCGTCCATAAATCATCCTCGCACACAAAGGCGACCGTATCGCCATAAATCGTCGGAAAGCGGTAGTACCCTTTGTGCATGGCAGTAGAAATTATACCGACTAACCCATCGCCTCCACGACATAACGCGCGAGAAACACCAAGGCGAACAGAGCGACCACCCAGTGCACCTCGCGCACCCGTCCAGCGACCAGCTTCAGTACAACATAGCTGATAAAACCAGCGGCGATGCCCTCCGTGATACTGACGGTGAACGCCATGATTGCCATCGTGAGGAACGCGGGCAATGCCTCCGTCAGATCATCCCAGCGGATATGACGCACGCCCGTCAGCATAAACGCACCTACCAGGATTAGCGCAGGAGCAATAATGGGGTACTGCTTGAAAGGAAACTGCACCTCTGGCGACAGTGTCCATGTGACGGTGGTTTCGGCGGTCATCACCGCAACCAGCGGATAGAGAAACAGTCCTGCCAGCATCAGCAAGCCCGTGACAACGGCGGTCAAGCCGGTGCGTCCACCGGCCGAGACGCCCGCTGCGCTCTCGATATAGGCGGTGATGGTAGAAGTGCCAAGCAAGCCACCCAGCGTGGTGGCGATGGCATCGCTGAGCAGGGCGCGCCCCGCGCGTGGTAGCTTGCCGTTACGGAGCAGCCCTGCCTGCGCACTGACCCCGATCAGCGTGCCCACTGTGTCGAAGACCGCCGTCAGAAAAAAGATAAACACAACGGTGATAAGCTCCATGCCATGCCCAAACAAGCCCTTCAGATCGAGTTTCAGCAGGGTCGGCTCCAGTGAGGGGGGTAGCCAGCTCTGATTACGCAACGGCTCCATACTGGTCAGTCCCACAAGCAGCGCGATAATCAGGCTGGTTAATAGTCCGAGCACGATAGCGCCCCGCACCCGCAGCACGGTCAATATTGCCATCACAAGGAAGCCGGTGCCCGCCACCAGCACACTGGAGCTACCCAGATCGCCAATCTGGATCAGGGTGCCCAGCCCCGCTTTCACGAAACCGCCCCATTCCAGCCCTATCAGCGTGATGAGCAGACCGATACCCACCGCGATGCTGTGCTTGAGCGATTCAGGAATTGCGTCCACGATCGCCTCGCGGAAGCGCACCGCCGAAAGCAGAATAAACAGCACCCCCGAAATGAACACCGCTGCCAGCGCCTGCTGCCAGGTGTAGCCCATCAGCAGGCAGACAGTATAGGCAAAGAAGGCGTTATGCCCCATGCCGGGCGCGCCCGCAATCGGATAATTTGCCAGTAGCCCGATTAAAATGCTCACCACGGCGGCGCAAATACAGGTGGCAACCATCACCGCGCCTTTGTCCATGCCAGCTGCACTCAAAATGGCAGGATTGACAAAGATGATGTAGCTCATCGTGAGGAAGGTGGTTAACCCAGCAAGCGCCTCCTGCCGAACCGTGGTGCCCGACTCCCTTAGCCCAAAAAACTTGTCCAGCCAGCCCATCGCCATCCTCCCTGAACAAAAATATTAAACCTTATCCGGCTGGACGAGTCCGACAAGTCTGACAAGTCTGACAGGGGCAACAGGCTCTGTTCTACACCTCAAGGCAGGAAACTCTGCCCTTCGCGTCGAAATGCTGCTGCGATGAACATTCGCGAGGCAACTTTTCAGTGGATGGAAGCGCGCGGCATCCGCTATCTGTTCGGCAACCCCGGTTCGACGGAGCTGCCTTTTCTGGTGGAGTTGCCCGACCGAGTGCGTTATGTGCTGGCGCTGCAGGAGAGCATCGCCGTGGCGATGGCGGACGGCTATGCGCAGGCGTCGGGCAGAGCCGCACTGGTCAATCTGCATGTCGCGCCAGGGCTGGGGAACGCGATGGGGCTGCTCTACACCGCGCTGAAAAACCGCTCGCCGCTTATTGTTACCTGCGGTCAGCAGGACACACGCCATCTGTTCCACGAGCCGCTTCTCACGGCGGATCTGGTGGGCATGGCGCGTCCGGTGACCAAATATTCGTATGAGGTGGTTCAGCCCGCTGATGTGCCCGACGCGCTGGAGCAGGCATACCATCTCGCAATGACGCCGCCGCGTGGACCCGTGTTTATCTCGATCCCAATGAATTTCTGGGACGCGCCCGCCGAGCCGCCACACCTGCGCGAATTGCATCCACCCGGCATGCCGCATGGGCTGGAGCGCGTAATCGACGCGCTGACAACGGCGCAGAAGCCTGCACTGGTGCTGGGGGCTGGGGTGGGTGGCGTGAACGCGGTGTCAGAAGCGGTGGCGCTTGCGGAGAAACTGGGCTGCGCGGTCTATCATGCGCCAATCAACGCGCGCCTTGCCTTCCCAACCGACCATCCGCTGTACGAAGGCATGTTGCTGCCCGCGGTGCCGCGCCTGTTGCAAACGCTGAGCCAGTACGATTTCGTGCTGGTGATAGGCGCGCCCCTCTTTCTGCTTTACCCTTACTTTCCGGGGGCACTGCTACCGCCGGGGGTACGGGCGATGCTCATTACGGACGACCCACTGGAAGCGTCGCGCGCACCGGCGGAGGCTGCGTTCGTGGGCGACCTTAAGGCAGCGCTCGGCTGGCTCGCGGCGCAGGTCCCAGCACGCGCCTACACTCCACCCTCTCGTGCCGTGGAGGAAGCGCGTCGTCGCTCGGAAGCGACTCGCGCCCGCAGCCAGATGGGCACCTTTTATGTGCTGTACACGCTTGCCCGCTACCTGCCCCGAAATGCAGTGGTTGTGGATGAGGCGGTCTCTGCCAGCCTGTGCCTGCGAGAGTATGTGCGCATCCCCGCCAGCGGCGACTACTACACCTCCGGCAGTGGTGGGCTGGGCTGGGCGATGCCCGCCGCCGTCGGCATCAAAATGGCGCAGCCAGAACGCCCAGTGGTGTGCGTGATCGGCGACGGCTCCGTGATGTATTCGGTGCAGACACTCTGGAGCGCGGTGCAGGAAAACGCATCCGTGCTGTTCCTCGTGCTGAACAATCGCGCCTATAATATCCTCAAGAGCTTCGCGAAGGCGTTCTACCCGGGCACTGAGTTGCGCCTGCAGGGGATGGATATGCCCCATCTCGACCTGGTCGCTCTCGCGCAAGGGATGGGCGCGTCTGCCGAGCGTATCGAGACACCCGACGCGCTGGAGGAGGCACTGCCGCGCGCCTTGCAAGCCAACCGCCCAACCCTGCTCGATGTCTGCATCGACCCAACGGTACCGAATCTGTTCTGAACCATGCGAAAACTCTATCTTTATACCGATGGAGCCTCGTTAGGCAACCCGGGCCCTGCGGGAATCGGCATCATTCTGAAGGATGAAGAAGGGAAGGTACTGAAACAACTCGGTGAGCCTATCGGCGTTGCCACGAACAACGAGGCAGAGTATCAGGCGCTGCTGCGCGGGCTGGAGGAAGCGATTCGGTGCGGCGTGGAGCACCTGGTCTGGTATACCGACAGCGAGCTGCTTGCGCGTCAGTGGCAGGGCAAATACACAGTGCGCAGCCCGAACCTGCGGGTATTATTTCAGAAGGCGCGCCAGTTGGCGTCCCGCATCCCGCGCATGGAGGTTTATCATCAGGCGCGGGAGCACAACCACGCCGCCGACCGCCTCGCCAGGAAAGCCGCCCGCCGTGTGCAGTCCGCACCCTGACCGCTTCCCTCAACGGCAAGTCTGACCCGCATGCCGTCTTGGCAACCTGCTTGGGGCGGTAGCAGGCGACACCTAACCCCATACCTCATCGACCAGCGCCTGCAGAAATGCCAGCGAGCGGCGGAAGCCCGCATCACCCTCAGGCTGACCATCCTCGATGCTCAAATAGCCTGTGTAGCCATGCCCGTGTAGAATTTCCAGCAGCTCGCGGAAGGGCACTTTGCCCGTGCCCAGCACGCAATGCTGATATTCACCGGGCAGACGGTCACCCGCGTGCACATGGTGCACCTTATGCACCACGCGCCGAAGCAGTGCCACTGGGTCGGCTCCCACCATGAGCGGGTTCGCAAAGTCAAAATTGACGCGCACCGGCGTTGGCTCAAGCAGCTCAAAAAGACACAGGAACCGTTCTGGCAAAAAGGAGAAGTCCTCGCGCACCCACCGACGGTCCTTGTAGTGGTTCTCGTAGCAGGGATAGACGCCCATCGGTATCGCGTATTCCGCTAACCGCACCATGCACTCCACTGCATAGCGAATACCGTCCGCCTCGCTCAAATCCTCATGCTGCATCCCGGCAGTGACGCGCACAGCGTCCGCACCGAGGGTCGCAGCCCACTCCACGCGCTGACGCATCTGGTCCAGCTCGCGCTGGCGCACGGTGGCGTCCGGATGCGTGAAATCGGGAGCACAAGTCACCTGGCTCACCTGCAAGCCGAGCGACCGCAATGTATGCTTCACCTGTGGCAGGTTCGATTCACTCAGGGATCCATGATAAAGTTCCACGGCAGACACGCCAAACGAAGGTACGCTCTCCAGCCACTTCAGGAGCGACATGCGCCCCTCCACGAGAGCGTGAATATGCCGCACTGGAAGCCAGGCGATGCGGGGTTTAGCCATCTTTCAGCAGGCGGGTAATCCGGTCCGCCTGGCGCAGCGATGGGTCATCCACAAATTGCAGTCGTGGAATGCGCTTCAGGTGCAGCCGCTTGCCAAGCAACCCTTTGATATAGCCTGCAGAGCGCTGCAGCGCCTCGATCACATGGCGGCGGTGCGCCTCATCGCCCAGAATACTCACATAGACCGTCGCATGCGAAAGGTCCCGCGCGATTTTAACACCCGTAATCGTTGCCAGCCCGCGATGTTCGTCCTGTAAATCGCGCAGTAAGACCTGACTAATCTCCTCCGTCAATAACGACTCTAACCGTTCCAATCGTCCGCCCATTGGCGTCCTCCCGTATTCACAACAATTCGATCTGGCTCTCTATAAGAGAGATACGGCTCTCGACGGTAAGGCGTTCCAGAATAATGTCAAGCATGCGGTTCACATGCTCAGTGCGGTTGCCCACACAGGCGATAGCGAGGCAGGCGCGCTGGTGCTTGTCATGATGGTCTACCTCCGCAACCGACAGGTTGAACTCGTTGCGCAGGCGAGCCATTAAGCTCTGCAGCACCTGTCGCTTCTCCTTCAGCGAGCGGCAGCCGCCGATATACAGTTCGACGGTCATCAGCCCCACACGTGTTGCCATCTCGTCAGTATTGTACCCTGCCAGCAATAGGGAGCGTGCCCACTCCTTTGTGAAAAGCCATACCCGTGTGGAATAACCCTCTCTGGCGAAGACGATGCTCGTCGAAATTTGGAAGCATGGGCTGCTCTGGTTCAGCGCCGGGTTCTATGGTTACCTGATTGTGCACCACGCGATTCAGGCGTTCCTATCTGAGCAGCGAGTGGCTAATCGGCGGCTTGTGGTGCTGTTTGTAAGCTGCCTGGGTTTTTCCATCATTGACAGCCAGTTGTTGAGCACCACGCCGACGCCTCATCCGGCTTTGCGTGCGTTGACTGCGATCCAGTTCGTTGCCTCCGTAGTCTGTGCAGTGCTGTTCATCGAAATGCTGAACGACCTGCTGGAATTGTCGTTGGGGCGCTGGGTACGCTGGCTCTGGGGCGGCACAGGGCTGTTTGCTTTCCTGACCGCACTGGGGCTGATCGTCAGTCCCCAAGTAGAAATCATTGCGTTGCCCCTGTTGCACGGTTATTATGTTCGAAGTGCTAGTACCCCGCTGGGCTATGCCGTCTCCGCGCTCTACCTGGGCGTGTTTCTTGGGGCGTTCGGGCTGGCGTTCCACTCATGGCATCGTCAGTCTCGCTACAATCGCCCGTTGCTGCTAATACTGAGCCTAATTGTGCCACTGGTGTTAGTCGATATGCTGACCTATTATGGCATTCTTGCCGTTGTGCCCACATGGAACCTGTGCTACGCCATTATCTCGGTGGGGCTCTCGGTGCGGTTGAACATGCAGATCTACTTGCTGACCAGTGATCTGCGTCGTGCGCACAGGGAGCTGCAAATGGCTTACCGCCAGATGATTGAACAGGAGCGATTAAGCACCATCGGGCAGATTGTGCGAGGCATCCTGCACGACCTGAAGAACTTTTTCAACACGATTCAGTCGCTGGCAGATGTGGGCATTCTGCGTTTGAAGCGCGATCCCACCTTTGATGCTGCCGATTACTTCGCCAGCATCGGTTCCACCACACGCCAGGCGCACCAGTATCTGCTGGATATGCTGGAGATGACCCATGAGCAGGGCGAGCCGCAGTGGGAGGTGCTCTCGCCTGCCGAGATTGTGCAGGAAGTAGCAAGGCTCTCGGGCGCCCGCTTCCTCGACCCGCCTGTACAGGTGGTTAACAATATTCCATCCCATTTGCGTATGGAGGCGGATCGTCGCTATCTGATGCAGCTTTTCTTAAATCTGACCTTGAACGCGGTGCAGGCGATGCGCGACTGGGATGGTGAGCGTCTCATCGAGTTCGATTGGATCGAGCAATCCGACTGCACCGTCCTGATAATGCGCGACACCGGTCCGGGCATGCCAGAGCAGGTCAGTGCCCATCTGTTCGAACGAGAAGTCACCACGAAACAAGGGGGCAGTGGGCTGGGGCTTATGCTGGCACGACGCGCAGTGGAGAAGCACAACGCCCAGGTCGAGGTGCATTCCGCGCCGGGCGCAGGCACCCAATTCATTTTTCGATTCCCGACCCCACCCCGCTTCGTCTCGGCGAGGGAAGCCGCCGTTGCTGCCTGACCTAACAGCCGCTGCCGAAGTGGAACAGCACGGTCAGCAGGTCGGCATCATCCACCTGATTATCGCCATTCGTGTCCTCCGGCACTGCCCCGGTGCTGCCGAAAGCGAAGAGTACCTTCAGCAGGTCGGCATCGTCCACACAGCCGCTGCCGTCCACATCGCCATTGCTCGCCAGCAGACGGAACTGAAGATTTGCCTCGCCCCCCGGCACGCCATCACCTGTGGGTAAGCTATCAAAAACTTCCCCATCCAGTGCCAGCCCCGAGTTGCTGGCACGCACTGTATCGCGCACACGCAAAGTGTAGAGATCGGGCTTTAGGGGAGTGCTTGGCCTGATCAGCACGCGGCGATTCGCGCTTTCATAACTGAAGCTGAACGGAATTGCGCCGCTCGTGCTGCCCGACAGGGTGAAGTCGGTGGCTGTTGCCTGGACATCGGTCTGAAAATAGAGGGCGAAATCGATCGGGGGACTGGTCAGGGTGCCCGGCAGCGGCACCGTCTCCACAATGACAGGCGGACCGGGCTGATAGGACTCCTGCGCTATGCCCGCTTTTAAGATCCACTCGTCGGGATCAAACTGCACGGCGCCGACGGAGCCGTTCACGGGCAGCACATAGTACTGCACCTGGGCGCTGTTCCAGATACGCATATCCTGATGATTGCCCCCAATCGTTGCGCGGATACCGATGGGCATCGTGTACAGCCCGTAGTTGCTTGGCTGCACCTGCCGAATGGAAAGCAGCAGGTAATCGCGGTTGTTTACGCGGGTGCTGCTCCAGCCCCAGCGGTAATCGGGCGCGCCCACGCCGTACACCCATCGATCAAAGAACCAGCGCATCGATGCACCATAGAGCTGCTCCGCCACCGCAATAAAATCCTCGGTGGTTGCACTGCCGTACTCGAACCGCTGCCGATACCGATGCAGCAACTCAAAGAAGCGGGTATCGCCCAGTACCCAGCGCAGCTGATGCAATACCCACGCCCCTTTGTCATAACTGAAATTCGAATCGAAGATGGCGTTAATGTTGCTGATATCATAGCGATAGACACTACCGTTCACACTGGAAGGGCGTCGTGCCTGCATCGCTGCTTTGAGCGCGGGGAAACCGCTGCTGCCCGGCTTGAACTCCTGCCACAGTGCCTCCGAATAGGTGGCGAAGCCCTCATTCAGCCAGATGTCGTGCCAAGTGGCGCAGGTCACCATATCGCCCCACCACTGGTGCGCCGGCTCATGCGCCGTCAGAGACTCGCCAAAACCACCCTGACCTGTCATCGTCTGATGCTCCATGCCGCCGCCAAAAGGGAACTGGTAAATGCCGTACTTCTCATTGATGAACGGGTACACACCGAACAGGTCGCTAAAAGTGCCCAGCATCGGGATGCACAGCTCCCACGCCGCGCGGTTGCTTGCCGAGTCGCTCTCTGGATAGATGTAAAACACCACCGGCATTGTGTTGCCATTGTAGGTAAAGGTGCGCGTCCAAGTGTTATAGTTCGTCGCGCTGAATGCCACCAGATACACAGTAATGGGGTAGTTGTGTTGATAGCGGTAGCGCAGCCGATTGTTCGACAGGGTGTCTACCCCTTGTAGCACACCGTTCGCCGCAACGACCATATTGTTCGGCACGATTACAGAGAAGGTGAGCGTCGCTTTGTCGGTGTTCTCATCCTTGGCGGGCCACCAGGTGTAGGCATACCATGGCTCGCTTAATGTCCAAACGACGACCGCACCCGAAGAGCGAGTCGTGAACTCAATAGAGCCAAAACCACGCGAAACGGGCACGCCCTGATAGTCCACGCGCAGCTGAAACACCTCATCCATCGTATATGGGCGGTCGAAGTTCGCGCGGACGGTGGTAATGCTCTCGCGAGTAAAGGAGATTGGGCGCCCATCCAGTTGTAGGCTCATAAGAGTGAAGTTCTCACGCAGGCGGAACCGAAACGCATTCAGAGTCGGCTGTTTTACCTTGACCGTCATCACACAGGAGCCGATCAGTTCCCGCGTGCTGGGGCGAACCTCTAAGGTGATATCGTAATGGAGCACATCGGTTAGGTTTGGATCTTGCAGCAGGGGCGGTGTCCAGAGAGGGAAGGCTTCTGCTGTGAGTGGGGCAATCGAGCGCGCTCGGCTGCACCCTTCGTATCCTTCGCTTGCCCAGAGGGGCATCGTCAACGCCAGTACCCACCAGATAACCATTAGCCGTCGCATAACACCTAATTATAGCCTATGCTGGGGTACAATCGAACGCGATGAAGTGTCATCCCCTTTCCCCTGTGCTGTTCCTGTTGCGCAACCCGGGGCGGAGCCTGCCCCTGACGCTGGTGCTGATGCTGGCGGTGCTGACCATCGCCAGTGTGGTTGCCCTGCTTAACTCCATCGATCGCACGATTCTCAAGATTTACGACTATAACCGCTATTTCGCCGCAGTGACCCCGCGCGGAGGCGAGACACTGAAGCCCGAACTGCGTGCGCTGGTGAAGCGTGCGCCCAGCGTGGGCGAGGTGTACGAGACGATTGTCTGCTTTATGAACGCGGAGACCATCGTGGGCAAGATGCCCTTTGTCGTCTTTGGCGTGCCCACGGATAAGATGGAACAGCTGGTCGCACGCTGCCGATTGAGACTCGGCGCAGGGCGTTATCCTGCCCCCGGCGCGCCAGAAGTTGCCCTCTCCGAACCCCTGATGCGCAATAAAAAGTTGCGTCTGGGCGATGTGGTGCTGTCGCCCCTTACGCCCGATCAATATTCGCCTGTGCCGGTGCGTGTGGTGGGTGTGCTGAAGGGTGACACCTGGCTTGCCATCACCACTGAAGAGTTCACGCGCACCCACTTTTTCCCACCGCTGCGCAACCTGCTGGTGTTCGCCGCCGATGTGCGCCAGCAGCCGAAGCTGGACCAGTGGTTGCGCGAGCACCTGCGTGGCAAGCAGGCGCGGGTGTGGACCTACGCCGAGCTGCAACAAGAAACTCATCGCGCGTTCAAAAATCTTTACTTTATCACGGGGGTTGTGGTGGTGCTGGTGTCGTTGATGCTGGCGACGATGACAGGGCTGCTCGCGAATATCTATTTCCAGCAGCGACTGGTGGAGTTCGGATTACTGCAGGCGATAGGCTACACCCGGCGCAGTTTGCTTGCCCGGGTGTCCTGGGAGACGGTGCTGGTCGTGCTGCTGGGCTGGGGACTGGGTGTGCTGGTGGCGTTTGGCATACTCAGCTGGGCGAAATGGGTAGTTATGGAGCCGCGCGGGCTTTATTTGGAACCGCTCGACCCCATCGCCTATCGCTACACCTTGCCCGTGCCACTGATGGTGCTGCTCTTCGCGCTGGGCACCATCGGCTGGCGACTGCGCACTTTCGATCCAGTCACAATTGTGGAGCGACGGATTGTTTAGGACGATTCGCGCTTCTGACTCTGGGCGGCTTTGATGGCGGCGCGACGGCGTGCTTTGAGCCGCTTCAGCCGCCGATGGCGCCGCTGTCGCAACTCCCGCTCACGCATCCGCATCGAACCTCACCTCCTCTTCGACCCCTAAAGGATGCCCTTTACGGATGTTATCCCTCAAGGCTTCTCCCAAGCACAATCGCAGGCGAACTATACCCGACAGGCAAGCCCCTCATGCAACCAGGGGGCGCGGTGACCGCGCCCCTCCTGCACGGTATAATCGTTTTCTGATGCAACCCGGCAACGCGCTGAGACGCTATCAGGATCAACTGCGCCAGATTCAGCAACACGCGCAGGCAACCCCCGAACTCTCTCTTCACCATGCACTGCAACAACTTCTGAGCGAATTGAACCCGAGCGCCGCGCTGATTCACGAACCCCGCCATACCATCGTCGGCAGACCCGACTTTATCCTGCTGCGAGGTGGGATGCCCGCTGGCTATATCGAAGCCGAAGTGTTCAAAACCCCCTTAGATAGCCTGAGTGGACACGCCAAACGGCAAACCGACGCCTTCAAACAGAACCTCGATAACTTCCTGCTGACCAATTTTGTGGAGTTTCGCCTGTACCGCAACGGGCAGTGCCTACGCTCAGCGTCGATCGAGGCGACCCCTGCAGCGGTTGTGGAACTCCCGCAGGACTTTTTGAACGCTTCCCCACTGCCCATTCGCTCTCCCGAAGAGCTGGCGCAGCATCTTGCCCGTCGCACCCGCCAGCTGAAGCAGATTTTGCACGAAACTTTGGAGGCACAGCTCAAGCAAGCCCCCGACACCTCGCTGGAGCTGCGCAACCTTTATCGCGCGTTTCAGGAGATTCTGCTGCCCGACCTGCGCCCCGAGGAGTTCGCCGACCTGTACGCGCAAACCATCGCCTACGGGCTATTCGCTGCGCGTTGTCAGGCATCGCTGGCACCTGATGCAGCAAGCGCGTCGTTCACCCGCGCCCACGCCGCGCAGCTCATCCCGCCCACCAACCCGTTCCTGCGGCGCCTGTTCCAGCAACTCGCGGCGCACGACCTCGAACCCGAACTCGCTTGGATTGCCGATGAAATCGCCGCGCTGCTTCACCACGCCGATATGGACGCCATTCTGCACAACTTTGGCGCCCGCTCTGGCAAAGAAGACCCGATTGTCCATTTTTACGAGGACTTCCTGCATGCCTACGACCCCGCCCTGCGCGAGCTGCGCGGCGTCTACTACACCCCAGAACCGATCGTGCAGTTCATCGTCCGCGCCGTTGATACCCTGCTGCACACCCAGTTTGACAAACGGCTTGGGCTGGCAGATTCGCACACGCTGATTTTAGACCCCGCGTGCGGCACGGGCAGTTTCCTGTACGAAGTGATTGAGCAGGTCTATCGGCGCGTAGAAGCCACGCAGGGCAAAGGGGTCTGGCAAGGCTATGTGGCGCAGCACCTGCTCCCACGACTGTTCGGCTTCGAACTGCTGGTCGCCCCCTACGCCATCGCCCACCTCAAGCTCGCGCTCGCCTTGCAACAGCGGGGCTACCGCTTCGAGCAGGGACAACGGCTCGGCGTCTATTTGAAGAACACCTTGGAGCAAGCCCTCAAGCGCACCGAGCTGCTGCTGGGCGAGTTTATCACGCGCGAGGCAAACGACGCCGCCATCAAACGCGAGAAACCCATCCTCGTCGTGCTGGGCAACCCACCCTACAGCGGACACTCCGCCAACCGCAGCCGAATCGGCAACACCCTGACATGGATTGGCGAACTGCTGGAAGACTACAAACGCGTGGACGGGCGACCGCTCGGCGAAAAGAACCCCAAGTGGCTCCAAGATGACTATGTGAAGTTCATCCGCTGGGGGCAGTGGCGGATTGAACAGACGGGCGAGGGCATTTTAGCCTTCATCACCAACCACGCCTATCTGGACAACCCCACCTTCCGCGGCATGCGGGTGAGTCTTCTGCGCACTTTTGACCGACTTTACATCCTAAACCTGCACGGCAACGCCCGACGCAAGGAGACCGCCCCCGACGGCAGCCCCGATGAGAATGTGTTCGACATCCAGCAAGGCGTCGCCCTCCTGATTGCGGTCAAAGCCCCAAAAAGCAGCGCCCAAAACGCACCGAACGCCCATCCAAACGATAACCACGACGCCGAAAACGATAACCGCGGCGTTGGAAACGATAACCGCGACGACGAAAACGATAACCGCGGCGTTGGGGACGAATCGGGGGTGCAGGTATTCTATAGCGACTTGTGGGGTCGGCGCGAGGCGAAGTACGAGGCGCTGCGCACGGGCACGGTGGAAAGCATCGTCTGGACACCCCTCACCCCGCAACCGCCGTTGTACCTGTTTACACCCCAAAACACCGCGCTGGAAGCCGAGTACCAACAGGGCTGGCGCATCCCCGATATCTTCCCCACGCACAGTGTGGGCATCGTCACCGCCCGCGATAGCCTCACCATCCACTGGACGCGCGACGCAGTGTGGCAAACCGTGTGCCAGTTCGCCCAACTGGAGCCAGAACAGGCGCGTAACTATGGGCTTAGTGGCAATCGTAGCCGTGTACTACGGTTTCTGCAAGATCTGCGCAACGCCGATGTGCCCAATCCAAGCGCAAAGGCATACATTCAGAAAATCCTCTATCGCCCCTTCGATGTGCGCTACACTTTCTACACGGGCAAGGTGAACGGCTTCCATGAACGCCCTCGCCCCGAAGTGATGCGCCACCTGCTCGCAGGCGAGAATCGGGCGTTGATCGTGGGGGCGCTTCGGCGCGGCGACAGGCGATGAAGAATGGAATATTGTTTGGGTATCGCGTCATATAGTGGACTTGAACATCTTTCGGCGTGGTGGAGGGGAGGTGCATCCCCTCTACCTCTATTCCGACGCTGAGTCGCAGGGTGGTTTATGGTCGGAGGAGCGTCGGGTGAATCTGTCAGCAGAGTTTCTGGAGGCGTTGCAGGGGGCTGTGGGGGGCGTGGTGTCGCCAGAGGCGGTGCTGGGGTATCTCTACGCGATTCTGCATGCGCCTGCCTATCGGGCGCGTTATGCGGAGTTCCTGCGCCGCGATTTCCCGCGCGTGCCGTTGCCCCCCAACCGTGAGGCGTTTGAAACACTGGCTGCGCTGGGGCAAACGCTCATCCAGCTGCACCTGCTGGAGCATCCCGATTTGCAGATTCCCCGCTGCAAGTTTCCCATCGCGGGCGACAATCGGGTAGAACGCGTGCGCTTTGAGGCAGGGCGTGTGTGGATTAACCCACAGCAACACTTTGAGCCCGTTTCGGACGAGGCGTGGGCGTTTCGGGTGGGGGGCTACACGGTGTGCGAAAAGTGGCTTTCTGACCGCAAGGGGCGTGCGTTGTCGTACGAAGAGATTGAAACCTACCTGCGCGTCGTCTCGGCGATTGAGAAGACACTGGCGCTGCAGAGGGAGCTGGATACAGTATGTGCGGAGGTGTGGGGGTGGTGATTGGAATTTTTCGCACCCTCCCACCACAAACCCCGCCCATGCTAAACCCTCAATCGCCCTTCGCAACATATCTCCCCACTCCTGAACATACGCGCTGCAGCGCAACACCTACGCAGAAACAAATCGCAATTTCTCACATGCGTTGTGTGCCAGCTGTCTCCATATAAGGTATAATGATTCCGCCTCTCAAGAGGTATACTAAGAATCACAGGAGGTGGACCAAAATGAACGGACAGCCGATGACCTTACAGGAGGTATGGCAAGCGATTGTGGCGAAGGTTCCTCAAATGCTGGCGGCTGTGCTGGTACTGGTAGGTGGCTATCTCTTTGCGCTCCTTTTAGCCTCAACCGTACGCGCCGCTATACGCCGCCTGAATCTCGACACGCGCTTTCAGAGCTGGTTGAGCGACGAGGCACCGCCAACCCCCTTACCCATCTCGAACTGGATCAGCCGCGGTGTGTACTACATCGTGCTCCTGTTCGTGTTTATTGCGTTTTTCCAAGTGCTGGGCTTAACGCTGATAACAACCCCGCTCAATCGTTTTCTGGAACAGCTCTTTGCCTATCTTCCGCGCTTGCTCGGTGCGGCAATTCTGTTAGTAGTTGCCATAGTGGTCGCTCGTCTGGCGCGTTTAGTGGTTCGAAGGGTGCTGTCAGCAGTGCGCCTGGACGAGCGGCTGGCGGCGGAGGGGACTGGAGCTGCGGTGCCTGCCACCCGCACCGCGGCAGATACAATCTACTGGATCGTACTGGTCATCTTTCTGCCTGCCATCTTGGGTGCACTGGGGTTAACGGGTCTGATGGAGCCGATCCAGCGCATGCTCGACAAAATTCTGGATGCGCTGCCCAATATCCTGACAGCGGTGCTTATCCTACTGATTGGGTTCTTCGTGGCGCGTCTCACCCTGCGGATTGTAACGAACCTGAGTGCCTCACTCGGTGTCAACCAGTTTAGTGACAGGGTTGGTCTGTCCGCGCTTCTGGGACGCTATACCCTGGCTCAGGTGCTTGGGGGGATCGCCTATGTGCTTATTCTGCTCCCCATCTTCACGGCAGCGATGCAGGCGCTGGCGTTCGAAGCCATCACAGAGCCTCTCACCAATATGCTGAACCGAGTGATTGGGGCGTTGCCTCTCTTCTTGGGAGCAGTTCTGGTGTTCCTGGCAGGCTATGTAATTGGGCGACTTGCCAGCGGCTTTACCACCCAGCTACTCACTGGCATCGGCTTCGACCGCTTCATCGAGCAGCTGGGTCTGCGTGCACCAGAAGGTGCCCGACGCCCCGCTGAGTGGATGGGGCAGATTGTGCTGCTGGTCGTGCTCTATTTCGCTTTCCTGCAAGCGTTTCAGATTATGGGATTGGATGCCATTACAGGGATCCTGCGCAACTTCCTCTCGTTTGCCGGGCACATCGCCACGGGACTGGTTATCTTCGGACTGGGCATCTATCTTGCCCAATTGGCGGCTCGGGCGGTGCGTGCCAGCGGTGTGGGGCAGTCCAGTTTGTTAGCAGGGGTTGTCCGCGCGGTGATTCTGGTGTTTGCCGGTGCAATGGCTTTGCGCCAAATGGGACTCGCCAACGAAATCGTGATTCTCGCGTTTGGGCTACTACTGGGCGCAATTGCCCTTGCTGCGGCTTTGGCATTTGGCCTCGATGGGCGCGAGGTCGCTGCCCGAGAACTGGAAAACTACCTTGCTCGCCTCCGCACTTCAGACCAGACCGAACCAAAACAATAGGCTCCCTATGGCGTGCCTGCATTTCAGAGCAAGCTCGTTCTGTAAAATGCAGGCACGCGCTCTACGCCTCTGCTTTCCTCTAAAGCTGTTCGGAAAATGCCTTTGAGAGGGGCAGACACATGTTCCACTTATTCACTCTGCACTATACGCCGGATATCTTCGATCAGTTGTTGCACGGAGGCTTTGTCGGTGCCGGTGTAGTAGGCACGAATGCGCCCCTGGCGGTCGACCAGCACGAACTTCTCGCTATGGATGAAGTCGTGAGTGCTGCCCGATTGCACACCGGGCGCAGGCTCCGCTGCCAATTTGAAGCTCTGGCGGGCAACCCGATAAATCACTCGCTTATCGCCTGTGAGGTAGTACCACTTGCCCCGCTGCACGCCGAAATTCTTGCCATAGCGACGCAGGATTTCGGGCTTATCGGTGTCGGGATCCACGGTGAAGCCCATAATCACCACATCATGCATGTCACGAATTGCATCCTGCACAACGGTCATATTGCGATTCATAATCGGGCAGATGCTGGGGCAGCTGCTGAAGAAGAAATAGGCAACCCACACTTTGCCACGCAGGTCTTTGCGGGAAAACGGCTCGCCCCACTGGGTGGTCAGAGTGAAATCGGTATCCACCGTGCCCAGCACAGGCAGCGTTTCGCTGCGCGCGACCAGTGCCTCCTGCCGACGCCAGAGCACAAGCAGAAAGGCAAGCATCGCCAGCCCAAGCAGCACCCACGCTAGCCCCATCAGCCAGCGCATTCGCATCCGTGGTCACCTCACATGCATTAAGGCAAACAGCGCAACCCAGAGCGCGTCCAGAAAGTGCCAGTATAGGGTGCCCATTTCAAGGGGCAGCAGATTGTCCGGGCGGTAGGCGTTGCGCATCACGCCATAGAGCAAATAGCCAAGCAACACCAGCCCGCCCAGCAGGTGTAAGCCGTGCAACCCCGTGAAAAGATAGAACAGCCCACTGAAGATACTTGCCGATGCACTCTGCTTCAAGGCAAACCAGCTCATCAGCTGGAGTCCCAGAAACAGCCAGCCAAGCACGAAGGTTAACATAAGCCCGCCTCGCAGCCCTGTCAGACGACCATGACGCGCCGCGTTCATGGCAGCCTGCATGCTGAGGCTACTGATGAGAATAACTATCGTGCTGAGCCAACTGATGCGTGGCAGCTCAAAGGGGAACTCAGCTCGTGCAGGCAGCCGCAGGAGATAGACCATCGCCAGCGCACCAAACATCATCGTGACGGCGACCAGAAAAAGCCACACACCCCAGCGCACCGCATTGACGGGATCATAGGACGGCTCGCTACTGTCGCCGCCACCAAAGCGATAGGGCGGACGCGCATCGCCAACACCCTGACCACGCAGAGATAATCTCGTGCGCACTTTCGTCTTCGTCATCGCCAATCACCTCTCCACTAATGCGTAAGCAGCAGCAAGAGCAACAGCAAGGGCAGATAGAGGACAGAAGCAAGCAGCACACCGCGGGCGTGCTGCTTATCGGGAACACGATAAAATCTTAATGAAAAGTGCAGATGCCATACACCCAGCCCAAGTGCACCCAGCAGGTAGGGCAGGGGAGTGGATACAAACGGCAAAATCAGTAGACTGACGCCTATCAGGGTGACGGTGGTGAGGAGAATCAATTGCGCCACGCGCTCTGGCTTCTGGGACGGCAACAGGCGAATACCTACTTTGCGATAGTCGTCTCGATTGAACCAGGCGATTGCCCACAGGTGGGGGAATTGCCAGACAAACTGCAGGGCAAATAGCAGCAGGGCAGGGGGGGCGAAATGCCCAGTGGCAGCGACCCAGCCCGCCATCGGAGGAACCGCGCCCGGAATGGCACCGACCACCGTACAGAACGGCGTATGCCGTTTGAGCGGGGTGTAAGCAAAAGCGTATAGCCCGATAGACAACACGCCAAGCAATGCAACCAGCCCATTCACCAGTAATGCAAGCACAAGAACGCCGAGCAGCCCCCATACCATCCCGACAAGCCAGCCCTCCCACGCCGAGACCTGGCCCGCAGGGATGGGACGCAACGCCGTGCGCTCCATCTGGGCATCGCTGCGCCACTCAATCACCTGATTAAAAGCGTTGGCGGAGGCGACCACCAGCCACGATCCAACCAAAGTGGCGAGGATTAGCCCAGCGCTCAGAGAGTATGCCGATGCACCCAGCATCAAACCTGCCGCCGTGCTGAGCCATACCAGTAGCGTCACGCGCGGTTTGCTCAAAAGCCAGTACGCATGCAGCTTCTCTATCGCTACTGCCCAGAGACTGGGCAAGACTATCGTTTTCAGAGCCGTTTTCATCGCTTCTGCCCAAATTGTACCCCATTCACCACCCCCTTGTCAAGGGGAGACCGTGAAAAATTTCACAATCAGGTTCCCAGAAGGCAGCAGGTACACTTTTGATGGGATGGAAGAGCAGCGGATATATGAGCTAGAGGGGGAAGAGCGGGAGCAGATTGCAGCAAGGCTGGCAGAGTTGCTGCAGGCTTATCCCGAGATTGTGGGTGCATGGCTACACGGCTCATTCTATGAGGGCTTGCCGTTTCACGATATCGATATCGCGCTCTATGTGGAACCTCAGTCGCCAGCAGATGAGAATCCGCTGGACTTTATGCTTAAGGTAGCCGACGACCTGGAGCGTGTTATCCGCTATCCTGTCGATGTGCGGATTATTAATCGGGCACCGCTGAACTTCCAGTTCTATGCTACCGCTGGGCGACCATTGCTTATGAGAGATTCCGAGCGTTGCTATGAGCTGATCGAATCGATTCGGCGTATGTACTGGGATTTCGAGCCGATGGCACGCCAACACCTGCGGGAGGTGCTCTCATGAATCGCGTGAATCCAGAAGTTGTCCGTACAAAATCTGCTGCCATTCGGCAGGCAGCTGCCCGTATCTCGGAGCTTGCGGCACAGCCCGATGAGCAGTTTTGGAGCGATGAGCGCAACATCGCGACGCTTAAGCTCTGGTTAATCCAGATGATGCAGGATGCTGCCGATTTGTGCAATCATCTCGCGGCACGGCTGCTACATCGCGCACCATCCAGCTACCCGGAGTGCTTCGAAATGCTGGGCGAGTCCGGGATTATCAGCACAGCCCTTGCCGATTCACTCCGCCAGATGGCGCGCTTCCACAATCTCCTAATCCATCGCTACTGGGAGGTGGACGATCAGCGCGTTCTGGAGATTGCGCCCACGCAACTGAACGACCTGGAACAGTTCCTGCAGGTGGTTGCCCGCGCAACGATGGGGGACGAAGCGGTAGATAGGGTAGATAGGGTATAGTTTGTGGTAGATGAAGCGCATAGCAATACTGGGGTCCACAGGCTCCATCGGTCAGCAGACACTGGATGTGATTAGTCGCCTTCCCGAACGCCTGCAGGTCATGGCGCTGGCGGCGCACAGCAATCTGGAACTGCTATTGGAACAAGCCGAATCGTATGGAGTGGAGTCGGTGGGATTGCTATGCTCGCCACCGGGGGCACAGGAAGATTTGCCTGAATGGTTGGAAAGGGCAGGGAAGCGGTTCCGACTCTATGCAGGCGTGGAGGGGTTGTGCGAGCTGGTACGCCGTCCCGAGATCGATCTGGTGGTTATCGCACTGACGGGGATTATTGCGCTCAAGCCGACCCTGGCAGCAATTGAGGCAGGGAAGACTCTTGCGCTTTCGACCAAAGAAGTGCTGGTCGGGGCAGGGGAGTATGTGATGCGACAAGCACAAATACACGGCGTTAAGATCCTACCTATCGATAGCGAGCATTCGGGGGCGTTCCAGATTCTGCACGAGCGACCGCTGGATACCGTGGCACGCCTGATCCTGACCGCTTCGGGCGGTCCTTTTCGGCAGCGACCTTTAGAGACTTTTGAAGCAATCACCGTGCAGGAGGCACTGCAACATCCCAACTGGCGTATGGGACCCAAGATCACGGTCGATTCTGCCACTATGATGAATAAGGGGCTGGAGGTGATCGAAGCGTGCTGGCTGTTTGGCTTACCGCTGGAGCGGATTGAGGTGCTCATCCATCCCCAGAGCATCGTGCACGCGCTGGTCGAGTTCCACGACGGCTCCGTGCTGGCGCAGTTGAGCGTTCCCGATATGCGCCTGCCTATTCAGTATGCGCTGCTCTACCCGGAGCGTCTGGACACGAACCTGCCTCGTCTGAGGCTGGAGCAGGTACGCTTCCTGGAGTTTGAGACGCCCGATTTAACCCGTTATCCATGTCTGCGGTTAGCCTATGAGGCGGCGCGTGTCGGGGGCACAATGCCTGCCGTATTGAACGCGGCCAACGAGGTCGCCGTGCAGCTCTTCTTAGAGGGGCAGATACCATTCACGGCAATTCCTGCGCTTGTGGAACAAGCGATGCAGACGCACGAATCTCAGGAGGCAACGCTGCAGGCGGTGCTGGAAGCAGACACCTGGGCACGAAATTATGTACAAGTTTGGAGGCGAAAATGGTACTGACGATCATCTACTTGATAGGGATGTTCACGCTGCTGGTGGCAGCGCATGAGTTCGGACACATGTGGGTGGCAAAACGCTGCCGCATGCGCGTGGACGAGTTCGCCATCGGCATTGGGCCGATTTTGATCCGGTTGGGACGCGACCGAGACGGCACACTTTACACGATTCGCGCGCTGCCGTTGGGAGGCTTTGTGCGGATTGCGGGCATGCTGCCCGAGGAAGCCCAAGCGCCTGGCAGCTTCGCCTCACGCCCACTTTACATGCGGTTTCTCACCGTGCTGGCAGGACCGCTGGCGAGCATCCTGTTCGGCTTTATCCTGTTTGTGATTGTCGGATTGACCGCCGGATTGCCGTCGGACAAGGCAACGCCGCGCATCCGCTTCGTACAGCCCGATTCGCCCGCACAGAAAGCGGGTCTGCGCATCGGTGATGTGCTGGTCGCAGTGAACGGAGAGCCTGTCGAAACGACGAAGCAGGCAGCGAAAATCATTCGTGCGAGCGCGAACAAACCGCTGCTGCTCACTCTGCAGCGTGATGGACAGACCCTGACTGTGCGAGTTGTTCCACGATTAGAGGAGGTGGAGATAGAGAAGGGGAAGAAGGAAAAAATCGGACGTATCGGGGTCGTGTGGCACACGGAGCGCAAGCGCGAACCGGTCGGCACCGTGCTGAAGCAGGGCGCGCTGCTGACGGTACACATCACCTTGGGCATTATCGATAGCCTGCGACGCTTGCTATTCGGGCAGGGCAATATTCACGAGGTGGGCGGTGTGATCTCCATCGTGAGCGTGACGGATGCAACGGCGCGGCTGGGCTTTGCCGATGTGGCCGATTTTGCAGCGTCACTTAGCACGATGCTGGGTGTGGTGAACCTGTTGCCGATACCTGTGCTGGATGGCGGCTATCTGCTGTTGTTCACGGTGGAGGCGATACGCCGACGACAACTGAGTGCCGAGGCGATGGCACGGGTGCAAGCCATTGGACTGGTGATTGTGCTGGCACTCTTCCTCACCGTGTTCTCGCTGGATATTTATAAATGGGTAACGGGCAAGCTCATCCGCTGATGATTGCTCTCGGATTCCATAAACCCCGAGCAACGGCAGGGACGAAATGGTCCAGTTCAGGGCAGGGCAGGTCTACCGTCTGACGCTGCTCGGCACTGAGATAGGCTGCCATCAGCAGTTCCGTGACGCGCATGCCATATTCCAGCGTGCAGAAGGGCGTTTCTCCACGCAGGAAGCAGTCGGTGAAGTAGCGGTTCTCGGCAATATAACCGTAGGTGTGCGCCTCATCGGCCAGATAGGGCATCAGCCCTTGCTCGGCGTTCTGCTTTTCGACCAGATCCTCGCCCGCCGCGCCCTGAATCTGGCGACTGAAAAAGATGGTGCCCTCGCCGGCAAGGGTGTTAATTGCCAGCATGTATTCAGGTCCCAGCACCTCAAAGGTGAGGCGCAAGCTCGGCCCCACAAAGCACCAGGAGGTGGTCGCTTCGACCAGCACGAGGTTGCCTGAGGGGGTTTGGAAAGTGATACGCGCGGCGGCGTAATCTTCGGCGGGATGGCGCGTGTAGTCCACCTCCATCTCGTGGGCATAGGTTTCGCGCAGGCGCTGGGCATATTCCGGGCGCGCCCATTTGAGGCAGGCGATTTGAGCAGAGACCGATCGCGGCGCCAGCGCCGTGAGCAACTGGTCCGGGGGAGTTAGCACATACCAGCCCGCCGCGACACTGTGGCACATCATATCGTTTAGCACACCGCCGCCCTGCAGGTCGCCTCGCCAGAACCATGCCCGATGAGGACCACTGTGCTCTTCTGCACAGCGAGCGAGATACGGTTCGCCCGCAATAGCGGCACCTCGCCGCCAGAGCAGCTCCTTGCCACGCACAACCGCAGGTGCAAAAAGCTGGTTCTCCAAATAGCCATGCAGGATGCCCGCTTCCGAGACCGCCTGCAGAATCTGGCGTGCCTCGTTCAGGTTGCGAGCGAGCGGCTTTTCGACGGCTAACCCTTTGAGCTGGGCGCGCCCTGCGTGCACCTCGTCGCAAATCGCCTCGATAAGCTCCACCCGCACATAGTTAGGCGCGAGGAACCAGATAGCGTCCACATTCGGGTCGCGCGTGAGCTTACGCACATCGGTATAGACTGCTGGATCACCGACACCAAGGGCGCGACATAAATCTGCCAGCTCGCTTGCACTGGACTCGTTGCGGCTCATCATCGCGGTAATCTCGGCGTTGCGCACGCTGGCGAACGCCTGCGCGTGGAACCGCGCCACAAATCCGCTGCCCACAAAGCCAATCCGTAAACGCTCCCTCATAGCACCCTCTCGATACGCACTTCCGCATCCTTCTCCTGCGAGGAAGGTCGTGAAACTCTGTACGGGGTTTGCCTGTCTAATATGCAGGGTATAATAGGAAGGAGTTTCGCTCATTAAGCAGGAATCGAGCGAGGGTTTTCGAACCTGTTATAAGGAGGTCTAAGATGAGACGAGCCTTTGGCATTCTGATCGTGGCGAGTTTGGCGCTGCTGCTGCCCGTGATTGCCCAGATTGGTGGGCGTCCAATGGTGTTACTAGTGGCACGGGTCGCTGGTCCCGTAACCGATCCTGAGTCGCCACCGCCACCTCCCTTTATGCGAGATGGCGCTCGGCTGGCAGCGACTCCAAATGGAGCTGTGAATGCGGAGATGGCTTTACGCGGACTGAACATGTTCGAAGGACCGGCTCTAAGGGTTACTCACGCCGCCGTTTACTTTCGGTTCCGTGTCGTTCCACCACCAAACCCGAACAATCCACCGCCTGGCGCAATGATCCAGATTATGGCAGATGGAACTGACGCGAACATCCAGAATCAGCAGTTTATGAATGTTGGTTATCTGCGGGGAGGCGGCAAAGGAGCAATTCTCATCTTCCGCACTCGCGCCCTGCGTTACGACAATAACAATCCGCCTAACCAGGTTGAGCAGCAAGGAGCCGTTATGCTTTTGATTGAGGATCATGCTCCTGGTGCCAGTCAGCGTCCCGATCTAGGGGCGCAGCCCGACCGGGTGACCTTGGTGTATTCGGAAGGCGCCTACACCTATAACTACACAGGCGTGATCCGTCAGGGCGACATCTACATCCATGGACGCGTCATTCCGGAAACTTTTTAGGAGGTGCGTGATGAAACCTTATCGAATCCTGATTGTAGGCTTGGTTACGCTTAGCTTGGGTGCAGCTCAAGCACAATTTGACGCGACCTTCGTGCCTTATCCCCTCTCGTCCGAGCTGCTCTGGGGGAAATGGGGCAACGATCTGCGCAACAGCCATTACAATCCTGATGCGGCGGGTCCGACCAATCCGCGCCTGCTCTGGTTCTTGCGCGGCGGTCTCATCGATGAGCCATTGATTGAACCGATTTTTGCGGGCATACCTCTTTTGTGGGCGCCAGTGCATCCTTACTCGACAGGCTTGCGGTTCACCGAATATCTTATCATCAGCGCTGCAGGCGGCGCCGTGTTGGGCACGCTGTGGCCCTATTGGGGTCAAGCCTCCACGCCGCTTATGTTGCAAACGGCGGTTTATGTGAAGACAAGCGGAGGCGACTTTCTTGACTTCTTAGGCGACTGGCCCGTGCTGGTATTCTCTGGTGGGCAATACGATGTGCTAGTTTATAGCCCGGACCCGTTGGGGATAGCTGATCTCTTCTGGGTTGGTAATGTAGGAGTACCTACCTATCGCTCCGGTTTGACTGCTTATTCAGATGGCACATCGGGCTACTTTATGTTGGGCGACAATACGGGGCTGGTAAGCCCAGTGATGATGTTTTGGGTTGTTAACATCGACAATAATGAAAGCTTCCCCTACCTCTATATCGACGCAGCTATAAATCCCCCTGGTATGGGGGCTGTTTACAGCCTTGTAGGGGCATCGGACTATTCCGATGTGATGCTTTCCACGCACCACTTTGGGTATATCGCCGGATATTATATGCAGGCTCTGGGGGCACCCGTGATGCTGGGAGCGATCTCGCTTGCGGGACTAAGTAGAGCCGATCCTGAGGACTCCACGCCTATCACCAGCGATATCTGCGACCGCCCAGCAGTGGTAAGTAGCGATAATGTGACTGCCTTTGTGTGCGCCACAAACTATGGTCGCGTGTATGCGCTGAATCTTCTCACAGGCACAAAGCTCTGGGTCGCCGAACTGGGCAAACCAATTATGGCAGGGCCATCCCTCGGACCCGACCCTCTTAACGGCAACGAGGAAACGCTCTATGTGGTGACGCGAAGCAGCAGCACGCGCAGCACCTTGGTCGCGATACGGGCGTCCGATGGGACGGTCAAATGGCAGCGCACCCTCCAGAATGTGAGCCGCTGCAACCCCACTATCGACAGGGATGGACGCCTCTTTATCGGTGATGATCGGGGCTATCTCTACGCCATCAATCCTGACGGCTCCATTCTTTGGGCGCGCTATCTGGGAGCTGCCATCCGGGTCTCTCCTGTGCTGGCATCCATACCCACGGACGCAGGAAACTTGGATGTGCTTTATGTGGCGGCTTCGAACCGCATGCTGTACGCCTTTGTAGAATCGACGCCAATCCGCATTCCGCCAGGTGGTGGTATAGGCACAGGCATTGGAGGCGGCTGGTGAACGGATGTGGGCGCGGGCGTTCACGCTGGTGGAACTGCTCGTGGTGATTGCGATTATTGGGCTATTAGCTGCTCTCTTGATGCCCGTGCTGATGCAGGCGAGAGAGCAGGGGAGACGCACCGTGTGCGCGAGCAATTTGCGCCAGCTGACGCAAGCGAACCTGCTTTACGCAGCGGACTGGGACGGCTACTTCGTGCCAGCCGCGCCCGAGTTCTTGCGTGACCAGCGACGCTGGTTCGGCGTTCGCAACCGACAGGGACGCTTCGAACCGCGCGACGGTCCGCTGGTGTCCTATATGAAGGACGGAGGGCTTTTACGCCGATGTCCCTCCTTCGAGACGCAGGTGGGCTTCGACATCGGCACGGGCGGCTATGTGTATAATGATATTGGCGTGGGCACGCGCCTGTGGTTTATGGGCTATACGCCCGGACTGCCCGCGTACGATGGTTCGCTCTCGGAGGCGGAGATTATGAAACACACGGAGACAGCTATGTTTGCCGATGGCGCGCTGGATATCGGTACAGGACTGGCAGAGTATACTTTTCTGATCGCACCACCCGATGTGCTGCGTCGCGTGCCGAACGCCATCTACCCATTGGATCCGTCAGTACATTTTCGGCATCACGGCGTCGCGCAGGTCTCCTTTGTCGACGGGCATGTGCGCTCACTGAAAATGGGAACCTCTACCGACCGAAGTGGCGTCTATAGGGGAGCGAACCCCGCACGCCAACGCATCGGCTGGTTCCTACCCGTAACGGGCGATACCTACTATGATCCAGAGTAAACTTGTGTGGTATCAGCGCTCTTGCCGACGCCTGGTTCAAAGCAGGGAAGGGGCAGGAGTCATGAATCGGGAGAAAATCGGGTAAAATAGATGGTGGATGAGATCCCCGTAAGGCAAATTGCAGCGGGTAGCAAACGGCGATGATTCCGTCGCGCGGAATGCCTAACTGCTGCTTGGATGGGTACGACCATGAGAAGGAAAACACGCACCACGACCACGACTCAGGAGGAGCCGACGGAAACGCTCTTGACTGAGACGCACCCTGCGGACGACGCGATGGCTCGCCTCGGCGGTGACGGACCAGCGGCAGATGCCCTTGCCAGCGAGGAGGCGACCACTGCGACCAGAGTGGTCACGAAGGAACTTAACTACCGCGACCTGCTCCAGGAATCGCTGAGCGACCTGAAAAGGCGCGCGAAACGGCTCGGCATCGAGCTGGACACCGAAGACAAGGGTGAGCTGGCATACCGCATCCTGCAGGTCACGAACAAAGAGCCGGGCACCGAGTACGCATGGGGTATTCTGGAGATATTGCCCGATGGCTGGGGCTTCCTGCGCCGCCATCCGAACCTGCAGAACACCAACGAGGATGTGTATGTGTCCCAGTCGCAAATCAAGCGGTTTGGGCTGCGGACGGGCGATCTGGTGTTCGGGGTAGCGCGCCCTCCAAAAGAGGGCGAAAAATATTACGGGCTGCTGCGCGTCGAAGCGGTGAACGGCGTTCCAGCTGAGAATATACGCGCACGCAAGGACTTCGAGCAGCTCACACCACTCTATCCCAACGAGCGACTGGTGATGGAGACCACCCCCGACAATATCTCCGGGCGTATCATCGATCTGATCGCGCCCATTGGCAAAGGGCAGCGTGCGCTTATCGTTGCGCCACCGAAAGCGGGAAAGACCACCTTGCTCAAGTCTATTGCGAACAGTATCACAACCAATCACCCAGAGGTGGTGCTGTTGGTGCTGCTCATCGATGAGCGTCCCGAAGAGGTGACCGATATGCGCCGCTCGGTGCGTGGTCTGGTCATCAGCTCCACCTTCGATGAGCCGCCCGAGAACCACATGCGCGTGGCTGACCTGGTGCTGGAGCGGGCGAAACGGCTGGTGGAGCAGGGCAAGGATGTAGTGGTGCTGCTGGACAGCCTGACCCGGTTCGGACGCGCTTCGAACCTGACCACCAGCCCCAGCGGGCGCACCCTGTCAGGCGGACTGGACCCAGCTGCGCTTTATCGCCCCAAACGGTTCTTCGGCGCTGCCCGCAACATCGAGGAAGGCGGTAGCCTGACCGTCGTCGCCACCTGCCTAATCGACACCGGCTCGCGCATGGACGAGGTGATTTTCGAGGAGTTCAAGGGCACTGGCAACATGGAGCTGGTGCTCTCGCGTGAGCTGTCGGAGCGACGCATCTTTCCCGCCATCGATGTGAAGCGGTCGGGCACTCGACACGAAGAATTGCTGTATCCTAAAGAGGAACTGATGGCAATCTGGCAATTGCGACGCTTGCTGGCAAATCAGGACGATATGGTGGAAGCGACGGAGCAGCTCATTCGTCTGTTGCAACGCACGCGCTCCAACCATGAGTTCTTGCAGCAAGTAGTGTCGCGTGTCCAGACCACACGGTGAAGGAGGCAACCATCATGCGCGACGATGAACGCCGCCGACGCTATGACGACGACCCTGAAGAGGAGCCGGAAGGGTTCTACGAGGAGGAAGAAGAGGAACCCGCCGAAATGGAGGAAGAGCTGCGTCGCCTGCTGGGCGATGTGCCCGGCTTCGATGACGAGCTGGATGAGCCTCCGCCTTACGACCGAGGGCGCGAGCTGGAAGTGCGCGTCACAGGCGTCTACGAGCGACAGGAGCCGGGGCAACCCCGCTACACACTGGTCGAGCTGCGCGATAACTATGGACGACGGGTACCGATCCTCATCGGGCAATTCGAAGCCTATTCGATTGCGCTGGCTCTGAGCGGTACCACGCCTCAGCGACCGCTCACACACGACCTGATGCGCAACATCCTGGATCGAATGGGCGCACGGGTGGATCGCGTGGTGATTGACGACCTCTGGCGCGAGACTTTCTACGCGAAAATTTTTCTGACCGTGCGCAAAAATCTGGAAGACGAAGAGGAAATCGAGATCGACGCGCGCCCCAGCGATGCGATTGCGCTTGCCGTCCGCTTCAACGCACCGATCTATATGACGGAGGCGGTGCTGGAGCAAGCCGGTGTCAGTGAGGATTATAGTTAACATAATCCCTCTTATCAGACTCTATGCGACACCCGCAAATCCCGCTGCTGCACCGACTGCTGTTCCCGCCCGCCTTCGCGTTCTGCAAACTTTTCTTTGGCATCACGCTGCGATTCCCGTTCTTTTGCTGGCTGCGCATTATCGGGCGCGAGCGTGTACCGAAGCGCGGCGGTCTGATCGTGATCGCCAATCATCTCTCCATCGCCGACGCGGTCGTCCTCTGGTACGCCTCACCACGCCACATTTGCTTTATGGGACGCGCCGATGTGTTCAAGCTGCCCCTCATCAGCAGCGTTGTACGCTTGGCGCGTGCCATCCCTGTGCGCCAGCGTTCTGCCGACCGCGCCGCGCTGATGGAAGCCATCGAAGCGGTGCGCCGGGGCGAAGCGCTCGGTATCTTCCCCGAAGGCGAATGCAGTGAGACGGGCGAACTGTTGCCATTCCTGCCTGGAGTGCTGCTTGTTCTGCGTCAGACCCGTGCCCCCGTACTCCCTGTAGGGATTACTGGCACGCAGAAACTAATCCCGTACGGCAAACTTTTGCCAAGACCAGCATTCAGTGTCATTACTGTGCGATTTGGCTTCCCCATTCCCGCCGAACAAATCCTTGCCCTACCCTCCCCTGACCAACAGCTGGCGTTCTTGCAGGCACAAGTGGCAGAGTTGATAGGATAAAGTACCTCGTGCTATATCCCACCTGCCCTGTACATCCAAAACATGACCCACATCGGGATTGCACATATGCATCCAGCCATCAAAAACAGGTAAACAAAATCATCAACCCAGCCAAACATAGCCGAAACTACCGCTCCCTTTTGGCATCCACTCCTAAACGAGATCAACACTCACCAACCAAAACGAACCTCGTCTATCTCCCCCCTGCGCCCACTTTGGAAGCCTGCCCCCGGCGAACAGGAATATTGTTGCGTTGTTCGAATCGAACGCTGCAGGTGATGGAAAACTGGCACGAAACGGCAGCAGGCGACTGGCGCGTAGCGGGCGAAGCGGAGTTGACGCGCTCACGCTTCTACTGGCTCACACGCCCGATGTCGCCTTTTGAGATGATGGATGACGCCGTTGCCTTCTTTCGTGAGAACTTCTCCGTGATGGCGAAAGCGTCGATCCTGCTCTACTCGCCCCTAATCGGGTTGTTTCTCGTTGCACTGATCCCTATTGTGGTGCTGAACGCGACCACACGTACCCCGCAGCCGTTTGCACCTGCTGACCTGATTTATCTCTCCTCGCTATGTCTTGCCTATCCTTACCTGTTTGTAGGACCTGCGCTCCACGCAGCGATTATCACTCTCATTGCACATATGCGCCTGCAAAATGAGAGTATCACGCTGCGATCGGTATGGGAACGGCTCAAACCCCGTTTCTGGCACCTCATCGCCAATCAGCTGCTAGCTTTTATCGCGCTAGGGGGCATCAATCTTGTGATAGGCGCATTCTTTGTTGTGTTACTCATTTTGCTTATTGCGGCGATAGGGATGGGAGCGGGCACAACGGGCAGCACCATTAGCCTGATTGTTGGCTTGATGGGCATGCTGTTACTCAGCATCCTGTGGATTGTTGCCATCGCGATGGCAACTGTCTGGTTCGTCATCCTGCCGCAGATCTTAGTGCTTGAACTGAATACCGATGCTTTGACTGCTTTCAGTCGCGCCTTCCAGCTGGTGAGCCGAAATTATCGGCACGCCGTGCTGAGCTATCTTGCGTTTATCGGGTTCCAAACGGTTGTCTACTTCGCCGCGTATATGCTTATTATTATCGTTATTGGAATCGCGGTGTTGATCATTCAGACATACTTTGACCTCGAGGCATTTTTCATGCGCTGGAATGCAACACTCAATCAATTATATAATTTATTGGTCTATGTAGGCTTTGCGCTGCTGATGCCAATGATGTATCTGACGAGCTTTCTACTGTATTATGACCTGCGCTATCGATATGAGGGGCTGGATATCGAGCAGGTACTGATGCAGGCAAGGTGATGCCGAAATGAGGTTAGAAAGGGCGATTTTGCTAACAGGTTTGCTGCTGTGCCTATCAGGATGGTCGCAACGGGCAGTCGATGAGGCGCTGGCACAGGCAGCGCAGTTGCTCAAACGCGCCCAGGTGACACAGGGCATCGAGCGACAGCGGCTAATCGAGCAGGCACGGCGTACACTCAGTTTGCTGCCTGCGGGGGCGCGTGAACCGCTGGAGCAGCAGTTGAATCAGGCACGCTGGAGCAATCGTCCTGGCGCACTGCAAACAGCTCTGCGGCAGGTGGAAAGCTATCGACGCACGCTTGTCAGTAGCTCCCCTGCTCCCGACCCCACCAAGGTACGCAGGCAGCTGGAAGCGATTTTCGCAGAACCCGACATGCAGCCCCCACCAAAGCCGCTCGTTGAGCGTATTGTTGAAGCGATTGGCAGGGCGTTTGAGACGCTGTTGCGCTGGTTGACGCGCTTGCTCGGAGGGTTAGGTGGCACAGGCACAGGTGCCTGGGGCGCGCTGGTGCAATGGATCATTATTGCTATTCTCGTGCTGGCGATTGCGTTTGGTGCATCCTATCTGGTTGGTCGACTGGAGTGGCGTCGTGGACGGTGTGTGTCAGCGGCGCTAACGCCTGATCAGATGGTGGACGCTCGTCTACTCTCATCGGCGGAGTGGCTGGCGTTGGCGCACCAGCTGCTGGCGCATGGCGACACACGGGCTGCCGTCCGTGCGCTCTATTTGGGGCTTTTGCGCTTGCTCCATGAGGCACGGCTGCTGGACTATGACCCTGCTCGCACCAATTGGGAACACCTGATGAGCCTGCGCAGCCCTGCCCTGTCCGACCCTGCCACTCGCGAGCAGGCGTATCGACTGCTGCAGCCACTGACCTTGCGCTTCGATTATCTGTGGTATGGCAACGAGACCGCCACGACGGAAGATGTCCAGCGATTCGAGCAGGCTTTTGAAACGCTGAGAGGGATGGTGCGACCGGATGCGCAGAGGGTGGCGTGAGCGGTTAACTTTGGGAATGTTGCTGGTTGGGCTGGCGGGGCTTATCTGGTACGCCTTGCAGATGATCAAGCATTTAGAAGACCCCAGCGCCGCCCCCTATCCCTTGAGCTATAGTCGTCATCCGAACGGAGCCAAGGGGCTAGCGAAACTGCTCCAGCGTAATGGCTACACGGTACGCCCACTGCGAAGTTCGTTCCGTCATCTGCCACACGATGCCGACATGTTTATTATCTTCCCTGCTTCACTTGTGACATTGCTCAACCTGCGTGATCGCTGGGGCGACGAAGATCTTCAAGCGCTACAGCGTTGGGTTGAATCGGAGGGTGTCTTGGTAGTGCTGGGCAACGATGGGCGTCTGGAGGAGCCGCTGCAGCCGCATTTTGACCCCCCTGCTCCTACCTTCCATACAACCGCCTCTACTCGCTTCAAAGCCGTTCCATTGCTCACCCCAGGCTGGATGGAGGGCATCTCCATGCTGGAGCTGGGCGAGCGTGGCACACGCCTAAAGCCCCACAACGCACGCTGGGTACCGTTGCTGGGTGACGCGCGCGGTGTGGCAATCGCTTTGCACTATCGGGGGGAAGGTGTTATCTTGGAATGTGCAGACAGCGACTGGCTGACGAACGCACATCTGCGAAGGGGCGATCACGGCGCTTTTATTCTTGCTTTCATTCGGTGGCGAGTACCTAAAGGCGGGGTGGTCTATTTCGATGACGCGGGTCAGGGCGATCTGGAATATGTGGGACAGCCGCGGGGCTTCTGGGGCTACGCGCCTATGGGCCTAAAGATTGCCTTTGCGCACCTGATGGTGCTGGTGGTGCTGGTCATGTACAGTGTTGGGCGTCGTTTCGGTCTCCCCCGCCCTGCCCGCCCACGCATGCCTTCCCTGGGTGAATATGTGGACGCACTAACAGGTCTCTACGCCAGCGCGCACGCCACACAGCCCGCGCTGGAGATTGTGATGGAAGAGGTACGGCGCCGATTGTGCAAGCGGTTAGGATTGCCTGCAGGCGCAACTCTTTTGCAGGTTATGGAGGCTCTGCCCCCCGAATCTGAACTTTGTCGTGCTCTGCGCGACATTCACCATGCCCTGCAGCAGCCGTCTCTTGCTGAAAGCGATGCCCTGCGCCTCCTCCAGGCGCTGGAGCGTGCCATCGCGGGATGAGCAGCTCCATGCGGAAAGGATAAGTACAGCTTTTATTCAATATCTTGTACTGCTCCAATCAACGATTGCACGCCTGAGATCCCCTGCTCTATCAGATACCGTTCCAATCCTTGCAGCACTTCAAGGCAGAGAGTAGGTTGAACGAAGTTTGCTGTGCCGATTTGTACTGCGCTCGCGCCAACAAGGAGAAATTCGACCACATCTTCCCAGCTCATAATCCCTCCGACGCCTATCAGAGGTACATTAGGCAACGCTTGATGCACACGCCACACATGGTAGAGAGCGATCGGTTTAATGGCGGCGCCCGTCAGTCCCCCTACGCGCGTGGCGAGGCGGAACCGGCGGGTCCGCACATCGACGGCAAGTCCCAGCACGCTGTTGATCATAGTCAGGATGTCGGCTCCCGCCTCATGGGCTGCTCGGGCGATAGGCACCATATCCGTTACATTTGGCGAGAGCTTGGCGATAAGCGGCAGTCCACACCGCGCTTTCACCGCGCGCACAACGGTCGCCGTCAGCTTCGGATCGATCCCGAATTCTAAGCCGCCGCGCGCCTGATTGGGACAGGAGAGGTTCAGTTCCAGCGCGATGATGCCCGGTGCGTACGCCAGTTTTTCCGCAACTGCACAGAACTCCTCCACCGTCTCTCCTGCCACGCTGGCGATAATGGGCACACCGTACTCACGCAAGCGCGGTAATATCTCTATCAAAAAGGTCTCCGCCCCTTCATTTTGCAAGCCGATAGAGTTCAGCATACCAGCAGGCGTCTCTGCCACGCGTGGTGGCGGATTACCTGCGCGTGGCGTGAGCGTCAGGCTCTTGACCACAATCCCACCCAGCAGGGAGAGGTTCACTATATCCGCATATTCCAACCCGTAACCAAATGTGCCCGATGCTGCCAGCACGGGATTGGACAGCGTCAGCGAGCCAAGCCGCACCTGCAAATCGGGACGTGTCTTCATTCCCACAACACCTCCTCCGCCCGGAAGATAGGTCCCTCAGTACAAACGCGCCGGAACCACGCACCACCTGGCAATGCAATACGCACCGCACACCCCAGGCAAGCACCAATTCCACATGGCATCGGCGCCTCCACCGAGATAAAGCACGGAACACCATTTTGTATACAGGTTTCGGACACAATCTTTAACATTCTGTTCGGTCCGCAGGCATAGACAGCAGTGGGCATAGGGTCTTGAAGCAATAAAGCCAACAGTTCTGTAACACGCCCTGTATAACCTTGCGAGCCATCCTCTGTGGAGACAAGCACCTCTGCGCCCAGCGCACGAAACTCGTCCAGTCCTACCAGCAGGTCGCGACTGCGCGCCCCCGCGAGAATAACGATTCGCTCATCCGCTTTGAGGGAGGGCGCAAGGCGAGAAGCAAAAAAGCAGAGAGGAGGCGCCCCGAAACCACCTGCCACCAGAATGTGTCGCCGCACCCCGCGTACAGGTTGAAACCAATTACCCAGAGGACCCAGTACGCGAATGCTGGATCCCACCGGCTTGAGCGAGAGCAGCTCCGTGAAAGCACCATGCACCGCATAGAATAGGCTGATGGTACCCTTGTCAGGATTGGCACGCAGGATGCTATAGGGGCGACGCAACAGAGGCGCGTGCGTCTCCAACGGACGTACCATTACGAACTGCCCCGGCTGCGCCGTCTCCGCAATAGGTGGCGCATGCAGCATTAACTCATACTGATCTGGGGCGCGTCGCCGATGCTCCACCACTGTCGCCAGTAGCTCCCAGCGTGCCATCATCTGAAGTGTACCCTGCACCTGATTGGGGTATAATCCAGACAAGATGAAGTTCGAAGATCTAAACGAACTGATTCAGGCAATCAGGGAGCATCCAGAATGGCGCGATGCCCTTCTTGCTGTGTTGTTGCCCGCCGCCGTGCTGGAGCTGCCCGTACAAATGCTGGTATTCCGTCAGGAACATCAGGAGCAGATGGCGCGCCTGGAGCGACAGATCGCCTTGCAACGCACCGATCTGGAGCAGCAAATTGCAAACCTACGGAAGGAGATGATGGAACGCATCGAAGCCCTGCGGCAAGAGATGCTGGAACGCTTTGAGTCCTTGCGCCGCGAAGTCTTTAAACGTATCGAGAATTTGCGTCAGGAGATGTATGCTATCGCCAAAGCCCACGAAGAGCGAATGGATCGGATTGAAGAGAGTATCGAACGCCTGCGTCAGGAGATGTATGCTATCGCCAAAGCCCACGAAGAGCGAATGCAGCGCATCGAAGAGCGGATCGCCGAGATGCATGCGGAATTTACGGAACAGTTCGGGCGTGTCTGGCGTGAAATCGACGACATCAAAGCCGACCTGAAGGCCATCAAGGATGACCTGAGCTTGCTAAAAGGGCGTTCCCTGGAAGAGTTTTACTATCGGCGGGCGACCTCCATCTTTGGCCGATACTTTACGGGGGTCAAGGTGCTCGCTGCTGATGCTGTGGAGCAGATGCTGGAACAGTATGCTCCCCTTGTGCCCGAAGAAGCGGATGCACTTTATGATGCGGATTTATTTGTCTATGGCGTGCGCAAGAGCGATCAGCAACCCTTGATTGCTGTTATGGAAATCTCATGGGTAGCAGACCGCTCCGATGTGGAACGTGCCAGTGCTCGCGCCCAGATCATTGCTCGAAGGGGGCTGCAGGCGGTGCCGGTCGTGGCGGGGCAAACCTTCACGATGACGGTTATCGAAATGGCAGAGGCAGGTGAGGTCGCTCTGCTTACCGATGGACATTTTAAGTTTGCACAGGCACTACTTGCTACTCCGGAATAACCTTGCTTAATGCTACATTGCCCCCCTTCCCTACCCCCTAAAGAGCGAGCCAAGCTATCCGATAATAGCCCCTGATGGTGATGACCACCCAACTGAGTGGCGTGGGATTGGAGGGGCTCAAACCGCAGAATGTGCAGGGCGCTTTCGTCAGCGAGGGGGGCTTCGCCCAACTGCTGACAGGCATCACGACCGCCCCATCAGCAACAGTTACCAAATTGGAGCCGACTGCCAAAGAGCACGAAAGCATGTCTCGCCAACCAAAAGAGGTAGAAAGGCTCGATGGCGCTGCGTTGTTGCTTCAGCTCGGCGTTATGTTAAGTTTTCCCCAAACAAAGGCAGCAGAAACACCCGCCCCAGCACCCGTAATCCTTGAGGGTGGGAGAACACCAGCATTGGGATCAGGGAACACCAGCCTGAACCTCACGGCTTTCCTAACCCCAATGCTGGTGTCACCAGATATTCAAAATGTTATCCAACAGAGATATGTAATTGATAAAAATGAGATTGAAGAAAATGGCATAAACATAGACTTAGCATCTATGGTTCCAGCCCAAGAGATAACGAATCTTGACACGAACAACCTGAGCGATTCTTCCACAGGCACTTTTGGGATACAAGAAAATGATAAAAAATTGTATATTTCTTGGCTTTCTGACCGTCTGCTAACTGCGGTACAGCAAAACGACAAGGGGGTGGTGTCCCATTCAAACACCACTTTGATGTCGTCCGAAAAAGCGGAGGCAGTAGAAGTTCATTCTCGGTCAGGTAGCGAGTCGGCCAGAGAGCATGCCATGCCCTTCCCTGCTCTCCACACCGTTCTGACGCACCAACCGGGGACGCACCAGCCAATAGAGTCAACTACTGTTTCGTATCCACATCTGCATGAGCAAATTACAGAAGCGATGAAGCGGCTGGTGATGCAGCGAGAGGAGCAATCGGTGCATCTGCGCTTAGATCCTCCCGAATTGGGCACCCTAGAGATACGGATTCAAGTGGAAGGCAGTGCGGTGCATGCTTGGCTAACGGCGGAGCGCGACCTGACTCGTCAGTCGCTGGAGCAACAGCTACAGCAACTGCGCGAGCAGTTGGCTTCGCGTGGATTGCAACTTGCGCATTTTGAAGTTAACACGGGTTCACAGGGGGCATTTGAGCGAGCGCGGTACTCTTCGCCTACTCCCCTGCCCCTTGCGGACTCCATGCCACGCCCGCAACTGGCTACGGACAGCCTCGACCTCTTCGGGCAATGGAGTGCCTGGGCGTGAGACACTCTGCCTGAGGAGGAACCAGAATGAATGTGTTCGCTGTACAATCGGGTAGAAACCCGGCACTGGGCGTGTCTTCACGCGCCGCGCTGGACACCTATCAGTTTCTGCGCCTGTTGATTGTCGAACTCACATCGCAGAATCCACTCGACCCGGTGAAAGACCGCGATTTCCTTGCACAAATGGCACAGCTCAACACCGCCCAGAGCGTGGAACGCATGGGGCAGATTCTTACCACCTTTCAGGCGTCCTCCCTCATCGGACGCGAGGTGGAGGCAATACTGCCCTCCGGCACACGCATCAGCGGTAAAGTGCAGGCGGTCGAAATGATTGGCGGGCGTGTCTATCTGCGCGTGGACAATCAGCAGGTGCCGTTCGAATCAATCCAGACCATTCGCTAAGGAGGTTGGAACCATGTGGCAAGCGATGCTTTCGGGTGTGGCGAGTCTAAAAGCGCATCAGATCAAAATGAATGTGATTGGCAACAACATTGCGAACATTAACACCATCGGTTTCAAAAGTGCCCGGGCGCACTTTCAGGACCTGCTTTCCCAGACGCTCCGCGCCGCCAGTCGTCCTTCGGGGGTTCTGGGCGGTACCAACCCGATGCAGGTCGGGCTGGGCGTGAAGGTTGGCGCGATCGATATCATGCCCTTGCAAGGCGCACTGGAACTGACGGGGCGCAGCACCGATCTTGCCATTCAGGGCAATGGCTTTTTTATGCTCTCCGACGGACGCGATATCCAGTTCACACGCGACGGCGCCTTCGCGCTGGACGCAAACGGTTTCCTGGTGCACAGGGGAACGGGCTGGAAGGTGCTTGGGTGGAAAGCCGATCCGGGCGGACTGATCGATACAAATCAGGCGATCACCGCCGCGTCTGTGCTGCAGTTCCCTGTGGGATCGCAGGCGGCGGTGCGCCAGACCAGCCGTGTCCAGTACACGGGCAATTTGAACGCGAACGCCGTAAGTACCGACTCCTTCTCGGCGACAGTGCGCGTATATGACGCGCTGGGAGGCGCACACGACATCAAGCTGACCTTTACCAACCGCCAGAATCCACCCGCTGGTTCTGGACCCGCGGGGGCAATTATGTCGTGGGAATGGAGCGCGACCGAAGGTAGCACTTCGGTAGGCGATTTCAGCACGGGTAGCAATTCACGCCTCTACTTCGATGCGTCCGGCAAACTGATTGGGGGCACCACGCAACAGATCACCATCACTCCCACCAACGGTGCACCGCCCTTTACTGTCACGCTGGATCTGGCGCAGATTACCTCTCTGGCTGCCGAATCGGTGGTGCAGCCCGTGTATCAGGATGGTTTTCCGCCTGGCACGCTCCAGGAGTTTGCCATCGGCATCGACGGCACGATTCAGGGCATCTTCTCAAATGGACTGAGCCGTCCAATGGGGCGCATCGCGCTCAGCCTCTTCCCCAACCCGATGGGGTTGGAGCGGCTGGGCAACAATATGTGGCGACAGACCGACAACTCCGGTCTGCCCCAGATCGGTGCACCCACCACGGCAGGGCTGGGTGAGATTAACGCAGGCTATCTGGAGCAATCCAATGTGGATCTCGGCTCCGAGTTCGCCGACATGATCGTCACTCAGCGCGGCTTTCAGGCGAACACACGCATCGTATCAGTGGTGGATGAGCTGCTTGCCGATGTGGTGAACATGAAGCGATAACACTCGTATAGAGGACTCCTCTGAGGGATACAAGAGGGGTCCTCCAACTTCATCCACCCCCCTACTCATCAAACGCGCGGAACAGGGGGTCTAACTGCTCTGCATATTGATGCTCGATGGCAGCGAACGCCAGCTCGAAGGCAACTGTCCACAACAGGATCGCTGCCTCCTGCTCGGGCAGGTCCAGCACACGCGCAAAAAAGTCCTTCACGACCTCCTCGAACGACTGTGCCTGCTGCTCTACCAGCACATAGCGTGGCGCTTTGCGTTCCGCATAAGCATCCTGCTGCAGGCGGTCTAAAAACTCCCGCACATTCGCGGGGGTCGCGTTCTGCAGATTCGGACCAAATTCCGCCTCGATTAATCGTTTGAACTCGGATAATCGCACAGGATGACTCCCCTGTAATAAGGATACCCGCTCTTGCGACAGGAGAGAGCAATTGCTTCGCCGAACCTTCTCTCCCACTGGAGGTGAACGATGCCCGAAGTACGGTTTGATACCTACTATCGCTATGAGGATTTAACGCGCCTACTGCACGCTTACGCTGAGGAATACCCCCAGTGGGTGCGCATTCAGAGCATCGGCAAAAGCTATGAGGGGCGCGACATTTGGCTATTGGCAATTACGAACTTCGCCACGGGCGATGATCCCGAGAAACCTGCACTCTGGGTAGATGGCAATATCCACGCAAGCGAGGTTTCCGCCTCCACTGCCTGCCTCTACCTGATTCAACGCCTCGTGCAGGAGTACGGTTCGCACCCTGCCATCACGCGATGCCTGGATACCCGTGTGTTTTACATTTGCCCCAGGGTGAACCCTGATGGTGCGGAGCTGGCGCTGGCGGACAAGCCCCGAATCATTCGATCCAGCACACGCCCCTACCCCTATGACGAAGACCCCATCGGCGGGTTGGTGATGGAGGATATCGATGGTGATGGGCGCATGCTGATGATGCGTATCCCCGATCCGAACGGCAACTGGAAGAAACATCCCGACGAGCCGCGCCTGATGGTGCGACGCGAACCTGATGAGGAGGGAGGCGAGTATTATCGCATCCTGCCCGAAGGGCGGTTTGATGAACCCTTTGACCCTGCTATCCTGACCATCCAGCCAAAGAAGGAGGGGCTGGACCTCAATCGTAACTTCCCCGCCCACTGGCGACAGGAATATGAGCAATCGGGTGCGGGCCCTTACCCTACCTCCGAGCCAGAGGTGCGTGCAATCGTGGACTTCATCGTGAAACATCCAAATATCACGGGCGGGATTACCTTCCACACCTGGAGCGGCGTGCTGCTGCGCCCCTATAGCCATCAGTCCGATGAGGCGTTTCCAGCAGAAGATCTCTGGACCTATCAGAAAATTGGCGCGAAAGGCACCGCAATCACGGGCTATCCGAACATCAGCGTGTTCCACGACTTCAAGTATCACCCCAAAGAGTACATCTCGGGCGTGTTTGATGACTGGCTGTATGACCATCTGGGTGTGTTCGCCTGGACCGTGGAGATATGGAGTCCACAGCAGCAAGCGGGCATTACCGACTACAAATTTATTGACTGGTATCGCGAGCACCCTGTGGAGGATGACCTAAAGTTGCTGAAATGGAGTGACGAGGTGCTAGGAGGTAGAGGCTATGTGGACTGGTACGAGTTCGAGCATCCACAGCTGGGCAAGGTGGAGCTGGGTGGCTGGGATATGATGTATGCCTGGCGTAATCCACCTCCCGAATTCCTTGAAAAAGAGGTGGCACGCTTCCCCGGCTGGCTTGTGTGGCATCTGCTGATCTCGCCTAAGCTGGAGATTTATGAGGCGAAAGCGATCCCGCTGGGTGATCACTTCTATCAGGTGCGACTGGTGGTACAGAACACGGGCTGGCTGCCTACCTACATCACCAAGAAGGCACTGGAGAAGAAGGTGGTGCGTGGCGTGATTGCCGAGATCGAGCTGCCGCCCGACGCGACCCTGCGGACGGGCAAGCCACGCGAGGAGTTGGGTCAACTGGAAGGGCGTGCCTACAAGCCCTCCGCTATCAGCGTCTGGAACGCCGACCCTACCGACGACCGTGCCAAAATCGAATGGGTCGTCCATGCACCCAACAGGGGTGTCGTGAAAATCACCGCGCACCACGAGCGAGCAGGTGTTGTGCGCACCGAGCTGCCACTGTCATAACCAACATGGCAAAATGGGTTATAATAGGATTGGCGGAAAGGGGTAGCGCTGGATGGTGCTTTGAGAGGAAGGTTACTCTTCGCTACTTGCCTCTCAAACGGCCTACCAGCATTGCATCACTCGGTCCTGCCCTAAAAAATCCCCGAACCGCACTCGAAAATCGGGCAAAATCGGCAAAATCCGCCCAATGAGTTGTCCGGTTTTGACCACTTTTTGAGTCATTAACAGTGAAGCTCTCCACAGAGCTTCGAAAGGAAGGAAGGTGGCTCGACCATGCAATACACAGAAAGGTGTTTTGCGACGGAATATGCGGAGCAGCAGTTCTTTGCATTGCTGCGCCCCCGCATCGAGCGGATGGTACGCCGCTATGTGCGCAGCGGCGACGACGATGTCGAGGACCTGACCCAGGAGTGCTTGATCCGGGTCTACAACAGCCTGGAGCATCTGCGCGACTCCGATAAGTTAGACCCGTGGCTACAGGCGGTGGTGCGCAATACGGTTTTCACCTGGTTGCGCGAGCGCCGTCGCGAGTTGGAAATGTGCGCGCTGGGGCTGGAAGCCGACACCGAAGCGGAGCCGTATACCTCGCATGAGGATGAGACCCTGCTTTATATGGTGTTGCCGGCAGGTCTTACAGACGCTGTCGGAGGAGGACAGGCGGATGATTGAGATGCGGTATGGCGATGGCATGCGCTATCAGGAAATCGCCAAAGTGATGCAGCTGAATGTGGAAGCGGTGCGCAAACGCATCAACCGCGCCCTGGCGAAGCTGCGGGCCCATCCAATTGTCCGGGCGATCACTGAGGAGGATGGATAAGCGATGAACTGTCGGCGAGCACGGGCTTATATGGAAGCCCACCTAATGAACGACCTGCATCCCACGCTCGCCGAGCAACTGGAACGCCATATAGAGACCTGTCCTTCTTGCCGGGCAGAATACGAGGAGCTGCGGCGCCTTATCGAATCGCTGCGCCGTATGTTTGCGATTAAACGCCAGTTAGCTTAAGCGGCGCGTGCCTCGCGATTCGAAAGGATCAGCTCACTAATCGCGCGCAGCTCCTCCTCAGGCAGACTCAGGAAGACCTTGACCAGCTCCGGGTCGAACTGAGTGCCAGCGCAGCGCTCGATCTCTTCGCGCGCCTGCGCAAACGAAAGGGCTTTTCGGTAGGGACGATTCGATGTCATGGCGTCCAGTGTATCGGCGATGGCAAAGATGCGAGCGCCGAGCGGGATCTCTTCCCCGCTCAAACCGTGCGGATAGCCCTTGCCGTCCCATCGCTCATGATGATGCAACACGATCGGGGCGGCAGGGTGCAACATCCCTACCTTCATGCACATCCTGTAGCCAATGACAGGGTGCTGCCTCATAATCTCCCACTCATCAGGTGTGAGCGGCCCTGGCTTGTACAAAATATGGTCGGGCACACCAATCTTGCCGATGTCGTGCAGCAGTGCACCGCGCTCGATGTGGGGTAGCTCTTCCTTCGGCAGGCCGAGCTGGTGCGCGATCAGCATCGTGTAGGCGGCCACGCGCTCCGAGTGCCCCTCCGTCTCGGTGTCGCGTGTATCCAGCACAGCGAGCAGCGCCTCCAGGGTGGCACGATAGGAGCGCTGTACCTCCTCTTGCATATCGCGTATGCGTAAGCTTTCCAGCGTATGGCGCGTCAGATTGCGCTCAATCAAGATTGGAATTTCGTGAACATTATAGGGCTTCGTGACGAAGTCGGTCGCCCCCTCTTTGAGCGCCTGACGCGCCATCTCGATATTACCGAAGCCCGTGATGAGGATGACAGGCACCCCTGGGCGACGCTGCCGAATCTGCTTAAGCAGGTCGAAACCTTTCATGCCGGGCATAAAGATGTCGCTTAGTACAATATCGATGGGCTGGCTCTCCAGTACGGCAAGCGCGTCGGCGCCATGGGTCGTTGCCCATACATCGTAGCCAGCATCCTCCAGCACAAATCGCAGGGTATCGCGTACCAGAGTATCGTCGTCCACAATCAGCACGCGTCGCCGAGCTGGTACGACGGGTGCTTCGTCTGTGCCCGGAAAGAGCTGATAGACCTCCATGGTTATGAAACCTCCGTCCTGCGCCTCCATGCGCCGATGTGGATTATAGGCGTACGCTGAATACCTCTGCAGAGGATGGGGCAAAATCCCGCATTTTTGCGAGGGGGCAGGTTTCATCCGCCACATTGCCCCCGATGGCGCAGCGCGTGGTCGACCAGTACCAATGCCATCATTGCCTCCACGATGGGTACAGCGCGCGGCACCACGCAGGGGTCGTGGCGTCCCCGTGCTTTCAGGACGGCTGGCTCGCCCCACTCGTCCACCGTGTGCTGGTCGTGAAAGATGGTGGCGGTCGGCTTGAAGGCAACGCGGATGTCGATCAGCTCGCCGTTGCTAATCCCGCCCTGCACGCCTCCGGAAAAGTTGGTGCGTGTGCGAATGCGCCCCTCTTCGTTGGTATAGAACTCATCATTATGCTCGCTGCCACGCATCTCGGTGCCGCGAAAGCCCGACCCGATTTCGAAGCCTTTGGTGGCAGGGATGCTTAGCATCGCTTTGGCAAGGTCGGCTTCCAGCTTATCAAACACGGGGCTACCCCAGCCCGGAGGCACATTGCGCGCAATGCAGCGAACGATTCCACCTACCGAGTCACCCCGTTTGCGCACCTGCTCGATTCGCTCCATCATCTGGGCAGCGAGGGTGGCGTCGGGACAGCGTACAGGATTGCTCTCCACCTGCTCCTGAGTCACTGTGTTGGGGTCTATAGTCGCGCGCAGAGTGTGGATCTGCTCCACCCAGCCGAGGATTTCCACCTGCCACAGGGTTCGCAGCACCTTTTTGGCAAGTGCGCCTGCCGCAACACGCCCGACAGTCTCCCGCGCACTGCTGCGTCCACCACCCCGCCAGTCACGAATGCCATACTTCGCCTGATAGGTGTAATCGGCATGCGAGGGGCGATAGAGGTGCTTGAATGGCTCATACGCTTCGGGGCGGGCATCCTCGTTCCAGACAAGCATTAAAATCGGCGTGCCGAGGGTCTGCCCCTCGAACACGCCCGACAGAATATGTACCTGATCGCCCTCACGCCGCTGCGAAACAAGCCTGCTCTGCGCGGGGCGACGACGGTCCAGCTCCTGCTGAATCTCCTCCGGCGTGATGGGAATACGCGGCGGGCAACCATCCACAACCACGCCCACCGCACCCCCATGCGACTCGCCCCAGGTGGTAATGCGAAACAGATGCCCGAAGCTGTTCATTCGCCCACCTGCCCGAAACGAAACAGCACGGTGAGCAGATCGCTATCGTCCACACGCCCATCGCCCGTAATATCCGCAGAGGATGCCCCCGGGACACCGAAGGCAAACAGCACCGTTAGCAGGTCAGCATCGTCCACACGATTATTGCCGTCAACATCCCCATTAATGAGGGTTAGCTGCACTTGGGCTGTCTGACCATCGCTGAGTTGAACACCGCGCACTACCTTGCGTAGGAAATGGCTTCCCTTGACCGCCACATCATAGGTGCCCGGTCGTAACGGCTGGAAGGCAAAAACGCCGTTGGAATCGAGTGCACCGCTCCACTGCTCCACCACCGTGTTTGTGCCGGGCATCAGGGTCTGCACTGTCACCATCACCTGCGACGGGTTGCCCGCGTAATGGTCAAGGCTAACCGCACCTCGCAGTGTGATAGGCGCATGGAGCATAGCAATCATAAGCGACATGACATCGTTCAGCCAGTCGGGTCCGAGGTTATAGTAACTGGCACGCACGGTTAGTCGTTCCCCTTGCTGAACAGGCACACCGTCAGGGTCCGACCAGAAGGTCAGATGGAGATGGTTCTCGTGATAGAAGGCGTCGGCGTGCCAGATAATCTCGCCCGAGGAGCGCAGCAACTCGATCCACTGTCCACCCCAATGCAAGTGGGGTAGCAAGCCGAAAATGCGCCCGCTGACCGGCATCGTCCACTGGCGTGAGCGAATATCTTCACCCCCGCCGCGATTGCCTCCTGGAGGCACATCATACTCGAAGCCGGACACCGCGCTCATCCAGAAGGGTCGAAGATGACGCTGAGGCTGTCGTGTATAATCGATATGATAAACAATATACACTCCGGGCACATCGCTGCCTGTCATGCTCATGATTTCCACTTGATACGCCAGCATATCGCCCGACGCTACATAGTAGCCATAGCCCGTTGGGAACTGCACAGGCACAAGCTCGTGCCCCGCACCCATGAAAATCTCATAGAATGAGCCCCAGAGCGAGCCAGGCAGAGACGAACGCGCCAGATTGCCCACCAGCGTATGGTGCAGGTGCACCGTATCATGCCCCAGCGGGTTGCCACCTGCATCCAACATCTCTACGCTAAAACCGGTAATCCAGTAGGGTGGTGTTAGCGGAATGGGAAACGCATCCACATGACTAAACCTCCACTGACCAGGGGCGGTGAACGGTCCCAGCACGACATCCACGCTGTCCGCCCGCGCGAACAGCACCAGCCCGATACCGAGCAGCACACTCATCAGCGATTGCAAAGTACCTCGCATGGCTTAGCACCTCCTTACAACGAATTAGATACGGGAAACGACCTAAGAATCCTGCCTTGCTACACCCCGCACGGGTATAATGCCCATGCTATGCGTCAGCCATTCATTCCGTCGCAGGCGGTCGCCACCACCGTGGAGCGCACCGAAGAGGGCACAATGATTGTCAACATGGGTCCCCAGCACCCCAGTACGCACGGGGTACTGCGCGTGGTGTGCGAACTGGAAGGCGAACGCATCGTCAAAGCCGAGTGCGTGATTGGTTATCTGCACACGGGCATGGAAAAAGAGGCGGAATATCTCACCTACTACAAAGCGCTTCCGATGACCGACCGCATGGACTACCTCTCGGCAAATAATAACAACCTCGCCTTCTCGTTGTCCATCGAAAAGATACTGGGTATCGAAATCCCGCCCCGCGGGCAGTACCTGCGGGTAATCTTGGCGGAGCTATCACGCCTCGCTAGCCATCTGGTCTGGATTGGCACCCATGCGATGGACTTGGGCGCGATGACCATCTTTTTCTACGCCTTTCGCGAACGCGAGAAGATTCTGGACCTGTTTGAGATGATGTCAGGCGTGCGCATGATGCCGAGCTGGATCTGTCCGGGGGGGCTGCGAGGCGACATGCCGCGCGGCTTCGATGTGCGCCTGCGCCAGCTCCTGAAGGAGTTGCCAAACGCACTGGACGAGATCGAAGGAATCTTGACCGAGAACCCAATCTGGCGTGAGCGCACGATGGGTATCGGCACAATTACCACCGAAGAGTGCTTCGCCCTGGGTGTCAGTGGTCCGACCATCCGGGCCACAGGCTTCGCATGGGATATCCGCAAGTCGAACCCCTACAGTGGCTACGAGCAGTTCGAGTTCAACATTCCTGTCGGCACACATGGGGATGTGTACGACCGCTATCTGGTGCGCATGGCGGAGATGCGGGAAAGCATCAAAATTTTGCAACAAGCCATCGACGGATTGCCCGAAGGTCCCTACCGTGTGGATGACCCCAAAATCGTGCCGCCGCCACGCGAAGCGATCGACAACTCGATGGAGTCGCTGATTCACTGGTTCAAAATTCATACGGAGGGCTTTCGCCCCCCTGTAGGTGAGGCGTATGTGCCCATCGAATCGCCCAAGGGCGAATTGGGCTTCTATTTCGTAAGCGATGGCACGAACCGCCCCTACCGCATGCACACCCGTGCGCCCAGTTTTATGAACCTGCAGGCGCTGGAAAAGATGGCAGTGGGGCGCCTAATCGCCGACCTGGTTGCCTTAATTGGCAGTATCGATATTGTGCTGGGCGAGATCGACCGCTGAGCGGCACGCAGGTATACTCTCCCTGATGCGCTGGAGCTGGTTCATCTGGGACGCACTGGCGATTCTTGCCTTCACGCTGATCGGGATGCATTTTCACAAGACGCCGTTCACCCTGCCCGATATGGGACGCACACTGGTTCCTTTCTATCTTGGCTGGTTCGGATTGGCGTTTGCGCTGGGGCTTTATCGCGAGCGGACGACACGCTGGGCGTTCCCGTTGGTGTGGGTGCTGGGCGTGTTGATCGGTGTGCTGCTACGGGCGTGGGTGTTCACGGGGCGCGGTGTTTCACTGCTTGCTATCAGCCCCACCTTCCTGCTATTTTCGTTGCTCTTTATCGGGCTGTTCACCGGGCTGCCCCGTCTAATAGTGCACCTCATTCGTCGTGCCCAACAGGGCCGACAGCTTGGACAAAGTTAAACCATGCGTCGCTGGTGGCGGAGACTGCTGATCGGCACAGGCGTTCTGCTGTTGAGCGCGGCCGGGCTGGCATGGTGGCTCTATCGGGAGACGCGCCCCTTGAGTACCCATTTCCAGCCCCAGTTGGTGCGCCTGCGCGAACCACTTACGCCCGACGCCATCGCTCGACGGCTCGCTGAACGCCGACTAATCCGCAATCCTCGCCTGCTCACTCTCTATCTGCGATGGAAGGGCAAGCAGCGCATTGTGCCCGGCGATTATGAGTTCAGCCCTGACCAGCCCCTGCTCGAAATTGCCCGCATCCTGATCGAAGAGCGATTCACACGCAACTGGGTCACCATTCCCGAAGGCTGGAACTGTTTTCGGATTGCCCAGCGCCTGCATGAGCGAGGCATTGCCAACGCGCAGCAGTTCCTCCAACTGTGTCGTCAGCCCGATCGGTTCCGCGACCTCGGCTTGCCCTTGCCGGAAAAAGGCACACTGGAGGGATATCTTTTCCCCAGTACCTATCGCCTGCCACCGGGCAGTGGCGCAGAAACCGCTATCCGCACCATGCTCAAAGCGACTCTGCAGCATGTCTACCTGCCCTATCAGGAGATGATGAAACAGCGGGGACAGAGCCTGCACGAAGTGCTGACCATCGCTTCGATGATTGAGAAAGAGGCAATGCATGACGCCGACCGCCCTTTGATCGCGGCCGTCATCTACAACCGCCTGAAAAAAGGCATGCCGTTGCAAATCGATGCGACCGTGCTCTACGGCATGGGGCGGTGGAAGTCTCGCGTATTGCACAAAGACCTACAACACCCTTCCCCTTACAACACCTATCGCCGCAAAGGGTTGCCCCCTGGTCCAATTGCCAATCCCGGACTGGCAAGTATCCGCGCTGCCCTGAACCCGGCGGAAGTGGACTATCTCTATTATGTGGCAAAAGCAGATGGATACCACCACTTCACCCGTTCCTATGAGGAGCATCTTCAGGCAATCCGAAAGGTGCGTGCGGGTACAGAGAAGTAAGAGTAAATTAATTTCCACATGGTCGGAACGGTTCCGACAGGTATAATAGAGTGGACGGCATGAAGAATAAACTGGTCGTGGAAAAGTTTGGACCTGTGGAGCGTGCGGTGATCGCGTTTGGAGATCTCACTGTCTTTGTAGGTCCGCAAGCGACAGGCAAAAGCATCGTGTTACAGCTCTACAAGCTGCTGCTTGATAAGCAATTTATTCATGCTCGTCTGCGCCAATTCGATATCAGATGGAGCAACTCTCTCGATAATTTCCTTGAGCTTTATTTCGGGGAAGGCATGTCGCATCTCTACCGCAAGGATGAAACCCTCATCCTTTACAACGGGAAAGTCGTGCAGATGGAGCGATACGCCCGCTCGAAAGGGTGCAGAGGGGAGAAGGGGGAGAAACTTTTTTATATCCCTGCGCAGCGCGTGCTAAGCTTGCGGGAGGGTCAAACACGCCCATTCACGGACTACCGCGCGGGCGATCCCTTTGTA
>Ga0101943_1000571_pt1 | contig 54623 bp, 39 predicted proteins | sample DewCreD2012metaG_5_FD_75244 | JGI IMG/M metagenome (GOLD analysis project Ga0101943, IMG submission 75244) | Hot spring sediment bacterial and archeal communities from British Columbia, Canada, to study Microbial Dark Matter (Phase II) - Dewar... ... | reverse complement strand
ACAGGAAGGTGTATAAGAGGGAGGCCAACCCAGCTCCCGTGGATGAACGAAAGGGTGATGAGAGGGAAGGCCGCCCGTCAGCCCGCCCAGGAGATGCGGCATCATAGCGAAGAGGAGAACGGTGGGATGAACGAAGGAACACGCCGGATGCCGGGAGTAGGATGGTTCCTGCTGTTTGTGCTGTTGCTGGCACCGTTATTAGCGCTCAGCTGGTGGCTGAGATACGGCCAGGCACCTGCAACGCCTTCGGAGTCGCCGGAACTGGCCGTGGTTTGCTTGGGGCGCGTCGATGGCTTGCATCCGGTCGCCGCTTTGGATGTACCTCTGCCCGGACGAGTCGCGGAAGTTTTTGTCTCTGAGGGTCAGGAGGTCAAGCGGGGGACACCCTTGCTGCAATTAGAGGATGAAGCCTATCGCCTGCGCGTTCGCGAAGCGGAAGCGGCCCGGACAGCCGCCGAACTGGAAAAGGAAGCGGCGGAACAAGAACGCCGAGCCTGGCCCTACCGCCTCGCCGCACAACAAACCGCCGTAGCAGCCGCCCGCGAGAGATATGAGGCCGCCCGCAAGTTGCTGGAAGAAAAACTTAAAGCGGGAAAACTCCAAATCATAGGGAGTGTGGAGCTGTTAATGGCGGAAAGTGAGGTGCGCCAAAGCCAAAAATTACTAGAAGCCGAGGAATCCCGCTGGCGTGAAATGCAGGTGATCGATCCGGACTTGAAGGTCCGACTCGCGGAAACCCGCTGCCGAAGTGCACAAATTGCTGTCCTTCAGGCGGAAAAAGCAGTACGAGATTGTGTGCTGGTAGCACCCAGTGATGGCGTAGTCCTGCGTGTTCAGGTGCAAAAAGGAGAAACAGTGGCGCCTGGTGGAGTACAATCCGCCCTCCTGTTCCGTCCGGAAGGACCGCTGATCATTCGAGCGGAATTGGAACAAGAGTTCATTGGGCGCGTCCAGGAAGGGATGCCAGCTTCGATTCAAGATGATGCACGGGTTGATTCGCCGATCTGGAAAGGCCGGGTCATACGCGTGGCCCGGTGGATCACCCGCAAGCGGACGGCTCCGGTAGAGCCTGGCGAGTGGAATGAAAGCCGAGTTGCCGAGTGTCTTATCAGTATCGAAGGCGACACCACAGGTCTGCTCATCGGTCAGCGCATGCGTGTGCACATCGGGGAAAACAGAGCTTATCTGGCCTCCTCTTCGCCCTCGAATCCCCAATAGCTACTTTATGTACACATAGATTGCAGTAGGCAGCCGCCTCGACTATACAAAAAGTGTACTGACACTCTGCAGGCTGGGAGTATGGAATCGGAAAGGTATCATTCAGGTATGCGTCATCATGAGAGTTGGACCAGATGTCGGGAAATTCCTGCTGCAGACTGACGGCAGAGGGATTAGATTGGAAAGTAAAGTCAGAAGTAGACACAGCAGTGGTATTCGGTACCCCATGCATGGGTCTTGCCAGCGAGTGCCGGGCAGCTTGGGGGTTAGCATGATAACAGCGGTACTCGTCACGAGGAGTGGATCCAAATGCGACTGACGAATTTCCTCGTGCGCGAGGCGATAGTGCCGGAGCTCTCGGTACAAGCCAATGGGGTGGATCCAAGTAACCCGCAACAAGTTTTGGATGTGAAAACGCGGGTGATCCGAGAGATGGTCGAGGCTCTGCACGCTGCAGGCCATTTCCGCAATGACGAGCTAGAAGACATCGTCAAGGCCGTCATCCGCCGCGAACAGTTGGGCACCACGGGAATAGGTCAAGGGATAGCCATACCCCATTCGCGTCACCCTTCAGTTCACGAATTGGTGGGGACGCTAGGATTGTCTCCCGGCGGCTTGCCCTTTGAGAGTTTGGACAACGAGCCGGTGTATGTCATTTTCCTACTCGTCTCGCCCCAAGAACGGCCTGGCGACCATTTGCGCGCCTTGGAGGCGATTGTCAGGACCATGCGTGACCCTGACTTTGTCAAGCGTTTGCGGAGTTGCAAAACACGCGAGGAGATCTGGAATCTCTTGGAATCTGCAGCGCCTGGATGGTGAATGATGGCTATCGGGTTCCATACCGGAGTTGGAAGAATCTGCGCGTTTGGGAAGGAGATAACGAAGTTAACAATCGAATGAATCGTGACGGAAAGTTGGGCCGAAAGTGCCTCATTCCAAGGGAGGCAAAAAAGCGACTCAGCGAACATGGGAGGATGGAGAGGCTGCCTGCATGCGGGGGAAGCCTCCCGGCGGAGCAGAACATGAACGGTGGAGGCAGCAGCAACGGAACCGGAACACCGAATACCCTTCCGACGAAGGACGGACTGGTTGTTCCCCCGTCCGCTGCCGATCCTTCCACGGGACCGATAAGCCGAGTGGTGCGAATCACCAACCCTCTGGGTTTGCATCATCGGGCAGCCGACCGCTTCTCCCGTGCGGCCCGGCGCTTTCCTTGCCGCGTCACGGTGCGCAATGGAGAACTGGCAGCCGATGGCAAAAATATCTGGGACCTGCTGGGGTTGGTTGTCCTACCGGATCAGGAAGTTATCCTGGAGACGGAAGGTCCGGATGCACACCGCGCCCTCGAAGAATTGGCCGCGATTTTGGGTGCCCCAAACGGCGAAGATTACACCATCTGAAGAACCTTAGTCCCATCTCGGACTTGCCGCGAATGGAACTGCGTTACTACGGTATTCCGGTCTCCCCTGGTGTGGCGATTGGACCGGCGTTGGTCATCGACACGGAAGGGATTCGTATCACCCACCGGACAGTCATTCCCGAACAGGTTCCGCAAGAAATTGCTCGCCTCCGACAGGCGTTGGATCAGGCCGTGGCAGATGCCCGCGACAATCGCCAGAGAATTACAGCCCTCCATGGTCCGGCTCTGGGCAATATCTTTGCCGCCCATGAATCCGCCTTGGCAGACCCAGCGATCCGAACCCAAATCGAGCAGTTGATCCGGGAACATAACTACTCGGCGGAATACGCAGTCAGTCGTTTGATCCGGGATTACGTCAAGAAGCTCGAGGATGCAGCCCAACGAGTCCCGGAACACGCCCGAGCGGAGGTTTTGCGGCGAGCTGCGGAATTCATCGATTTGGAAAAGCAAGTCCTCGTCCACTTGTTGGGCAAGGACTCGGAACCGCTTCAAGAACTCAGCGAGCCGGTGATCGTTCTGGCCACGGACTTGATGCCTTCGGATACCGCGGACTTTACTCCCCGCACAGTGCTGGCTTTCGCCACCGAAAAAGGCGGGAATACCAGCCATACTGCTATCTTGGCCGGCGCCCTGGAAATCCCTGCGATTGTGGGGATCGGCAAGTTTCTGACGCAAGTTTCTGGAGGCGAAACAGTTATCGTGGATGGCGACCAGGGAGTCCTCATCATCAATCCGGACGAATCCACCCTGGCCTATTATGAGGAAAAACGGGCGGCACTGCTCTCACGGGCTGACCGGTACCTTCTGTTACGAGATAAGCCCGCCGTTACTCTTGACGGTGTGCCCATCCGTTTGCTGGGAAACATCGAATTAGCCCATGAAGCTCAGCACTGCTTGGACCGCGGGGCAGAGGGGGTTGGACTGTACCGGACTGAGTTTCTCTACTTGAACAAGACCGCAGATCCCACAGAAGAGGAGCACTATGAGGCGTATCGGGCGGTGATTCTCACCTTGGGGGCGGACAAACCGGTCGTTATCCGAACCTTGGACTTGGGAGCCGACAAGTTTTCGAGCTTATCCTCCTCCGTCGCGGAGGAAAAAAACCCCTTTTTAGGGTTGCGCAGCATCCGGCTGTGCTTGCAGCGGCTTGACCTGTTCAAAACGCAATTGCGAGCCATACTTCGAGCGGCTACCTTAGGCGATGTGCGGATCATGTTTCCCATGATCAGCACGGTGGAGGAGTTGCGTCAATGCCGGACCCTGCTCAATGAAGTCAAGGAGGATCTGCTCGAAGAGCAAGTCCCCTTCAAAGCGGACTTGCCAATTGGTACAATGATTGAGGTTCCATCTGCTGCGATACTGGCTGACCTGTTGGCTCGGGAAGTTCATTTCTTCTCGATTGGTACCAACGACTTGGTGCAGTACACTCTGGCGGCGGATCGGAACAATCAGCAGGTAGCCAACCTCTACAATCCGGCGGACCCGGCGGTTTTGCGCTTGATCCGCCAGGTTGTTGAGGTAGGGAAACGGAAAGAGATAGAGGTGAATGTCTGTGGGGAAATGAGCGGTGAACCGCTCTACGTCCCCTTGCTGGTGGGCTTGGGTTTACGCCAATTGAGTGCCACGCCCCGGAAAATCCCAGAAATCAAACGGGTGATCCGGCAACTTCGAACCGATGAAGCCGAACAGATGGCCCAAGTGGCAATGCAATTGGAAACAGCCCGCCAGATTAACGGGTATTTACGCGAACAATTACGCCGTATCCTCCCCGGCGAGGCGGAATAACCAGAGACGACGGCGCGCCTGCAGAACCCCCGCCTCGTCTCGAATGTCCGGCTCTTTGCGGGTTGAGACGATGAGGCCTCAGCGTTGAATCTGCCAGGATGCTGATTTCTAAGATCGGGCACCCATCGGCACGCCGCCTTCGTTCAACTCGGATCACCTCACCGGAGGAGGAGGCACAGGAGGGGCTAAGCAGTCTGTATTGACCGGTGGAGCCGGCCGTCCCGGAAGCATTATTGCCTCCAAGTACCGTGCTCCAGCAACCGTCAATGCGGAACTGCTGCCGTGCTGCCGATGCCGGCCGACAAAATCCGTTGCCGTTTTGCCAAAACCGGCTTTCTGCGGCTGCTGTCGCACCACGACCTTATGCGCTGCCTGGAGCGCATGCTGCGGCGCGCCGAGCTGCCAATCAAAACCACCGCCGGTTTCCGTCCAGGACCACGTATCGTTTATCCTTTACCACTTCCTTTGGGAATTGTTGGCTGGAATGAGGTCGTCGAGATGGAATTCCTCCGGGAGCTAGAACCGGAGGAGGTCTTGATCGCTCTTAATGCGCAAGCCCCGGATGGACTGCGTTTCCTCTCGGCTCGACCGGTTCCTGCACAGACGACCGCACGGGTCCGGCGCGTGGTGTATCGTCTTCCTGTGCCCAAGGATCGTCTCGGATCGCTGGGCATTCTCTTGGATGAACTACTCCGTCAGCAGCAGATTTGGATGGCGCGGCTACGCCCTACGCCGAAGTATCTCAACATTCGCCCCTATCTCCGGCGTTTGAGTGTCGATCCAGTGTCTCAATTCACACCTGGGGCATCGATTCCGGCAGATGCTCACACAGGTCCTGTGGATGGGAGTCACGCTGTGTTGCACATGGATGTTTGGGTCACTCAAGATGGCACCGTGCGGGCGGAGGAAATCGTGCGCTTATTGCAACTAGCAGATTGGCTTGATCAAGGTGCCATTCTGGAACGCACCCTCGTCGAGCTTCACGATGAAATCCCAACCGCGTCTGCTGACGATCAGCCCCCCGATCAGCCTGCGGAGTGCCGGCCGTTGGAACCGGAGACACTGGCAGCAATGCTCCGAGCGGAACGCTGCAAGTCTCGCTATGGCGTGCCCGAACAGCGAGTAGAAGAATCCGTGGTGGAATAATACACGTATTCCGGATACTGTTGTATTCCTTGACCTCTAACCTCATGAAGTGTGTGCCATGAAGAAGAAAGAGATGCTCATCAATGTGTTGCAACCCGAAGAATGCCGCATCGCCATCGTGGAGGACGGCATTCTGGAGGAATTGTACATCGAACGAGCCAGTCAAGAAAGTTATGTAGGGAACATCTACAAAGGACGCATTGTCAACATTGAACCCAGCATACAGGCGGCCTTTGTGGACTTCGGCATCGGCCGCAACGGGTTTCTGCATGTCTCTGACGTGGATCCCGCATACTACAAACACCTGCTGACAAAAGAGCAGTGGGAGGAATACGAGCGTGCCTTGCTGATGGAGCAAGAGGAACCGAGTGCCAGCTCCCGGCGTGGCAGCCGCCGCGGGCGCGGAGAACGAGAAGGCCGCGAAATGCCTCCGCGCCTCTCTTCTCGGGAAGCTGCGCCAATACGAACCCCATCCTCGATCCCCCCCGCGGAGATTTCTCCTGCCCCTGCCTTGGGCAGCGAAGAAGACTATGAAGAGGAGGAATTCGCCGCCGGCATCATCGAGGACCTGCCCGACAACTCGGAGCAAGTTCCGCCCTCTGCAGCTCCCGCCACGGCAGAGGACGTCAGCCTCCCATCTCCGCCGGAGGATAAAGGCTACACTCCGGACTTGGAGGACGAAGAATTCGCTGCCGGCATCGACGATGTGGTCCCTAGCGAACCTCCTCAATCCGCGATAGGCTTAGCTCTCCAGCATGAAGAGCTTGGCTCGGATGCGAGCGAACCGTCCGACACTCGCGCCGATGTACCTTCTCCGCCCGTGCCTCAAGGTGGGATGATCGCTACGTCGGCCGAGTTGTCCGAAGAGGAAGAGTTCTCGGCAGGGCTTTGGGAGGAGGGGGAAACGGCTCCCTCGGTTTCTCCTGAGAATTCTTCTGTTGAAGCCGCTCCAAGCGATTCCGGTGTGGAGCGCAGGCCGCCAGGTGAGGTGGAGCTGCCGGAGGGCGGAGAGACGTTTATTGTCGAGGAAAAAAAGACGGCCTCTACGGAGGAACAGCTTCCTCCTTCGGCTGCAAATGCTCCTTCTCCAACCGCTTCTGGAGCATCGAATACCCCTAATACGGGCCTCGATATGCCCGCGGTGGAGAGCGGTAAACCAAAGCGTCGAAGGGGCGGCCGCAATGCCACATCTCCGGAAACGGCCACCTCTGCCACGACAGGGGGAACAGAGGAAACGCCATCAGACTCCTCCGCAAAACCACGGGTGCGGCGGACACGGCGCAAGAGCAAAGACGCTTCAGATCCGGCCGCTTCGCAGGATATGCCGGCTCCGCCCTCAGCGAGTGAGGAGGACAAGCCGCGTTACATGGAAGGAGCAGAGCATCGGACGGTTCCAACAGATGACGATGATATCCTACCTTTCTACGAGGGGATTGAAGGGTTCGACCCCCAAGCTCCCAACGATCGCTTTGTTCCTTCGGACAAGTCTGAGAAAGGATTGGAGGAGGTCACGGAGGAAGCCGTAGGTGGTACCGAATGGCTGCCCACCGAACCAGAGCCGGCGGAACAAGCGGAAGAAGAGGCACGGGCACTGGCGCGTGAACAATGGGAGGAAGTTCCCAGCGCCGTCCCAGCAAGCGAGGAGGGGTACCGTCAGCGGAGTGGTCGTGGACCAGGGCGGGGTGGGGAGCGGCGCTCGTCTCGCAGTAACGGAGGGGCAACGCAGCGCAGCGGCCGAGATCGCGGCCTACCCAAGCCGAAAATCGAGCAAATTTTCAAACGTGGACAGGAGGTGATCGTCCAAGTCATCAAGGAGGCCGTTGGAACCAAGGGACCTACTTTGAGCACTTACATCAGCATTGCCGGTCGATACCTCGTGTTGATGCCGAGTCTGAATCGAGTGGGGGTGTCGCGCAAAATCGAGGACCCGGAAGCCCGCCGCCGCCTGCGCAACATGATGCATGCCCTCAATCCACCTAAGGGTGTTGGCTTCATCGTTCGCACCGCTGCTGTTGATCGCGATATCTCGGAGTTGCGCAGCGATCTAATCTACCTGCTGCGACTGTGGCAAGTCGTGGTCCGGCGCATCAAACGAGTCGCTGCACCAGTAGAAATCTACCGCGAATCGGACATGATCACGCGCACCATTCGTGACATTTTCACGAGCGACATTGACACGATCTGGGTGGATGAACCGAACGCCTTCGCTCATGCCAGCGAGTTCCTCCAGATCGTTATGCCCAAGTTTGCAAACCGTATCCGTTACTATGACAGCACGGAGCCACTCTTCCACCGCTACGGCCTCGAAGAAGAAATCGCCAAAATCTACCAAAAACGCATCGATCTGCCGTTGGGAGGCTCGATTGTCATTGAACAGACAGAGGCCCTGGTAGCCATCGATGTTAATAGCGGCAATTTCCGCGCTGAGAACAACAATGCGGAAGAGACCGCCTTCCAGATGAACTTGCAAGCTGCCAAGGAGATCGCGCGCCAACTCCGCTTGCGGGATTTAGGAGGGGTGATTGTCAACGACTTCATTGACATGCGCAATGAAGTCCACCGCCGGAAAGTGGAGGAGGCCCTGCGGGAGGCCTTGAAGCGCGACCGCGCTCGCACAAAAATCCTCCGCATCTCCCAATTCGGCATCATTGAAATGACCCGCCAGCGGATTCGCCCCAGCATCAAACGCAGTCTCTTTGCCGACTGCCCCTACTGTAACGGCAATGGCTATGTGAAAACGACGGAAACTGTAGCCATCGAAGCTATGCGGCTCTTACAACTGGCGGCCCACCGTGCGCCGGCCGTGGCTACTGTGCAACTGACCGTCCAACTTGACGTTGCTCACTATCTGCTCAACAAGCGGCGCAAGGAGATCTCTGCGTTGGAAGACCGTGCTAAGATCGCCATTCAGATCACGGGTCAGCCGCATGTCTCGCCGGACACTCTGGTCATCCGTTGTTTCGATCACAATGGCAATGAGACGCCGTTGCAGACAAAAACGCCAAAGCTCTCTGGCGGACGCATTCCCAATGGCCTCAACCGACCGAAGGAACGACGCCAACTTCCAGCACCGGATTAATGCCTCCCATTACGGTGGCTGTCCGGTACCCGCGGGCGCTAGAAAAACAAGCTGGATTGCAAGCCCGAATGGAAGGCTGGAATGGGCGCCAGCTACGATCGTAAGAACGGGGGCAACCGCCTGCCCACTTGCAAGTGCCCTCTGCTCCTTGATGGACTCGGTAGTGCAAATAGCGGTTGCCCGCCTCGGAACAACGTGGCACCACAGCGGTCATGAATGCCGAGGAAAAGAGTTACTGGCTCTGTTTCCATTCCTGGATTGGCTCCTGTTGGGGAGGGCGACGGAGGACGGGACGCAGGAGGAAAGGGCCGTTACAATCTGCGCCAATCCACCAAGTCCCGATGATGCAGCCCTCGCCATCCGGCTGGCCCCGGTAAACAACATCATGTTTGCCCAAATAGTGTTTGACAATCTTCACTTGCCCGCTGGAAGGGTCCCACTCTCCGCGCATGGTGAACAATCCCACAATGTCGTAACCGCGGCCCACCACTTCCCCATTCGCTTGAAAATGCAACTCGAACTCTTGCATGGGCTGGCGCCCGAATGGCCTCTGTTCCCAAAATCCCTCCCAGCGCCCGGATGGGTACAACATAGCTGCTTTCCCCTCAACGGAAATCACGGCAAAAATCCTCCGTCGTATCATCCATCATATCCGCAACTCATGCACCAAGCCCTCCGATCCCCCTCAAGTCTATTCAGACCGCTCATGTCAGGATGAGTGAGCCACGGAACTTACGCCGGAGTTGCCGACACCGCCGTGCGGAAAGATGCGCTCCTGTGAGCACCAGGGCTGCTAATGAAGCCGGAGGTAGACATTGTCGCCGACACAGCGGAGATACGGTATCCTCTACGTTGTCCCGTAGGTCCAATTCCACCAATTGGGCCCAGAATCGAAATCGCCACAGGGGAACTGCGTCCAGCACTCGAAAACAGTGACGCATTCGGAGAGATTGAAGCTTTTCGAGCAGTGAATGCTGAAGAAAAGCCAAGAAGTCCATCGTCAGGAAAGTGTTCTGGCTGATGTCAAGCAAGGCGAGGGGTCGGCTGACAGGGGAATTGGGAATCTCATCCGACTGCCTGGTTCCTTCCATCGGTGATACTCCGCTGGCAATGCGTTCCAGTTTCAGGACTTGTAATGAGGGAGGCCAATGAGCTAGCAGCACGCTCATCGCCGCGCTGCCGAGAGGATTCCGGCTCAAGTCCAGGGATTCCACTGTCTGCAGGGCAGGCAAACTCAAGAGTTGTCGCAGATGGTGAAATTGCAGGCCCACATTATCCAGCGTCAGTGCTTGAAGAGGGGGAGCTAGAGCTAGGACGTCGAGAAGATAAGGAACATAGGCCGGATCACCAACATGAAAGTGCAGTTCCGTGATCTGGCGTCCTATTGGAGATTGCAGAAACTCTTCGAGGGCCACAGTCAATCCCGCTCCACTGGAGCGCAGGAAGCGGAGCGAGCGGAGTCGGTTGGCCTGAGAAGTGGTGCGAATGGCACGGAGGGGATCGATGGGGTTGCAGTCCAGGATGAGTGAACGCACGCCAGCCAACAAGGGAGAGGCTGCCCAACGGCGCAATTGGTCGTAGGTCCAGGCGGCGCCTAAGCGAAGTTCCTCGATGGGTGCCCGTTGCCAGAGCCGAGCTTCGACTTCTTCCCACATCGCCAAGCTGGGCAAGCTGAGACAGCCGGCCAATCCCCGTCGCCAGGGATTCTTGCCCCAGACAGCGGGAGTCCCGGTCAAGTCTGGCAGGTGACGGCGGAATGGGGAAGTATGTTCCCGCCCGTGAAAATGCCATCGGGTGAGAATGTTCGTGCGGTGCCAAAGGGGAAGTCGGCTCGAAGCAATCTGTTGCCGGATGAAGGCGGCGTAAGCGCTCTCGCCGTTCTCTTCCCAGTGGTCGGCATAAATGAGCCGCGGCACGTCATCGTCCGGATGGGCACAAATTGCAGCCAAGAGTAGTTCCGCCTCGCGTTTCATGGAGGCTGTGCCGCTTGGGTCAGAAACTGAGCGTTGGGTGAAGTTCCCGCTCAGATTATAGCGGTGTTGGTCGGTAGCAGCAGTGGCTAGGAGAACGACTACGGTCAGAATTGCTGCAAGAAGCGCAAATCATTCTGCCAAAAGAGGCGGATGTCATCGATAGCGTGCTGGAGCATGAACATTCTCTGTGGTCCCATACCAAAGGCGAAGCCTGTGACCCGGCGCGGGTCGTATCCACCGGCTTCCAGGACGCGGGGGTGGACCATGCCTGCTCCCATGATTTCCAGCCAGCCGGTCCCTTTTGTCAGCCGATCCCGATTAGGATCGTCGGCAGGCCAGTCGATGTCCACCTCAATACTGGGTTCCGTGAATGGGAAGTAACTCCCGCGGATACGCACCTGGCGCTGAGGGCCGAAAAGTTGGCGGGCAAAGGCGGTGATCGTCCCTTTCAAATCAGCAAAGGTGACGCCTTCGCCTACAACCAACCCCTCCACCTGGAAGAATTGGATCTCGCTTCGCGGACTAATGGCCTCATTACGGTAACACATACCGGGTAGGATGGCGCGGATTGGCCGACCGGCGGCAGCTCGCATCACATGGATTTGGCCGGGGCTAGTATGCGTCCGGAGCAGTACTCCGGGTATAGTGGTGAAAAAAGTATCCCACATATCACGGGCCGGATGATGGGGAGGCATGTTCAGGTAATCGAAGTTGAAGGCTTCCGTTTCCACCTCCCGGCTGCGGAATATCTGAAAGCCCATTCCGGCGAAAATCGCACAAATCCGGCGGAGTATCTGCGTCGCGGGATGCAGCCGTCCGCGGCGTCTCAATCGTCCAGGAAGAGTAATGTCGAGCGCTTGTTGGGTGAGTTCGCGTTCCAAAGCATGCTCACGAATCTGCGCGGCCGCTTGCTCATAAGCCACTTGCAGCGCCTCTTTGATTCGGTTCGCCTCGGCGCCATAGACTGGCTTCTGATCACGGGGCAAACTACCCAGCCGGCTCAGAGCATTTTTGATCCGTCCTTTATCACCCAGGTATCGAGTGTGCCAAGTCCGTAAAGTTGTCTCTTCTGCACACTCGGCGAGTTCCTGCAATGCTTGGGCTTCCAATTCCCGGAGTTCATCCAAGGGTGCGGTCATGGCAGCAAACCTGATCAGTCGTGCCGGTGATATTCCAGATCACAAGGGAAAAGAAAGACGATGCAGGCAGTGCCATCCTAGGCGGCATCCATCAAGAGGATGGAGTGGCAGCCGTGGTCGATAATTGCATCCGTGCCATTTGGACCAATTGGTCGAAGACGTCAGGGTCACGGACCGCCAGATCGGCGAGAGATTTGCGATCCAAAGCGACATTGGCCAACTGGAGACCGTGCATGAACTCGCTGTAGCGCAAGCCGCGCTGGCGACAGGCGGCGTTGATACGGACAATCCACAAGCGGCGGAACTCCCGCTTGCGGACCTTTCGGTCGCGGAAGGCATAGACCCGTGCCCTAATCAGAGTGATATGGGCCTGTTTGTAGAGATTGTGGCGGGCCTGGCGATAACCCTGGGTTAGATGCCGCAGGCGTTTGCGTCGCCGGGACTTCGGAGCTTTACTGCGTGCGCGTACCATCGGAACCCCCTCACCATGGTTTAATGCCTAGGATTATCTCCGTGCTGATTTGGTGTTCTGCTCGCGGAGGGTCCATCAAGAGGTTGCGAACCCTAATGCGAAAACCGCCAAATCCAGCCCCAGTTCTGTTACAGCTCTCCCAAAACCATTTTGTATTTCTTCTGCACAGATGGCCGACCTGCGATGACTCCGGGACGGCGCAAGCGGCGCATCCGCTTGGAGGGGATATGAGCATTGAGGTGCCGCCGGTTGGTTTTAGCGTACTTGAGCTTGCCGTGAGCCGTGACTTTGAGTCGTTTCTTAACGCTCTTGTTAGTCTTATTCTTGCTGGGCATGGCTTTTCACTCCTAGGGGCGGAGGGGCGGTAAACCCGTCTTAGCTCCCTCTTGGCCCACACCTCGCGTTCCCCGATCATTCCCTAGCTGCGGCCGCCTCGTTGCTACTCGCGGCATAACATCATTGCCCATGCAGCTTGTCGTGCGCGGGGTTGGTTGTTTCGTTCCTCACACGAGAGGATGCATTCCAACATCAACTCCATCCCGCATGTCTTTGTGTCAGGGAACTCTGCGGGAAATAACATTCTAAAAAGCCTAAGGGGAAGTGGAAAGCCCCCGCTATGTTTCAAACTAGTGAGGGAATACATGGGTTGTCGAGGGAATGAGTCGCAAAGAGCCGAAAGTGTTGGATTCTAACTTCGCGATGCCCGTGTACTGGAGGAGTGTCTTATCTTGGATTTGCGGGGTAAATCCACTCCGAGAGATGGGGATCAAGTGCGGCCACAAAGCGGCTGCGGGGTAAAACAAGCTGGCATCCCGCCCGGCGAGCAGATTCCAGCCGCTCGCCATCGACATGTGAGCCAAAGGCTACGCAGTAGGGCGGGGAAGGACAGAGAGCCGACAGTTCGCGGAGTAACGGGGTAAGCTCCAACTGTGGATGGTGCAGGTCGAGCAAAATGGCAGAGGGAGGACGCTGCCGTGCCCAAGTTAGAAGGGTGGCTGGATCGCGAGCCCAGAGAAGGGAGCAACCCTGTACCCGGGCTGTCGCCAAAACGCGACTAGCAAAGAGCAAATCATCACAGAGTAAAATCCCATGACCGCCTGCCGGTGATTCAGGTTGGGTGTCTGAGGTCATCGCCGAAGCTCACCTAAGAGTATTCGTTTGATCTATCAGCAGAAGCTCCAATTAGGCTAGGTGATCACTCGACCAAATGGAGACAAAAGGGACAAATCACCTTTCGCGTTTGTTGTCCGGAGGTGGGTTATTTGGCGGCGTTTTCGGGGCGGTACTCGCAGGAGGACTCAGTCCTGTATCTTTTTGGAGGGTTTGCAAAAACGTTATCATGCCCGCATCAAACTCTTTCTTACGAAAATCGGCGAGGAGTTGTTGCGCGAGTTTGCCCGCGAGGTTTTCCGACCCAGGAATATCGTCTCCGTGACGCATCACCAATAAATACGTCGGCTGACGTAAGATCAGAACGTATAGGCCTCGGAGGCGGAGTTGTTCCATGCGTTGCTGGGCAAATTGTCGCACTTTTTTGTCTCGCTCCGGTGGCGAGAGTTTTGCAACGACGTCCGCTTCTGGACCGGGGAAACGTTCGTATGTCTCCACGACCAAATCCAATTTCTTCTGGGCATAAAGTACCGATGCCACCTTCTGGACCTGCATCCAGGTTTCCGGTTGGAAAAACCGGCCTTCATCTTTACTGGGTAACGGTTCAGAGCGCACGATTGCTGGCGGAGTACCGACGGCGCTTCCTTCCTCTACGCGTAGAGCCTGCACGGACCGTCGGGAGAGCAGGCGGCGCACCTCTGAGATATCGACGAAGATACTAATGAGTTGCGCATCTATAGCCCCTCCTTGGGTCACTCCGACCAATTCGCCCTGATCATTGACCAGCGGCCCACCGCTGTCCCCCGGATTGGTGGGCGAGTCCGTTTCGATCACTTTCGCTTGAAAGGTAAGAATGGTGCGTTCATCCAGTTTGGCTTTCCACTTTTTGGTGTAAACTTGGCGAACTTTGCCGGCGGTGTATACCCACAGCGCATCACTTTTGCCGGGGTTGCCGATGGAGTGAACGTTTTGCCCGGGTTCGGGACTCATCCTCGCCAGAGACAAGGCCGGGGTACCGCTGGGGACGCGATCCAAGCGGATCAATGCGAGATCAGCCTGTTGGTCGATTTCAACGACTTCACCTGGAATCGCCAATTGTTTTCGACGCTGGAGGTAGAAAATCCGCTCCGGCACAGCTTTACCCTGGCGGTCGTAAACTGGGAAGAAGACGAGAGCGTGCTTCACGTTTCCGACCACGTGGTAATTAGTCAGGACCAAACGACGCCCTTTATCGATGAGGGAACCGCTTCCGGTCGCCAAACGTCCGTTGCCACGATCGGAATGAATCCAAGTGGAGGAAGCGAGCACCTTACGATACACACTCTGGCCCGCTTCACTTGGTTGCGCTTGGGAGGTTTCGGCTGTTTGCGCTTGCGTCAGTCCCAAGCTCAAGATTGTCGGAAGCAATGCGAGGGGTATTAGTTTGCGTAGCATGGACAATCCCACGAAAATACCTGCGTCGTATGTCACACGAGACGCCGGTGTCAGCAATATCTTAAGGTATTGTACTCGGCGGCAGGGTGTGCGTTATCGCTGGGAAATCTCGGTCACATGGGGCTGAAGCGGTACGAAGTGATACTGCCTTCCTTAGGGATCACCGTTCCTGCGACTGGAGGACAGGAAAATGACGTATTTCCAGAAACAAATAGCATGATCGGGTTCAATCCATCGAATGATCACCTTGACATAGCATTCCGGTTGGCAAATCCTACACTGTGTTGAGACTGAGGATGGATGGAATACCAGGAGTGGACCGATGGCGGAGAAATTGCGTTGTGTGCCGGAAGACACCTTGGTGGTGGGATTTGATTTCAGCACAGGTGGAGTCAAAGGTTTGGTGTTCGATCTGTCCGGCCAGACAGTCGAGAGCCTCCGCCTGCCCACGGATTTGTGGACCGAAGGAGGAGTGTCCGAGCTGAATCTGATGCAATTAGAAGGGCAGGCTTATGCTGCCGTTCGGGGACTGAGCTACCTGCTGCGTGAGCGTGGCATGCTGGAGCGGTGGCGGATCAGTGGCATATCGGCTACGCATCACACAGCAGGGCGGATCGATGCGGTGGGGAACCAGGTGCGTCGGGCCATCTGCTGGAATGATCCGTCCTTGGCGGCGTATCATGCTTTGGGTTTGCAACGTTTGGGAGGCCAAGCACGGGCGCGAGCGTTGACCGGCGGCCCCTGGGCGGTTCGCTACTCGCTCTCCCACCTGGTTAAGGACGAAGCGACACTGAGCGCTACCGACTGGCAGCGGACCCGATGGATATTGCCTCACGGCCCCTTAGCGGCAGGGTATCTGACGGGCCGCTTTGACGTTATCAGTGTTTCCTCGGCGGCATCTACAGGGATCATGGACTTACGGACAGAACAATGGCGATGGGAAATGCTGGAGGCGCTCGCGAAACCGGAGTATCGAAGGCTGGCGCAACAGTGCCTGCCGCGTATCGTTTCGATGCATGAACCGATCGGCCCCCTGGGAGAGCCTGTGGCTCTGAGTGCGGGGCTGCCCCCGACAGTGCGGCCGATGTTCTTCCCCACCTTGGACGATCAGGCGGCGGGCCTTTTGGGGGGAGGTGCCGTGGCGGCGGGTGAAGCGGCCATCATCTTGGGAAACTCGGCTGTGGTGAATTCCTCCGCTTGCGATCTACCGGGCACCGATCGCTTGGATGCCATGAAGTTGAATTGGGGCACCTACTTGTGGATGCGCTGTTACACCAATGGCGCACTCTTTTTGGACCGGGTGGTCGGTTTCACTCCGGACTGGGCAGCATTAGAACAAGCAGCACGCCAGGAACCACCTTTGTGTCACGGGGTTAGTGTCCTGCCCTTTGTCTTTGCCGAACCGTCGCTAGGCGTTCTTTCCCCTCGTGTGGAATGGTGGCCGGCAGAACCTAAAGAAACGGGTCGGCGCGTCCGGGCGGCCTTCGAGGCCATTGCCTATCTAATCGCTTTGGGAATCAACGCCCACGAAGAAGCTGGCCAGCGCTTGAACCGACTGACTGTATCTGGGGGGATCGCCCGCAGCGATCTCATGCTCGAAATTCTCGCCAGTGTGCTCAACCGTACCCTAGACCGCCTAGTATCGGATGAGGGGTCGGCCTTGGGAGCCGCGGTCGCCGCCTTGGCCGGTTGGGAGCAGTACCTACGCCACAAGCAAGGCATTCCAGAGCCATACAGTGTCGCGGATGCTGCGGCTCAGATGGTCCGTTTCCGGGACAGAATCGCTCCTCGGCCCGAATGGGTGCCCCTGTACCAGCAAGGTTTGCGAGATTTTGAGCGGCGGCTCGAAAGTGGTATCACCTCACGCACGCCGTGATGCGGCACTGTGGCTTTCCCGCTCTATTCAGAAACATCCAGTACATGGAAAGGCATCTGTGCTGCTCTCGTTCGTACAGGAATGGAAAAGTGGAGAACAAAAATATCGGCTATCTCCGGCTCTGAGGGTCATTGTTGATTAGTGACCTTAATCGTGACGTCGGCTTTTTTCGTCAAATCACGTATGACGATCCGGGCTTTCGTGTCAGGGGGAAGGTCCACAGTGAAACTGCCGGTCGAACCGCGCTGGCTGCCGAGAGCTTTGCTAGCAGGTGCCTCCAGTATTCCCTCTTCGCCCTGAGCGTCCTCAGCTCGGAATACAAGTACGCGCGCCTCTCCATCCGAAACGGAGAACTCTACCTTGACCTTTTGGGGTTTCTTTTGGGCCTCCAGGTCGATCGCGCGGCCATCACCGACATCCATTGTGTATTTCTTGTCGACATTTAGCCGTGCGGGGCCACAGCCTCCGAGCAGGACTGTCCCCGTCATAAGCACCATCGCTAAGAGCAGGCGCAGGTGTACAACAGCTTTCATAGGTGTTCCTCCTTAGTAGAATAATGGCGTTGCAACATAACTATGCGAAAAGATGTGTCGGCTTTGAGCTTCCTGCCAGCGTGCTTTGGCCACACGAGCATTGGATCGTACTTCCTTTCACAAGCCGCGGCATACCGGCGTTCTCCGAATCGGCTTCTTCGCACTATCCCCTTTCAATCGACATTTTTCAAAAAGGATTCGACAAATTGTGCGAGGATCGCCACGGCCCCAGGAGTACAGTAAAGTTGTAAGGTGAAGACTTCCTCTTGGCACCGGTAGTTCACGACGGCGTAGGCTGGAGTATTGGTACCCATCCGCTGCGGCTTGCGTGGCAGTGGCAACAGGTCTTGTTCTAGCCGGAGCAATTCGAGAAAATCCAGGATCACGGGGGTTATGGCATTCAGATCGAAGATGTTCATACTGCTACTGTCTGTAAGGCGGTCGCGCACGAGGCCAAATTCAGTCCGGGCAGCTAATCCCTCCTTTCCATCGAGAAAGCGGTCCAAAAGTTTCCGGGCTTCATCCCAATTGTTGGCCCACAATTCCACGAGTTCCTTATGCTGATTCATCTCGACGAGACCTACCCATGAGTTGATACGTTCCGGAAGGAGGCGTTTCAGAACATCTCTTGCAGCATCGCGTTGTGCTTCCGGAAATTCCCCGAGCATCTCCTCCCAATCAAAGTGGAGGCGTATCTCGGTGAAGGTGAACCCGCGGTGTTGCTCCGCACCTTCCCGGACACCGGGTGCATTCCTGAGACGCCCGCCATGGGCGTAACCGCCGGCGCCCAGGACTTTGTGAAGTTTCACGTAAGCACGCAGGGCTTTTTCGGGATCGCGGTATCGAGCTACGGAGATACTATAGCCCGGCAAGTTTATGGCCTCGCGCAGTACTTGGAGATCGGAAGACTGGAGATCGTTGAGGTGCAACTGGACCAACCTTTGGCCCTGAGGATCGTCATCCGCGGCTCGGAAGTCTTGCCTAGTTTGAACTAGGAACTTACCGATTTGGCCTTGGGCTGATTGGGCAAAGTACCATTGCATACCTGCGGGCAAATGGGTCCACTCAGACGGTGCCAAGCCTTTCTCGCGTGCCAGTACTCGGCTGCTGGCTGTGTTCTCACCAAATCGGACGTGCAGATTACATTGGACCCCTTTGGCCCCACATTCCAGTCCCAACACCACCGCACGGCTATCGTCTATGGCCTGAAACAATGCCGGAATGGCTTTTTTCAACATTTCCTTTTCAGCTCGGTCTAAACCGGGTATTTCCTGTTCCGCTTGTTGCAACACAAAATCGAACAGAGCCTTCATCGCTCGCAGTTCGTTGGCATAACGCTGGACGAGACTTTCCATATTGACGTACACAGCCACATCGGCTCTGAGATACGCCTCTGCCAACGTGGGACCCAAGGCTCGTGTTGAGCCTCGCGTGTACTGGCTGCGGTAATGACGAGCCTGTTTCAGTTCCGCGCAGATCGCCACGTATTCCCCCAAATCCACCAGATACACAGTTGTTTCTTCTTCCAGCAGGGCGAGGGTGCGGATGGCTTCCACTCCCGGCGCCTCTTGGGTTCGTGTGCGCCGCTCCGCCTGTGTCAGAAAGGAGGTACAAAACTCTTTGTAGCTTTGCACCGGTAACAATAGACTCCACTCGGGATCGCTGAATTCTTCGCCGAGGTCGTGGATCACGAGATATAAGCGTGCATCGGAGCGTAGAACGGAGGTATCCCTGTCCTTGAGGAGGTCTGCGGCCAAGTCTTTCCTGAGCCGGTCGCGCCATTGAGCCGCTTGCTTAGGAAAAGCTGCTGTTGCCAATTCCTGGATATGATCTTCAATGGCCTTGATTCCTTTGAGTGAAACCACAAGCAATGCATCGGCTGGATAGGGAAAATCCTGGCCACCCGCTGCCACTGTGGGGGGACCCGCCAAAGCGGACCCTGCCATTCCCAGCAGGACAAGGACCGTACCCCATATCCAGCCGCCTGGCCGAGCGGCTGCTCGCGCCCGAGTGGTTTCGTCCATCTTGAGTTCGTTGGAACTCCATTCGGAGGCCCATCTCGTTGCAGCTTGGGACATGTTCCGCACTCCACGGTGTTTTCTCTCACGTGAGGACGTGGATGGATGAGAAAAACAATGGGGGTCCATCAGGCCCGTGATGCTCTGCCTAGCTTGTTTCCCTATCAGCTTACCCTTTCTCCGGTGAGATGGGAAGCGCGAAAAGCAGAAGGAATGCGCGAGCGGTACCTACGATCTTCTGCTTTCTTTAGGAGAGAGTACTTATGACCATTGATGCCCCGGACTGCAACCCCTTCCAGTCCCTACTATCATAGTGTGGAGGACCGTGCCTCTACCGATGTCAAGAACTTAGAGGTGCAGGGAGAAGGATATGCGAGTGCTGACCGCGATTCCGGTGTACAATGAGGCCAAGTCCGTACGCGAGGTGCTCGCGGCAGCACGGCGATACGCTCCGGAGATACTCGTCGTCAACGACGGCTCCACCGATGGCACTGCGGCCTTGCTCGATGCGGAAGCGGGGATTTATCGGATCGACCATCCCAAAAATCGGGGTTATGGTGCCGCTTTGATCTCCGCCTTTACCTATGCGTTGACGCAAGGTTACGATGTTCTCGTGACGATGGACTGTGATGGCCAACACGAGCCGTCACGCATTCCCCTCTTACTGGAAGCCTTAGCTGGATACGACATCGTCTCAGGCAGCCGCTATTTGCGGGACTTCCGGCAGAATACCCCTGCCCCCACGGACCGGCGTTACATCAACGCTATCATCACCCAGGAGCTGAATCGCCGCTTCGGCTTGCAATTGACCGATGCATTCTGTGGCTTCAAAGCCTATCGGTGCGAGGCTCTGGCGTGCTTGCGGATTACGGAGGTGGGATGGGGTATGCCTCTGCAACTCTGGGTGCAAGCGGCGCGATTGGGATTGCGTATCCGGGAAATTGCTGTTCCGCGCATCTATCTTGACCCCAGCCGGGCCTTTGGTGGAACGCTAAATGACCCGGAACAGCGTTTAGCGTACTATCGTGCCGTGATCGAATCAGCCCTGCATGACCCACTGCCGTGTCTAGAAGGCTTGACGACACCCAGCGCTGTCTGATTGAAGCCGATCATGTTGCCATTGCTGCGTGCCCCTCAAGTTGACGGTGGATACTTTATCTATCCTCCTTTCCAGGACATACCACGCATCCTTCAGCACAATTTATCGATTGTCCAGCAGAAGCAGGTTACGATCGATGGTCTTTCCCTGCTCGATCTCCAACAGCTTCTCAGGAGGGAAATCGCTTCCAAGACGGAACCGCCCTTAGCGGTGTCCCAAATTGCGGACTCCCTCATTGCCGTCAGTGGACATCAACCTGAGCTAGACCACCCCGGTGTATGGCTCAAGCATTTTTTTCTCCAAGGCTTCGCGCGGAAGTTTGGGGCTGTCCCCCTCCATCTGATAGCCGATCACGATCTGCCGAAGAGAAATTACCTGTCCGTCCCTTGGATTCCACGATCCGAGGAGGAGTCGGCTACTCGCGTCCTGATTCCGTATGATCGTGCCGATTTGATGACGCCCTATGAACTCCGGCCGCTTTATGATGTCAGTCTCTTCACCGCAGTGCCTCAGAGGTTGAGGGAGTTGAGCGAAGGGTGGAACTTCGAGCCATTGGCCTTGCGGGTTTGGCCGCAATCCGTCCAAGGCGGGACTCAACTGGTAGGACTTCTCACGCATTTGCGCCGCCATCTGGAGCGGCTATGGGGGTGTCAAAACTATGAATTGCCGGTCAGCAAGCTAGCACAGACGGAAGCATTTCGGCGGTTTGCCCGCCATCTGATAGCCGATCTGTCCCGGTTTCGCCAGGTGTATAATTCTGCACTGCAACGTTTTCGCGACGAGAAAGCTGTCCAGCAGCCGGTCCGTTCGATCCCGGAGTTGGAAGCGGATGAGGTACCATTCTGGGAGGTACGCGGCAAGCAACGTTTGCGTGCAACCCGCCACAGCCCGCTGGAAAAATTACGGCCTCGAGCGCTGACACTGACTCTCTTCTGCCGACTGGTTTTGGGGCACTGTTTCATTCATGGGTTAGGCGGTGCGCTCTATGACCAAATCACAGATGCTTTGATCGCGGACTATTTCGGCTTGGCTCCGCCGCATTACCTGGTCGTGACGGGCACGCTGTATCTTCCCTTATCCCCCGACGCCCAAGCATATTGCTGTGGAAAACAGAGGACCAATGGTGAAAATCCAAATCCGGCCGCCTTCTGGCACCTCTGGCGGGATGTATACTGGAATCCGCAACGCCATCTGCCAGCCGGTGCGTCCGCCGAGGCCAGACAATTAGCAGAGCGTAAGCTGGAATACATTCGGCAGGAGCCGCCTCCGAAGGAGCATGCCGCCCGACGCCGCTGGTTCCAAACCCTGCGAACATTGACCGAAACCCTGCGAGGTTATGTGAGTGAATCCTTGCAGGAGCTACAAGAACAATACCGTATGTCACAACGATGTCACCGGTGCCAGCAAGTCTTCCGGCGGCGCGATTATTCCTGGGTGTTGTTTCCGGAAGAGGTGTTGCGGCCGTTTCTGACGCAGTTTCTGGATGGGAAGCCAATCATTACGTAACAAACCGGCAAATAGGGTCATGAAGATCAGAGGGACGTGTGATGATGCACCCGAAAGAGGCGTTGGAAGTGCTCGCCTGCAACAGGGGAGAGCACGTCGTGATAACCACTATGGGAACGGTGGCCCTGTGGCCGGAGTTCTCGGACACCGCGCGCGATTTTCATTATCTTCCATCGAGTATGGGCGAGGCAGTGCCGCTGGCCTTGGGTTTGTGCTTGGCACGTCCTGAGTTGAAAGTGGCTGTCCTGGTAGGGGACGGCGGACTGCTGATGAACTTGGGATGCCTTGTGACGGCGGCTCAGTACTCGGTTCCGCTTCGCATCATTCTGGTCGATAACGGACTGTACGAGGTCACCGGCGGGCAGCCTGTAGCGAACGCCCGGCGGACGGACTTCGCTCGCATTGCTCAGGGAGCAGGCATTCCGCGAGTTTACACCTGTGCCACGCTCGAGCAGTGGCAACAGTCAGCACCGGCAGCGCTTGCGGGTCCTGGTCCGGTTTTTATCTGGTGGCAAGTGCAGGGAGAGCGGGGTCGAACAACCCCAGCGCCGCCGCGGCCTATGCCGGAACAAATCCGCCGCCTGCGCAGCATGTGGTCTGCCACCGTTTGATGGGTCTCGATTTTCCGGTTGCTTCCATGCACGAAGCAATCTATTCCCTTGGGATATTGAGGGAGGTGCTGCTCATCCCGGAGAGCAACAGAGGTGTCACCCTGGGCTTAGGGAGTGGAAACGATGTAGTTTTGCTCATTCATACTCGCGTTGTCCTTTTCGGCTGGGGAAGTCAGGGACACGGCCAGAGCGGCTTCGACGGCGGCCAGCAATTCTTGCGGTCGGTAAGGCTTCGTGAGCAGTCCGACAGCTCCATCGAGTTCTGTCAGTTCCTCCGAAGAGTAACCCGTCGAGAAGAGCACGCGAACGTCCGGGACTAATGCTGTCATCTGGCGGAAGGCGTCACGTCCTGATAACCGCGGCATCATGACATCCAAAATCACTAAATCGATATGCTCATGTTCCCGCTGGAACACTTCCACGGCTTCGGCGCCGTCTTCTGCGAGCAACACCTCGTAACCGGCGCTGGTCAGGGCCGCCCGTCCGATGTCCCGGATCATGGCTTCATCATCCACCAACAGGATGCATCTCCGCGATGCTTGAGGGGAATGGAAGCCATTGGCCGAACGAGTCGCAGAAACATTTGGAGCCGCTCGCCGTGGTGTCTCGACCAACGTCTTGACAGTGGTAAAGTTGTCGGAGCGTGGTCCGGTTACAGGCCCAGCGGCCAAACTGCCTTCGACCGGGAGGTACAACTCCATACAGGTCCCCTGGCCCCACGTAGAATTGCAGCGGAGCCAGCCTTGATGCTGCTTGACAATACCCAAGACCATCGGCAAACCCAAACCTGTTCCTTTACCAACTTCCTTGGTGGTGAAGAAGGGTTCAAAGATGCGGCCGAGCAGTTCGGGCGGAATACCCGTCCCGGTATCCTGAACACACAAGCAGACATAGTGTCCAGGTTTGGCATCCGCCGGATATGCCAACAGGTCCGCTTCATGAATTGTCACGGGGTGCGCCCGAAGGGTAATAGTTCCACCGTTGGGCATGGCATCCCTGGAATTCAGGCAGAGGTTGACCAAAGCTTGAACCAAAAGATTCGGGTCGGCCCAAATCGGCGGGCAGTTCTCCGTCACCGAGACGGTAAAGGTGATCCGCGGATCGATGGCATGACGCAGCAGTGTCACTACTTCCGTGACGATGTCTGCAGGTTGCACTTGAGCGAGCACCAATTGATTGCGGCGAGCAAACGCCAGAAGTTTGCTGGTCAAATCCGCCGCTCGGAGTGCAGCCTTTTCAACGGCTTGAAGCAACGCCTTGTTGGGATCATCGGCTGGCAAGCGGATGAGACCCAGACTTCCCAGAATGCCCGTCATAATGTTGTTGAAGTCGTGAGCGACCCCGCCCGCCATCTGCCCGATAGCTTCCATCTTCTGGGCCTGCCGCAGTTGTTCTTCCAGTTGCAGGCGTTCGGTCCAATCGTGAATCAAAACCAGTTCAGCATCACGGCCATCCACGACCAGGGGATGGGATATGATTTCGACGTTGAGGATTTTTCCGAATCGGGTCCTATGGCGACGAAAGCGAGAGGACGACGTAGAAGGTGGAATCGGGACGGATAGTTCCCCCACTTCGAGATCGCTCGCCTTCAGGCACGAGAACTCCTCCCGGTTGTATTGATACACGCGGATAGCCGCTTCGTTGACAGCTAGAAAGCGGCCAGTGGGGCTCTCAATGACCCACATCGGTTGGGGATTCCCATCGAAGAGGAGGCGATAGCGTTCCTCACTCTTGCGTAGTGCTTCCGCCGCTTGACGCTGGTCGGTAATATCCCGCTGAATCATGACCCAGTGAGCGATACGGCCCCGGCGATCTGACACTGGCACCAGACTCAGATCCACCCAATATGGTGTGCCATCCTTGCGATAGTTCATCAACTCTGTACGCAGGGGCTGGCCGTTATCCAGTGCTTCACGCAATTGTTCCAATGTCGCGGCATCGGTATCCGGACCGCGAAGAAGATACAGGGAACGTCCAACAACTTCAGACCGGGAGTATCCGCTGAGGCGGCAGAAGGCATCATTGACGTATAGGACGGACCGTCCTTGGCCGTTGTGGGGATGAGCCTCTAGAATCACGATGGCATCATGGGCGTGTACCACCGCGGATTCCAGCAAGCGGTAACCCTCCGCATGTTCTGAAAGCGGGGGTGTAGTGGCAGCTTCTCCATCTTGGTGTGCTTCTCGGCGTTGCTGCCTCACCAAAGCGGTCGAAATCAATATCACTCCTCCAGCGCCGGCCCAACCGATCCATTCATGGGGAAACAGGAGGTACAAGGAGACACACAAACCTAGAGCTGCAAACACCAAGATGGTTCCACGCGAAAAATGTTGTGCATTCATGGCGCGGGCGAATGTCGGAGGCTCTGGACAGTTCTGTGTCATCACCGTGGCATGTTCCTCCCAACACCGTACACCTTACCGCAGATTTGTGGCACATCCAAGTTGTGCTCAGCTTACCCAAGACAATTTTTCCTCAGCAACAGCGAAAAATTATGGCGAAAAATGATATTTGGAGCTGTGGCAAAAAAATTCGAGCCAGACGAGTAATGCGTTATTTTTGTTGGGGGTGAACGGTTCCTATTCCATGGGATATGCCGATCTGCGTAGTTGTATTGCTGATTTGGAGATGACGAATCAACTCGTACGAATCGAGGAGGAAGTCGATCCGTATCTGGAAGCCGCTGCTTTGCACCGCCGAGTGCAAAGTCAAGGGGGACCTGCTTTGTGGTTCCGCCGGGTCAAAGGCACCCCCTTTACGATGGTTTCCAATCTTTTCGGCACACCTCAACGTATTCGCTACTTGTTCCGCGATACCCTGGATGTAGTCCGCCAACTGGTGTCCCTGAAGCGGGATCCCCAAGAATTGGTGCGGTACCCTTGGCGCTACTGGAAGTTGCCGCTTTGGCTGAACTGCCTCCGCCCTCGCTGGGTGCGTCGTGGTCCGGTCCTGGCTGCGCGCACGATTCTCTCGCAACTGCCGCAAGTGCAATGCTGGCCGGCAGACGGCGGTCCGTTCATCACCTTGCCTCAAGTGTATACCGAGCACCCGGATTATCCGGGTTGGCGGCATTCCAACTTGGGGATGTATCGGGTACAAATAGGCGGAAATGACTATCTGCCCGATCGCGAATGCGGCTTGCACTACCAGATTCATCGGGGCATCGGCGTGCATCATGCCGCAGCGCTGCGTCGCGGAGAGCGGTTGCCCGTATGTATCAGTGTCGGTGGTCCGCCAGCGCTGGCCGTCGCAGCTGTAATGCCTCTGCCGGAAGGAATGCCAGAGATTGCCTTTGCGGGCATACTGGCAGGCCGGCGCATCCGCCTGTGCCCCATCCCCAAACACGATTCCCCTTTTCCTCTTCCACTTTTCGCCGATGCCGATTTCGTCATCACAGGATATGTCGAACCCGGCCGAACCAAGCCCGAAGGACCATTTGGCGACCATCTCGGCTACTATAGCCTCCGCCATGACTTTCCCGTCATGACGGTGACAGCTATATACCACCGCGTTGATGCCATTTGGCCGTTCACAGTCGTGGGTCGGCCCCCCCAAGAGGACTCCTGCTTTGGGGAATTGATCCACGAGTTGACCGGACCGGTTATTCCCTCCGTGCTCCCCGGTGTGCGTGCCGTTCATGCCGTGGATGCAGCCGGTGTTCATCCCTTGCTTCTGGCCATCGGCTCAGAGCGTTACGTGCCCTACGCTCCCGAACGACAACCTCAGGAATTGCTGACGCAGGCCTCGGCAATCCTCGGTCAAGGCCAACTGTCCCTGGCAAAATATCTCCTCATCGCTGCTCAGGAGGATGACCCTTCACTCGATGTCCATGACGTTCCCGCCTTCTTCCGCCATGTGTTGGAACGAGTTCGACCTGAACGCGACCTCCATTTCCACACGCAAACAACAATTGACACTCTGGATTATTCCGCCGGCTGCGGGCTGAATGTCGGCAGTAAAGTGGTCATCGCCGTGGCGGGGAAGAAACGGCGGGAACTTGCCCACTCTTTGCCGTCTCATTGGCCCGTTCCTTCCGAGTTTGGTCCGATGCGCCTTGTCCTTCCCGGCATCGTTGCTATTCAAGGCCCACCATGCCCACGAATCTCTCAACTTTCCCCAAGCCATCCTACGAAAGACTCAGATATGGACCGTTTGCTGGCCTGCTGGGACGAAGCCTTTCGCACGAATGAAACAATGTGGAAAGGCTGGCCTTTGATCACGGTCGTGGACGACGCTGATTTTGCAGCCCAAAGTTTGCAAAACTGGTTATGGGTCGTCTTCACCCGAAGTGATCCGGCTCGTGATATTTACGGAGTGGGTGCCTTCATCCACAACAAGCATTGGGGTTGTCGTGGCCCGCTGGTCATTGATGCTCGGCTCAAACCTCACATGCCCGATCCCTTGGAGGAGGATCCCGCGATTCAGAAGCGGATCGATCGGTTCTTCACTCGCACGGGACCACTGGCAGGGTGGGAATAAGCCGGGCGCACCACTTGTGCTTGTTGAGGCGAAGAAGGGATCATGCTGATCCTGCCTTTAGAAAATAGAAAGTCCACCATAGGAAGCGAATTACTAAAAGATGTGGCATTATTTGGCTCCATCCCACACAATTCGGCACTGTGGCAAAGCCTTTTGTAATTCACCGACGCCGTTGGCGCTGACTTTAGTGCCGCGTAGATCGAGCGATTTCAGTTGCGATAGCTTAGTTATTTCTTTCAAGGCATTGTCCTGGATGGCTGTATGTGCCAAGTTGAGCACCCGTAATTCCTTCAAGGCCGTCAATTGGAGAATGGAAGGGGCGTCGCAACGGGTCCGAGCCAAGGACAATTCTTCCAGTTGCGGGAAGGTCGCAGCCAAGTGACCTGCACCCACAGCCCCGATTTCGTTCCCATCCAGCACCAGTTTTTTGAGTTTTGGCAACGGAGGCAAGCGGCTGAGGGTCTGGTCATTAAGCTGGGCATCAACCAACCTTAGCTCTGTCAAGGTCTTGACACCATGGAGAAACCCAAGATCGGGAACCGGCCGACCTGACAGTTCCAGCACTTCAAGGCGATCCCAGGCGGGGTCAGAGAGCTGAGCAAGCATGGCTGGCAGGTTGCCCAACGGTTCTCGGACACCAGCCAGAATAACTCTCCGGACTTGGAAGTAGCCGCGTACCAGCTCTTCGGGGTTTTTGACAAGCTTTGCCTCTTCCTCCTCCCGCGCTGCAATCCAAACTTGCCCTCCAAGCCGGTGTACCACTTGAGCCAGTTCGTGATTGCGCTCGGACCACTCCAAGCGTCTGGCCCAATGCGGATGAGTTCGCTTCAGCGATTCGTAACCTTCGCGCGAAACACGAGTGTGGGCTAGAGAGACTCTCGTCCTTCCGGGTTGTAATCCTATCCACCCCAGACTCCGATCGCTGACGCGGGTATTACTGAGATTCAGATCATCCAGACTCCTCACGGAGTTCAAATGGGCCAGCCCAGCATCCGTGATGGGTGTACCCGCCAGGCTTAGAACAGTCAGGTTTTTCAAACCTTTGAGAGAAATCAGACCGGCATCCGTAATGTTCAGCTCTTCCAAAAACAGTCCAGTGAGTTGATTCATTTCACCGAGATGAATCAGTCCAGCGTCGGTCAACCCTTTGTTTTTCCTGAATTCTAGCCGGGTCAATTTCTTCATTTCTTTCAGATGAATCAAACCCACATCGGTAATCTCGGTAGCACTTAGATTCATCCACATGAGTTGTGGCAACTCCTTGAGGTGTGCCAAACCGGCATCGGTGATTGGATTCCCGTTGATGTCCAGATATCTCAGTGCCTTGAGTTGCTTCAGCCGTGCCACCCCAGCGTCTGTGATCTTGGAACCGCCTATGTGCAGGAAGGTCAGGTTCTCCAGTTCCAGAATCTGATCCAGTCCCTCCTCAGTCACCTTGGTGTAACCGACATTCAGCGATGTAAGGTTTTTGAGTTGCCTGATATGAATCAGCCCCTCATTACTGATGGGAGTGGCATAAACCCACAGTCTGTCAAGATTCGTGAGTTCATGGAGATGGCCGAGTCCTCCATCCGTGATGTGCTTGCAATCGACCAAGTCCAGGTCTTTCAAACTTTTGACGTTCCGGAGATGGAATAGTCCGGCGTCGGTGATCTTGGTTCCGCGCAGGTGCAAAACGACCAGACCTTTGAGTTCGGCAAGGTATGCCAATTCCGAATCGGTAACATGGGGATTGTGGTAGAGATTCACTTCATGGAGTTCAAAAGGTTCCGCGGGAAGGTTGGCGACAGGGATGATCTGATTGTTTTGCCCCGCCAGGCGAATACGGATGCTTCCCCCCACGGAGAGCACCCACAGGGCAGCGCGGCGATCGGGGTCTTTCTCTGAATTCCCCATCGAGCCAGGTGGTTTGGAAGCGCCTGAGGTGCCACTCCGGGCTTTCATATCCGTTTGCGGCCAGACTTTGACAATTCTTCCCCCTTCCTTGACTTCGACGGTGCTTCCTTCTTCGATTTCCAAGCGAGCAATTTCCTTCCCACTTTTGTCCCGAATGATAATCGTAATAGCTCCCAAAAGAATGAGGATGGCCAGGCCGGCAATTCCCGAAGCCACAAGTAAAGGAAGGTATGGCCGCGATCGGCGGGGTTGCCGTTGGATCCGCAGCGGGGTCGTAGGGGAGGGGGTATCCTCGGAGCTTGCTAGACTTGTCCACGGGTTGTTCTCCGCTTCCGATTCTCGCGCCAGAGAGGAAATCGGCTGAGCTAGTGGCAGAACTAATTGACCCACTGGCATCGCGGTCTGTGGAGAAGGGGGGTGTCCTGTGGACTTATAGGTCTCCTGGATGGTCTTCAATTCCCGGACGACTTCTCGCGCAGAAGCGGGACGCAAGTTCCGCTCCTTCGCTAGAAGACGCATGATGAGATCTGCAAGACTTGGGGGCAACTCGGGTGCCAATTCTACTATAGGGCGAGGTTGCTCTGTAGCTAACGCGACGAGCATGCTGTAGGTGTCAGTTCCGGATATAGGTAATTGACCTGTGGCCATTCGGTAAAGTATCACACCCAGGCTGTACAAATCGGCGCGGGCATCGACTTTTTCCCCCTTGGCCTGCTCCGGAGCCATGAAAGCGGGCGTTCCGAGGATCACACCGGATTTTGTCAGTGTCATGTCATCTTCATTAGAGCGGGCAAGTCCGAAATCCAGGATTTTGATGCGGCCGCCACCGACGGGCTCCACCCAGAGATTGCTCGGCTTGATGTCGCGATGAATCAGTCCCTTTTCGTGTGCAATCGCTAAGCCGGAGGCGATCTGCAATCCCAAATGCAACACATGCCGCAGCGGCAACCTGTGGTGATTGCGCAGTAATTCCTCCAAACTCTTCCCTTTCAAGTAGGGCATAGCGAGAAAGGGAATGCCGTGCGCTTCCCCAACGTAGTAAATGGGAACAACATGATCGTGTTCGATAGTGGCAGCTAAACGGGCTTCTCGAAAGAATCGTTCTCTTGCAGCTTTTTTCTTGGCCAGACCGCGGCGCAGCGTCTTGATGGCGACCTGACGCCCCAAGCGCGTGTCTTCCGCCAGATAAACCGCTCCCATCCCGCCTTTTCCCAGCAACTTGAGGATTCGGAAATGCTCCAGTGATTCCGGGACTTGATCCGGTTCGTCTTCTTCGGAACCGTCTTCTGAAGCAGCCAGCGATGCCGTGCTCATGACCGTGTTGTGGATCAAAGCCTTGATTTGCGCCAGGGCTTGCTGACATGCCGATTCCTGCATGCAGGGATCGTGAGGTGCCGACTCGGACAATTGACGCGCGAGGGTCGCCAATTCAGAGTGCAATTGCCGGACGGTCTCCTGCACTTCGGCTGCTGGGTTTTCGTCCAAGACTGCCAATTGCTCGAACAAATCTACTTGTTCTGACTGGATAATTTTGTCAGCCATTGCCGGCCTCGCAGGAGTTCCCATCAGGTTCATGAGGGTCCATCCTCAAACTTCGTTCCCCTTTCCACTGCGGAGGAAGGGATGGCATCCCGTTCATAGTGATTAATGCTTCGGCGTTACGCGATCCCCTTATGGGCAGTTTTGGACCTGATGGCAAAGTGATGTGTCGATTATGGTTTGCGATGTAAGCTATTGGGTCGTTGGTACCTGCGACGGGTTCAGGAAGGGCTGTCGGTTGATGGCGGGAGGAAGTTGCGGAGTCACGAAGCCGGCCACCCCTCGCTTAGGGACAGGCCCCTGATCATGTCAATGGACAACGGGATGCGCCTGGCAGGCGAAAGCGAGCGGGCATTTGTACTCAGAGCAGTCCTTCCAACTCCTGGCGCAAGCGGTGGAGCACGCGGTAGCGAGCTTGGCGGACGGCATTCGGATTCATTCCCAAGTAGGCCGCCACATCCACGCTAGATTGACCCTGTAACGTGGTGCGCACGAAGCACTCCCAGGTGGTGGAGGTGAATTCGGTTCGGATTAATTCTAAGGCACGTTGAATGACCTGCTGCCGACAGGATGGGTGTTCCCATTCGCTTTCCCATTCGGGTGAGGGAGCGGGGTCTGCCACTTCGACCGCCTGCTGACCCAAGCATGCCAAACGCAGCCGACGCTGCTGCCGGAAATACTGGCGTACCTGATTGGCCGTTATTTTGCCCAACCAAGCATGAAAGACGCCGCCACGAGCCTGGAAATCCTTCAAATGTTGGAAGACGGCACGAAATACCTCCTGGACGACATCAGCCGCATCACAATCTTGCAGTCCTGCACGGCGGCACCAAGCATATACCATCGGACCGTACAGAGTGCACAACCGCTCCCACGCGCGAGGTTCCTCACCACAGGCCCGTTGCAGCAAACTTTGTGATGTCGAGAGCATGAACGGCTCGCTTGACTCTGAACCCCAATACGACACTCTATAACATAGCACACCTGTCTCACCAACTGGTGGGGTGCGGGTCAGTTCCTTCCCGCTCGAAACCGCAATCTCACCATATTTGTGGATGCAATGCTACGCAAGCTCCTCGTCCGGAATTTTTTTCAATTATTGTCTGGCCAAAAGGAGAATGCGAAAGTTTGGATTGTCCTGTCTACGTAAGATTTGTTTCTGATCCATGCGTGGTCCTATTCACTGCAAAGCCTAAGAAGCGGTTTCGTTTCTTGCTAGGGTCATTGAGAGCCATCTAGAGGGGCTGGACTTACCAAACTCAGCGAAAGTGTTATTTGTGGCTCGCAGCCGCGGTTATGGGGGATCGATCCGGGAATCTCGAATGCCCACTCTTCTATGTTCTTTCGTAGGCCAAACTTCGTCAAAGCAACGGTTCATGCGGTATCATCAGGTTTCCCTCTATAATTCCTGTCAAGGGATAGGAAAGATACTGCTGCTGCCGTTTTCCAGGAGCCAGAGACTATGCACATCGATCCCAGCCAGTCGTCGGTGCTGGAAGTGTACCATTACCTCGTCGGCATCGTAACCCCACGACCCATCGCCTGGGTGACCACGCTATCAACGAACGGCATCGTCAATCTGGCTCCGTTCAGTTTTTTCAATCTCTTTGGCGCCAATCCTCCCATCGTCGTTTTTTCCCCGACTTTGCGCCGAGATGGGAGTAAGAAAGACACCTTGCGGAACCTGGAGCAAATTGGCGAATGTGTGATCCATGCTGCTACGGCGTCTTTGGCAGAACAGGTGAATTTGTCCTCGAAAGAACTTCCTCCAGAGGAAAGCGAACTGGCCTTGGTGGGGCTATCCACAGTGCCGAGCATCAAAGTTCGCCCCCCTCGCTTGGTGGAATCACCCGCAGCTCTTGAGTGCATCGTGCGACAGATTCTTCCCTTTGGGAACGGGGCCATCGCGCCCAATCTTGTTATTGCAGAAGTGGTCATGATCCACATTGCGGAGGCCATTCTCGATGGACGGGGCGGTATTGATCCCCGGCGGTTGCAAACCGTGGGACGTATGGGCGGCAACTACTGGTGCCGAACGACGGATTTATTTGAGTTAGCACGGCCATAGGCGTCCACCAGTCATTTGTGCGTTCGCCGGTAAACTCAGTGGTGTCATGAACCGGGGAAATGCAGGCAACTCAGCCGAGGTTGCCGAATATATCCGAGGAGAGTGAGGACGTTCGGCTGTCCTTGTGCCCTTCAACCGGTCTTGCTATTGGAATTAGTGCTGCCATATCATGCCCTGCGTTCTTCATCCCGCGGATACGTTTGTTGTCCCTGCAGAGCCGGAGAACAGTTGCTGGCCCTGGACTTTGACGCCTTAGGGAATCGGAACGAGGAAGTGCCATGAGGATTGCCGTCATCGGGACAGGGTATGTGGGTCTGGTGACAGGGACGTGCTTAGCTGAAAGCGGTAACGATGTCGTCTGTGTGGATAACAACGTCCAGAAGATCGCTATTCTCCAAGAAGGCCGGCTGCCGATCTATGAGCCGGGATTGTTGGAATTGGTCCAGAGAAACCAGCGGGAAGGCAGGTTGCATTTCACCACGGATCTTAGTGCCGCCGTTCAGGAAGCTCAACTGATCTTTGTTGCTGTCGGGACACCGCCGACACCAGAAGGAGCAGCGGACCTTTCGGCAGTTTTCAGCGTTGTTGACGCCGTAGCCCAAGCTCTGCGAGGTGTTTCACCTCCCCCAACAAGCCCCCGAATTCTCGTGATCAAAAGCACGGTGCCCGTGGGGACAAATGCTCGCATCAGCGCACGCTTGCAGGAGCTGGGCTGTGCCCATCTGCTGGAAGTTGCTAGCAACCCGGAGTTTCTGAAAGAAGGAGCAGCGATCGAAGATTTCATGAAACCTGATCGTGTGGTGGTGGGGGTACGCCGGCCCGAAGTGGCGGAGGTACTTCGGGAGTTGTATGCCCCATTCCTGCGCACCGATCGCCCTTTTCTGGTGATGTCTCCGGAATCGGCGGAGATGACCAAGTATGCGGCCAACGCCATGTTAGCAACCAAAATCAGCTTTATCAATGAAATGGCCAATTTGTGCGATCGCTTGGGAGCCGATATTCACGATGTCCGCCGGGGCATTGGACACGATCAGCGGATCGGATTCCAATTTCTCTTCCCAGGCCCTGGCTATGGAGGATCGTGCTTTCCAAAGGATGTGGGCGCGGTGATCGCTATGGGCCGTCAGGTCGGTTGCCCCATGCGTTTGATGGAGGCTGTCGATGCTGTCAATCATGCTCAAAAACAGATATTATTCCGTAAAATCTCGGCCCACTACCGGGGACAATTAGCGGGCTTGACAATTGCTATTTGGGGTCTGTCCTTCAAACCGCGAACAGATGACATCCGTGAAGCTCCCTCACTGGTTCTAATCGAGGCCTTGCTCCGGGAGCAGGTTCATCTGCGCGTCCACGATCCCGAAGCCATGCATAACGTCCGGGCCTTGTATGGCGATCGGTTATATTACGCTCGGAATCCCTATGATGCGGTCCAAGGAGCCGATGCGTTAGTCATTGTCACCGAGTGGGCGGAATTTCGCCATCCCGATTTTGCCCTGATCCGTCAGTTGATGAAAGGACACGTCATTTTCGATGGCCGGAACATATATGAGCCGCGGCAGATGGCCAATTGGGGCTTCACCTACTACGGCATCGGACGGGGTTTACCACTGGATCTGCCGCCATCCGAGAGCGAGGACCCCAAGTGAATCATCTCAAGCGAGATAAACACTTTCCCTCAGCACTACAACGATTCACACCTTGAGTACAGCCTGTCGTTTGGAAAACCAGCGCTTCCACCATGAATCAGCATGTTGATTTTCAACTGGTATAAGTACGGAAACATGTGTAGTTTCAGGAGTCTCTGTCAACTTTGATTTATTACTTTTGGAATCAATTAATAATTGACAAATTATACCAATAACAATCCAAATAATTATTCCAATATGAATAGCCATAGCATTGTTGTCAAACCATTGTACAGAATCGAATGGAGAGACAGATTCGATCAATAGCAAAAGGGCATGGATGGTTATCCAAGTGCCGAGGAGAGTTGTTGCGAGAATCCAGCCGATGCGAAACAGGAGTACAGCAACCAGGCCTCCCAAAGGGAAGGCGAGCCAGATATCCCGGAAGTCAGATAAGAGTTGGTTGGCTAGATACAGCAGAGTGATGCCGCCGAATCCAAACACGACGAGGCGGGCTAGCTCCACGGCGATCATCGCGGTGGCCAAGCCAATAACTATGGCAGATATCACGGGAGGAGTCCGAGTCCAGTGGCTACCCCAGTGCCAGGTGATAGCTGCCGCTACGAACGCCGCTACGCAGGTGATCCAGAAGCGATGCCATCGCCAGCCAAACAACCACAAGGCTAGCCCCAAAGTTACCCAAGTGCCAAGCATGGCCGCGCTCATTCCCCGTGCGGCTTGCAGCACCTCACCATTGACCATACTAGGCATAGTCATGATGTAATCTCACGTTTAAGGCTATGTGAAGAAGATATTACATACAATAACAAGTCTTACTGTCAGATTATCTATTCTCCCAGCAGTTGTATCTTGACCGTACGCTGGCGCGGGCCGTCGAATTCACAGAAGAAAATGCCTTGCCAGGTTCCAAGTAAGATTTCACCATTTTGTACAATCAGAGTCAACGAGGTGCCAACCAACGTGCTTTTGATGTGGGCGTCACTATTACCTTCACTGTGCCGGAAGCCCTCCATATGTTTAGGAACTATGCTATTGAGCCAAAGCAGAATATCATGGGCTACATCCGGGTCGGCATGCTCCTGCACAGTCACTGCCGCCGTTGTGTGAGGGCAGTATACCGTACATAAGCCGTGTTGGAATGAGGATGTCCTGATCACGGAGCGAACCTCTTCGGTGATGTCGATCAACTCTTGGCGCCGGTGAGATTGTACCTTCAGAGATAAAACGCGGCAGAGCATTGTCGTTTTCCTCCGGACGTTCGCTATGGTAACAGCAGATAATGGGGGATTGGGAGTCGAAACAACGTGTTGCGCCCCACACTTGCCATAGGACAGGGTAAGGATTGTTGGCTGAAACAAAGATAGGGGATATATCGGTGATCATTGTAGTGGAACGAGGGGAAACCGGAAAAACCTTGGCAGCCGTGCTCAAAGTTCGCCTCGGCTGGAGTTGGTCCCGTGTCAAACGCTTGATCGAACGGCGTCATGTTCGCGTCGGACAGCAGATTGAAACGAACGTCGCTCGCCGCCTGAAGAAAGGCCAAGAGATCCGCATTGCCGACACCGTGGTCCATGGGATAACAAGCGAAAACCGTCCACGCCCTGACGACTCATCCCCATCTTCTCGGCGACCGAGCCGCTTTTCGCGCCGTTCATCCAATCCGCCGAAGCGTGAACCTTCCTCCTCTCTGCCCGTAAGGAAGACTGCGGAACTTCGGAATGTGCCCCATGACTTTCCGAAGACACTGGAGAAGACTTCCGCTCGCGATCGGATGCTGAATCGTGAGGAGGCTGAGCGGAACCAAGTGCAAATACCCCCAACTCCATCTTCCCTTCCGACGGCAAATGCGGAGGAGAAACAAGCCCGTTATGATCCCAGGCCGCTGATCGACATTGTTTATGCGGATGCTGCCATAGTCGTTGTTCACAAGCCAGCGGGTTTGACGACTATGAGGCATGCCTATGAAGAGGCTGAATTCGGCGAGCGGGGACGACGTTACCTACCCAAAACGTTAGCGGATTATCTTCCAAGCCTGCTCGGTTCTCCCCGGTGCAAGGTTTACGCCGTTCACCGCTTGGATCGAGATACTTCGGGATTGGTGGTCTTTGCCCGAACACCCCAAGCTGCCCAGGCGTTAGCGGAGCAACTTCGGCACCATCGCATCGATCGGCGTTATTGGGCGATCACCCGTGGCGTACCCCCGGAGGGGAAACTTGAATCGTGGCTGGTCCGCGATCGGGGAGACGGGAGAAGGGGGAGCGCTTCTGCGGAGGTGGCCGGTGCGAAACACGCTGTCACGTATGTACGGGTTATTGAGAAACTCGGCACGTTTGCCTTGGTCGAGTGCCGCTTGGAGACCGGGAGGACACACCAAGTGCGCATCCACTTGGGGGAAGCCGGTTCTCCGTTATGCGGGGAGCGGATCTACGATCGTCCGCTTCATGGCAAACCCTATCCCGATGACAGCGGTGCAACACGCCCCATGTTGCATGCACGCACCCTCGGCTTTGTACACCCCCTCACCGGGGAGCATCTCCTATGGGAAGCCCCGCCTCCCGCCGACTTTCTGGAGTTGATGGAACGCTTGCGGCGAAGGGAGATAGGACAGAAGGGGGGAGAGAGTGGTTAGATTTCGTGGAGACACGGACGCATAAATAGAAGTTCGATATCCCAAAGGGGGAAAAGACATCCCAATCCCTAACCCTGTTTCAACCACCTGGCGACATCACGGGCATGATAGGTCAGGATCATATCGGCGCCAGCTCGGCGGATACTTGTGAGGATTTCCAACGTAACGCGGCGTTCATCCAACCAACCTTGGGCCGCTGCGGCTTTGACCATCGCATATTCACCACTCACATTGTAAGCAGCGACCGGTAAACCAAAACGGTCTTTCACCTGCCGGATAATGTCCAGATAAGCTAAAGCCGGTTTGACCATAAGCAGATCGGCTCCCTCGTTCACGTCCAAGGCAGCCTCTTTGAGAGCCTCGTTCCGATTGGCAGGGTCCATTTGATAGGTGCTACGATCGCCAAACTGCGGCGGACTCTCCGCGGCCTCACGGAAGGGTCCATAAAATGCGCTGGCATATTTAACAGCGTAACTCAGGATGGCTACATGGGCAAAACCGGCTTCATCCAATCCCCGTCGGATAGCGGCGACCATTCCATCCATCATACCGCTGGGTGCAACGATATCGGCACCAGCACGTGCGTGGCTGATACATTGTTCGACTAAGATGGCTAACGTGGCGTCATTGTCAACGTCCCAGCTACCGCGGCGTTGGTGGAGGATGCCGCAGTGCCCATGAGAAGTGTATTCACAAAAGCACTCATCGGTCATGAGCAAAATCTCTTGACCGAAGGTGTGGCGCAACTCCCGCAAAGCTTGTTGGATGATGCCATCTTCTCGCAGAGCACTGGAACCAGTCTCGTCCTTGGATTCGGGGATGCCAAAGAGGATGAAATACCGCAACCCCAAAGAGAGAGCAGCGCCCACCTCTTCGATCAGGGTGTCTACGCTAAGCTGGTAGTTTCCTGGCATAGAGGAGATTTCCCGGCGGATGCCTCGGCCAGGACGCACGAACAGCGGCAGGATCAGGTCGGCAACGTTCAGCTCGGTTTCTCGGACCAAATCACGCAGCAAAGGATGAGCACGCAATCGCCGGGGCCGAGATGTTGGAAAGGGGGGGTACATTGCCAGTGGATCGATCATTGACCAGGGACTCTGAGCCTGTTTACGTCATTCCCCAGTCATGTTACGTCATAATTGTTTACGGGGAATACGTGGCGAAAAATCGGCTTCCCGCACCGGGGTAGGGGGAGGGAGTTACTCGGCGAGTCCAAGGACTTTATCCATCTGCCGGGATATTTTGCGGAGCGTGTCCTCGCCGCCGCCTTGAACCTCCGCGGTTGCCCATCCCTCATAGCCAATCTCGGCCAGAGCATTCAGGATCTCAGGCCAATTCTCATCGCCTTCCCCAATCTCTACCCAAGGATTGAGTTTAGCATTGTAGCGTTGGAGGCTAAAACCTTTGAAGTCGAACTTGAGCATGCGCTTGCCCAACTTGCGGATCCACTCGGCAGAAGAGACACCGTAACGGATCATGTTGGAACAATCGAAGTAGGCGCCCACCCAGGGACTTTTGAAACTGTCCACATATTCAATGAGTTGTTCTGGTTTGGTGATGAAGTTATTCCAGACGACTTCGATGGCGATTTTGACACCGCACTTCTCGGCCAGCGGAATCGCTTTACGGATTTCCGCTTGGGATCGCTCCCAACATTGGGAGTATGTGACTCCCTCCTTGACGACACCGGGGACGAGTAGCACTGTTTCCGCTCCCACGGCCTGAGCATCCCGAATGGCAGTCAGTAGAGCTTCTAAGCCTTTGGCACGGACTTTCTCGTCCGGATCAGAGAGCGGTTGATGCCAATGTACCGAGTCGATGACACCGTGGATGGCGATACCCGTTTCCTTGCTAGCCCGGACGAGTTCGTCGAGTTGAGGTGTGCCGGGGCTATCGATCTCTACCCCCTGAAAGCCGCATTTTCTGGCCAATTCCAATTTGTCGCGATGCGTGGCATTGGGCCAACGAATCATGCTGTATTTGATGGCTTTCTTCAATTTGACTTTGCGTGGCTGAGCCGGAGCGGTGCAGGGATTCCACAGGGCCATGAAACTCGCGGTGATGCCCGCACCCCGGCACAAGAAATCCCGGCGGCCAATGGGTTGAGCCATGATAGCTACCTCCCGGCAAGCACAATCCCTTACCACTTCTCTGGTCCATAAACCCTGCATCTATCGGAAAAGCCCCCCTGGAGTCTCCCAACCGTTTCCACAATCCGGTTCTAGACCCCAGGGGTTGGTAAGCAAACGTTGGATGGTCTTGGGAATTGCCCCGTTACGGAGGCGATCATGACAAACGATAGACACCAGGCATGGGAACCGGCGGCACCGGATTAGGTCCCCAGGCGTACACTTTCGGGGCGAGTGAGGTTTGCGAAGCCATGAATTGTTTCCAAGTCAGGCGTTGGCCGGTATAGGCGGCTTCGCGGGCGAAGATGGCTAATGCTGTGCTGTGAGCGGCACTTTCCCCATCGTTAATAGGCTTGCCAGAACGAATGCTGGCGAACAACTCGTCGTGTTCCACTTGATACATGTTCTTCGACTCACCACTGAATTCCCAAACCTTACCATCGTAGCGTTCAATTCGATGCCGCATGAGATGGCATTGTCCTTGCGTTCCGATGATGTGGTCATTGATATCGGAGGGGCAGTTGGGCATTTGGCGGCAGGCGGAGAAGATTTTCACGCCGTTGGGAAACTCCAAAGTCACGGCAAAGTGGTCATAGATATTCCCATATTTCGGGTCCGTCCGGACTTGCCGCCCCCCGACTCCCATCGCCGAAATCGGGATGGCCCCTTGGAGCACCCAATTAGCTTTGTCAAAGTTATGACAGTGTTGTTCGACGATAAAATCCCCTGAAAGCCACGTGAAGTAGTACCAATTTCGCATTTGGTATTCCATCTCGGTCCATTTCGGGTCCTGACCACGCCACCAGAGCGGGCCAGTAAGGTAGGTAATATGCAAGGCCCGAATGTCTCCGATCATACCGTCATGAAGCCGTTTGATGGTCTCGCGCTTGGCTTGTTCATAGCGGAAGCAGAAGCCGGAGCAGAGAGCCAAACCCTTCTTTTTCGCCAACTGAGCGCTCTCGATCACGGAACGGACTCCCGGTACATCCACCGCCAGCGGTTTCTCGCAGAAGACATGTTTGCCAGCATCAATCGCGGCTCGCAGATGGAGAGGACGGAATCCCGGAGGAGTACACAAGAGAACGACATCCACACATTCAAGTAGTTTCTTGTATCCATCGAAGCCGTCAAAGCATCGTTCGGGTGGCACATCGATCTTCGAGGCAATGTCCGGTACCTTGAGCAGGTTATTGAGACTGATTTGCAGGCGGTCCATGAAGGCATCACACATAGCCACAAGCTTGACGTTGGGGTCCGCACGCAGAGCCTCGCGGGCTGCGCCTGTTCCCCGGCCGCCACAGCCAACCAAACCAACCCGGAGCGTATCACTTCCAGCAGCGTAAAGGTGGGGCATGCTGGAAACAGCTAGCCCGCTAGCCACTGCGACATTGAGGAACTCACGGCGATTGGGTGTTTCTGTCATTTCAAGTCCCCTTCTCAACCCTGTCACGGAACACGGAAAACATGAATCGCACGAACTTACATTTGGTGGGCACCTTTCATTGTGGCATATCGCGGCAGGTTTGTCACGCTTTTTTTGAAAATTGGACCATAAAAAGCCTCCCGCGATAAAAGGAATACCCTCCCGAAGCGAAGTAAATGGTAACAGGATTTTGCCCCAAGTATAATGGTAGATAAATAACTCGGAGGTAGCCGCATCCCACGGGGTGGGGCGTACCACAAGGATGACGATGAAATCCCAGGGCGGCGCAAATTCGCGGTACACTCCCATGAAGCCAAGCCGTTTCAGTCGCTTTGGACGCGTGGCATTGGGATTCTCTCTGGCGGCGGTGCTAGCGTGTTGGCCGCTGACGCCGAGTTTGTCAGCTTCCCCTGTGCCATACGCGTCAGAAGCGATCGCCTTGACACGCATCTTGACTGACCTATTGCGTCGGCATTTGCCGGACCCCTTAGCACAAGCTAGTGAGAATTGGGGACAGCAGCGTGAGGTGAGCGGAACCCGCCGGCGAATCCGCGATTGGCGTATCATCAGCGAACCCTACCAGGAGATGCGAAACGATGGTCTCTGGCGACGATTGACTTTGCGGGTCCCGCAAAAAGACCAGTTGCATGTGGGTATCCAGAATATCGACTTTCCTCGCCGAGGATGCTTGCGCGGCGTAGTACTGACCGTGGCGGAACGGGTGGACGTGCAATTAGAACAGCAGCAATGGCACAATGGCCTGCGCCTGTACGCCTGTGACACCCGCGCTCATTGCAAAGTCGGCTTGACTCTTCGAGCGGAGGTCACCAGTCGGCGCGAACAACCGATCGGGGCTTTTTTGCCGATGTATGTTCTCAAAGTCCGTATCCTCGACGCTCGCCTCGATTATGGTGACATCGTGGTCGATCACATCCTCGGACTCGATGGCAAGGCTGCCCGAGTCGTCGGTGATGGCATTCGGGAAGTGGTCCGCCGACTGAAGCCGGACTTTGAAGAGCAACTCCGTCGGAAAGCCGAGGCCGCGGTGATTCACGTTACGGACAATCGAGAATTACGCATCACCCTAGACGAATGGCTTCGACGTGCGGTGACTCCCTGAACACTTCGCCTTGCGGCGCAACATCTGCGGAAAGTATACAAGACTGACTGGGTCCGTGGCTCGCTTCCCTCTGGGACGTTAGGTCTTTTCGACTGGCTCAGAGAAGGGCTGGACTTCGCAAGACAGTATTCCTGCCTATCGGTGAGGAAATCATCACATGCTACGCTCTGCGATTCTAATAACTAGCTTGTTCGGGGGATCCATCACCGTTGGTCTTACGGCGAGAGTATATGCCCAAGTATCGTCCCAACTGCCGCCCATACCTTCCGCAACCTCCCCGCAATCCCCAGGATTGGAGCAGACTTTCGCTGTGCAACGGGCGATGGCAGTGGCTCGGCATTTCCTGGAACAGCAACAACCGGTGGAGGCCGTCAAAGCACTGGAGTCCGTACTCCAACTGGCCGAAGGTCAGCCGGGCTATTTGGAATTGTTACGCCAAGCGTATCAGGCGGAATTGAAACTATGGGAACAGAAAGGCGGAACCGATCCCCGTATAGACCAGCTCAGGCGTTACATTGATCTGCTACAACAATCTCCCCTGCATTCGCCATACTTACAACAGCTAGAAAATAGCGTACCGCCGAAAACGAGTTCTGGCGTAGCACCAAGGGCCGCCCCCTCAGCCGAAGCGGGAAGCAGCGCGGGAAAGTCGGAAGTACCGCCTGTGCCGAATGTACCCTCCTCCTCAGCCACCTCAGAAGCCACGGGACTAAACCTTCCTGGAGGCAGGAGTCAAAAGGAAACCGCCTTGAGCGAAGCGATTCTCCTCTTCCATCAAAAGAAATACGCGGAAGCGGCCCAACGATTCGCGCAAGTGCAAGTGGAGCATCTTTCTCCGGAGCACAAGACAGCCTGGGCTTACTGCCGCATTCACAGGGCGCTGGACCGATTGCATCAGAAGGCCGTCAACCCCGTTATGATTCAGGCTGCCGTCGCTGATTTGCAGGCGGCACGCGATCTACTCCCAGAGAATGCCGAATTGAGACGTTATGCTGAACAGGCACTGCGTGTGGCTCAACAAAAGGCCCAACATGTGAATGCGTCGACCAATCAACAGCAAAGTCTTCCTGTTTGTGCTGAAGTTCGCCCTGCAGAAACCGCAAGTTTTCGTGTCATTGGTCCTCTCCGACCAGGTCAATTGGAAGAGATAGGGCACGATGCCGAACAGTATCGGCAGGAATTGTTCGAGCGTTGGAGCGGTCCGGCAGCAGGACCTTGGCAACCCAAATGTGAGATTTTTATCTATACCAAAGCAGACCAATTCACGCAGGCGACAGGGTTGTCACCTGAACACCAGAGTCTAGCACAAGTCAAACTGACAGAAGGCCACGTCGCGGAACGGCGCATTCACCTCTATTTGGGCAGCGATGAATGGCGTCGATCGCGGCTGAAACGGGAATTGATGCATGTGATCTTGGCGGATCTGTTTCCGCAGTCGCCGCCGCCTCCTTGGGCGGTTGAGGGAATCGTCGTTTTCTCCTCAGGACCAGAGGAGGTGGAACGGTATCAACGAACGATTCAGAGCAAGATACCGCCCCAAGACTGGATGCCTCTGCTGGAACTACTTGAATTGCGAGAGTATCCCGCTGAGCGGATCACAGTTTTCTGTTGCCAAAGTGCCAGTCTAGTGGATTACCTCATCCGAACAGGGGGAGGGGAGAAGAATTTTCTCATCTTTCTGAGAGATTCCCAACGTTACGGTATCGCCGCAGCTCTAAGGCGGCAGTATAGCTACGTTTCTCCAGCAGCTCTTGAGATCGCCTGGAAGCGGTGGGTGCTCAGGGGGAACTGACTGGAAATAAGTTCAATAGCTCCCGCCGGAAATCGTCGTGGGGTCATTACGGCGTGGATTGCGCATCACCTGACGCAATGAGGAAGGTATGGGAACCAAATGGCGGGACATTCGAATCTGTTCCAAGGTCTACTCAAGGTGCCACTCACGGCGTTGGAGTTCCGCCAAGCGTGTATGATCGGTCAAATCAAATTTCAGAGGTGTGATGGTGATGTATCCTTCAGCCAGAGCCTCCACGTCGGTACCGGGATGGGGGTCGGGGCAAAGGAACTCCGGACTGGCCCAAAAGTACGTCCGGCCTCGCGGGTTGACACGGCGGTCAAATTTCTCCGTGTAGGGGGAAATGTTTTGTGGTAGCACTTTGATCCCTTTGATCGGGCCGCGTTCGAGAACGGGTATATTGACGTTGAACAGCGAGCCTGGAGGGGGGTTGCAGGCCAGGATTTGCTCGATCACTTTCCGTGCGTATCGAGCTGCAGTTGGGAAATCGTATATTTTTTTGTCGTATTCCAGAGACACAGCAATAGCTGTGTGGCCATAGAACGCTCCCTCGATTGCAGCGGCGACCGTGCCGGAATAGAGCACATTGATCCCGGCATTACTTCCCGCATTCAGGCCGCTGATGATCACATCGGGCCGTTCAGGCAGGAGTTCCAGCAAGGCCAATTTGACACAATCTGCGGGCCGGCCTTCGACAGCCCAACCGATGAATGTGTGGCCGTCATCATCGAGAACTTCGCTGATCAAAAGGGGATTCAGGAGAGTGACGGAATGTCCCGCGGCGCTCTGCTCCGTGGCGGGGGCGACGACAGTGACTGTGCCCAATTTGAGCAACTCCTGCCGCAAGACACGCAAGCCGGGGGCGTAAATGCCGTCATCGTTGGTCAGAAGGATTCTCATAGTCGTGGATTTCGCACCTTTCTCTTATTCAACGGAGGGGTGGTGCCTCTGTCCGCCCTTTTTTCCCGCGGGGCAATCATTCATGCCGGGGGACGAAATGCAGGCGGCCAAGTCTCTTCACTTTGTCTGAATCGAAGAATTCCTGCTGTAGAGAAGTGTAGGGTGTCGAACTTTCCCGCAGTTGGAAAAAACGCGGGGGCGCCAAGTTGGACATTGTTGTTGTTGTGCATTAGGTTTGAGTAAGCACATTCAGGATCAGCCATGCAGGAGGCTTATGACTCGCCCAGCGGTTAATCTGACATGAACTGGCTACGCGAACCCGACACCGAACCTCTGCCGGGGTATCGCCTCCTCGAACCCATCGGCAACGGGGGGTTTGGCGAGGTCTGGAAATGCTTGGCGCCTGGGGGAATACTCAAGGCTATTAAGTTCGTGTACGGTAACCTGAACGACTTGGAGGTGGAGGATGGCCGTGCTCGGCAGGAACTCAAGGCCTTGGAGCGGGTCAAACAAGTCCGCCATCCTTTTCTTCTCTCCATCGAGCAGATTCAGGAAATTGATGGCGAATTGATTATCGTCATGGAGTTGGCCGACCAGAACCTGCATGAGTGTTTCTTGGAGTATCAACAGCGCGGTTTGCCTGGTATCCCGCGGGACAAACTGTTGGCCTATCTGGATGATGCCGCAGTAGGGCTGGACTATCTGATTGAAAAGCATGGTTTACAGCATCTCGACGTCAAACCCCGCAATTTGTTCCTCGTGGCCGACCGGGTGAAAGTAGCCGACTTTGGCCTCGTTAAAACCCTCGAACGATCCAGTATCTCCGGGTTACTCGGTGGAGTTACACCCCTTTACGCGGCTCCGGAGACTTTCGCCAACAAGATCAGCAAGCACACGGACCAGTACAGCCTTGCGATCGTGTATGTAGAGTTATTGACCGGGCGTCGGCCGTTTGATGGCAAGAATATCCGCCAGTTAGCGTTGCAACACATGTCCGCTCCTCCCGATTTGTCCATGCTGCCCGAAGCGGAGCGAGACATCGTCGGGCGTGCATTGGCCAAAGACCCGGATCAGCGCTTCCCCAGTTGCACCGCTTTTATCCGGACCTTGGCGACCCTTGGACGAGCGCAGTATTCGACGCCTTCGTCGGATAGCTACAGTTTAGGCAACTTATCGGTTCCCTCTTTTGCCCAGCTCTCACTTCCGGACAGCAGCACTCCCACCCCTGGAATGCCAATCGGAAGTACTACAGGTCGAAGTGACGCCGCCGTGTCGGTAGTCCCTGCCAATGCAGCTCGCCATCTGAGTCTCATCCGTAGCGACGAGCGTCTGTTGGAAGCCACCGAGCCACAGGTCGAGGCGGGTGTTCTGCGTCCCAGCCTGATGCTCGGCATAGGCAGTTTTGGCCGACGTGCTTTACAGGAAATCCGCCGCCGACTGACTGATCGCTTAGGGGATGCCTCACAGCTTCCGGCGCTAAGGTTCCTCTATCTCGACTGTGATCCGGAGGCTAGCCAAAAGGCTTTGTCTGCTCCTGCCGAGGCCGCTTTACACTCTGACGAAATCCTGTTAGCTCCCTTACAACCCGTGACCCAATATCGCCGGCGGCAGTTGGAGCAAATTTTGGATTGGTTGCCTCGGGAAAAGCTTTACAGCATTCCACGGAACTTGCAAGCAGGGGGCGTGCGTGCCTTCGGACGGTTAGCTTTTTGCGACCATTACCTCCGATTTGTGGCTCGACTCAAGCGGGAAATCCAAATCGCAACACATCCGGAATCCCTAGCGCAAACGAGTGCACAAACGGGTCTCAATGTCCGGGATACTGTCCCTCAGGTCCTGATTTTTGCGAGCTTGGCCGGGGGAAGCGGCGGAATGCTCCTCGATGTGGGATACTCAGTGCAACGCGTTTTGCAACGTGTTGTGGGAGGATCCCAAGCGCGTGTCGTAGCTTTCGTTTACTTGGCTGCTCCTTCCGACCCCGCTTCCCCAGATCATGAGTTGGCGAATGTGGTCGCTGGGTTGACCGAACTCCATCATTATGCCGATCCTGATGTAGTCTTCAGCGCCCAATACGGTGGGCCTGATGGACCGCGGGTGGAAGGCCGTGGCTTACCCTTCACAGCCACCTATCTGCTGGCGATGGAAGAACGGAGCGGTGCAGCTTTTCGCCGCTGCTTGTCACGTTTAGCTTCCTATGTCAGCAATGAGCTGACCACCTTGCTTGGCCCGGCATTAGACGCTCATCGCAGCCGTCCGGCAGCCCCAGGACGCACCCCATTTCGGACCTTCGGAGTGTATAGTCTCTGGTATCCCCGCGGACTGTTGTTGCGCTCAGCGGCTCAACGGTTGTGCGCTCAGTTGGTGTACCACTGGGTGGAAGAGGCTGAGCCGGAGTGTGAAGAAGCGATTGCCCAAACCGTGGCACGGATCACAAACGATGAGCGGTTAGCCCTGAGCACAAACGAACAACCAGAGAAGGGGGAAGTGCGATCACCCGTGGCAGAAGTAGCCGGTATAGCCGAATCCCTGAAGCGGTGGCTGCAGGAATTGGACCAGCAATGGTCTGCCGCGGCAAAAGCGGGGCAAGGAACTGCTTGGGCACGCCAGGTCTGGGAACAAACACGGGACTGGGTAGGTTGGCATTCTTCGCACCTGCCGGAATCGGCTGTTATACGTAACCGTTGGCATCGCACTCTGGAGGATGCCGCCCGTCGACAAGCCGAAGCCTGGGCCAATGAAGTCTCCGCTGTGGTCGAAGCACTGGCCGAACGTCCAGGGCGGCGCTTGGCCGCCGTCGAAAGCGGGCTTCGCCAGATCGAGTCTTGGTGTGAAAAACAAGCCTTGTTAGCCGAGCAACACCTTGATCAACTGTCGCGGCAATTGCGACAAGCCTTCGTCGATCTCCGAGATGCTTACGAAGCTTGTGAAGAGGGTAACGGGACGTTCAGCTTGCTGGGCGGACGTGGAAGCCGTGCCCTACGGCATTTCGTGGAACAACACCGGCAATATGTCCACTTACGCCTCCGAGAAGGCGCTTGGGAGGCGACAGCTCGTTTCTTCCGCCTGCTTCAGGTTCGTTTGCAAGAGAAGCGTCGGGATATCGATGTCGTCCGCCTGCGTTTACGAGACATTGTGCGTCGATTGCAAGGAGAGGCACGTTCGGAAGCCTCGGCGGATACCCCTGGACGGCTCGCGTCCCGCTGGACCCGTAATGTCCCCTCTGGATCCGACAGTGAAAAAACCCCCTTTAATCCCGAGGCAATCGCCGAGAAAGCTACGGTACGTATTTTGCTCCCCGAAGGTGAGAAGCATTGGGAACAGGCGATTGAGCATTTATTGGCACATTGTAGCGAGTCGGAATTGAATCGCTTGGAACATGCCTTAGGCCAGTTGGTTTTAGCCCCGCGGGGCGGACTGCTCTCGATCAGCCGCGTTCATGCTGATCTGTACCGCCTTCTGGCTGTGCCCCTCATCGATCAGACGATCGCCTTTTTGGCGAACCTTCTGCCCACCCAGGATGTTGCGGAGGTGGTCATTCGTCAGGAATCCTCGCCTGCCATGACACTCTCCCAACGGCTCCAGGACTATCACCGGTTGGCGTCCCCCATCCTCGGTGCTGGCGATGGCGAAGAGCAGACGTACCTCGTGGTTCCTAGCAGTCAGGCTGGGCGCGAATTGGCTGCTCACCTCCAGCAAATTGTACCTGGAAGCCTGTGCCTCGAGGTTCCCTACCCGGCAACGGACATCCTGTTTTGCCGCGAACACGGGGGGCTGCGGTTAGAAGAGCTGGTAGCCTCCCTGTTGAGTTGCATTCCTATCTATCAAAAAGCCTGCCATCATATTCTGACCAATCCCCACTCCCGCTACGATGTTGTCGAATGGCTACCCTTGTGGGAGTGAGGAAGAGGGGAACTATTCTCAGTCTCAGAACCGCTGGCCGTGAATGACAGGTTGCCTTTACGGACACCGCAAAGATCTTCTCACAGCGGGGACGACTGACAGGAACACACCGATAGCCGCAGTTACGGCTCTCTTGCCGATCCGCCAGAAGAAAAGCCTACCAGAGAGTGAGAAAGTGAAGGGAGGAGACCGCGTAAACAGCGCGGGTTGCTGTTGATTAGGCGCTTCCAAATGCCAGCCCTGGGGGAGGAGGGGGGACAGGAACGGCCTCCGCGGGGGTGGAGAGCGGTTTGGTTGAGGTTGTCGCTTGAGGTTCGGTCTTATCAGGCCGAATGTCTTGGGCAGAGGCACCGGCCACGAGGCGTTCGACTTCTTGGACATCCAATTCCTCGTGCAAGAGCAGAGCTTCGGCGATGCGCTCCAAGGCGTCCCGATGGGCACGGAGCAAGGCGGAGGCTTGCTCTTCGGCTTCGGTGAGCAATCGTTGGATTTCTTCATCAATGAGTCGGGCGGTGCCCTCACTGAAGGTGCGCGACTCGATGATTTCTTTACCCAGAAAAACGTGTTCTTCTCCGATTTGGTAATAGACGGGGCCGAGGCGAGCACTCATGCCGTATTGCGTGACCATGATCCGCGCTAGGCGTGTGGCCTGTTTGAGGTCCATGACGGCGCCCGCCATAGGTTCGCCGAAAATGAGCTTGTCGGCGGCTCGGCCGCCCAGGGCGACCACCAAGCGGGCCATCAATTCGCTGGCGGAGCGGTCCATCTTTTCTTCGTCGGGTTGCAACAGGGTGACTCCTCCTGCCTGGCCTCGCGGGATGATGGACACGCGGTCGATTTTGTCGGCTTTTGGCTGGAGCAGAGCGCAGAGGGCGTGACCGGCCTCGTGATAAGCGGTGCGGCGGCGTTCCTGCTCGCTGAGGGCTTCGTCCCGAGGAACTCCCAAGCGGACGCGGTCGGCTGCTCGATCAAAATCGATCTGTTCAATCCGTTGGCTGCCGCGGCGGGTCGCATGCAGGGCTGCTTCATTGCAAAGGTTTTGCAATTCCGCTCCGCTCATGCCGACCATGCTCCGCGCGATCCGCTCCAAGTCTACATCATCGGCAAGTGGTTTGTTCCGGGTGTGGACTTTGAGTATTTCCAGCCGCCCCCTCCACGTGGGCCGATCGACCGTGATGTGGCGATCGAAGCGCCCCGGCCGTAGTAAAGCGGGATCGAGGACATCGGGGCGATTGGTAGCTGCTATGACAATGACGGTTTCACTTGGCTGGAACCCGTCCATTTCTGAGAGGATTTGATTGAGAGTTTGTTCCCGTTCATCGGAACCTCCGCCGTAACCCGTGCCGCGCATGCGGCCCACGGCGTCGATCTCATCGATAAAGACAACACAGGGGGCATTTTCCTTGGCGACCCGGAACATATCCCGGACCCGGCTAGCTCCCACGCCGACAAACATCTGAATGAATTCACTCCCGCTAATGGAAAAGAAGGGCACATTGGCCTCTCCCGCAACGGCCTTAGCAAGCAGGGTCTTCCCAGTACCCGGCGGACCGAAAAGCAGAACCCCCTTAGGCACACGTGCTCCTAAGCGTGCGAATTTGCCTGGGTCCCGCAAATATTCCACGATTTCCCAAAGCTCACGTTTCGCATTTTCCATTCCGGCTACATCGTCGAAGGAGACACGATCCTTCCCCTTTTCATATCGCTTGGCGGGACTGCGCGTGTAACTCGTAAGGAAACCCCCGCTCAGCGGATCACGCAAGCGCGGCACGAAGACGAACAGGAATATGCCGACCACGAGACCGATCAACAGGAGATTCAGCAGGAAGGGTCCGAGCCAAGACAGATCCCCCCGTTTACTGATGACCAAAGGTTCGGGCACGCGTTCTGGGGCGGTCTTCTGGAGCATCTCCCGATATTGGCGGTCCTTTTCTTCCCATTCACGGACAAGGGCCGTTTGGTCGAGAGTCGTCGGGAGGTTGACGCTGAAGTGCCCCGACGAGGGCAGGCGTAGTTGTTTCGCTAGGGCGGATTGGGGATCCCGGACTTCCCCTTCCAAGTAATCTTGACCAATAAATGTGACTCGTTGAACTTCCCCAGCGGCAATGAGTTTATGAAAATCGCTGTAAGTGATCTCACGTCCTCCACTCGCAGTCAGATAGACAATGCTGATCACCCCCAGCACGACCAGTAGAATCCAACTGCTAGGCAGCAGGGGATGAGCACGCTTGGGCGAGGGTGTTTGGTTATCCTGTGGCGGAGGGGAAGCGGAGGGGGATTGCCGAGGCGAAGAGTTGCCCGCCGGTGGTGTCATATGGGAAGACCTTGAGACAAATACCAGGACATTCAGGTACGTGCAGGTGCAGGACAGTCCTGCTAGCGTTTCTGACCTTCACAAGTATTTTATGCAGATACCTCATATGGGGGGTAATACTGCGGCTAGCGGCTCAGGTCGGGTACGGCGGCGGATGTTCCGCCGGGCTTGATGCGGGCGGACTTGTCGCTTCTCCTGCCGGAGAGCTAGCTGTTACCACATCAGAACTCTTTTCTTCTCCAGCAGACGCGCTTTCCTCCTGTTGTTTGAAGAAGGCTGCAAGCTCAGCAAAAGTGTTCAAGGCAGCCTTACCGGATCGCTTTTCTGGCGGGAGTATCGGGAGGGGTTTGGGTTTAGCGGGGGGTCTGGGGGTACGTCGAGGGGCTGGCGGCGGAGGTGGCGCACTGCTCGGAGTTTGAGAAGCCCGTGCAGGAGTGGATTCTGCCGTGGCAGCAGGAGCAGGAGGAGCGCTTCCGGCAGATTCCCCCGTTCGAGGGGCTTCAGACGAGATCGGTTGCTGGGAAGCAGAGGGCGTGGGGCGTGGGCCGCGTCCTGGGCGAGTGGCCCCTTCCGCGGAGGCAGATCGGCTGCCGGACGGGGCGCCTTGTCCTCGACGGCTACGCTCGGAGCGGGACCCGCGGGGTGTGCCACCGCGAGACGGCGGAGGCAGAACCGGTCCTTCTCGCCGTTCGCGCGCAGAGGACTGCCTTTCCCCGGCCGGGCTGGGTGGGCGCCGCTCTTGCCCCGGCGGGATCATAGTCAACGAAATTTTGCGGACTTCCGGTTTGACATCCAACACCCAAACCGTGACAGCATCGCCCACGGCAACGAGTTCATGAGGACTGTGGATGTAACGGTTCGCCATCTGGCTGATGTGGACCAAGCCACTCTCGCGCAAACCAATGTCGATGAAAGCCCCGAATGGCACCACATTCAAGACAGTACCCCTCAATTCCATGCCGGGGCGTATATCCTCGAACTTGAGCATGCCTCGCTTGAACAGGGGCGGGGGATGATCCAGCCGTGGATCCCGTCCGGGATGGGACAGAGCATGCATGACATCGCGGACAGTACCTTCACTCACGTGGAAGCGAGCGGCAAAGTCCGCCGGGGACAAGCTGGCCAGACGCGAAGCTAACTCCGATACGCGCTGAGGATCGCGTAAATCCAGGGGACTCAACCCGCAAGCTTCGAGAATCGCACGGGCCAGATCGTATTGCTCGGGATGAATCCACAAACTATCCAGAGGTTCCTCGCCATCACAGATTTTGACGAATCCTGCGGCTTGGATGTAATGCTTTTCTGTCAGGCCGGAGATTTCCAGCAGTTGACGGCGATGCCGGAAGGGACCGTGCTGCCGTCGGCGCGTGACGATTTCACGAGCGAAAGTGGGATTAAGACCACAGACATACCGCAGCAGGGGATACTCTGCCCGATTGAGGTCCACTCCCACAGCATTGACGCTGGATACCACGACGGCTTCCAATGCTTCCTTGAGGTATTTCTGTTTTACGTCATGTTGGTAGAGACCGACGCCGATGTGATGCGGGTCGATCTTCACTAGTTCTGCCAGTGGATCGAGCAGGCGCCGGCCCACACTGATCGCAGCACGAATAGAAGGTGACAGCGTGGGAAATTCTTCCTGAGCAATCGGACTATGAGCATAGTCACGAATACCGGCTTCGATCACAATGGCATACGCCAAATCCTTGGGAGCCGGCGGCAGCCCTTCCAGATCGATCGGGGACGCCGGTGCTGAAGCCGTTTCGGAAGTGCTGATGGGCAAAATAGTAGTGGTCGTGGTAACTGTTGCCTCTGCAGGTGCGGGTCCTACAGATTCGATGGCCACTGAAGAGGGCGTTGGGAGGGGAGCCACTTCCAAAGGGAGCTGTACCGCAGCAGACGGCCCCGAAGCTGGGGGTCCTTCTGCACTGCTCGCAGCACCAGCAGTTTCGGAAGGCGTCATGGTGACGGTGGACACAAGACCAGTAACCGTGGTGGTGAACGTCGTTTCCCTCGCAGGGACAGCGACAGTAGGGATGGCAGTCGTAGAAGGAAGCGGAGACGGTGCAGGGACAGCCAACGTCTCAGAAGTGAGGCTCACCTCCGGTGCCGGTAGGGGAGTTCCGGCTTCAGTGATCGAGACAGTTTCCACTGGCGGAGGAACGGCAGCAGGCTGGGTCAGAGCGCTGACCGGAGCAGGGGCAGCGGCTGGGGTGGGGGGGATGGGGCTTTTTCCACCGCCGCGTTCCAAGTCGGCGATGAGTTCAGATACCAGAGCCTCAACGTCTCGGTAATTCCCGCCGTTTCCTATGGCAATCAGGGAGAGTTGGTGTCGCCGGATGAGTTGCTCCAGCCGCCGTTTGGCCTCCAAGAGATTGCGATGCGGCCCGCTGACATGGATCACGGCATCTTCAACATAAGCGCCGTCTTCATTGAGCACGACCACTGTGGTGATATTCCGATTGCTGGGATCGATCGCCAGGACCTTCCTGTCTCGAACTGGGGGCTGCAGAAGCAGGCTGCGCAAGTTTCGAGCAAAGACTTGAACGGCATGCTCTTGGGCTTGTTGCAGGAGGTCCCGACGGACTTCCTTCTCTAATGCAGGGAGCAATATTTCCTCGACCGATGTCCTCGTTAGGGACATAAGTAACTCCCGATGGGGATGATCGCCCCAAGAGAGTTTCTGCAACGCCATTTCGACAACACGATCGCGATCGACCTGAATGCGGACGCGGAGCACATTGAGCCTCTCGCCCCGTGTGATGGCCAAAATGCGATGAGGAGGTATTTCTCGAACCGCTTCTTTGAAATCAAAATAGGGCTGAAACTCTTTGCCTTTGCCTTCGGGGAGTGTCTCCACCCGTTGGGCGACAAGCACGCCGGTCTCCCACAGGAATTTGCGGACTTCGCCCCGCAGATCCGCATGTTCTGCGATCATTTCCTTGAGGATGACCTTGATACCGTTGAGCACATCCTCCGTGGTGAGCAGCCATTTGTCGGGGTCTACCAGACCGGCTAGGACTTCATCGAGTTGTGTGACGGCCGGATCCCGGTTCCAAATAGCCTCAGCGACTGGCCCCAACCCCTTGTCGCGAGCTTCTTTGGCGGGGGACTTTTTCTTGGGGCGGAAGGGGAGAAAGAGGTCCTCCAGCCGCTTGAGCGTCTCGGCTTGGAGGATCGCCTGCGTCAGTTCATCCGTTAGCCGATGCTGGTGGGCAAGAGTGCGAAGGATCGTTTGTTTTCTGGCTGCGATCTCGCGGAGTTGCCGCACGCGTTGTTGGATACGTCGGATTGTCTCCTCGCTGAGTCCCCCGGTCTGATCCTTGCGGTAACGTGCGATGAAGGGGGGGGCATAGTGGTCGTCGAGTAGATGAAGCACTGCCTCCACTTGGGACTTCCGGATTTGCAAGTCCTGAGCGATACGGGCCAAGTCTTGGGGTTGAGGCGCTGCGGGAACCGGCGGAATGGGTTGTGGCGGCCGGGGTGGAGCAGAGGGTTTCGCTGCCGCCGGCGGGGTAGTCTCCTGCGGAGAGCTGGCCGTTTCTCCGGCGCCAGGTGTGTCCACGGTCGATCTGTCGACCACCGCCGATTCTGTCTTGGCATCGCCTGCTGCTGCCTCAATCGGGGGGGATAGTTCTGGAACCGATGAAGCCGTGTGTTCTGGCACTGCTGTGGACGATACCGCCGCAATTTGGTGGGAACCTCCGCCTAACGGACTTTCCACACCAGCTTCTTGTTCGTCCTGAAACGGCGGGGCTGTTTTCGGGGATGGTTCGCCTTCGCGGAGCGTCGTTTCTGGAGAGGAGGCCTGCTGTTCAGATGCAAGCGGTGAATCATGCTGATTCTCCGGCAAAGTCCCAGTGGTGGTAGGTGCGGCATGGGGAGAATCGGGAAGGGGGCCGGGATCAGTCTCTGAGGGTGAATCTGAATCTGAAACGGAAGCGGAAGCGGCTGAGGCTAACCCGCTCGCGGGAGCGGAGGATTGCACAGGGGTGGGTAGAGTTTCGGATGGTGGCAAGCCGGCAATATTGGTCTCAGATGCAGGTGTCTGACGGGGGTCGGACGGATTCATGGCATATCGTCCTGGAGTTTTACTTCACGAGTTCCGACCATCGGTCGGCCGCGGGACAGTGACTAGGCGCCAGCTTTTGGCCAGGCCTCTTGAGGACAAACCACATGGCTTTGGATTGGTTATCTCTACGCATTATGGAGCGGCTTGGCAAGGAAGCAGTTCGCAGGCCGGTCGCCGAGGGTCTGACCAGAAATTCTGGCGGGTCTAAGCTGGGATTTTGGCTTGAATTAGCCAGTAGGCCTGCCATTGACCCGATTGCTTCAGAGCCTCCAGGGCCATCACAGCCTCGGCGTT